>Ga0265313_10001911_pt1 | contig 18891 bp, 15 predicted proteins | sample 4123metaG_FD_203122 | JGI IMG/M metagenome (GOLD analysis project Ga0265313, IMG submission 203122) | Rhizosphere microbial communities from Carex aquatilis grown in University of Washington, Seatle, WA, United States - 4-1-23 metaG | ecosystem: Host-associated > Plants > Roots > Rhizosphere >...
TGAAGACACACATCTTCGAAATCGCCTGAAGCTTGGCCGTGCTGGGCTCCCACATATATCCAGGGAAGGCGGTCACGGATACGAAGTACTGAGGATTCGCGCCCGCGACGTGGAATGCCGCAATGCCGCCGTTGGATGGTCCGGCGATATGGAACTTGTTGTCCCGGATCTTGTAATCCGCCAGGATCAGCTTTAGAAACTCAGGGAAAATGCGAGCCCCGTCCTCGAAGAACAACTGATCGTTTGGCGCGGCTGGAGCGATCACGACGTAGCCTCGTTTTTCAGCCTCCGCGCGGAAGTTGCGGTCGAGAACACTGTCCACGGTGTTCATGGTTTGCGGACCTCCGCCGAAAGCCAGGATCGCCGGATACGTCTTCGCTGGATCATATCCACTGGGAAGAACGACTTTGTAGCGGACCGTAGTGCCTCCCGCCTTCTTAGTCTTTTCGAGAATCTCCGCCTGAACGGGTTGGGTTACGAACATCACGACGACGGCTGCCGCTGAAAACGACAGTATCCACTTTGAGTTGAGCTGTTTCATAGGGAAGGCCTCCCGTGTTTCGGGACAGCACTGTCGATTCTATCCAAAAGGCTTCTATTCGTGCCGGAACGCTCGTGTGTGGGGCAGGTTTTTCAACCTGCACGCCGATTTTCCAATCGGCGCCATGCGAGGGTTACAAACCCTCGCGCAGGATGCAATCCTGCCCCACCCGCTCTACTTACTCATGTCTGAGCGCTTCCGTCGGGTCCACGGAAACGGCACGGCGCGTGGGAATGAGGCTGGCGAGCACCGCGACCAACACCAGGCCTGCGGAAACCGCGATGAACGTCGTGGGGTCCGTGGCCGTCACCCCGTACAATTCGCTCGCGAGAAAGCGGGTGAGCCCAAACGCGCCGGCGATCCCCAGAATCAGGCCGATGAGAACCAGCATCAAGGCTTGTTTCAAGACCAGACTCAGGACGCTTGTGGATGTAGCGCCCAGCGCCATGCGGATGCCGATCTCACGCGTCCGCTGCGTTACGGCGTACGCCATCACACCGTAGATTCCCACCGCCGCCAGCAAGCCGGCAATCACTCCGAACACGGTCAACAGCAGCATGTAAACACGCTGCCCGCTAACCTGATCCCGCAAGTTCTGCTCCACCGTTTGGAGGTTTCCGGCGGGTTTGCTGGGATCGATTTCCGCTACGGCGGCGCGGACGGCGGCCGCCATGCCGGTCGGATTGCCGCTGGTCCGGAGGATATAGAACATCGCTGAACGATAGTTCCACGCGGGGCCTATCCAGCGTTGCGACTGTTGCACGTGAGGAAGGTACACGATGGGTCCCGGCTGCTTTTGCGTCTGGTTCATACGCACGTCGCCGACCACCCCAATGATCTCGCGAGGTTGTTCGTCCGGAACAAAGTCGAAGGTAATGCGCTGCCCGATCGGGTTTTCGTTGGCCCACCAACGCTGTGCCATGGCTTTGCTGATAATCACCACCAGCGGGGCGGATGCCGTGTCGGACGCAGAGAAGTCCCGGCCCTGCAACACCGGAATTCGTACCGTGGAAAAGTAGTTCGGCGTGACCGGCATGTAGGCGGCATTCGTTGAGCTGCCCTGAGGACCCGGTTCAGGCGCGGGACGCCCCTCGATCGTGAACTGGATCCCCATCGCCCCGGCAAACGGCGGACGGCTGGCGCCAGCGGCGGAAATCACTCCCGGCAGCCCCTGGACTCGCTCAAACAAACGGTCGTAGGTCAGAGCCACATTGGGGCTGATGTCCCAAAGCCCGACGCCGCGATATTGCTGGCCCACGGGCTTCATCAACTGGCTCTGAGGAAAGCGAAAATCGAAGGTGAGCAGACCCTTGGGATCGCCGCCGAGGTCGTTGCTCTCGATGCGCAGAAAGCTGTTCATCATCAGCCCCGCGCCGATCAGCAGCACTAGGGCCAGACCTATTTGCGCGGTCACCAGGGCGCTCCTGAGCCGGTGTTTGCTCACGCCTTCGGAGCCGCTCCGCACGGATTCCTTGAGCGCGGCCGAAAGATCGATTTTGGAGGTTTGCAGCGCCGGAACCAGCCGAAGAACAATCCGGTGCCGATCGAAACCAGCGCCGTAAAGGCCAGCACACGGCCGCTGAGTGTCACCTCCGGCAGCTCTCCTGCGGGAAGACTGGCGAGGATCGACTTCAATCCGACCCACGCGAAAAGTGCGCCCAGGATTCCCCCGAAAATTGCCAGCAGCACGCTTTCGGTCAGGAGCTGGCGGACGATCCTGCCCCGGCCTGCGCCGAGCGAGGATCGTACGGCCATTTCGGTGCGCCGCGACGCGGCGCGTGCCAGGAGCAACCCAGCAACGTTGGCGCAAGCGATCAACAGCACGAATCCCACCGCGCCTTGCAGGACGGTCAGCGGTTGTTTGAGTCCCTGATAGAACGCCCCCTGCATGGCCTCCAGCCGAATGCCCATGTCTTTGTTAGAGGCGTACACAGTAACCAACCCGTGGGCGATTGAATCCATCTCGGCTTGGGCTGCCTGCATGGAGACGCCAGGTTTCAGGCGGCCCGCGACCACGAGGAAGCTGGCGGAGCTGCTCAACTGCTGCGGTGTGAATCCGAGCGGCGCCCAGAAGTCGGTGGTGCTGTTGGCGTAGTCGAAGCCCTTGGGCATGACGCCTATGATGGTGGTTTCCTGATTATCCAGCAGCACTTTCCGCCCGAGAATATTGGGATCTCCCGCGAACCGGCGCTGCCAGAAGGGGTAACTCAGGATCATCACGGGAGCTGGATTCCCGTCCTGATCCTCATCCTTGGTGAAAACGCGGCCCTTCCACGGCTGCACGCCCAGAACGTCCCACATCGAGTAGCTGAAGTGTTCGCCATCCAGCGTCTCGGCGGGAGAGCCGTCGCGTTCCGCGCCCAGGTTGCTGGGAAAGCTGTACAGTCCGCCTATCGACTGAAACGACCGATTCTGATCCTTCCAGGCCAGATAGTTCCTGGCCGTTACGCTATTACGAATGCCCGGACGGTTCAGCGGCGCAGTCCACAAGACCATCAAGCGATCCGCATTCGGATAAGGGAGATCGCTCAGCAGGGTGGCGTTGATGATGCTGAAGATGGTCGCGTTGGCGCCAATGCCCAAACCGAGCGACAACGCCGCGACGATCGTGAATCCGGGCTTCTTGAGCAGCATCCGGAAACCGTAGAGGATGTCCTGCCACAGTGTGGTCAAAGCGTCACCTTTTGAAGACGTCCAACACAGCCTTCTTGTTGATACACAGACGGATCAACGACTAAAAAGTTCCGAACGAGGACCACTCTAGGCACGCAAATGGCCGCACGATTCCCGTGGAATATCTAACTACTGGGAATCAACGGTTCGGTTACTGTCCGTTCTTGGGATTTAGTTGCCCGGCCGCGGCCAATTGCAGCTTCACCGAACCTGCGGCGCCGGTGACTTGATCCTGAATGGCCAGGCGCATATCGCCCTTGCGCTCGCCGACGATCATCGTACGCTGCAAGGTGTAGCCGTTAGCCAGCGCTTCGCGCAGACGCCGCTCGGTGAGCGTGATTTTGATGGACTCCGCTGTTCCGTTGGGCTTGGCGGCCGCCGGAAAATAGGTGGCCAACAGGATTTGCGCGACCCAGGTGTTATTTTCCCTCTCCAGGTGGAGTTCCTGAAGATTGAATTTCAGGCTTAGATTGAACACGCCGGCTTGGCGGGGGTAAGGCTCGAGCAGAGCGGCGATCCCGATGCCGGTAGCTTCCAAAGGCGTTTCGAAAACGTCGTCCAACGATTCCTTACGCTGGCGTTCGGTCGGCTGCTTCAGGTCTGTCGCGAAGTAGCCGTTGCGATGGCGAAGATTCACGCCTTGGCGCGCTACTTTGAGGGAAAGCGAATGATAGCTGCCGTCGAGCTTGATATCGACGGGATAGAATCCCAGGGCGTACGTGACATCGCTGTCCTCGACGGCAGTTTCAATGGCCGCTGCTAGGTCGTTGATCACATAAAAAGCTCGCCCGCCAGTCCCGCCCGCGAGCAGGTTCATCGAGTCGATGCCGGGCCTCAACAAACCTTGGCCGTCAATTGGCCTGGGATCGATGGGATAGACGGCCACATTCGCATCGTTGAGCGTCCGCACGGCCCGGTTGATTTCGTTGCCGAATTCCTTGTGCTCGATGGTGTCCTGGCCGTTGTGAGACCGGATGTCGGTGGTTTGCGCCTCGAAGCTCGACGAGATCCAGATCAGCTTCTTTCGTCCGGGGAGTCCCTGAAGATGCTTGGCAATTAGCTCCATGGCTTTCGTGGTGATCACGGCGCGGTTTATCTGCGCCATGTCCTGCATGCTCATGATGGCGTTTTGCTGCATCCCATTCGAGATGGCGTCGCCCAAGTCCGGGGAGGTCGCCAGCAGATCCGCCGCCAAATCATCGGCAGTCTGGTCCGGAGACGCTCCCGGCGTGGCGCGGCGTGCTGCCCGCCTGAGGCGCTCGGGATCGTCCGTAAAATCCTGGATCACGCTCAGGGTCTTCCCCAGTGAGTACAGCGCGAAGTGCTCGCCGCTTTGGAGGGTGTCCACATAATGGACCAGCGCCTGGCGCGCCCACGACTGGTCCTCCAGGGCCGTGTTCAGCGTGTCATACAAAACGACGGTTGTGCCGGCTGGTTCCTGGCCCTCCGCAGTGAATCGGTTCGACACTGCGCCGGGCGGGAGCGGAATGGATCTGCCGGGCGTGGTTCGGGAAGAAATGATATTGAAAGCCGAGATTTTTTGGGGCTTTCCGTTATCGAAAACCGTGAAATCGTCTTGCTTCAGATCCCCGACGGCTTGGCCCTTGCTGTGGACGACCACATCCACTTCAACCAGCCGGGTGTTGACGCGGAGAACGTTGGTGTCCTGCGCTATGAGGGCTTGGGCTGCGGCGGACAGGCAGAGAAGAGCCGTCCATTGAATCGATCCCGCCATTTGACTAGGAGTATACGACGCGGGCGTTCGGGCCGAGGTTTCAGGCGGTCTGCATCATCTCGTAATGGGTCCGGTAGGACCCAAACGTCAAGAGGGACGCGATCAGCATCCCGATCGCGCCAATCGCAATCGTAATTGCCAGAGAATATCCGACCATATTGGGATTACGGAACAAATAATCGTTAAATACGCCCGGCAGCAGCGGACCCAAGCTCCCGCCACCAAGATTCAAGAGGAACAGATACAGCGCCGATACCTGTCCGCGCACCTGATTCGGGAAAATGTGCTGGAGCGCGGCGGCCGCGGTCCCCATGGCCAGCGCGTCGAAGAACAATGCCGGTGCAAGCAGCGCCACGCTCCACTCTGGTTTCGGAACCAGCATCGCCGCGGGCATTAGCAGCAGCGTGCCGATCGCGCTGATGACCGCGACCTTCAGCGGCCCTTCGGCTATGCCGCGCTTTTGCCACCAGTCGCTCAGTCGTCCGCCGACATACATCCCGCCGCACCCGAACGTCAGCAGGATCGCCGCCAGTGCGCGTCCGGATTGTCCCGGAGACCAATGATGTACCCGCTGGAAGAACGTGGGAACCCAGGCGAGCAGCCCATAGGTGACCATCCCCTGGCACACCATAGCCAGCGAAATGCCGGTCACGGATTGCCATCGCATGCGGATCTGGGCCAACCCCTCGCCAAAACTGAGTCGCGTGGCACGCCCGTCGGCCGATGCCAGAAGATTGCGGCGGATCGGCTCGCGGATGGTCCAAGCCAGTAGCGCGAACACAATGCCAGGCAGTCCCACTAGCACGAAGGTCAGCCGCCAGGACGCCATGACGCCGAGCACCGGCACGGTGATGAAGGGCGTGCGGGCCAACGTGTCGACCGTGGTGCCGCCGACCAGCATCGCCAGGCTCGACCCGATAAATACGCCCATATAAAACACGCTGATCGCGGCGCCCAGCTTCTGCTTGGGGAAATAATCGGACATCATCGAGTATCCGGCGGGTGAAAGGCTCGCTTCGCCCACGCCCACGCCGATACGCGTCGAAAACAGGAGCGCGAAACTCTTGGCGACGCTGCTCATGGTGGTGAAGAAGCTCCAGATCAGGATCCCGCCGACAATCAGGTTGCGGCGGTTCCAACGGTCGGCGATGCGTCCGATCGGCAAGCCCATCAGCGTATAGAACAGCGAGAACGCCAGGCCCTGCAGCAGGCCGATCTGCGTATCGCTCACGCCCAGATCGCGCTTGATGGAGGGAACCAGCAGGCCCAGGATCTGGCGGTCGACGAATGAAAGCGTGTAGACCGAGGTCAGCGCGATCACCACCCACCAGGCGTATCCGAGACTGGGTTGTCCCTCGGTGGATGGGGTCGTGGCCCGGCCTTCCGCTGTGCGGGGTATCATCAGAACTTGCGCCGTATGAAAGCGTAACAGATTTCTGATGACCCAACCTGTTAGTCTATCATTACCGTCGACAATCCGCCCGTGAACGCCTTGAGTCCGGGTGTGCCTGAAGGCATTCTGACGGCTCTCGAAACTGCCGAGCGCGATGCCTCGGTTCGCGCCATTGTGTTGATCTGCGCGGGCCGGACGTTCATCTCCGGGGCCGATATCAAGGAACTGGAGGAAGCGGCCCGGAATCCGGGTGCGGCCCCCGACCTGCATCCGCTGCTGACCCGCATCGAGGACTGCGGCAAGCCCGTGATCATGGCGATCCACGGCATGGCTCTGGGCGGAGGGCTCGAGGTCGCAATGGCAGGGCATTATCGCGTGGCCGTTGCGGATGCGTCGCTGGGCGCGCCCGAGGTGAACCTCGGAATCATTCCGGGCGCCGAGGGGACGCAACGCCTGCCGAGACTCGTTGGTGTGGCCGCGGCAGTGGACATGTGTGTCTCGGGAAGACCGATCAAGGCTCCGCAGGCGCTTCAGATGGGTTTGATCGATCGCGTTATAGACGGCGAGCTGCGGTCTGGTGCGGTCGCCTTTGCGGGAGAAGTAGCGGGCCAGCCGGTTCGCAAAACACGTGACCGAACTGAAAATTTGGGGACGGCGTCCGAGAATGCAGCGATTTTCGCCGCCGGCCGAGTCCAGGCGGGCAAGATCCGGCGCAACCAGACGGCACCCCTGTTCGCGCTCGAAGCCCTAGAAGCCGCGACCACGCTTCCCTTCGAACAAGGCTGCAAGAAAGAGCGCGAGATCGTCGGCCGGGTTTTAGCGAGCGACCAGGCCAAGGCGATGATCCACATCTTCTTCGCCGAGCGCGCAGTCGCCCGGGTTCCGGGTATTCCCAAGGACACCGCGACTTATCCGATCGCTAACGTCGGCATTATCGGAGCCGGCACCATGGGCGGCGGTATTGCGATGGCTTGCGCCAACGCGGGAATTTCCGTGCTCCTCAAGGAAACCGAACAGGCCGCGCTCGACCGCGGTATGGCGGCGATTCGCAAGAACTACGACAGCTCGGTCAAGAAGGGCCGGTTTTCGCAGGCCGTGATGGACCAGAGGATGGCGCTGATCCATCCGCAGCTGACCTACGACGGATTCGAAAAGGCGGATCTTATTATCGAAGCCGTGTTCGAGAGCATGCCGCTGAAGCAGCAAATCTTCAGGGAGATCGACAAGATCGCCAAGCCGGACTGTGTGCTGGCTTCGAACACATCCACACTCGACATCGACGAGATCGCCGCCGCCACTTCGCGGCCGCAAATGGTGATCGGGCTGCACTTCTTCAGCCCGGCGCACGTGATGCGGCTGGTGGAGATCGTGCGCGGAAAGCACCCAAGCAATGAAGTGGTCGCGACGTCGCTGGCGATCGCCAAGAAGCTGGGCAAGGTGGGCGTAGTGGTGGGCAACTGCCGCGGCTTCGTTGGGAATCGCATGATGCTTCCGTACATGCGCGAAGCGCAGTTTCTGGCGGAAGAAGGCGCTACTCCGGAGCAGGTGGACAAGGCGCTCACCGACTTCGGCATGGCCATGGGCATTTTCGCGGTCGATGATATGGGCGGAATCGACCTGGCGTATCGTGTGAAGCAGGAATATGCGCACCTGCGGAAACCGGGCGAGCGCGTGCCGCTGGTGCTGGACAAACTTTATGAGATGGGCCGCTTGGGCCAGAAGCGCGGCATGGGGTGGTATCGATATGACGAGAGCCGCGCGCCAATCCCGGATCCGGAAGTGCACGCGCTGATCGAGAAGACGGCGAGCGAGGCCGGAATCGCGCGGCGCAGCATCACGCCCGAGGAGATCATCGAGCGTTGCGTCTACGTGATGATCAACGAAGGTGCGCGGATTCTCGAAGAGGGACACGCGCAGCGCGCTGCTGATATCGACGTGATTTACTGCACCGGTTACGGTTTCCCTGGGTATCGCGGCGGTCCGATGTGGTACGCCGATACGGTGGGCTTGAGGAACGTGTATGCCCGCGTGCACGAGTTCCACAAACAGTACGGCCATCTGTGGGAGCCTGCGCCGCTACTTAAGAAACTGGCTGAGGAAGGAAAATCTTTCGCGGATTGGGACCTAGCCAAAGGATGACGATCACGCAGCGAGACGTTCGCTTCGGCCCGCGCGATGTCACCATGACGCGCGATGAACATGGCGCGATCTACGTCCGCCCGGCGCATCCGCTCGGGCCCTATCCGGCGAAGCTCACGGAGAAGCTGGACCACTGGGCCGCGAAGACTCCCAATCGCGTCTTCATGGGGCAGAGGGATGCTTCGGACAATTGGCGCACGCTGACCTACTCGCAATTTCGCTCGGCCGCGCGCAATGTGGCGCAGGCGCTGCTCCATCGCAATCTGTCTCCGGAGCGCCCCATCGCGATTCTCTCCGGGAACGATCTGGAGCACGCAGTGCTCGGCTTCGCGGCGTACTATGCCGGGATCCCCTACGCGCCGATTTCGACCGCGTACTCGCTGGTCTCTTCCGACTTCGGCAAGCTGCGCTACATTTTCGATTTGCTGACGCCTGGGCTGGTATTCGTCAGCGACGTCGCACCCTTTCGGAAGGCACTCGATGCCGTCATGCCACGCGATGCGGAGCTTGTTGTAAACGGTGCCTCTGGCGCCTTCCAAGCCGCGCAGTTTTCAGTCCTGGCCGCGACGGGGTCCACGGCCGACGTGGATCGCGCGCACGATCTGGTCACTCCGGACACCGTCGCGAAAATTCTGTTCACCTCGGGGTCCACTGGCACGCCCAAGGGCGTCGAGAATACGCAGCGCATGCTCACCAGCAATCAGGAAATCGTCCGCAGCGTGCTCAAGTGGGTGGACGATGAACCGCCGGTGATCTGCGATTGGCTGCCGTGGAACCACACCTTCGGCGGCAATCATGACGTCGGGTTCGTTTTGTACAACGGCGGGTCGTTCTATATCGACGAAGGCCGGCCGACGCCTGCGGGAATGGCGGCTTCGGTGCGTAACCTGCACGACGTGGGTCCAAACGTGTATCTGAACGTGCCCAAGGGGTTTGAAGCGCTGATTCCGTTCCTGCGGGAGCGCCGCGACTTCCGCGAACGCTTCTTCAGTCGCGTGAAAATGTTCTACTACGCTGGGGCGGGGCTTCTGCAACCGGTGTGGGATGAGCTTGACCGGCTGGCGATTGAAACCTGCGGCGAGCGCATCATGATGTTCACGGGCCTGGGATCAACGGAAACCGGTCCCGCAGCGCTGTTCCCCGGAAAAGATCTGCGCCGAGCTGGAGAAGTCGGTCTGCCCGCTCCCGGCGTGGAACTGAAGCTGGTGCCCGTAGGCGACAAGCTGGAAGCCCGGCTGCGCAGTCCGAGCGTTACTCCCGGCTACTGGCGTCAGCCCGATCTGACACGCCTGGCGTTCGACGACGAGGGGTTTTATCGCATCGGCGATGCGCTGCGTTTTGTGGATCCTCAGGACATCATGCGCGGATTTATATTCGACGGGCGCATGGTGGAGGATTTCAAGCTGTCCACGGGAACTTTTGTCAGCGCGGGGCCGATGCGTGGAAAGTTTCTGAGCCACTGCGCGCCGTACGCGCACGATGCCGTAATCGCGGGCCACGATCGGGATTTTGTCACGGTGTTGGTGTTCCCGGCGCTGGATGCTTGTCGAGAATTGGCGAAGCTTCCCGCAACGGCACCGGCCGCCGAGATCGTCGCGCATCCGGCCGTGCACGCTAAGTTTCAGGAGTTGCTGAATGAGCTTGCCGCGGAGGCGACGGGCAGCTCCAGCCGCATCGCTCGCGCGATCCTCATGCCCGAGCCGCCCGCGATCGACGCTCACGAGGTTACGGACAAGGGATCCATTAATCAGAGCGCGGTGCTGAAGAATCGAGCCGCGCTGGTGCTCGATCTATACTCGCCGCGTCCTTCGGCTCGCGTGATTTCCATACAGACTGCTCCACATTGAGAAAGGTGTTTAAGTGAAAATCCAGAATTTAATCGCCATCGATACGCACGTGCACGTCGAATCCGAGCTATCCGGTAACGCCGCCGACGATGCTGCCCGCAAATACTTTGGTAACAGCGGTGTTTCTTACAGCCGCAAGGATCTGGCCGAATACTATCGCTCGCGCAACATCGGATGCGTGGTGTTTTCGGTGGATGAGAAGCTCACCGGGCGTCCTCCCGTGCCGAATGAGGAAGTGGCCGCGTTCGCCGCGGAAAACAGCGATTTCATGATCGCGTTCGCCAGCGTGAATCCGATGCGCGGAAAAGACGCCGTGGACGAGGCGCGGAGGCTGATCAAAGCGGGCGGAATTCGCGGGTTCAAGCTGCATCCGCCGCTGCAGGAGTTCCATGCCAATGACAAGGCCGCCTATCCGTTTTACGAGGTGGTGAACGAGGCCAAGCTGCCGGTCATCTTTCACACCGGGCACAGCGGGATCGGCACCAACATGCCGGGAGGTGGCGGAGTTCGCCTGAAGTACGGCAATCCGATGGATATGGATGACGTGGCGGTGGATTTCCCGGACATGCCGATCATCCTGGCGCACCCGTCGTTCCCCTGGCAGGACGAGGCGATTTCGGTTTGCCTGCACAAGCCGCAGGTGTATATCGATCTTTCGGGATGGTCGCCGAAATATTTTTCGCCGGTTCTGATTCAGTACGCCAACACTTTGTTGAAGAAGAAGATGCTGTTCGGCTCCGATTACCCGCTGATTACGCCGGACCGCTGGATGGCGGATTTCGCCGCGATCAACATTAAAGACGAGGTCCGGCCGCTGATCTTGAAAGAAAACGCGACACGCCTGTTTGGGTTTTCCTAAGCCGGATGCTCGGCCTGTCATGATGGTCGTAGATTGCCGCGAACACTTCGCACCACGGTCCGGTTGTTCCGGGATACTATCGAGCGCTGCATAAAGCACAATACCTCGCTGCTTTCCGCCGCGCTCGCATTTTATGCGCTGCTGTCCTTGGCCCCGGCGCTTTACTTGGTAGTGGCGGCGGCCGGGGTGGTCATTGGCCGAAGCGCCGCGCGTGACGAGGTGATGTCCTGGTCCGCGCAGATGCTCGGATCCAGCGGCGCCCGCTTCATCGGCGAGGTCTTGGATCGCGGAGGCAGCGCCGGTTCGTTTGCGACCATCGCCGGTGTCGTGTCGCTGGCTTACGGCGCCACCGTCGCGTTTGGCGCGCTACAGGACGCCCTAAACCTGATTTGGGAGGTTCCCCCGCGTCAGGGCGGCTACATCAAACAATTCTTCGTCAAGCGGCTGGTATCCTTTCTCGCGGTGATGATCGTGGGCGTGCTGCTTCTGGTCTCCCTGTTAACCGACGCCATCACCGCCACTGCCGCAAGACTCATGCCGCAGTCCCTGCCTGGGTCCACCGAATTCCTGTTACACACCGCGAATTTCACGGCCTCTCTAATTTTGGTGACGGTCTTGTTCGGACTGCTGTATCGCATCCTGCCCGATTCCTGGGTGGCCTGGCGGGATGTATGGACCGGAGCGGCGATCACCGCGCTTCTGTTTGCAACCGGAAAGGCTCTGATCGGACTGTACCTGGGCCACAGCACCACCAGCACCCCGTTTGGCGCAGCCGGATCCGTGGTGATCTTCCTGCTGTGGGTGTATTACTCGGCGCAGATTTTCCTGTTCGGAGCGGAGTTCACCGAGGTCTACGCGGTGGCTCGAAGAGCCCGCGCTGCTTCTACGCCCAAGTCCGCTTCGTAAAATAGGAAATACATGCCTACTGCCTACATTTGCCAAGGTGTCCGCACGCCCATCGGGCGTTACGGAGGAGCGCTGGCGACGGTGCGCGTCGACGATCTGGCCGCGCATCCGCTGGTGACGCTCAAGCGGCGGTTCACCAGCAGCGACTGGGAGTCCATCGATGAGGTCTACTACGGCTGCGTGAACCAGGCGGGCGAGGACAATCGCAATATCGCGCGCATGGCGTTGCTGCTGGCCGATCTGCCCATGAGTGTTCCGGGCGTAACCGTGAACCGCTTGTGCGCCTCCAGTATGGAGGCGGTCGCGGTAGCCGCTCGCGGTATCGGAATGGGCGAGATGTCGCTGGCGATTGCCGGCGGAGTCGAGAGCATGAGCCGATCGCCGTGGGTGATGCCTAAGCCGTCCGCGGCATTCTCGCGCGATCCCGAGATTTTCGATACCACGCTCGGATGGCGCTTCGTCAATCCGCTGATCGAGCAGAAGTACGGCACCATCTCGATGGCCGAGACCGCGGAGAACGTCGCCGAAAAGTACAATGTCGACCGCGCATCGCAGGATCGTTTCGCGCTGGCGTCGCAGCAGAAGGCCGCGAAAGCCAAAGCCGCGGGGGTGTTCGCGGAAGAGATCGAGCCGGTGACCATCCCAGGAAAGAAAGGGTCGGCCGCCCCGGCGGCCGTGGTACGTGACGATGAACACCCGCGCGCCGATACCACGCTCGAAGGCTTAGCCAAATTGCCGACGCCATTTCGCAAGGGCGGTACGGTGACGGCGGGCAACGCGTCGGGAATCAATGACGGCGCGGTGGCGATGTTCGTAGCCTCCGAGCAGGCCGCGGTGAAGTTCGGGCTGACGCCGATCGCGCGATTCGTAGGCGCCGCCGCGGCGGGGGTCGATCCGAATTATATGGGGATCGGGCCGATTCCAGCGGTCCAGAAGCTGCTGGCACGCCTGAACCTGAAGATGGACGACGTCGATTTTCTGGAACTGAACGAAGCGTTCGCCGCGCAGGCGCTAGCCTGCACCCGCGCGTTCGGGTTGCCGGACGACAGCGAGAAGGTGAACCCCAACGGAGGGGCCATCGCTCTGGGCCATCCTCTAGGAATGAGCGGGGCGCGCCTGGTGCTTACTTCCGCGATGCATCTCAAGCGCACCGGCGCTCGCCGGGCGATCGCCGCCATGTGCGTGGGCGTGGGCCAAGGAATGGCCGTTCTGTTAGAAAAAGTGTAGTTAGAGCAAGTATAGGCGGATCAGTCCGGCCAGCATCAGGGCCAGGCCGGCGAGGCGCAACCAGGCGCGCGATGCGCGGCTATCGACGATCGGTGCCGGTTCCGCGAACAAATCGCCCAGAAGAATATTCGCCTCAATCCGATGGGCTTCAGCCATAACCTTGTTCACCACGCGGATGGAACTCGCCGGATCGGTCAATGTGTACAATCCCGCATAGATAAGCGGGACAAGTGCGCTCAAACGAAGTAAGATTTCAGGACTCATAGGGCAGTTCGCTATCGTACCATCGACGGCTTGGCCCAGGTTCGAGAGCCCCCGGCGGCGATTAGTTCTAGGTGTAGGGCCCTAACAGCGCTAAGTGTTTTTCCTAGGACAAAACAAGATGAAAGTGAATTGTTGCTGCGAGAAAGATCCCGGATAATACGTGCAGGACTGCGAATGCCCAAGAAACCCATCAGCCACCGGCGCTCCAACCAGCGAGGGAATGCCATGGTCGAGATCGCGCTGACGTTGATACCGACCATCGCGATGTTTTTCGGCATTCTTGACGTATCTCTGGTCGTTTATCTGCAGAGCACGCTTAACCATGCCATGCGGGAAGGCGCACGCCTGGCGGTAACCTTTCCTGCGTCCTATGGCGGCACCTCCTGTGCGACTTCACAGGCAACCTGCATCACCTCGGTAGTGCAGACCAATGCCATGGGCTTCCTGAGCGGATCGAAATCCAGTCTCGTTACGGTGAATTACTATACCGCCAACGATCTGACGAATCCAGTCATGAGCTGTAATTCGGGAACTTGCACCCTAAACGGCACATTGCCGCAAACACTGTCGAACGGCAAAGTGGTGACCTACGCAAATCAGCCGGGCAACATCGTAGAGGTGGTCGTGAGCAGCTATTCATGGAACTGGATGGTTCCCGTCTCAGCTAAAGGCTACGCTGTCACTGCGCCCAGCGTCACCCTCAGGGCCTCCGCTCTCGACGTGTTAGGCGGACTGACGGCGGGTTCGACGGTGCCGCCAACCCCGTAATCATCGGAAGAATTAAGGTGACTTGCCTCATGCCTAATCCATCAAAGCGCCGAGCACAACGCGGCAATTCCGTGCTGGAGTTTGCCCTGGTAATGTCCTTGCTGGTGCCCTTGTTCGCCGGGATGTTCACCATGGGCATGGCGCTCGCGAAGGGCATTCAAGTGACCAACGTCGGCCGCGATGCGGTGGTGTTAATGGTCCGCTCGAATACCGATCCCAATTCCGGGCTGGACCTCTCTGTGACGCAGAACCAGCGGATCCTCGTTCGCGCGGCCACCGGCTTGGGCATGAACAAAAATGCCAATTACGATCCGGACCCGAACGGAAAAGGTGTGGTGATCCTGTCCCGAGTCGTGATGGTGGGCCCGGCGGAGTGCTCCGTCGGCGTCGTACCGGCACCCTCGGGTGTGCCTGCGACGACTCCATGGGGTCCTAGCAACTGTCCCAACTATGGTCAATACGCGTTCGCCTATCGCGTGGTAATCGGGAACGGCACTCGCTGGACTGGCACGATCGGAGCTCCGCCGTCCGGCATTGTGAATAACGACGGGACCATCTCGGCGGCCAATATCGCCAAGAACACGTCCAATCGCGCCACCAACATGGGCGCGGGAGGCATCCTGACGCTCACCGCGAGCACTTTCGCAATGCTCTCGGAGACGTATGTCGACGTCAGCTACCTGAACCTGTTCTCCATCTATCAATCGCCCGTGATTTTCTCCAGGACGATTTCTTAAGCCGGAGTATTTCTTAGTAAGAGGATTTGAGGGGGATTCCAGATTATGGCGAAGGAACCAAAACGACGCACAGAACGCGGCTTTACTCTCATCTTGCACGCCATCATGCTGACCGGTACCATCGCCGCAGTGGGCCTGGCCGTTGACGTCGGCAGTATCTATATGATCAAGGCCCGGTTGAGCGCAGCGGTGGACGGCGCGGCGCTCGCGGCCGGACGCTCCGTGAACTTGACGAGCGACTTGACCAGCGCGCAAACCCAAGCCATAGCCACGGCCAACCAGTTCTTCAACGCTAATTTTCCCGCGGGCTATCTCAACTCCAAAGGCACCCCGACGGTCACGCCTACCTTCGGCCAGGAGACAGATGCTAACGGCAACCCGAGCGGAGTGCTGGATGTCAAGATCAACGCCACTGTGAATGCGCCGACGTATTTCATGAACATCTTCAACATCAACAGTATTCCGGTCAACGCTATCGGTACGGCCAGCCGCCGAGGCTTGGTGCTGATGCTAGTACTCGATCAATCGAGTTCGATGAATACAGCTCCCGATCCAATCTCCGGCCTGACCGCGTGCGACGCGATGAAACAATCGGCGCAGAATTTCATCACGCTGTTGAGCCCCTATGACATCATCGGGATGGTCGACTTCGACATCACCGCGCACCTGGCTTATGCTCCCAGCGCGAACTATGATGACGGCTCTCTGAGTACCGCCATCGGGGGCATTACCTGCGGGAGTAACACCAACACCATTTCGGCTCTCGAGATGGCCTATCAACAGATTAAGGCGGTGAATCGTCCGTTGGCGTTGAATACGATCATCCTTTTCACGGATGGATCCCCGAATGGGGTCTCCGCCGTCTTTCCCACACGGGGCACAGCCGATAACCGGTGGGGTCCCGCACTGAATCCCCCGGCTCCTCCTTCGCAAAGCGGCTCGACCTATGGACATACGAACAGTTGCAACGATGTTGGTCCCGCGGATTCTACTGGCGTCAATGAGGAGGCGATTTGCGTGAGCATGAACACCGTCTGCCCGGCAGGCGGGACGGTTACCGGGACACTGGCTCAGTGGGGCAATCAAGATTCGTGGGGCGGAAGCACCTACGGATTGGCAAAGCCGACGGATTCCGATGCGACCCCAACCCTCCCTGCGGGTTGTACTCAGCTAGACAACTTCCCTGGAACCAACATCCGACAGTACATTGCGTATATTCCCGATACGGATATTTACGGCAATTCGCTGCATGGCGTTGCGGCCACCGGCGGCGGACCCACAGTATCGGGAGGCCTACTGACGCGCGATACCTGGCTGTATCAAGCTGCGAGCCTTTGCGCCCCAGACCCCACCGTCCTTCCCAACTGCAAGAACACTGGTGATTTTTGGTCGAGCCATGCAGGTACCGGTTCAATGTCCAACTTTTTCCCCGTCGGGAGCGCGTATGCCGGGAAGTTTCGACCGGATCAGCCGAATACGGTTGTCGCCGCCGCCATGAACGGCACCATGGCTGAGGCAAACAAAATCCGGGCGGATGCCGGGTACCACACTGTCATCCACACCATCTACCTGACCGGCAACGGAACGGATTCGGTGGATCGGGAGTTTCTCGCGGTGGTGGCCAACGCCGCCCAGGTGACGGCGCTGCCTTACGATCCAGTTTCTTTTGCGCCGTATACCAATCCGGCCTACCAGACCACCCAGGAGACGGGGAAATACCTGGTTACGGCCGATCGAAATCACCTTCAATCGCTCTTCGCGCAACTCGCTTCGGAAGTCTTGCGGCTCAGCCAATGATCCACCTATACGTTCTTCTCCTGCTCGCATGGTTTCAGGCGCCTCCACAAGGGGAGGCGCTCCGCTCGGGTTGCTCCGCCGACGATCGGCAACTCGCCATGGTGGTCGCTGGGGATCTTGTAGAAGTGAACCAGGCTCTGGCAGGGTATGCGCAGACTTGCTACAAAGTCACGGTGACGCGGATCGCCGAGGGCGCGACCCAGAAGGGATACCTGCTTGGGGAAACGCATCCAGCGATCGCCGAGTTCGTGCGGCGGCGTCAGGAAAGTGGTGCGGCGTCGCTCGAAGCGCAGGCTCGGTTCGTGCCTCCGCCCCCGCCCAAGCCCGCTGCGGGGGAGAAAGACAAATCCCAGGCTCCGGCTCCCGAGCCCGCCCAGGTGTTCCAAGCCTTCTCAGGGCGCGACACGAACGGAAAAGCCGTGAGCTTGGCTGGGTTGCGGGGACGGGTTACTCTGGTGACGTTCTGGTCGCCCAAAAGTGCCACCTCGAAGGGACAACTGATGTCCCTGATGGGGCTGTATAAACAGTTCAGCCGTGCGGACCTATCAGCCGTGGGCATCAGCACCGATCCGAATCCCAACCACATTCAAGAGGCGCTCGACGATGTAACGCTTGGTTGGCCCCAAATCGGCGATAGCAGCGGACTGGCCAAGCGTTATAACGTCGATTCCAATGGAACGACGTTTATTCTTGACGCTTCCCACCGAATCGTGGCAGCCGGGCTGAAAGGTCCGGCGCTGGAGAGCAAAGTTCGGGAACTACTCTCCGCGCACTGACGAAGCCAGAAAGCTCCGCGCTTCCGCCAGTTCCAGATTGCTGACAATGTGTGGCCGAGAGGGATAAATGTGCATGTGCACCTCGGCGCCCAGACTGGTAAGCACCTGAGCGGTCTGGCGAGTGCGCTCCTCCGGAATCCATTCGTCCATATCGCTGCCGGTGAGGAACACCCTTAGGCCGCGCAGTGTTTTGCCATCCGCCGGACGCCAGTCCGTTCCGGGCGGACCCATCAAGCAGCCGCTGAAAACCACGATCGCCGCACAGCAGCCGGGATGACGGAGCGCGTACTCGACGGCGATGCAGGCGCCTTGCGAAAAGCCGACAATGAACAGCTGCTCCGGGCCCAGGCGGCCGTTCTCGCTGGCATCCAGAACCAGCCGGTGGCAGCGCTCCACGGAACGCGTCAGGAAGGGCTCGTTGGATTCCAGCGGCTCCATGAACCGGCCGGGATACCACAGGCCTTGATCGGCGTAGGGGGCGATCCAACGCGTACCACCGATCTCGAGACCTGTGGCCAGGTCCAGCATTTCCTGTTTGGTGCGGGAGCGGCCGTGAAGCAGAATCCCGGCGCGCTCCGCCAAGCCCCGGGGCTGGCCCGCCTCGCGCAGACGGACCCCTGAAGTATGGGTCCGCGGGGGCTGAGTTGCCACTGCCTAGTTTTTGCTCTTGTCGCCGCCGATGAATTCGGCCTTGCGCCGCGAAACGGTTGAACCCTCCTCGACGGGTACCAGGTGGTCGGGCAGAGTCGCCGCGGCGACCTTCTTGGCATCCTTCGGGATATTGCCCTCGGGAACACGGATTGGATCGAGCATCGCCATGATTTCTGCGCGCTTTTCCTCGAACCACGGGGGCAGCAGCATGTGCGTGCCCAGTTCGGATTCCGCCTCGTCGCGGGCAAAAGCGCCCTGGGCCGTGGCCGCGCACTCCACTAGAATCCCGCCGGGGCAGCGGCAATAAATCGAGTGGAAGTAGTTGCGGTCCTTGATCTCCGAGCAATCGGTGTAGCCCAGCTCCTCGTAGATGCCTTTCTGTTCCGCCAGCTTCTCATCACTTTCGAGGTCCATGGCAACGTGGTGCGCCGTGCCGGCGCCGAATACCCAGCTACCGGACGGACGGTCGGGCTCGTGGATCAGAGTGACCGTCTTGGCGGGACCGCCGCCAGCGACTTCGAAGCGATGGAGATTGCCGTCGGTACCGGTTTTCTTGAATCCCAGCGCGTCGACGAAGA
>Ga0265313_10001912_pt1 | contig 18889 bp, 18 predicted proteins | sample 4123metaG_FD_203122 | JGI IMG/M metagenome (GOLD analysis project Ga0265313, IMG submission 203122) | Rhizosphere microbial communities from Carex aquatilis grown in University of Washington, Seatle, WA, United States - 4-1-23 metaG | ecosystem: Host-associated > Plants > Roots > Rhizosphere >...
GCAGCGGCCCTCAATCTGATTCCCGCCCCCTTGCGGGGGCGGGTTAAGTTGGGGGGTAATCTGCGGACCAGGTTCCCCATGAAGGACCCCGAACTCCTTTCCCTCACCCGGCGCGCACTCGGCGCGGCCGAAGTATTCGTCGAGTCCGCCCGCGCCGCGGTGGCGGCTCGCGTAGGCGGGACTGAGCCCGACAACGCGGCTCTTGAGCGCGAGCAGTTCGCCGCCCACGCGCTGGCCTGGTATGCCACCTATGCTGCCGCCCTTCGCCAGATGCTGGGCTGGGCCGAGCGGCTTCATGCCTGCGGGCGCCTTGCCGAGCGTGAGCGGCTGATCCTCGCCGCCGCCTTCGGCGAATATCTGGCCCAGATGGCGGGCGGGCTCGCCATGAGCCAGGGCGAGATCGCCCGGCCTGCCGATCTCGGCATCGAGGCCGCCGGGGCGGCGCTCGCGGCGGATGCCGCGGTCGCCAGCCTGATCCGCGAAGGCAACACCGATGCGGCGCGCCGGCGCCTCGCCGCTCTCATTGCCAATGGCGCCTTTGGCGATGCCGGCCTCGACGACGAGGCGCTGCATATGGCGCGCGATCATTTCCGCCGCTTCGCCGAGGATCATCGGGAGCAGGCCCAGGCCTGGCACCGCGCCGACGCGCTCATTCCCATTTCGGTGATCGAAGAACTGGCCGGACTTGGAATCTTCGGCCTCACGGTGCCGGAGGAATTCGGCGGCGCGGGCGAGGGCAAACTCGCCATGTGCGTTGTGACCGAGGAGCTGTCGCGGGGCTATATCGGCCTCGGCTCGCTCGGCACCCGCTCGGAGATCGCGGCGGAACTGATCCGGCTCGGCGGCACAGAGGGCCAGAAGCGCAAATGGCTGCCCGGCATTGCGGCGGGCAGGATTCTACCGACCGCAGTGTTCACCGAGCCAGGTACCGGCTCCGATCTCGGCAGCCTGCGCACGCGGGCCGAGCGCGTCGGCGATGTCTACCGCATCACCGGCAGCAAGACCTGGATCACCCATGCCGCGCGCAGCGACGTCATGACCCTGCTTGCCCGCACCGATCCGAAGAAGCCCGGCTACAAGGGCCTGTCCATGTTCCTCGCCGAGAAACCGCGGGGGACCGAGGCCGACCCCTTTCCGGCCGCTGGCATGCGCGGCAGTGAAATCCGCGTGCTGGGATATCGCGGCATGAAGGAATACGAACTCGCCTTCGACGGCTTCGAGCTCGCAGCCGAGAATCTTCTCGGCGGGGTCGAGGGCGAAGGCTTCAAGCAGCTCATGGCCACGTTCGAATCCGCCCGCATCCAGACCGCGGCGCGAGCGACCGGCGTGGCCCAGTGCGCCCTCGAACTCGGCCTCGCCTATGCCCGGGGCCGGGTTCAGTTCGGCAAGCCGATCTATGAGTTCCCGCGGGTCTACGGCAAGCTCGCCTGGATGGCGGTCGAGACCATGATCGCCCGCCAGCTCACCTATGATGCGGCGCGCCAGAAGGATTCCGGCCGGCGCTGCGACATCGAAGCCGGCATGGCCAAGCTCCTCGCGGCGCGCACCGCCTGGGCCAACGCCGACAATGCCCTTCAGGTCCATGGCGGCAACGGCTATGCCGAGGAATACGTCATCAGCCGGGTGCTATGCGACGCGCGCATTCTCAACATCTTCGAGGGCGCCGCCGAGATCCAGGCCCAGGTCATCGCCCGCGGCTTGCTGGCGGGACGGAATTAGGGCGCAATTCGAGCCACCTCCTCACCTTCCTCGCACCCCCCGAAAAGCGGACTTGATGCGTTGCTGCAGGATCGAGACATCCCCTGCCGCGATTCCTGCTAACGTGTTTGGTCTTGGTGGGGAACGAAATCATGACCGACATCGTTGCGAAGCTGACCCATTCTCTGGGTGCCGACGTCGTCGCTACTGGCGAGGCGATCGGCGATCGATGTCGCTGCGACTACAGCGCCGTCGCCGCCGCCCGGCCGCTGGCCCTCCTGCGCCCGCGCAGCACGGCGGAGGTCGCGACGATCCTCAGGCTGTGCAACGAAGCGGGCCAGGCCGTCGTGCCGCAGGGCGGCATGACGGGGCTCGCCGGTGGCGCCACGCCCAGCGCCGGCGACATCGCCCTTTCCCTCGACCGCATGTCCGGCATCGAGGAGATCGACAAGGCGGCGGCCACAATGACGCTCGGCGCCGGCACGCCGCTGGAGGTTGCCCAGCGCGCGGCGGACGAGGCCGGATTTCTTCTGGCTCTTGATCTCGGCGCCCGCGGCTCCTGCCAGATCGGGGGCAATCTTTCGACCAACGCTGGCGGCAACCGGGTCATCCGCTACGGCATGGCGCGCGAGCAATTGCTGGGGCTCGAAGTGGTGCTGGCCGACGGCACGGTGATAAGCACCCTCAACAAGATGCTGAAGAACAACGCGGGCTACGACCTGAAGCAGCTCTTCGTCGGTGCCGAGGGGACGCTGGGCATCATCACGCGAGCGGTGGTGCGCCTGCATCCCAGGCCCCGGAGCAGGGCGACGGCGCTTTGCGCGCTGCCGAGCTACGAAGCCGTCGTCGGCCTCCTGCGCAAGGCCCAGGCGGAGCTGGGCAACGTCAGTGCCTTCGAGGCCATGTGGCACGACTACTACAGCTTCATGGTCAATCATCCGACGGCCAAGCAGAAGCCCCTGCCGGATCATCATCCCTATTACGTGCTGATGGAGTTCGCCGGGAACGATCCCGTCGGCGACGAGACGCGCTTCCAGGATCTCCTAGGCGCGGCCATGGCCGAGGGTCTTGTCTCGGACGCCTTGCTCGCCCAGTCGGAGCAGGCCGCGCGCGACTTCTGGGTGATCCGCGAGGGCCACCCGCTGGACAGCCTGGCGCTGTGCATCAATTTCGATGTGAGCCTGCCAATCGGCCTGATCGAGAACTACGTGCGCCAGTGCCGTGCGGCCCTGGAAAAGCGCTGGCCCGGCCTGCTCAACGTCTACTATGGCCATGTCGGCGACAGCAACCTGCACATCTCGGTCTCGGTCCCTGGCACAGGACCGGAGGTGATGCACGACGTGGACGAGGTCGTGTACGAGGCCCTGCGACCATTCGGCGGATCGATCTCCGCCGAGCACGGCATCGGCACCTTGAAGCGGCCCTATCTAGGCCATTCCCGCGGACCGGCGGAGCTGGCACTCATGGGGCTTCTGAAAAAGACCCTCGATCCCAAGGGCATCCTCAATCCGGGTAAGGTGATTTAGCGCCCCTGTCCCAGGAGAAGCCGCCGCTATAGTCTTGCCCCCATGCAAGGCTTCATCTTCACGCTTCTCATCGCCGCGATGCTGCTGACCTTGGGCGTGCTCTTCCTCGGCCTCTTCACCATGGCCCGCGGGGGAGACTTCGCCAAGCGGAACTCCAACCGCTTCATGCGCTGGCGCGTGATCATGCAGGGCATCGCCGTGCTGCTGTTCATCATCTTCATGATGGCCTGGCACCGTGGTTAAGCTCACCCGCATCTACACCCGGGGCGGCGACAAGGGCCGGACGTCGCTGGGCGGCGGGGCCCGCGTCGCCAAGCATGATCCCCGGGTCGAGGCCTACGGGACGGTGGACGAGGCCAATGCGGCGATCGGGTTGGCGCGTCTCCATACCAAGGGGGATGCCGATGCCATGCTGGCGCGGATCCAGAACGACCTGTTCGACCTCGGCGCCGATCTCTGCCGGCCGGACGACAAGCAGGCGGCCTTGCGCATCCTCGATACCCAGGTCGATCGGCTGGAGCGCGAAATCGACGCGATGAATGCCGCGCTGCAACCGCTGGAGTCTTTCGTGCTGCCCGGCGGTAAGCCAGCGGCGGCCGCGCTCCACCTCGCCCGCACCATCGCGCGGCGGGCCGAGCGCGCCATGACCGCGCTCGCCGAAGAGAGTCCCGTGAACCCGGCGGCGATCAAGTATATCAACAGGTTGTCGGACCATCTCTTCGTCCTTTCCCGATACCTGAACGACAACGGACGCAAGGACGTCCTGTGGCGCCCGGGCGCCAATCGCTGAGCCCCCGGCTCGTTGACAGCCCGATGACGCCGACCTATTGTGCGCCCGCAAAAAATCGGGGTCGCAAGGCGGCTTGGCGTGTCCTTGAAGTCGAGGATGCGGCCCCTGGCACGCCCTCATCGAAATCGAGCAGCAGGTCGGATCAAATCCCATGAAGGTCCTGGTCGCGGTCAAGCGCGTCGTTGACTTCAACGTCAAAATCCGGGTCAAAGCGGACGGAACCGGCGTCGAGACGGCCAACGTCAAGATGTCCATGAACCCGTTCGACGAGATCGGGGTCGAGGAGGCCGTGCGCCTCAAGGAGGCCGGCAAGGCAACCGAGGTGATCGCCATCTCGCTCGGCCTGCCGCAGGTGCAGGAGACCATCCGCACCGCCCTCGCCATGGGTGCGGACCGCGGCATTCATGTCCAGACCGATGTCGAGCTTCAGCCGCTGGCGGTCGCCAAGCTGATCAAGGCCGTGGTCGACAAGGAAAAGCCGGAGATCTGCATCCTGGGCAAGCAGGCGATCGACGACGATGCCAATCAGACCGGCCAGATGCTCTCTGCCCTGCTCGGCTGGTCTCAGGGCTGCTTCGCCTCCAAGCTGGTCATCAATGGCGACGGCACTGCCAACGTGACCCGCGAGGTTGACGGCGGGCTGGAGACCGTGACCCTGAAGCTGCCGCTGGTATTGACCACCGACCTTCGCCTCAACGAGCCGCGCTATGCCTCGCTGCCCAACATCATGAAGGCGAAGAAGAAACCCATCGAGACCCTGACGCCGGAGCAGCTGGGCGTAGATGCGGCACCCCGCCTGAAGACCCTGAAGGTGGGCGAGCCGCCCAAGCGCAAGTCGGGCGTCAAGGTGAAAAGCGTGGCTGAGCTCGTGGACAAGCTGCGCAATGAAGCGAAGGTGATCTGATGCGCGTCCTTCTCCTGGCCGAACACGACAATGCGACGCTGAAGCCGGCAACCCTGAACGCGGTGACGGCGGCCAAAGAGATCGGCGGCGAGCTGGTGCTGCTGGTCGCAGGCCAGGCCTGCCGTCCGGCCGCCGAGGCGGCCGCGGCCGTTGCCGGCGTGGCCAAGGTGCTGCTGGTGGACGACGCCCTCTATGGCCATCGCCTGGCCGAGAATCTGGCCAAGCTCGTGGTCCAGCTCTCGGGCGACTACACGCACCTGATCGCGCCCGCAACCAGCAGCGGCAAGAACGTGATGCCGCGGGTGGCGGCCCTTCTCGACGTGGCCCAGATTTCCGAGATCAATGCCGTGGTCTCGCCCGATACGTTCATCCGCACCATCTACGCCGGCAATGCGCTGGCGACCGTGCAGTCCGCCGAGCGCATCAAGGTCATCACCGTGCGCATGACCGGTTTCGACGCGGCCCCGTCGACCGGCGGCAGCGCGGCCATCGAGGCGGTGAATGCGGCGGGCGATGCCGGGCTTTCGCGCTTCGTCGGCCAGGAGCTGAGCAAGAACGAGCGCCCTGAGCTGACCTCGGCGCGCATCGTCGTCTCCGGCGGGCGGGGCATGCAGAGCGGCGACAATTTCAAGCTTCTCGAGGCGGTCGCCGACAAGCTCGGTGCCGCCGTCGGCGCCAGCCGGGCGGCGGTCGACGCCGGCTTCGTACCCAACGACTACCAGGTCGGCCAGACCGGCAAGGTGGTGGCGCCCGATCTCTACATTGCCGTCGGCATCTCCGGCGCCATCCAGCATCTCGCCGGCATGAAGGACAGCAAGGTCATCGTCGCCATCAACAAGGATGAAGACGCGCCGATCTTCCAGGTGGCCGACTATGGCCTCGTCGCCGATCTGTTCCAGGCGGTGCCGGAGCTGACCAAGGAACTGAGCAAGTAGGCCAAAGGAGCGGCCTCATTCCCATGATTCAAAACATCGGCGTCATCGGCGCCGGACAGATGGGCAACGGCATCGCCCATGTCGCGTCCCTCAAGGGCTACACCGTCAAGCTGATGGACATCGATCCGCATCAGATCGAGAAGGCCAAGGACATCATCGGCCAGAACATGGCCCGCCAGGTGAAGCGCGAATACATCACCGACGGCGAGCGCCAGGCGGCCCTGAACCACATCGCCTACGGCACCGACTACGGTCTGTTCAAGGACTGCGACATCGTCATCGAGGCGGCGACCGAGAAAGAAGAGATCAAGCGCGACATCCTGAAAAAGCTCTGCCCGCTGCTGAAGCCCGAGGCGATCGTCGCCTCCAACACCTCATCCATCTCCATCACGCGCCTGGCTGCCGCCACCGACCGGCCGGCGCGCTTCATGGGCATGCATTTCATGAATCCCGTGCCGCTGATGCAGCTAGTGGAGCTGATCCGCGGCCTGGCGACCGACGACCAGACTTTCGGCGCAGTGCGGGAGCTGTCGGAAAGGCTCGGCAAGACTATCGCCGTGTCCGAGGACTTCCCCGCCTTCATCGTCAATCGGATCCTGCTGCCGATGATCAACGAGGCCGTCTACACCCTCTACGAGGGCGTCGGCTCGGTCGAGGCGATCGATACCGCCATGCGGCTCGGCGCCAACCACCCCATGGGCCCCCTGGAACTCGCCGATTTCATCGGCCTCGACACCTGCCTCTCCGTCATGCAGGTGCTTTACGAGGGCCTGGCCGACAGCAAGTACCGGCCGTGCCCGCTGCTGGTGAAGTATGTCGAGGCCGGCTGGCTCGGCCGCAAGACCGATCGCGGATTCTACATCTACAGCGGAGACAAGCCCGTCCCCACGCGTTGAGCGGGTGTGGCGGGCGTGGGCGCCAGGGCCGGCAGCGTGAAGGCCGTCGGCACCACCGGGAGCGGCTTGGCAGCGGTCGGTTTGGACGCCTTCAGGTAATAGCGGATCAGGGCAAACGCCTCGGGGGAATCCCATTGAGTCGAGCCCTCCAGCGTGCCGACCAGGCGCCCCTGCTGATCGATGAGGTAGCTGGTGGGCAGCGCGCTCACCTTCAGGCGCTCCTGGATCCCATGGTCCGGGTCGAGATAGATGCCCAGATGGTCGATCCCCTCCTGGTAGTAGTACATCGCCACCACCGGCCCGCCGCCCCGGTCGATGGAGACGGGCAGCACGACGAGACCTTCGCCGGCGAGTTTGCCTTCCAGCCGGTCAAGGGACGGCATCTCCGCCCGGCAGGGCCCGCACCAGGTCGCCCAGACGTTCAGCAGCACCAGCTTGCCGCGGAAGTCCGTCAGTGCCAGCTGGTCGCCGTTGGCGTCCTTGAAGCTGTCGGCTGGCGCTGGCAGGGGCGGGTCGATCCGGCTAAAGTCCCCCACCGATCCGGATATCGGCGGTCCCTCGCCGGCTGCGGCGGCCGCGGCGATCAGGATGGCGGCGAATGCGGCGGGAAGGGCTAAGCGCTTGGGCATCGAAAAACCTCGTTCCGGGAAGAGCAAGCCTCGCAAGGCGAGTAGAAACCGCGCGTCGACGCCAGCAGTCAAGTCCAGCAAGCCCGCCAGCGCCATCTGGGGCGGACGGTTCGCCGGTGGTCCGGCCGAGATCATGCAGCAAATTAATGCCTCGATCGACATCGATCGAAGGCTCTATGCCCAGGACATCGCCGGCAGCCGGGCCCATGCCGGGATGCTGGTGCGCCAGGGAATCCTGACCGCAGCCGATGGGCGGGCCATTCTCGACGGCCTGGCCCGCATCGAGAAGGAAATCGCAGAGGGGCGATTCACCTTCAAGACGGCCCTGGAAGACATCCACATGAACGTGGAGGCGCGGCTCGGCGAACTGATCGGCGAGACGGCCGGGCGGCTCCATACCGCGCGGTCCCGCAACGATCAGGTGGCGACCGATTTTCGGCTCTGGCTTCGCGAGGCGATCGACGGCCTCTCCCGGGGCCTGACCTCCCTGATCGCGGCCCTCATCGACCGGGCGGAGGAGCATGCCGGGACGATCATGCCGGGCTACACCCATCTGCAGGTCGCCCAGCCCGTCACCTTCGGCCATCACCTGCTGGCCTATGTCGAGATGCTGGCGCGCGACCGCGGCCGCCTCGCCGACTGCCGGCGGCGCCTCGACGAATGCCCGCTGGGCGCGGGCGCGCTCGCCGGCACCAGCTTCCCCATCGATCGGCAGATGACCGCGGGCGCGCTGGGATTCGCCCGGCCCATGGCCAATTCCATGGACGCCGTCTCGGCGCGGGATTTTGCCCTCGAATTCCTGGCCGCGGGGGCTATCCTGGCAACCAACCTGTCGCGCTTCGCCGAGGAACTCGTGCTGTGGACCAGCGAAGGATTCCGGTTCCTGCGCCTCAGCGACGCCTTCACCACCGGCAGCTCGATCATGCCCCAGAAGCGCAACCCCGATGCCGCCGAGCTGGTGCGAGGCAAAGCCGGCCAGGCGATCGGCGCGCTCGTCCAGCTGCTCGTGGTCATGAAGGGGTTGCCGCTCACCTACGGCAAGGACATGCAAGAGGACAAGGAACCCGTGTTTCTCGCCGCCGACAACCTTGCGTTGACCATCGGCGCCATGACCGGGATGGTCGCCGATCTCACCGTCGACGCCGACGCCATGCGCCAGGCCTGCGAGCGCGGCTACATCACCGCGACCGACCTCGCCGACGCGCTGGTGCGCAAGCTGGGGCTCCCCTTTCGCGAAGCCCATCGGATCACCGGCAGCCTGGTAAAGCTTGCCGAGCGCAAGGCCTGCGGCCTCGGCGAGCTGCCTTTGGCGGCGATGCGCAGCATCGAGCCCAGGATCGGTCCGGAGATTCGCCGGGCCCTCTCGGTCGAGGCGGCGCTCGAAGGCCGGTCCAGCTTTGGGGGCACCGCGCCCGGCAATGTACGAAGGGCCGTTGCCGCGGCACGGGAGCGCTTCCTGTGACGCGCTCGTTCATCTTGGCGCTCCTCGCGCTGGCGCTCGCCGCCTGCGGCAGGCCGGGTCCGCCCCAACCGCTTCAGCCCGACCAGTTTCCCAAGACCTATCCGGCTTCGCCGGCCTTGCCGCAGGGCGAGCAAGTGCCGGGCATCCCGATTCCCTCGGGCCCCAATTGGGAGGGCGACCGAGGCTACTGATGACCCATTTTCATTACCGGAGCGGCATTCTCCATGCCGAGGAGGTGCCGCTGGACCGGCTCGCTGCCGCGGCCGGCACACCCTTTTACGTCTATTCAAGCGCCGCGCTGGTCGAGCGCTACCGCAGCTTTGCCGCCGCCTTCGCCGGCAAGGATGCGACCATCTGCTATTCCCTCAAGGCCAATTCCAACCAGGCCGTCGTCGCCACCTTGGCGCGGCTTGGCGCCGGCGCCGACGTGGTCTCGGAAGGGGAACTCCGCCGGTCGCTAGCTGCGGGCGTGCCACCGGGGCGGATCGTCTTCGCCGGTGTCGGCAAGACGGAGGCCGAAATGGCAGCCGGCCTCGATGCCGGGATCCTGCAATTCAACGTCGAGTCCCTGCCGGAGCTCGACGCGCTCGATCTGGTCGCCCGCAGCAAGGGAAAGCGCGCGCGCGTCGCGCTCAGGGTCAATCCCGACGTCGATGCACGCACCCACCGGAAGATCGCCACCGGCAAGGCCGAGAACAAGTTCGGCATCGACCTCGGCCATGTGCGGGAATGCTACGGCCGGGCCTCGGCCATGGCCGGGGTCGAACCGAAAGGCCTCGCTCTTCATATCGGCTCCCAGCTCTCGGACCTGTCGCCCTATCGCGCCGCGTTCGGCCGCCTGGCCGAGCTCACGCGCGAGATCAGGGCCGACGGGCAGCACGTGGACTCCCTCGATCTCGGCGGCGGCATCGGCATCGCCTATGGCGAGGAACCGGCGCCGGCAATCGGGGACTATGCGCGGGTGGTGGAGGAGACCGTAGGCGGCCTCGGCTGCCGGCTCTATTTCGAGCCCGGGCGCTGGCTGGTCGGCGGTGCCGGACTGCTGGTGACCCGGGTGATTTATGTGAAGTTAGGCGTGGAACGCAACTTCGTCATCACCGACGCTGGCATGAACGATCTCATCCGGCCGACCCTCTACGAGGCCCATCACGCGATCCTGCCGGTGAAGGAGCCCGACTCCGAAGCAGGCGTGAAGCGCTTCGAGGTCGTGGGGCCGGTCTGCGAAACCGGCGACTTCTTCGCCCATGACCGGCCGCTTCCCCCCGTGGTGGCAGGCGACCTTTTGGTTCTGGCCGGTGCCGGCGCCTATGGTGCCGTCATGGCCTCGACCTACAACAGCCGGCGGCTGGTGCCGGAGGTCATGGTCAACGCCCGTGATCACGCCATTGTCAGGCCGCGCCCAAGCTACGATGATATGATTGCCATGGATCGCCTGCCGCCCTGGCTTTGAGGCGCCTGGAAGAGGCCCCTTGACCGAGACCGGCCCGCAACGAATCGAAAGAGTAGCGCTTAGCGACGATCGGCGTCGCGGACAGCTGCTGCCCAGGCGGCGCCTCTGGCTCGCCCGCGGTGCTTTGCTGTGGGAACGCCTCTGGCCTGCCTTGATGCCGCCCGCGGCTGTCGCCGGGCTGTTCCTGGCGCTCGCCTTGAGCGACGTTCTGACCGGCCTCGACGGTTACCTCCATGCCGGCCTTCTGGCCGCGTTTGCCCTCGCCTTCCTCGGTCTGCTTTACCGCGGCCTCAGGGGATTCTCCTGGCCCAGCGAGCCCGCAGCGCGGCGTCGAATCGAGCTGTCGAGCGGCCTGCCCCACCGGCCTCTCCAAGCCCTCCAAGATTCCCTCGTCGGCGGTCGGGGCGACCCGATGGCGACGCGCCTGTGGGATCTGCACCGCAAACGCCTCGAGGCGAGCATCGGACGGCTCAGGGTCGGACTGCCGCGCCCCAACCTAGCCGGCCGCGATCCCTATGCGCTGCGCGGCGTCGTGGTCCTGCTGCTGGCGGTGGCGCTCTTTGCCGGGTGGAGCGATGGGGCAGCCAGAATCGAACGGGCTCTCAAGCCCAGCTTTGCCGCCGGCCCGCCGCCGGCACCACCGCGCCTCGATGTCTGGGTGACGCCGCCGGACTATACCGGCGAGGCACCAATATTCCTGGCCGCGGTCGATCCCAAGGCGGGTCCGTTCAAGGCCCCCGTGGGCAGCGAGGTTCTGGCCCAGGTTCAAGGCGGCGATGGCGCAACCGCGCTCGCGCTCGGAGAGTCCACGACCAAGTTCGATTCCATCGGCGAGGGCACCTTCAGGGCGACGGGCAAGATTCTCTCCGGCGACCGCCTGGCCGTCGTCGACAACGGCACGGTCATAGCTTCCTGGCCTTATACGCTGATCCAGGACCAGCCGCCGATCGCCGGGTTCACCCGTCCGCCCTCGGAGACTGAGCGCCACTCGTTGCGCCTGGATTACGCGGCGAGCGACGACTACGGCGTTTCGAAGGTCGAGGTCATCATCACCCGGCGCATCGCCTCGGGCGAGGCGCCGGCCCTGCCGGGCCAGCCGGACAAAATCGTCATCGAGCTGCCGGGACCGGGGGCCGATCTCAGAACCGCCCACGGCGTGGCGTTCCGCGACCTGACCCCCCATCCCTGGGCGGGCACGCCGGTGCGCCTGCAGCTCATCGCCACCGACGCCATCGGCCAGCAAGGGCTGTCCAAGCCTTTCGACATGATCCTGCCGGCCCGGGAATTCCATCATCCCATCGCCCGTGCCATCATCGAGCAGCGCCGGCAGCTGACCCTCGATCCCAACAATCGTCTCGCCGTGGGGCGGCGCTTGCTCGCCATCGGCAACGAGCCCGACGCCTATGACGGCGACCCGGTGGTGGCGCTGGCGCTCAGGATCGGCGGCCGCCGATTGATGTATGACAAGACGGGCGCCGATTTGTCGGGGGTGCAGGATCTGCTCTGGCAGACGGCGTTGCGTCTGGAAGAAGGCGGCATCGCCAGTGCCGAGGAGGCATTGCGCCAGGCCGAGCAGGCTCTTCAGGACGCGCTCGACCACGGCGCCTCGGACCAGGAGATCCAGCGCCTGATGGACCAGCTCCAGCAGGCGATGAACCAGTTCCTGGATCAGCTGATGCAGCAGGCCCAGCAGGACGCGGCCAAGAACGGGCAGCAGATGCCCGATCCCCATCAGCTCGCGCTTCAGCGCAGCGACCTCCAGCGCATGCTCGACCGGGCCCGCGAGATGGCCCGGGGCGGGGCCCGGGATGCGGCCCGCCAGATGCTGTCCCAGCTCCAGGCGATGCTGGAGAATCTCAGGGCCAATCCCTATGCCGGGCAGATGGACCCGATGCAGCGCCAGGCCCAGAAGATGATGCGCGACCTCAGCGACCTGGCCCAACGCCAGCAGAGCTTGCTGGACAAGACCTTTCGCCAGTCGCAGCAACAGGGGACGGATCAGGCCGCGCCCGATCAAAGCGGCTCGGCCGACGAACAGGCAAAGATCCGCGGCGACCTTGAGGACCTGACCGGGCGGCTGGGCATGATGCTGGGCAAGGTCCCGGAGCAGCTGAGCGACGCTGACCGCAACATGGGCCTGGCGGAGGGCGACCTCAGGGCCGGTGACCCGAATAGCGCCGTCCAGCCGGAGACCCAGGCCCTCCAATCGCTGCAGCAGGGCGCCCAGTCGATGATGCAGGCGCTGGCACAGCGCTTCGGGGTCAAGCCTGGCGACCGGGGCGGACCCGAACCGGACGAATTCGGCCAGTCCCAGGATCCCCTGGGCCGGAATCTTCCGGGCCTCGGTCAGGTCGATACCGGCGATGTGAAGCTGCCTGACAAATCCGATCTTCAGCGGGCCCGGGAAATTCTCGACGAACTGCGCCGGCGGGCCGGCGATTCCGAGCGACCGCGCTATGAGCTCGACTACCTGGACCGCCTGCTGAAGCGGTTCTAGCCGCTCGATCGCCATAGCCATTGTAGTCACCTGCCCTGTGCTACGGCTTGCCGGAGCGCGAGAGCGACACTATCGTGCCGGCCCGAACTTGCGGCTCAGGCGGAATATCAGAAAGGAACTGGGAATATGGCCGACGTGAAGGACATTCGCCGCGTCGCCCTGGTGGGCGGCGGCGTGATCGGCAGCGGATGGGCGGCCCGCTGCCTGGCCCACGGGCTGGATGTCGTGGCCACCGACCCGGCCCCCGGCGCCGAGGCCAAGATCCGGGCGGGAATTGCCAATGCCTGGCCGGCGCTCACCGAGCTGGGGCTCAAGCCCGGCGCCGACCAGAAGCGCTTCACCTTCGCCAAGGATCTCGAACAGGCCGTCGCCGATGCCGACTTCATTCAGGAGAGCGCGCCGGAGAACGACGAGCTGAAGCGCAAGCTCCACGCCCGCATCGACGCCGCGGCGAAGCCCGCGACCGTCATCGCCTCCAGCTCTTCGGGCCTTCTGCCCACGAACTTCCAGGCCGATTGCAAGCATCCGGAGCGCGTCCTCGTCGGCCATCCTTTCAATCCCGTCTACATGCTGCCGCTGGTCGAGGTGTTGGGCGGCAAGAAGACCTCGCGCGCCGCCATCGATACCGCGGTCGCGTTCTACAAGCGGATCGGCATGCGCCCGCTGAGGGTCAACGTCGAGGTTCCCGGCTACATCGCCGACCGCCTGCAGGAAGCGCTCTGGCGCGAGGCGTTGCACCTGATCGCCGACGGTGTCTGCACCACCGCCGACATCGACGATGCCATCCGTTTCGGCCCGGGCCTGCGCTGGTCCTTCTTCGGCACCTGCCTCATCTATCATCTGGCCGGGGGCGACGAAGGGATGGCCCACTTCATGGATCATTTCGGCCCGGCGCTGGAACTGCCCTGGACCAACCTCAAAGGTCCCGCCCTGACGCCCGAATTGACCCGGCGCATGGTCGAGGGCACCAAAGCCCAGGCCGCCGGCAAATCGGTCAAGGAACTGGAGCGCTTCCGAGACGATTGCCTCATTGCCGTCGGGCGGGCCATCGCGGGGGTCCGGGCCAAATACGGCATCGACGTGGAGGGGGCCTGATCCCCGCGGCAAGATCGGGCGACTCGGTCCAAGGCGGCCTGATATCGCTCCGGATCCCCTGGTCTTGTCGCATTTGGCGTGCCGGACCGGTGCCCGCGGCAGCGGACAGCGGTCCGGCGGCAGCCGGCCTTGAATTGGCCTGCCAAGGGCTTATGTGATTCCGCAACGGTGCCCGCACGGGGCCGTCGGGAGGGCAACAAGGCCTCCCCAGCTCGCTCGCTCGAAAGGAGGGGCAGAGATCGGATGTCGCGCATGTCCCTGTTCAACAGCCCGCTGCTGCTGGGTTTCGACCAGTTCGAGCGGGCTCTGGATCGCATCGGCAAGACGGCCGACGGCTACCCGCCCTACAACATCGAGCAGCTGTCGGAAAACCGCCTGCGCATCACACTCGCCGTCGCCGGCTTCTGCCGCGAAGAGCTTGAGATCGCGCTGGAGGACAATCAGTTGACCGTTCATGGCCGGCAGAAGGAGCAGACGGAGCGGGTCTATCTCCATCGCGGCATAGCCGCGCGCCAGTTTCAGCGCAGCTTCGTGCTGGCCGATGGGCTAGAAGTCTCCGGGGCTTCGCTTGCCAACGGTCTCCTGGAAATTGACGTCTTTCGCCCGGTGGTCGAGCCGAAGGTCCGCAGCATCCCAATTCGCAGCGGCGCCGGCGAGGAGGCCAGGATCGCCGTCGGCAGGAACGGGACAAAGGAGTAGAAGCCATGAATAGGACTGAAAACGTCCGCAACATCACCGTTCGGGATCTGGCCGCGCTGGGGCTGCAGGATCTGGCGTACCTGCGGGCGCTCACGTTCGACGGCGCCGAAGGCTTCGGCATTTTTGCCGCCGATGGAACCCAGGTTGCCTTTGCCCCCACCAGGGCGCTGGCCGAACTCACCGTGCGCGAGCACAATCTGGAGCCGGTCAGCGTTCACTGACGGCGGCGCTTAAGCCGCGTGGCTGGTCCTGGTTTCGGTCAAGAGGGCGTATAGGGCTTCGGGCTGTTCGGCGCCGCGAAGCTTGTCGCAGATCTGGCGGTCGCGCAGAAGCCGGGACACCCGGGCAAGGGCCTTCAAATGGTCGGCGCCGGCGGATTCGGGCGCCAGCAACAGGAACACGAGGTCGACCGGCTGTTCATCTACAGCGTCGAAATCCACCGCCGGATACAACCGGGCGAACAGGCCATGGAGCCCCGTCACCTCAGCGAGCCTGGCATGGGGGATGGCGATGCCGTTGCCGACACCGGTCGAGCCCAGGCGCTCGCGTTCAAGCAGCGCGTCGAAGACTCGCCTCTCGTGCACGCCTGTCGCGGCGGCGCCGCGCCGGGCAAGCTCGTGGAGCAGCTGCTTCTTATTGTTCGCCCTGAGCCGGGCCACCACCGTGCCCGGCGTGATCAGATCGGCGATTTCCATGCCGCCCCTTTCGCTCAAGCGCCGGTGTTGCCCTTGGGATCGACCCAGCCGACATTGCCGTCGGGCCGCCGGTACACCATGTTGAGCCCGCCATGGGCGCGGTTGACGAACATCAGGGCGCCGCTGTCCTCGAGGTCCAGACGCATCACCGCCTCGCTAGCCGTCAGGACCGGGATCTCCGTCTTCATTTCGGCGATCACCGCGGGCCGGCCGTTGGCCGTCTCCGCCGCGCCGCCGGTTTCCGCTTCCGAATCCGCGGCCAGGACGTAATGCCGGGCCGGCTGGGTTTCCAGCGGCGTCTTGTGGTGGTCGCGCAGGCGCCGCTTATGCCGGCGCAGGCGCGTACCCAGACGCTCGGCTGCGAGGTCGAAGGCGGCATAGGGCTGGTCGGCAGTGGCGTGGCTCTGGGCGACGATGCCGCGGCCGACATGGGCAGAGACCGACGCGCGCAGCAAATGCGCCTCGCGGCTGAAGCTCACCGTCACGTCGATGGCATCGCCGAAATACTTGCCGAAGACATGGGTCAGGCTTTCGCTCACATGCTGGCGCAAAGCGTCGCCCACGTCGATATGCCGGCCATTGACGATGACGTTCATTGGAGCGGGATCCCGATCATCGGGCGGCGTCGGCAAAGGACAAGACACCCCGGCCGGCGCGAAGGCGGCAGACCATAGGGATGCCCATGCACACTGTCAAGCGAAGCCCCCTCGGTTTCTTGCACTAGTATTTATGTTGGGGGCCGGGCCGCCGCCTGCAAGCCTTGCTCGCGCCGGCGCTGGAACGAAGCCGGAATTCGCAGCATTTCCCTGTATTTCGCCACCGTGCGCCGGGATATGCCAATGCCCTGCCGGCGCAGGAGCTGGCCCAGGCGGTCGTCGCTCAAAGGCTGCAATGGCGATTCGGTCTCGATCAGGCGCTTGATGTGCAGCCGCACCGCGGCCGGCGCATGCACGACCGCGCCACCCGAATTGATGCCATCGCCCGGCTTTCCGAGCCGGCCGCCAAAAAAATCCGTCAGCGCCAGGACGCCCCGGGGCGTGCTCGCGTATTTGTTCGCCGTCGCCCTGCCGACCGTGCTCTCGTGCAGGTCCAGCGCGGCCGCGATCTCCCGGCGCGAAAGCGGCTTGAGCCCGGCCGCACCTCCATCGAGGAACGCGCCCTGGCGCTGCACGATCGCGTCGGCGACCCGAAGCAGGGTTTTCGCGCGCCGGTCGAGGGCGTCCAGAAGCCAGCGGGCAGCCTGCCGGCGCTCGCCGAGGAAGGCACGGGCGACGGCAGTGGTCCCCGCTGCGGCGGCATAGCTTTCATTGATGGCAAGGCGCGGCAGGCTGCGGTCGTCCAACTCGACCCGCCATGTCCCGTCCGGGCCGCGCTCGATGACGAGATCAGGCGCGATCGCGGCCGCCTCGGTGCGATCGAAGGCGAGGCCAGGGCGCGGGTCGAGCCGCGCAAGCTCCGCCAGCATGGCCGAGAGCCCGGCCGCATCGACGCCGCAGCGCTCCATGAGCTCTCGCCGGTCGCCCCCGGCGAGCAATTCGAGGTTGTCGAGCAGGCGGCGAAAAACGTCGCTGAGTCGGCCCCGATCCTGGAGCTGAAGGGCCAGGCACTCGGCCAGATTGCGGCCGCAAACCCCAGGCGGATCGAAGGCCTGGAGCCGGCGCAGGATTCCCATGACCCGGTCGGTCGGCTGGCCGAGCTGCCTTGCGATCTCCGCCGGATCGCCGGTGAGGTAACCCGCCTCGTCGACGGTCTCGATCAGCGCGCGGCCGATCGCCCGGTCCGCCGGATCGGCGACGTCCGTGCCGAGCTGGTGCAGCAGATGGTCGTGCAAGCTTGGGCCGCCCGCCGGGATCTCGCCGTCCCCGGTACCGCCCGCTTCCCGAGGCCGCCGCTCGAGATTGCGCCAGATACTCCCGAGCCCGCCCGGCAGGGGTCGCGCCCTACGCGGCCGGGATGGCGCGCGCGACCGGCGCGCCGCGGCAGCCGGCTGTTCGGGCAGGTCCGATGCCGCTTCCAAAAGGGGATTTTCCGACAGCGCCTCGGCGAGGAACTGCGAGAGCTCGAGATTGGACAGCGCCAGCAGCTTCATGGACTGGCGCATGGCCGGGGTCAGCGCCAAGCCCCTGCGCAACGCGACGCTTTGGCCGAGATTGAGGCGGGCGGTGGTCATCGCGCCGGCACCCGTGCTCAGAGGGTGAAGCGCTCGCCCAGATAGACGCGGCGGACGTTCCCGTCGAGAACGATCTCCTCCGGCAGGCCTTCGCGCAGCACCTGGCCCTCGTAAAGAATATAGGCCCGATCGACGATCTCGAGGGTCTCGCGGACATTGTGGTCGGTGATGAGCACGCCGATGCCGCGGTCCTTCAGGTGGGAGACCAGGCTGCGAATCTCGCCCACCGCGATGGGATCGATGCCGGCCAGCGGCTCGTCCAGCAGCATGAAGGCCGGATTGGCGGCGAGCGCGCGGGAAATCTCGCAGCGCCGGCGTTCGCCGCCCGAAAGGGCCAGGGCCGGGGCGTGGCGCAGATGCTCGATGGAGAACTCGGCAAGCAGCTCGTCGAGCCGCGCCTCGCGCCGGGCCCGGTCGGGCTCCACCACCTCGAGCACGGCGCGGATGTTCTGCTCGACCGTGAGGCCGCGGAATATCGAGGCTTCCTGAGGTAGATAGCCGATGCCCATGCGAGCGCGCCGGTACATGGGCAGCCTGGTGACGTCGTAGCCGTCCAGCTCGACAGTTCCCGAGTCGGGATGGATGAGGCCCGTGATGATGTAAAAGCAAGTCGTCTTGCCGGCGCCGTTGGGCCCGAGCAGTCCAACCGCTTCGCCGCGGCGCAGCGAGAGCGAGACGCCGCGCAGTACCGGGCGCTTCTTGAACCGTTTGCTGAGGTTGCGCACCGCCAGCCCTTCATGGCCAGGCACCGGCTCCGGCGCTTGATGCTCCCGGCGCACCATCGGCTCGGCCGGTCGCGCAGGCATGTGCAAGGGCTTTCTTGCCTGCACGATCTTGGCGGCAGGGACCACGGAAATCTTGGCCGGTTTGCCGCTGCGATCGCTCATGGAACGAGGCCGCCCGCCGGAGCAAGACCGCCGCCGGGCGAAAGGCCCGCGCCAGGTTCGCTGCCCGGCACCAACAAAGTCTTCACCCGGCCACCGCCGCCGGTGATCTTCGCCTGGCCTGTCTTAAGGTTGTAGACCGCGCGTTGTCCGTTCAGCTGGTTCTTGCCGCGGGTAATCTTCACATCTCCCTCCAGCACGGCGACGTCGGTGTCGAGATTATAGACCAGCTTGCGCGCGCGGGCGACATTGCCCTGGCTCAGCAGCCGGACATTGCCGGTGGCTTCGACCTGGTACATTTTTTTGACGCCATTCGGCTCGACGCGGAAATAGCCGGTCAGCAGATCGGCGTGGATTTCCCGGTCGGCCTGGCCGGCCACGGCATTGCCGCGGGCGACCACCGCGCCTTGCCGGTTCCAGTATTCCAGGCTGTCCCTTGCGGTGACGAACTGCTCCTTGGAGCTGGCCCTGATGGCGCTACCGGTCACGACCGCCGCACCCTTTTCCAGGTCATAGACGGCGCGGTCGCCGACGATCTCGGCGTCCTTGGTCTTCAGGA
>Ga0265313_10001913_pt1 | contig 18889 bp, 12 predicted proteins | sample 4123metaG_FD_203122 | JGI IMG/M metagenome (GOLD analysis project Ga0265313, IMG submission 203122) | Rhizosphere microbial communities from Carex aquatilis grown in University of Washington, Seatle, WA, United States - 4-1-23 metaG | ecosystem: Host-associated > Plants > Roots > Rhizosphere >...
TCCTCGGATATCTTGCAGGGACGGAACTCGACCCGGCCATCGGGATGAAAGGTGAAGGCGGTGATGCCTCCGATCGAGGCGATGTACTGGTCCTGCTTGCCGATGGGTTCGCCGAGCTTGTTGATCTCGATGTCACAGGCCTGCTCGGCGAGTTCGGCGGGATGGATGATGTTCTTCTTGTAGGTGTGCAGGGTCTTCAGGAGTGCGCTCGTGAAGCTGCCCGAGGATCCGAGGCCCGTGCCGGCGGGAATGTCGGCCATTGAGGTGAGCTCGAGATTGGGCGCGGCGACGCCCACCGCCTTCATCGCCTCGCGGATGATCGGATGCTCGAGCTGGTCGACGGATGTCACGCGCTCCAATTTGGAGTACTTCACGATCAATTCATTCACAAATGTCTGGTGCAGGGTAATATAGACATACTTGTCGATTGCCGCGGCGACGAGGAAGCCGCCATGCTCGCGGTAATAGGACGGGAGATCGGTGCCGCCGCCGCCAAGGGAGATTCGAAGAGGGGATCGCGTGATGATCATTCGATGGGAAAGGGATTGGGATGAAAGGAAGTAGGGGATTCAGGCCGCGGGCGAAAGACGAAACCGCGCATACAGGCTCCGCCCCGCCCGCCAAAGGCCCCATGCCGCAACGCAGGCCCAGGCGAGGAGGCTGAACCAATAGGCGGCGCGCACGGCCGGAGGGCCGAGATAGTCGAGGCGGACCTCGTTCCGCCCGGCTTCAATGGGCAGCATCGCCAGGTGTTCGGGCGATTGGGTCACGGGCACGATCCGGCCGTTGACCGTGGCCCGATAGCCGCGGACGAAGAACCGATGTGTTTCAAGGAAGGCCGGTCGCGGCGTCACGACGACCGCCGCATACGGAGCCAGCGAGGTAACTTGGATCGGAAGCGCAGCCTGCGAATAGGGCTGCAGATGATAGGATATGAAGCTGAAGTGCGCGTGGGCCGCAAACTTTGCATCGAGCGGATGGTAAAGAAGGGACAGGGGAAGAACTTCTGATCCGCTCGTCCAGACGGTCAGCGTGAGGGGCTTCCGCATATCCGCATCCTCAAGAGGGAGCCCCTGATAATACCGGAAAATCGCGTCCTTGAGCGTTAGCAGCTGAATAAGGCCTGGAGGGGCCTGGTCGGCAAAAAATATCGTCAGCTGGTAGCGTTGTCCCGGCTGAAGCACGATTCGCGGAGAGATCAGCATGACACCGGGCTGCAGCGGCAGGGCGTCGGCGCTGGGGTCTGCCGGCGACGGCCGGGGTCCGGCGGCCGTGGCAACGCGAAAATTGGAGACAAGCTCCGTCTTGCCGGAGGCATCGAGTAGCCGGTTTATCAGCCGCGGATCATTGACCCGATTCATCAAGGGGAAGCTCGGCAGACTTGGCATGTAGTCGGTCCAATTCGGAAGCATCGGACTATTTTCAGGCCGGGAGGCGAGACGGCTGCCCTCCGCGCTCTGTGTGATCACGTAACCGCGGCGCACAAAGATGAAGGCTTGGAATCCACTCCAGGCGCACAGAATCCCGAGAATAACCGCCCGCGTCCGTGCGCTGCGAAAAGCCGACAGCGCCGGTAGCGCAGCCAGGGGCACCACCGCGGCCAGAACAGGGTAGATGCGCTGCATGGGCCAGACGTTGCTTATGAGGGCGACGGCGTGTGGCATGGTATGCCAAATTGCGGGAGTGATTCCGGGTATCGGATAGATGACGGCCAGCATGAACGCGGCGATGGCGACCAGCGGCAGCCGCTCGGGAGCGGGCTCCGTTCCCCTGCACATTGCCGCCAGAAGCAAAAGAGCAAGGAACGCATAGCCGATCTGGAAGTCCCCCAAGAGGTCGCCGCCCGCCGAAACAGGCATAAGAGCCTGGGGCATGGCAAAATGCAGGATTCCAAGGACGACGCCGGAAGGATCCATGCTGTCGCCCGGTACCCGAGCATCAAGGAGCGACACGAACAGGCCTGCGACCAGCACCGAAAAGACAGCCGCTGCGATTCCGAATCGGGCAATGTCGCGACGGGTCGGCCGCTGGATGACAAGTCTCGCCAACTGGCTCATTCCCGCCACAAAGCTGGCCCAGAATCCAATCGGAGGATGGGCGATCCAGGTCATCGCGAGCGCGCCGCCAAGCATGGCATAGATTTTAATGTCTCCCTGGCGGAAGCTGCGGACGGTCAGGTACATGACGAGCGGCAGCCAGGGCAGTGTCATATATGTGAAAAACATGTCTTTGCCATAGAGTGCCGCGAGCCAGCCCGGGCACGTTAGGTAAAGAAACGTAAGGGCAACGCACTCCCAGCGCCGTTGCGGCGCCAATGCCGTGAGTGCGGCATACATCGCAAAGGCTCCTGCAAACGCGCTCAGCACAAGCGTCAGGTGCTGCACGGCATAGACGTTGAGGGATCCCGCGGTCAGACGCTCCAGCAGCGCCCCGAAGTAGAGATGATAAGACGCCATCCGGAATGGAAACACGGACCCGAAAGGAGCGGCTTCCGTCTGGCTGACAAACACGGGAAATATCCCCGCTTTGAGCTGTCCCAGATAATCCTGCATGGCTTCGCTGTACATCTTTGCGTCGCCCGTGCCGGCAAGGCTGGCTGTGAAATAGGGATGAATGACTGCAAAGGCCATGGCTCCAAGCGTCACTCGTCGTTCTTGCTCATTTTCATCAAACCCGGACATTCGACGAAGGCGGGCCGCGCGATACAGGCCGCCTGCCAGCAACGGCAATAGGCCAGTTCCGATAAGGAGCTGCCGCGTTGTTTGCGGCCATACAGCCCCGATGCCGATGGCGATCATCAGCGCCACGGAGATGCCCTGGCCCAGGAGCCAGGTAAGCCATGATTTCCTAATCGCGCCGGGATCCGGTCGAAGATTGAGCCGAAGGGTCCACGCCACGGCCATACGGCCAAGCAGGAATGTTGCAAGCAAGCCCCACGGCACACGGAGATTCCACCATAGGCCGTCGAGTGCGTAGAAGCTGATGAGCGCCAGCAGAACTTCACCGAGCACCAGTGTCGGCTCCGGGCTGCCTCCGTGGCGGCCTTGTCTGAGAGCGACGCGCGCAAGGCCCAATCCCGCAAGGGCGAGCAGGGTAAATGCGATGAGCTCCATAGCATCCAGATGGATCCCAAAAAAATGCAGAATTCCGACCCAGGCTGCGGTCACGAGCAGATGGTCCAGGGCAAGCTTGCCGGCGACTTCCGAGAGGGATCCATTCCCGCGGTAGGCGCGGCTGAACGAGAATCCGACTGCCCAGCAAAGCAAAAGCAGAAGATAGGGCGTTCGCCCGAGGGGCGGGGGAAACCACGCTTCGCTCACAAGCGCCCAGGCACCCGCGACGATCGCGAGGTCGGCTAGGCGAAGGCGCCATTGTGCGGGCAGATTCATCCGTCGATCACGGGATAGCCGCTGCTTCGGTAGATCGACTCGACAATCTTTAAAGTCGCGATGCCATTCTCTACGCCGGGATCTGGCTCCCGGCCGAGGCGGATGTCATCCGCGAAGGCCTCTGTCTCCAGCCGCCAGGAGCCGTCTCCCGCGGGATAATCCCAGACGGTGGTCTCCGGCGGCCCCATCTGCGGCAGCATCTTGTAATAGACCAGGCGTTCGGGGCCGTAGCTACCGCCGAGGCCGTCGAGTGCCAGCTTCGCGTCGCGCCCGTAGATTTCGATCGAGAAAAGATTTTTCCATTCGGTGCAGCTCACATGGAGCCAAGCGGTCTGGCCCGCCGCAGTTCTAAGGCTCAGGAACGCGTTGTCGTCCACTTTCATGTCCCAGAAATACGTGGCCGCGTGGCCGGCGACATGAGGAAATTCACCGAAGAACCAGCCCGCCAGATCGATCAGGTGGACGCCCTGGTCTATAAGTTCACCGCCGCCCGAGAGCTTTGGATCGGCGCGCCACTCGCGATCATAGCCTTTCCGGCCGCCGTGGCCGTAGCGGCCCCGCATGAACATCAGCGGACCGAGGACCCCGCTGTCGATGAGCTCCCGGGCCTTCCGAAGGGATGGGTGGTACCGGTGGTTGTAGCCAAGCCTCACCCGCACCCCCGTCTTTCCCGCCGCCGCGGCGATCCTTTCCAACTGAGCCGCGCACAGGGCGCCCGGCTTTTCGACCAGAACGTGTTTACCCGCCTGGACGGCCTCGAGCGCAATCGGCGCCAGGGCGGCGTTGAGCGTGCTCACGATGACGGCGTCCAGCTTCGGATCCGCAAGGGCTACCTTGTAGTCAGTGAGAGCGCGGCACCCCGGCGCAGTCCGGGCCAGCGCGGCCGCCCGTGCCGGATCGAGGTCGCACGCATAGGCGAGTTCGATCCCCGTCAGCGCGGCTGCGCGCTTCTTGCCGATGAGCCCGCAGCCGACAATGGCGAAACGAAGTTGAGGCTGGTCGCCCATGATGCAGACCCTTTACTGCGTGGGGATGCCCAAGCAAGATCGGATTCTGGTTCGACCGGCAAAGAGCCATGCGGAAGCCCTGGGCATTGCGGTCATTGCGAGCGCGATCATTTGGTTCTATGGATACCTAGCCACAAGCCACAGCGCCACGCCATTCGCGTTCAATAAGGAGCCAACAGATTACTACCATTATCTAGTAGATGGATTTTTGCATGGCCAACTGTCGCTGAGAGTAAAGCCCCCGGCGGGTCTGGCGTCCCTCCCAAATCCCTACGATCCGTCCGCGCGGATGCGAATCGGCCAGCCTGGCTGGGCTGACATGACCTACTTCAAGGGGCGCTATTACCTCTACTTTGGCGTCGCGCCAGCCGTGGTCCTTTTCCTGCCGTTCAAGCTGCTGACGGGCCTTTATTTTCCCGAGTTTCTAGCGTGCGTTGTCTTCTGCGCCGGGGGGTACGCCGCCAGCTTGGCGCTTTTTCTTGGATTGCGCCGGAGGCTTTTTCCGGAATGCGGGACGGGTGTCGTCTGGCTTGGGACACTCATGCTCGGGCTTGGGAATTTCTGCGTCGTCATGCTGACGCGTTCGCAGTTTTACGAGGTGCCCATTTCGAGCGCCTATTGCTTTTCCTCCCTGGCTTTGCTGCTGCTTGTCAAGAGGCTGATCGACGAGCCGCGCCGACGATTATGGCTGTGGCTTGCGAGTGGCGCATTTGGCCTCGCAGTGGCTTCGCGCCCAAATTTTGTCTTCGCCTCGATTATGCTGGGGATCGGCTGGCTTGGCTTGTGGTGGGTGGGGCTGGGCCGGAGAGGGGAGGGACGCCGCGGGCTGTTCTTGGACGGAGCGGCTCTTGGGCTCCCTCTGGCCCTCATTCTCGCGGGAATGTTCGCATACAACTACGAGCGTTTTGGATCGCCGCTGGATTTTGGCCAAAGATACCAGCTCTCGGGCGGCGACGAAGTGCACATGACGCTGATGGGGTGGCAGAATGTTCCGATCAATCTGTACTATTACTTCTGGGCGCCGGCGCGGCTTGGCCGATTCTTTCCGTTTGTCGACACCGTCCGGCCCTATTCGGGGACACCTTCGAATATCTACTACGGCGTGGAGGACCCGTTCGGCCTCCTGACCAACATGCCGTGCTTCTTGCTGGCCCTGGCTGCGCCGCTCGCGTGGGCCGTCTATTTTCGCCGGCGGCGCGCCGTTGGCTGGATCCTGCTTCTGTGCGGGGCATGCTTTGTGCCTGTTTGCGCTTTCGAACTTCTTTTTGTTTCGGCCACAAACCGCTATATGGTCGATTTTCTGCCTCCATTGCTCCTGATGGCGGCTGTGGGCCTGCTGATGACGGGGACCCTCCCTCTCGGGCTGCCCTGGCGCCACCGTCTTTCGCAAGCAGTCGCGGCCATGCTGATTGCCTACACGGCGTTTTTCAACGCCATGGCGGCATTTCAGCACAATGGCCTCTTTCAGCACCACCAGCCTGCGGCCTATGACCGCATAGCGTCATGGTTCAATTATCCCATCGGTTCATGGGAGCTGCTGACGCACCACCCTTATGGTCCCGTTGAATTGACCGTAAAATTGCCGGCCAATGTCTTGGGAACGACGGAGCCGCTGGTCGTGACCGGGAGGGGCTCGCATGCCGATTTTGTCTATCTATATTACACCGATGGCGGCAGCATTCAGATCGGGTTCAGCCATATGGGCGATACTGCTCCGGTGGTCAGCCAGCCCATTGCGTTGGACTACAGCGCCCCGCATCGGATTGGCGTCGCGACAGGGTCCCTTTATCCGCCCGTCACGCATCCCTATTTCGCCCGTTGGCCGGCTGCCGCCGCCCGAGAGGCGAAGCATGAGCTGCTGGTCACGGTTGACGGCGTTCCCTACATGGATGCGGCTCGACAGTTCCACGAGGCATCGCCGGGAGTTGTCGCCTTCGGCGAAAACCCGATTTCGGGCTATGCGGGGCACAAGTTCAGCGGGCAGCTCCTCGCTATAAAACGGCAGCCCATCGCCGCGGCCATGGGCCATTTTTACGGCGGTGGATTCGTTCGGCTGGCGTTTATCTTTCCCCGCGGCGCGGCGGGCCGCCGGGAACCGATTCTGGCAAGCGGGACGTCCGGCTCCGGCGACGTCCTGTTCGTCGCTTACAGGGATGACTCCCATGTGATCCTCGGATTCCAGCATGCGGGCGCCCCGCCGATCTTGAGCGAGACTTTGACGATTGTCCCCGGGCGCATCCAGCAGTTGGAGGCGAGCCTCGGTTCCTTCTACGATTCGTCCAAAAATTCCAGCGCGCTCGCCCATGCGCTCGTCGTTCGATTCAACAGTCGGTTGATTTGGGCCCAGGAGGCGGACTTTTTCCCGGCGACGACCCCGACGGTCGGGACCAGCGCATGGCCGGGCGGAGATTTTTCTGCGGCCTTTTCCGGCACGTTTGTCGCCGTCCAGCCGATCTCTTCCATGGGGACCGATGCGCCTTCCGCGCCGTTTGCGCTGACCCCCTATTGGGTCGAGGCGGTTCCCGGCAAAGAATACGGGGCCCTGCGCCTCCATCTTGACCTGCCGCAGGGACGAGCCGGCAGTTTTGAGCCAATTCTGGTGAGCGGCCCGTCGGTTTCGCAGGCCGACTATGTATGGGTCCAGTATCTGGATTCAGCCAGAATTCAGCTCGGCTACGAGCATACAAGCGGCGGCGGCCCGGCGAGCGGTGCGATTCCGATCGACTATGCCCATTCGCACGTCCTGGAGATTGATGTGCCCTCGCTCTTTCCCCAGCCCGACAGTCCCTACTATTCGGATTGGCCCCTTCTAGCTGCCTACGGGAGCAAGAGCCGCGTTCGCCTGGTCATGGACGGGGAGGTTCGGATCGATGCCCGCGCGGGTTCCTACGAATCCACGCCCGCACAGACGACAATCGGGGAAAATCGAATCTCAAGCACTTTTGGCCGGAAGTTCACCGGAAAGATCCTTAAGGTTGAACGTTCGACCCGGATGCTGCCTCCGGGTTTGGCGGTCGAATCCGGCCCGCTCGAAATTGCACTGCAATGGCCGGATGCCGTGCCGCAGGCCGGTCGCGAGGCGATCCTGGCGACCGGCGGGCAGGGTGCCGAGGATTCGTTGTTTATCGACTACAAGGCCCACGGCGATGCGTGCCTGGTGGCCATATGCCATGACGGAAAGTCTCTGGCCAGCACCCCGATTGCGATTGCTGCCGGAAGCCGCGCCGTGCTGCGGATCGCCTGGGGAGGCCTTTTCCCCGATGCCATTCGCCCAAGGGCGGTGGGGCCGGATGAATGGCGCATGCGGCAGCGGCTGATTTCGATCGAACTGGATGGAAGGAGGATAGTCAGCGGGGAGGGAAGTTTTATCCTGGCCAGCCCTCAGGGGGTGGGCCTGGGTGCGGCCGTTGACGGCGCCCAAGGTTTTTCGGGATCGATATTGTCCGTACGCCGCCTATCGGCCGCCCGATGACGACGGCACGCGGGACTTCACGCCCAGCCGAAGGCCGCAGCTCCCGGGAGCTGCCGGGCCTCGCGGTCATCGCCGCATCCATCATCGGGGCCTACACATACCTGGGATACGAGCATACCAGCGGGGGCGGCCCGAATAGCGGTGCCTTTCCGCTGGACCTTGCCCGGCGCCATGTGATTGAGATCGAACTGCCGGCACTCTATCCTGCTCAGAGGGATTCGTATTTTGCCGGCTTTACTCTGTTATCCATGGTGCCCGCCAAAAATCACGCCACGATCAAGGTGGACGGAACCATCCGCATCGATGCCCCGGTTGGATCCTACGGGTCGAGGGCGGAGCAGGCCGGAATGCCGGGATTCAAGGGGGGGGGCGACTTCGTCACCACAACTCCGCAGAGGGTTGAAATCGGCTCGGCTGCTGACGGAGGCGGGGCGTTCTCCGGATTAACCCGCACGGTGCATCGTCTGCCGGGGACGCCATGATAGGGACGCGAAAAGCGCCGCGTCCCGCAGGATGCCGCAGCCCCTGGGAAGGCATCGGGCTTGTCCTGATCGCCGGAACCATAATCTGGGCGTACGCCTTTCTGTCCTCGAGAAGTCTTCTCAGTCTGGTTCATACCGAAAAGAAGGTCAGCGGGGAGTATTATCACTACCTTGTGGAGGGATTCCTCCATGGCCAGCTTTCGATGCGCGTGAAGCCGCCGCCGGCGCTCGTTGCGCTGCCCAATCCCTATGATTTTGAGGCCCGTTTGCGGATAGGTGAATTGGGGCTGCACGACGTCAGCTACTACAAGGGCCGTTACTACCTCTATTTTGGGCCCACGCCCGCGATCGTGCTCTTTCTGCCGTTTCGGGTGCTGACGGGCGTGCAGTTCTCGACGGATTTTTCATCCGTCCTTTTCTGCGGCGGAGGGTATCTGTTTTCACTCGGTCTTTTCCTCGGCTTTCGCCGGAGATATTTTCCCGCCTGCGGCACGGGAATGGTCTGGCTGGCCGCGGTCATGTTCGGCCTGGGGAATTTCTGTCTCGTGATGCTGATGCGCAACAGCGTGTGGGAAGTGCCGATCTCCTGTGCGTACTGTTTTTCCATCCTGGGCTACTGGCTTCTCTTCCAGGCTTACGAGCAAACGCCGAGGAACGGGCTGCGACTGGTTCTGGCGAGCGTGGCCTTCGGCTTGGCCATCGGCGCCCGCCCGCATTTTGTGTTCTGCGGCGTGGTGGTGGGCGCCTTCTGGCTCTTGGGCTGGCGGGCCCGCGCGCAGGCCGTCGGCCGATGGGAATGGCGGCCGTTCCTTCGGGAGGCGGCGGCGCTTTTCCTGCCGCTCGGTGCCATCATTGCGGCCCTTTTCCTCTACAATTACCTGCGCTTCGACAATCCCTTCGAATTTGGGCAGAAATACCAGCTGGGTGGTAACGGCGACCTCAGGCACGCGAAGCTGATGGGGTTGAAATTTGTCCCCATAAATTTCTACTACAACTTCCTGGCGCCGGCCCAAATTCAACGCTACTTCCCGTTTTTCGAGGTTATCCGAAGCTACCCGGGAATCAGGCCGGACGATTACCTCGGCTTTGAGGATCCCTACGGATTGATCCCAAATATGCCCATCTGGTGGCTGGCACTGGGCGCTCCGGCGCTGTGGGCGATCTTCTTTCGTGACAGGCGGAGCATCGCTTCCTGGATGGGCGTATTCGCGATGGGTTTCCTTGTCCTGGCTGGGACGATCCTGTGTTTCCCGGGCGCAACGAACCGCTACATGGTGGATTATCTCCCCGAGCTGCAGTTGTTAACAGGCCTTGGCCTCCTCATGGTCGGTTCCCTGGCCGGCGGTCTTTCCAAGCTGGCTCGTCTGCTCTTGCGGGCCGGCGCCATCGCGGCGGTTCTTTACACGTCGGTCTTCAACGTGTTCGTGGCCTTTGCGCACAACGGTATGTTTGAGGCACATCGGCCGGATGTGTATCACACCCTGCAGGCCTGGCTCGACGAGCCTGTTTTGCGCTGGGAGCGCTGGCGCAAGGAGCCTTACGGGCCGATCGAAATGACGGTGCGGTTTCCGCGGGACAAGATGGGCCAGGTGGAGCCGCTCCTGGTGACCGGTGTCTCGTACCGGTCCGATTACATCCATGTCGATTATGCCAGCGATGGCCGCAGCGTCCGTCTGGGCTATTCCCGAACCAATCACGAGCAGCAAATCAGCCAGCCGATCCCCCTGGATTTCAATGTGCCCCACCGAATCGGCATTGCCTCGGGGGCGCTCTATCCCAGGAGATCACATTCGTTTTTCAATGGGTGGGCGCCGTCCGATGTGGAGTCCGCCCATCAGATGTTGCGGGTCACGCTCGACGGCGTCCCCTATCTTGACGGCAAGCACGAATTCTTCGAGACAACGCCGGGCTTTGTCACGATCGGCCGGAACGAGGTTTCCGCCTACATTGGCCCAAGATTTACCGGAGAAATCATGGGGGTCCGCCGGGCTGCGCTCGCGCCCCCTTTGGCGTCCTTCTCGGGGTCGGGCTTTGTGCGCACCGCCTTCGTGCTGCCCCTCGGCGCGGCGGGACGGCGTGAGCCATTGATTGCAACGGGAGTGCCGGGTGCTGGAGATTTGATCTTTATTGCGTACGGCAACAGCGCGCAGGTCCGCCTGGGCTATCATCACGCGGGGAGCGCCCCAATTCTGAGCGAGCCGCTGCCTGTCGTCGCGGGGCAGATCCAGCTCATGGAGGCCAGTTTGGGCTCGTTTTATTCCGCAGGGCCCGACGCCGACCGGCGCGGATTGCGACGGATGTTGATCGTTAAATTCAACGGACAGGTGGTCTGGCAGGAGCACCGGGATTTTTTCCCGGCCGGGCCCCAGGCGCCCTATTTTGGTGTCAATAGATGGCGCAGCGATGCCTGTGAGGCGGCGTTCTCCGGACAATGGATCGCCGTCCAGCCGACGCCGAGTTCGGTCCCCGGCCCGGTTGCCTCGCGGTTCGCATTCGCCCCCTATTGGCTTGAGACCGGAGCCAAGCCCGGAGACGGCCCTTTGCGCCTCCATGTTTACTACCCGACCGGCCAGGCTGGAAAATTTGAGCCTTTGGTTGTGAGCGGCGACTCGGTTTCGGAAGCCGATTACCTTTGGATTCGTTATCAGGAGGATAACAGCGATGTCATGGTGGGATATGAACATACGGGTGCGGGAGGACCGCACAGCCGGCCATTCCCGCAAAGTTTCACCCGGCCGCATGAAATCGAGATCGCCCTGCCTTCGCTCTATCCCCCCCAGGAGGATGAGTTCTTTGCGGACGTGCCGTTCGCCGCGATGGTCGCTGTAAAGGCCCGCGCTCAAGTCAAGGTGGACGGAGTCATTCGGCTCGATTCCTCCGTAAAATCCTACGAATCGCGGCCCGGCGACGCGACCCCCGGGGAAAACCGACTTTCCGAAACTTTTGGCCGGAAATTCACCGGTCGGATAGTTCGAATAGAACGCGCCGTGCATGCTTTACCTTCCGGATTCGCCAGCCAGTCGGGCCCTCTTGAAATCGCGCTGACTTGGCCGGATCCGCTGCCTGCGGGGCGCCGTGAATTGATTTTGGCGACGGGCAACGATGGATCGAAGGACGGATTATATGCCCAGTACGAGGACGACGGACACGCCCGCCTTGTTATGAAACGCCATGATGGGAAATTGATTTCGAGTCCGCCCCTGAAGATACGGGGAGGAGGGCGCTTGGCCCTAAGAGTCTCGTGGGGTGGCTTCTATCCGGATGCCATCCGTCCAAAAGATACGTCGGTTGATGAGTGGCGCCGTTTCCAAAGGACATACCTGGTCAAGGTCGAAGGGGACGTCGTTCTGAGTGGCGAAGCCGAATTTGTGTATGGTGATCCGCAAAGTGTGAGTTTGGGCTCAGAAATTGGCGGTAATTCGTTCACGGGCTCGATTCGCTCGGTGGGCCGTTTGCCGGCGCAATAGGCCTGCTGGCGGAACGGAGTTGATGCTTGTCACTAATTTTCAGAGCCTTTGCTCTGTGCGGATGTTCAGGCACCCCCTTGTGCTCCAGTTGGCCCGCTTCGCCGTTGTCGGTGGCGCGGTTTCGGCCTGCTTCATGGGCTTGAACTGGCTGTTCGGACGCGCTGTGAACAAGGAGGCCGCCTTTTTTCTGGCCTATCCGCCCTCAGTCCTGCTCCATTTTTGTCTGAACAAGTGGTGGACCTTCGACTACCGGAACGGGGCCAATCGGCGCCAGGTCGGCGAATACATCGCCATGGTCGCCGTCGCTTTCTGCATCCAGTGGGGGTTCTTCATGGTTCTCGGAGCGCTGACCCGGTGGCCGGGATGGCTCATGGCCGGGCTCGCAAACGTGGCGCAAATGGCTCTCACTTTTATCGTTATGAAACGCCGGATCTTCGGCACCCGTCCCGTCCCATCCCCATCGTCCCCATGAAAGGAATCTGTGTTGTCGGCTACGGCTATTGGGGACCAAAGCTCGTCCGAAATTTCGCGCAGATCGCGTCAAACTCGGTCGTCGCTGTCTGCGACGAGAGTCCGGCCCGCCTGGCCAGTGCCCAGAAGGATTTTCCCGGCCTGCGCGTCTTTGCCTCGCTCACGGACGTATTTCACGATCCCTCGATCGATGCGGTGGCCCTGGCAACGCCCGTATCCACCCACTATCCGTTTGCGCGCCGCGCGCTTGAAGCCGGCCGGCATGTCCTCGTTGAAAAACCCCTGGCAACCTCGCGCCGCGAGGCCGACGCGCTGACCGCCCTGGCGGCACGCCGCCGCAGGGTCCTCATGGTGGACCACACGTTCGTCTATCACCCTGCGGTGAGGAAGATCAAGGCGCTGATCGAGGCTGGCGAACTGGGACGCCTCCGCTACATCGACTCGACGCGAATCAACCTCGGGCTCTTCCAGCACGACGTGAACGTGCTGTGGGATCTCGCCGTGCACGACCTTTCGATCGTCAACTTCCTCACGGCAGAGCGACCGCTGGCCGTAAGCGCGGTCGCAGCGGCGCATACGCGGGGCGCGCCGGAGAACATCGGCTTTCTCGTACTCCGCTATGCCTCGGGGCTCGTCGTGCACGTCAACTGCTCCTGGGTCTCGCCCGTAAAGATCCGGCATATCCTGATCGGCGGGGACCGGAAGATGGTGCTCTACAACGATCTCGACGGAAGCGAGCCGGTGAAGGTCTACGACTCGGGCTACCGCGCCCATTCCGACGAGGAACGCAACCGCCTCCTGTTCGACTACCGGGCGGGCGACGTCTACTCGCCGAAGATCCCGGCCCAGGAGGCCCTGGGCGCGATGGCGGCGGATTTTGTTCGCGCGATCGACACCGGCAAGCGCCCGGTTTCGGACGGGCGCTTCGGCGCCGGGATTGTCGCGATTCTGGAAGCCGCCCAGCGATCGATCGCCCGCCGCGGCAAGGAAGTGCCCGTAAAATGAACGTTCTCAATGAAAACGGACCACTGCGTCACCTCGTGAATGTCCGCGTGGGCGAGGGTGTTCGGATCTTCAGCTTTGTGAACGCCTACGGCTGCGAGATCGGCGACAACACGAAGATCGGCACCTTTGTCGAGGTGCAGAAGAACGCCCGCATCGGACGCAACTGCAAGATTTCGAGCCACAGCTTCATCTGCGAAGGCGTCGAGATCCAGGACGAGGTGTTTCTCGGCCACAACGTGACCTTCATCAACGACCGCTTCCCGCGCGCGGCAAAGGGCGGCGTCCTCCGGACCGAGGACGACTGGAAGGTCGTTCCAACGGTCGTGAAGAAGGGCGCCTCGATCGGCAGCTCGGCGACGATCCTGTGCGGGGTCACGATCGGCGAAGGCGCCGTCGTCGGGGCGGGCAGCGTGGTCACGCGCGATGTGCCTCCGGGCGCCGTGGTCGCCGGCAATCCTGCCCGGATATTGCGCAAGCGCGCGCCCGATCTCGCATGAATGTCCCTTATTTTGACCTACCCGCCCAGATCAAGGCGCTCCGGCCGGAGCTCGACGCGGCCATCGCGCGCACGCTCGATTCCTGCGCATTTTGCCTCGGTCCGGAGGTTGCAAAGTTCGAGAGGGAATTCGCGGCCTATGTCGGCGCGGCCCACGGGATAGGGTTCAACAGCGGCACCTCCGCGCTCCACATCGCCGCGCTTCTCCTCGGGCTCGGCCCGGGGGACGAGGTCATCACGACGCCGTTCACCTTCGTTGCGACCAGCTGGGCGCTCGCCTATGTCGGCGCGAGGCCCGTCTTCGTGGACATAGACGAGGCCACCTTCAATCTCGATCCGGCCCTGGTCGAAAAGGCCATCACGCCGCGCACCAAGGCGATCATGCCGGTGCACCTCTACGGGCATCCCTTCGACGTCGATCCCATACTCGAGATTTGCCGGCGCCACAGACTCCCGCTGATCGAGGATGCGGCGCAGGCGCACGGCGCGCGCTACAAGGGAAAGCAGGTCGGCACCTTCGGAGAGCTGGCCGCGTACAGTTTCTATCCTGGAAAGAATCTCGGTGCGTGCGGCGAGGCGGGTGCGCTTGTGACCTCCCGTGCGGACTTTGCCGCGCGGGCCCGTTCGCTGAGGGAGCACGGTTCGAAGGAGCGTTATTATCACGAGGAGGTCGGCTACAACTATCGCATGGAGGGAATCCAGGGAGCCGTGCTCAATGTGAAGCTGAAGCACCTCCTGACCTGGACCGTTGCGCGCCGCCGGATCGCGCACCGCTATCATGCGCTCCTCGCCGCCACGCCCCTCCGGCTCCCGCGCGAGGCCGCCTGGGCCCAGAGCGTCTATCACCTCTATGTCGTCCGGCATCCCTCGCGGGACAGGCTGCGGGACCACCTCCAGGCGAAGGGCATCGGCACCGCTCTCCACTATCCGCTTCCGCTGCACCTCCAGAAGTGCTTCGCGCAGCTCGACTACAAGGCGGGAGACTTCCCGGTCGCCGAGCGGGCCGGCCGCGAGTGCATGAGCCTGCCCATCTACCCCGAACTCACCGACGAGCAGATCGACTACGTGGGAGCCATGATCGCGGAGTTCAAGGGCTGGTGACCGGGCGTCCATGAAGATCGCCCAACCCAATGCCCGGGTGCTCGTGACCGGCGGCGCCGGATTCATAGGCTCCCATCTGGTCGATTTCCTCGTGGGCGCGGGCTGCCGGGTCACGGTGCTCGACAATTTTCGAAACGGCCGCCGCGAGAACCTGGACGAGGCCGGACGTTCCGGCCGGTTGCGCATCCTGGAAGGCGACATCACCGATCCCGCCGCATGCGCGGCGGCCATGCGGGATACGGACGCGGTCTTTCATCTCGCCTGCCTGGGTGTGCGCCACTCGCTTCACGACCCGCTGGAAAACCACCAGGTCAACGCGCTCGGGACCCTGAGGCTCCTCGAGGCAGCCCGCGGCGCCTCGGTCGGGCGGTTCTTGTACGTGTCTTCGAGCGAAGTCTATGGAGCCGCCCTCCAATTTCCGCTGACCGAGCAGTCGACGACCTGGCCGACGACCGTCTACGGCGCCTCGAAGCTTGCCGGCGAGCACTATGCGTCGGCATTCAGCCGCTGCTTCGATCTGCCCGTCATCCGGGTGCGGCCGTTCAACAACTACGGTCCCCGGGCGCACTTTGAGGGGGACTCGGGGGAGGTGATTCCCCGCTTCATCCTCCGGGCCCTGGCCGGCCAGCCCCCCGTCATCTTCGGAGACGGCGCCCACACACGCGATTTTCTCTACGTCAAGGACTGCGCCGAGGCGCTTGTCGCGATCGCCGAATGCGACGACCTCCTGGGCGACCTTGTCAACCTGGGCTACGGCGAGGAGATCACGATCGCAGCCCTGGCCGGCCTCGTGCTCTCCGCCGTGAACCGCGCCGATCTCAAGCCGGTGCACGAGGCGGAACGTCCCGGCGACGTGCCCCGTCTGTGGGTCGATCCCGCGAAACTCCGGCGGACGACGGGATTTCGGCCGCGGACGGCTCCGGGCGCCGGTCTGGCTTCGACCGTCGGCTATTACAGCGAACTCTACGCGGCGGATCCCGGCTGCCTGGCCGCGATGCAGACGCGAAACTGGGAGAAATAGGAAGCAGCCCATGTCAGCCGATCCCAAATCGATTCCCGTCGCCCGGCCGCTGGTCGGCGAACCCGAATGCGAGGCGGCCGCCCGCGTCATCCGCTCGGGCTGGCTCACACAGGGCCCTGAGGTGGCCGCCTTTGAACGCGAATTCGCCGCCTTTACGGACGCGCCGCATGCCTGCGCCGTCTCGAACTGCACGACGGCGCTCCATCTTGCGCTGCTGGCGGCCGGGGTGGGGCCCGGCGACGAAGTCATCACCGCCAGCCACTCGTTCATAGCCACGGCGAACGCGGTCCACATGTGCGGCGCGGTGCCGGTCTTCGTCGATATCGAGCCGGCAACCTACAATCTCGACCCACGCCTGCTTGAGGCTGCGATCTCGCCGCTGACAAAGGCGATTCTCTGCGTCCACCAGGTCGGGCTGCCCTGCGATCTCGCCGCCATTCTGCCCATGGCGCACGCGCGCGGCCTGCCGCTGATCGAGGACGCCGCCTGCGCTGCCGGCAGCGAGATACTCTGGGAGGGCCGCTGGGAGAGAATCGGCCGACCCAGGGGCGACGCGGCGTGCTTCTCGTTTCATCCACGCAAGCTCCTTACAACGGGTGACGGCGGCATGATTGTGACCCGAAATGCCGAGTGGGACCGTAAGTTCCGCCTGCTCCGCCAGCACGGCATGGGAGTGCCCGACGCCGTGCGCCACGGGGCGAAACAGGTCGTTTTCGAGGATTATGTCGTGCCCGGATTCAATTACCGGCTCACCGACCTGCAGGCCGCCGTCGGCAGAGAGCAGCTGAAAAGACTCCCGGGCATGGTCGCACGACGCCGCGAGCAGGCGGAGGTTTATGCAAGGCTGCTTGCAGATATTCCCGGGGTCCGCGTGCCTTCTGAGCCCGCGTGGGCGCGCGCGAACTGGCAGAGCTATATCGTGCGCCTCGTAGGCGGGGCAAATCGCCAGCGCGCGATCATGCAAAGCCTCCTGGACTCAGGAATAGCAACCCGGCGCGGCGTGATGTGCTCGCATCGGGAGCCTGCCTATCGCGCGGTGGCCTGGCGCGCGGCGGGGCCGCTGGCCGAGAGCGAATGGGCCCAGGATGAAGGCATCATCCTGCCGCTGTACCATGAGATGACGGCTGGCGAGCAGGAGCGCGTGGCCGAGGCCGTGCGCGCAGCCTGTTCCGCCTGAAAATTGCAGATGACAGCCAAATTCCGATGCCTGAGCGGGCCGCGACTGGGTCTTCTTTTCCTTCTCGTCGTATCCACAGCGCTGAGGCTCGTCCTGGTTTTCCGCGGCGGGCAGGCGTTCTGGGCGGATGAGAGCCGCTTCGCGGCAGCCCTCGGCGCCTGCTCGTGCTTTGAGGCCGGCGCGAGCCACCAGGCGTTGCAGCTCCTTATCGGGACGGCAGATCACCTTGGCTTCAAGGTCCTTATGCTCGGTCCGGCCTGGCTGCAAATTCATGTGAACCACGACAACCGGTTTCCGTCTGCGATCATCAGTCTGTTTTCGGTTGCGAATATCTTCTGGGTTTGGCGAATCGCGCGGCGGACGGGGGCGGGTGAAAGGGCGGCCTTCTGGGCGGCGGCAGCGATGGCCTGTGCCAATTCAATGTTTTATTGGGCAAGGCACTACATGCCCTACGATGTTTCCCTTTTCTGGGCGCTGGCCTGCGCATCGGTCGCGTTGAGTCCTTCGCCGCGCACCCGGGATTCGTTGATGGCCGGATTTCTCGGATTCCTGGCATTCATAACCTACAACGGCTACTGGGCCACGGTCGCCTGCGTGCTCGTGGCGCACGTGCTCCTGGCGCTGCCGGACTGGCGCTCCGGGATGAGGCGGGCGCTGCTTGCTTCAGCGACCCTTGCGGGCAGCTTCGCCATTCTCCTCGGGGGCGCGGGCCTTCTTGGATTCAACCTTTTATCCTCCTATCGGAGCTTCGCCGGCTCGATCAACCAGGGGAATTTTGACGAAGGCTACCTCGTCTTCTTCGACTACCTTTGGCGGACCGAGCGTTTCACCGCGCTTATCTGGCTCGCGTCGTTCCTGTCGCTCGGGTGGCTCATCCGGTCGTGCCCGGCCGAGGATCGTCGTCGCGGACTGATGTGGGCAGCGATCATCGTTGCGCTGTCCTCGATACTGATCGTCGGCTCCAACGGCCTCGGACTTTTTGTCGTCTACGGAAGGCTGGTGCGCCAGGTGGCGCCGTTCTGTTCGCTGCTGGTTGGCTGGACCGCCGCGCGCCTATTCGCGCCGTTGGGGCGCGGGCATCCCGGGGAGCGTGTTGCGCTGGCCGCGCTATTCGCCTGCGGGGCCTGGAGCATGGCCACCCCCCTGAGGATGGAGTTCCCCGTGCCCTTTCACGAGCGCGCCCTGGGTGCGATGGTAGCCTACCAGAAGCAGCATGCCGCGGATTCAGCGGCTGTTGCGCCCGACAGGTTCCGCTTCGTCTACAATGGCTTTATCTGGCCCTATCCCAGCGAGGCACCCCTGCCGAACCATTATCTCCTGCTCTTGGCGAGTCCGCATCCTCTTTCGTGGCGCCCCTACCTTTACGAGGGCTTTAACCGCGCCCAGCGCGACAAAATCGAGGCAACCGACATCACCATGCGGGTGATACTGCTGCAGGATTGATTGGCGCACCGCTCCCGTCCAGACTGCGGAACCCCTGAAGGGCTGCACATGAGCTCAAAGCTTCCACCCAACCCTTACCACGAACTGGCCTGGATCGCCGGCACGCCTGAGATCGGGCCGGATTGCTGGATCGGCGCCTTCACCCTCATCGATGGGCTGGGCGGACTGAAGATGGGCCGGGGATGCAATATCAGCAGCGGCGCGCAGGTCCTGTCGCACTCCACCGCCCGGCGCTGTGTCACGGAGCGGGCCTATGATCTCGTGGATCGAAAGGCGACGGAGCTTGGGGACTGGGTTTTTGTCGGCGCCAACGCGGTCATCCTCATGGGCTGCAAGGTCGGGCATCATTCAATCATCG
>Ga0265313_10001914_pt1 | contig 18879 bp, 16 predicted proteins | sample 4123metaG_FD_203122 | JGI IMG/M metagenome (GOLD analysis project Ga0265313, IMG submission 203122) | Rhizosphere microbial communities from Carex aquatilis grown in University of Washington, Seatle, WA, United States - 4-1-23 metaG | ecosystem: Host-associated > Plants > Roots > Rhizosphere >...
CGGCCCGAAAACGCACCTAGCGAACGCGTCGCAAACGCTTGGAACGCATCAGGCAACTTGGTGCTGGGGGTATGATTTTGCGTCGGGCTGCGCTGTAGCCCCAAACAGTGTAAACTCCGCTAATGCCACGGGCGTGGCTGGAGCCGCCGGGCAAGGGGTGAGTCTGGCGGATGGATCGATCACCTTCCAAAAGGGGAAGGCATACCTCGTAGTTTACAGTGGAAAGGAGCAGGGATCAACCAACGCCGCGGACATAGCGTCTTACCAAAAGAATGCCGGTATCTTCGGCTATAAGCTTGTCGCACTAGACATCGACGGGAGGCCCGCGAAAGTCGGTTGGGGCGATTATGTGAAAGGTGCTCTTGGTTCCTCCACGTTCGATGGGGTCTTTTTTAACCAGCACGGTGGCTTGTCTGGAGCGGTGAACGGCACGGTAGCGGGGCTTTTTCAGAACGATTTGGCGCCAGCACTAGGCGGCTACCTGAACAGCGGCGGCTATGTCGCGTTGATGCAGTGTCGCGGAGTGTTCGCCGACGGCTTTGTTAACTCCATACAATCGTCTTTCGGCGGCGCACCGGTGTTCTCGGCAGGCGGCTACAACAGCATGAACTACAATGGAGCCGTCGCCTATTTACCAGTGAACCCATCGACGGACGACGGCTACTTTTACTCAAACCGTTACAGCCCGTGGGTAAAACACTAATGACTCCGATGCGCTCGCTTACACGTTACCTCGTCATCAGCGTCTTCATCACCTGCATTGCGTGGGCTGATTCCTCGGATAAACCAATCACCGTGGCAACACGTGAACAGGTTCTGACGAAATTGAACTCGCTGCGGGATGAACTGCCCGCCCAGGTGGCCCTCGACCTCGCCGTTGCGGTTCGAGCGATAGAACGCCAGTGTGACGATCAGTCTTCCGGCGTGAGCAAGGAAGAACGAGATGGCCTTTTTGTCGCGTTGATCGATGGCCGAACTCCTCGCCAAATCATCCTAACCGCTGCCAGTTTGATGCTCGCTGAAAGTGCAGAATTTAGCGCATCTGGAGCAGCGATTGACGGCAGTAAACTGAGCGGAGAGGCGTTTGCTCGGTGGAGGCACTTAACCTCGATTCGGTCTATGGGACTGGGGTTTGTTAAAGCATACGCCCAGCCTCGGGTCCCCTGAGTCTCTGGGAGCGCTAGCCGCCTCCACGGACGGTGCGGCTGCGCTCCACGTCGCACGCGCGTTCCACTTTACCGCGCCGACCGTTCCGGCTCGACTCCGCTGCCGCTGCGCGTCGCGTGATCGCTCCTTGCGGCCTACGCCTCGCGCCTTCGATGACGCTGCATCGCGAGCCGCCCGGCCGCGTGCGCGGCCGTTGCGCAGCGCCTAGCCCGCTGCGCCGTTGGATTTATCCAGCCGCGAAATTACCGCACTCGCCACCCAGGGCTTTTGCCCAAGCGCCTCGGCGTAGCGCGCACCCAGCGGCATGACGGCTTCGAGGGTGCGCTCGTGGATCGCCTCGACCAGCTTCCCGAGCCGCGCGCCCAGGATGACGACATCGGCGGTCGGGAACGCGAGCGTCAGACGCTCGGGCGGCGCGTCGCCGCCCTCGGCGTTCGATTCGAGCGTGTAGTGGCACAGTTGCGCGACGGGAAACCCGGTGCGCAAATGCGCGGTGACGTGGAACTCGACAAAGGACGCACTGTCGCGCGTTCCGATCTTGGCGCACGAAGGCTCGGCCTTCTCGGTCGCGCGCCGTGCCTGCATCTCTTGTTGTAGGGACATAAGGTCAGAAAAAATTACATGCGGATGCCGCGGGACTGGCGCGGTGAATCGGGCCGCTGCGTCATCTGCGGCCGCAACGTCTCGCGCGTCGTCCGCTCGACGCGGACGCCCAGCCGTTCGCCGAACCACTGGCGCAGCGATTGCGTCCACCGCTGCGCGAGACGCTGGGCCGGAGCCAGGCGCTCGACGCGCAGCTCGCGCACGTGCCGCCACGCGCGGCCGACTGTTTGGGCGACCGAGGCGCGCGGCGAGTCCGGCCGCATCGTCTGCGCTGTCGTTTGCGTGCGGGTGAACCCGGCGCGCTTGAGCGCGTCGCGCAAACCTTCCAGCTCGACGGCGGCCTTGCGGGTGTGCGTGTCCTCGACGCGGCGGCCGAGCAACTCGGCGTCATCGGTGAACACGCGCGCGCGTTCCCGTGCCCGCGAAATCGACACATAAAACTGCTCCTGACTGACGGCCGCGAACGAGCGCGACGAAGCAACGACCATCACCTCGTCCACCGTCTTGCCTTGGGCGGCGTGCGACGTGACCGCGTAGCCGTGCGTGAACGTCCGATAGTTTTCCGGCAGCGCGCGGCCGTCGGTGAGCGTGATCGCCTGTTTTTGAATGCTGCGCACCTGCACGCGCTCGCCGTTGACGAAGCCCGGCGCGTTGGCGCGGAGCAAAAGCACGTCGCCGGCCGCGACGCCCAACTCGCGAGATTGGCCGACCTCGAATGACGACGGCGCGCGGCCCGGCTGAAATGTCCGCTCGCGGCCGTCGCCGCTGCGGACGCGCAGTTGCTTGGCCGTGTGGCCGACGACCTCGACGGACTCGCCCGCCTTGAATTGCTCCGTCTTCCGCACGAACCGCAGTTGCGCGCCCGGCTCGTAGTGGGCGACGAGGCGTTTTTGCGCGTCGGTCCATCCGACCGGATCGAACACGCGCACTTTTTCCTCTTTAGCGGCGAGCTGCTTTTGTTCGCGCAGTTTGGCGCGGACGGCTTCCGTGACGGCTTCGATCTCCGTCCACGTGGGCGAGACGAGCAACGCCGTCTTGCCGCGCGCCGTGGCCTGCAAATAGGCGTCTGCGGCCTTTTGGTAGAGCGTGGCGGTGTCGCCCTGCTCGACGACCTCACCGGCCTTGAGCAGCCGGGAAAAGGCTTCGCCGGTGCGCTGCTTCGCGGCGAGGGAAACAGTCGCCTTCAACTCGGCGCTGCGCTGCCGCCGAATCTCCGTGAGCTGCCCGAACCGATAACCGGAATGGGCTTCGATGATGCGCAGCGCGTCGCCCTGAGCGACCGGCGCGTGTTGCCCGGTGTCGCCGACCAGGACAACGCGTGCGTCCTTCGCGGCGGAAAAAACTTTGAGCATGTCGGCCGTGCCGAGCGTGCCCGCCTCATCGACGACCAGGACGGAACGCGGCGACAGCGGCGCGTCGCTTGTGAGCAGCTTCGCCACCGTGACCGCTTCCGAAAAACCTTCCTTGCGGAGCACGTCTGTCGCGGCGGCGCTCGGCGCGCACACCAGCAACTCGCCGCCGGCACCGACGACGGCTTTTTGCAGCTCGTGCAGCGCGGTGGTTTTGCCGGCACCGGCGAGCCCTTGCACGCCGGTGATCCGATCCGCCGAAGAAAGCACGAGGCCGAGGGCGGCGCGTTGATCCGCGCCCAGCTTCGCGCTGACCTCGAAACGCGGCGCGATGGGTGCGACGGCGTTCAGCCCGTTGTTGACGGCGCGAATCATGGCCAGCTCCGCGCCCAAAATCTCCTTGGTCGAAAACTCCGTGCCGACATGCACGAGCCGGTCGGACTGTGCGAACGCACGCCGGAGCTCCGGCAGCTCGAGCTGCCCGCAGCCCTTGACGAGCGCGGCCTCGAGCAACGCGTGTTCGGGTGCCACGGACTGGCGGGAAAACGCGTGTTCGATGGCGTGATCCATCGCCGCCCCGAGATGCACCGTCTCCTTGAAATCTTGTTTTTGTCCCTGCGCTTCCGCGACCACGGCGCGCAGTGCCCGCTTCTCAAAAAATCCGATCTCGTCCAACTGGGCGGCGCGCACGTCGCGCTCGGAAACGTCCTTCCGCTTGCGCGGTCGGGACTGGTGGACGACGTGGCTGACCTCATCGTTGCTCAGCTTCCTGCCCAGCCGTTTTTCCTCACGGGCGACGGCCGCGTTGCGCTGCTGCGCTCGCTTCGAGAATCGCGCGATGATCTCCGGCTTGACGCCCTCGATCTCGAATCCGTGCGCGGTCGGCCGCGTCGAATATCCGATCCGGTGCAGCCGAGCGGCCAGCTCGTTCCGGTAAACAGCCGTCCCGTAGTGAATCGCCCCAAACATCCCGGACGTTTGCAGCGCCTTCCACCGTTTTTCTTCCGGATCGAAGGTCGCGTTGAACAGGGTAAAATGCGTGTGCAACTGCGGGTCCAAGGCCCGCGATGACGTGTGCTGAAACGCGGCTCCGACCAGGTTGCCCGTCGCTCTATCCGTCATCGCGCCGTCCCTCCGCACGCGCGTTCCGGCGAACGCTTCCAGCTCTTTTAAAGCCACGGCCGCGGCTTCCCGGTGCGCCTGAACGATGCGCTTGTCGTCCATCGTCACCGCGAGAATCGAAACCGATTTTGGCGCGGAACACGTGAAGTCGAAAAATATCCGCCGGTCCTTCAAATGAACCTGAGTGAGCTTCGTTCCGTGCTCAGGATGCAGGTTATCGCAGAGCCGCAAAAATGCCTCCCGTGTCACTGTCTCACCCGGCTTCAAACCCAACCGTTGCGCACCCTGACCGATCCAATAACCCGCCTGAGACTCCTTCTCCGTGTAGTAGTCGTTATGAGAAAGATGCTCGTCGAAATACGTGGTCGCAGCGTTCCGGTTCTTCTGTGGTTTAGCGGTAAACATGGCCTCAGTCCTTGTCCTCCTACGACCGCGAAACCCAAGAAAAGTGCGCGCGTTCTCTTACCGTAAAAACAGGAGAAAGAGGTATGACACCAACCCCGCTCGTTGTGAGCGGCGAACCGGCCGGACACTCAGCGAGACACAACGCTGGAGCAGAACCGGACGCGCACCGGACACGCGGCCGGAGCAGCCGCCGCTAAAAACGCAGACCGAAACCGGACACGCGCCGGACAGACTGCTGGAGTTGCAGCGGTTAAAAGCGCGGTAACAAAACGGCCGCGCTGCGGTCTATACAGCGGAAGCCGGGCGGAACGTGCGCGGCTTGTAATGCTGAACCAAACACGGAGACAATGCCGATGAACGACCGGACGAATTACGGAGCGGTAGCCGACAAGCTCGACTATCCGAAACTGGACAAAAAGCTGGACCAACTGCGGGAGCAGGAGCCGCCGAAAAAACGGAAGAGCGCCGGTGACGTGCTGGCTCCGGTGCGGGACAAGCTGACGGAACTGCACGCGGCCGGCTGGACGTATGCGCAGCTCGTCGAGGAGCTGAAAAGCGCGGGGTTGCCGGTGAAGGTCGGGACGCTGCGGGAATACCTGGGCAACGGCGGTCACGGGGCGAAGTCAAAGGCGACGCGGCGCAACCGCAAGCGTCGGACGTTGAGCGCAGCGCCGGCCGGTCGCTGACCGGAAAGAAAGCGGCGGCTCGCTTCGCTCGGGGGTGCCGCCGCACAGACGCGGGGCGCTCGCCGCCGCCCCCGCGGCCCCCGGCTCGGGGCAACTAAAGAAGAAAGCAAACCGGGCCGGTCGCTGCCCGGCTCACGATGCCTGCCGCAAGAAACCTTCGAGCATGTCAGCGACGACTTTTTGCTTGGCCCGTGGCAGCCGGTCGAGCCGCTCGGCGAGCTTCGCGAAATGCGACGGTGGGCCGGGCTTGTGGCGGGTCTTGGTCGTGTCGTTGAGCAGCTCGCCCACGGTGACGCCGAAATACGCGGCCACTTTTTGGATCACCTCAAAGCTCGGGTTGTTGGCGGAGCGCTCATAATACGCGATCCGGTCGCGCGTCATGCCGAGTTGCTCGGCGAGCTGGGCCTGAGAGAGGCCCTTGGCGACGCGGAACGCCGCCATACGCTGGCCGAAGAAAGGAGCGGGTTTGTTAGTCGGGCGACCACCAGGCATCCACAGAGTATAGGCGGGTTGTGAGGTATGGACTTGCATGGTGTGACATAAACCACACAACTAAGGCGCGGATGAAAACCACAAAAGCGCCGAAAAAACGCGAAAACACGGTCGCATGAACCGCGAAGTGCCAGCACCGCGGCTGCGTGACGATGAGGTGATGGGCTGCGTTTACGGCGATTACCCGTGGGACCACTGGCAGCATTGGGCGTTTGCCCACGGCGTGCCGCTTGATCGGGCCACGCTGGGGCGCGCGGTGATCCGCGAGGCGTGGCAACACGGCTGGGACGAGGAACTGCGCGCGGAATGCGGTTGGCGCGACGACGGCCGCGCGATGCTCGCGCTCGCGCTGACGAACCCGGCGCGCGCGGAGGCGCGTTGGTCCGAGCTGCTCGACACCGACGGCGGCCGTTACGATCCGAAAACCGGCGAGGTGCTCTGACTTTATGGCGATGATCCCAGACGACGAGATCGAGCGCATCAAGCGCGGGACCGACCTTGCCGCCGTGGTGCGCACGCGCGGCGTCGAATTAAAACCGCAGGGGCATGACTTGGTGGGCGTGTGTCCGTTCCACGACGACCACAACCCGAGCCTGCGCGTGACGCCGGGCAAGGGCCTCTGGCGGTGCATGTCGTGCGGCGCGACGGGCAACGTGATCCAGTTCGTCCAACGCTTCGACGGCGTGAGCTTCCGGCACGCGTTCGAGTTGCTGAAATCCGGCAAGCTCGCGGCGCTGTCCGCGCCGAGCACGGGCGCGCCGCTCAAAAAGTCCACCGTGCCGCGGCTCGACTCGCCGCTCGCGGCCGACGCCGACGACCAGGCCGCGCTGCGCCAGGTGCTCGACTACTATCACGCGCGGTTGAAGGAAAATCCGGCCGCGCTCGCGTATCTCCAAAAACGCGGGATCAAAAACGAGGACACGATCGCGACGTTCAAACTCGGCTTCGTCGATCGCACGCTCGGTCTGCGCTTGCCGCAGAAGAACCGGAAGGAAGGCGCGACCTTGCGCGCCCGGCTCGCGCGGCTCGGCGTGATGCGCGACACGGGCCACGAGCACCTGCGCGGCCGGATCGTCTTCCCGGTGATCGCGGAGAACGGCGAGATCGGCACGGTTTACGGCCGCGCCATCGACGCGCCGACGAAGGACGACCGGCACGCGTTTTTGCCGGGGCCGTTGCGCGGCGTGTGGAATCCGGCCGCGCTGCGCTCGCCCGAGGTGATCCTCACCGAAGGCATCATCGACGCGCTGACGTGGTGGCAGCACGGGTTCCGCCACGTGACGACGGCCTACAGTTCGAAGCACCTGCCCGAGGACGTGGTGAACGCGCTCGTGACGGCGCGCGTGCGGCGAGTGTTCCTGTCCTACGACCGCGACGAGGCGGGTGACAAGGGCGTGGCGCACGCCGCGGAAATCCTCGCGGCGCACGGCATCGAATGCTTGCGGGTGATGTTCCCGCCCGGCTTCGATGCGAACAGCTACGCGTTGAAGGTGACACCGCCCGAGAAATCGCTCGGCGTGTTGCTGCGCTCGGCGCTGCCCATCGACGGCAAAGGCCAGGTTGCGGCCCGCGGTGTCGCCGCGCCGTCTGCTGACACGTCGCGCGCGCCTTCTTCTTTAGCTGCTAAAGCCGCTTCTGTAGCGGCTGAACCCGCGCCCACGTCCGAGAAAAAACCGGAGCCGGTGACGCCGACGGCCGCGCCGGAAATGGCGGCTAAAGAAAAAATGCCGGACGTGTTGCCACCGTCTGCGCCGGTCGCGCCCGTGCCGCCCACGTCGGCGTTGCCGTCGTCGCCGGTGGAGATCGTGAAGCATGACGCCGACGAAATCGTTTTGGCGCTCGGCGACCGCGAATGGCGCGTGCGCGGCCTCCTGAAAAATACCGGCTTCGAGTCGCTGAAAGTCACGCTGCGCGTGACGTGCGCGGAGCGGTGGCACCTTGACCAGCTTGATTTATGTGTCGCGCGGCAGCGCGATCATTTTGTGACGCAGGCCGCAGCGGAAACGCTGTTGAAACCCGAACTCGTGAAGCGCGACCTGGGCCACGTGCTGCAAAAACTGGAGGAGCTGCAGGAGGCGCGATTGAAGGCCGAAGCCGAGCCGAAAAAAACAGAGCCACCGATGAGCGCCGAAGAGCGCGAGGCCGCGCTCGCGCTCTTGCGCGATCCGAAGTTGCTCGACCGCATCCTCGCGGACTTTGCCGCGTGCGGGGTCGTCGGCGAGGAGACGAACAAGCTCGTGGGCTACTTGGCCGCGGTGTCGCGCAAGCTCGACAATCCGCTCGCCGTCATCGTGCAGAGCACGAGTGCGGCGGGAAAGTCGGCGCTGATGGAGGCCGTGCTTGCGTTCGTGCCGCCCGAGGAGCGCATGAAATACTCGGCGCTCACGGGCCAGGCGCTTTACTACCTCGGCGGCGAAACGGATCTAAAGCACAAGATCCTCGCCATCGTGGAGGAGGAGGGCGCGGAGCGCGCGAGCTACGCGTTGAAACTCTTGCAGAGCGAGCACGAGCTGACGATTGCGAGCACGGGCAAAGACCCGCAGACGGGCCGGATGGTGACGCAGGAATACCGCGTCGAAGGCCCGGTGATGATCTTCCTCACGACGACGGCCGCGGACTTGGACGAGGAGCTTTTGAACCGCTGCCTTGTGCTCTCCGTCGATGAATCGCGCGAGCAAACGCGGCGCATCCACACGCAGCAGCGTGCGCGCTACACGCTCGACGGCATCCAGGCGAACGAGCGGCGCGCGCTCGTGCTCGCGCGGCACCGGGCCGCGCAGCGGCTCCTGCGGTCGTATGGCGTCCACATCCCGTGGGCGAACCGGCTCACCTTCCTCGACGACAAGACGCGGATGCGGCGCGACCACACGAAATATCTTCAGTTGATCGCGACCGTCGCGTTGCTCCACCAGCACCAGCGGGAAATCCGTTCCATCGACTGCGGCGGCGGAAAAACGGCGCCGTGCATCGTCGCGACGTTGGGCGACATCGCCGCCGCAAACCAGCTCGCGCACGAGACGCTCGGCCGCTGCCTCGACGAGATGCCGCCGCAGACGCGGCGCTTGCTCGCCCTCATCGAGCGCGAAATCGCCGCGCGCTGCGCGGGAAAAAAGATGGAGCGCGCCGACGTGCGCTTCACGCGCCGCCAGGTGCGCGAGGCGACGGGCTGGAGCAACACGCAGTTGCACGTGCATCTGTCGCGCCTGATCGATCTGGAATACGTCCTCGCGCACCGGGCCGACCACGGGCACGGCTTCGTTTACGAGCTGGTTTACGACGGTGCGGGCAAGGACGGCCGGCCGTTCGTGTGCGGACTCCTCGACGTGGAAAAACTCAGCGCCGCGCATGACTACGACGCGCAACGTTCGGGGTCGGCGGAGCCCGATTCGGGGTCCGTTCGGCCCACGTTCGGGCCAGCTTCGGGGCCGGTTCCGCCCGGAAAAAACGGCGCTTCGCCCTCTGAGAATGGCGCGGCCGAGACGCGCGACCGCGAAAACACGCGCCCAGGGAGCGGCGCGGGAAACGCCGCGGCATAGCCGCAGCGTGCCCGTAGTCACATGCCGAAAAAGGGACAGCGCACGGCCAAGGTCTGGCCCGGCGACGCGAGCGACGCCACCGGCTTCGTTGCGCTCTGCGCGGCCTACTTCGAGGCGCTGCGCGTGCTCAACTACTCCGAAAAAACCATCGAGAGCCGCGAGCACCACCTGCGCGAGTTTGTGAAATGGGCGCACGAGCGCAGCCTCGCGCGGCCCTCCGAAGTGACGAAGCCGGTTTTGGAACGCTACCAGCGGCATCTCTACCACCACAGAAAAAAGAACGGTCAGCCGCTCTCGTTCCGCTCGCAGCACGGCTGCCTCGTGCCCGTGCGCGCCCTCTTCAAATGGCTGTGCCGGCAAAACCACCTGCTCGCGAACCCGGCCGCGGACCTCGACTTGCCGCGCGCGGAAAAGCGGCTGCCCAAGCACGTGCTCACCGCCTCCGAAGCCGAGCGCGTCTTGGCGATGCCCGGCGTCGGCGCGCCGCTCGGCGTGCGCGACCGGGCGATCCTAGAGGCGTTTTACTCGACGGGGATGCGCCGGATGGAGTTGATGGGCCTCAAGCTCTACGACCTCGACCAGGAGCGCGGGACGGTGTTCGTGCGCCAGGGCAAAGGGAAAAAAGACCGGATGATCCCGATGGGCGAACGCGCGTTCTCGTGGGTCATGCGCTACGTCGAGGAAGCGCGGCCGTCGCTCGCGCTCACGCCCGACGACGGGATTGTTTTCCTGACGAACGTGGGTCTCGCGTTCGAGCCGAACCGATTGACGCAGCTCGTGCGCGATTACGTGGACGCGGCCGAGATCGGGAAAACCGGCTCGTGCCACTTGTTCCGCCACACGTGCGCGACGCTCATGCTGGAGGGCGGCGCGGACATCCGGTTCATCCAGGCGCTGCTCGGTCACGAGAAGTTGGAGACGACGCAGATTTACGCCCAAGTGAGCATCCGCATGTTGAAGGAAGTCCACGCCAGGACGCACCCGGCCCGGCTCACGCTCGACGCGCCCGACGGCGCGGCCGTCGATCCGGCCGCACTCGTCCAGGACAACGCCGAGTTGGCCGCGGAACTGGCCGCAGAAGCCGCCGAGGATGCGGAGGGATAGGCAGACCGCCACCGGCACGCCGGACCGCGTTAAACACGGCAAAAACGCGCTCGCCGCCTTCTTCTTAGCCGCCATGCTCGGCGCTCGATGACGGCAGCGATCCAGCACCGAACGAGCGGCCCCGCACACCACGGGCAAAGCCGCTTCTTCGCGTCGCCGTCTCGCGTCCAACGCCACGGGCCACGGTGCCGGCACGCGCGCCCGGCAAACCGGGTCGCGAGGCCAAAAACCGCGTCTAGGATTTTTTTTGCGCCCGGCCCGAAAACGCACCTAGCGAACGCGTCGCAAACGCTTGGAACGCATCAGGCAACTTGGTGCTGGGGGTATGATTTTGCGTCGGGCTGCGCTGTAGCCCCAAACAGTATAGCGAGTGCGGTTAACCAAGCCATCGCGTCGGGGAATTTGCTGGCCTCGAATAACGATGGGATGTTCTCGGACGGTTCGGTCCCGTGGGTGAGCCGTGGCGGTGAAGCTGCGGCGGCAGGAATGGGAGGGATGAGTAGCGCACCGGGTTCAAACACCGCGTTCCTTGTCGGTTGGCTCACGGGAGCTTTACCTTCCCAGATTATCTACGGTCCAAACTCGAAGCAGACACAGGATATGATGGGATCGCCAGGAGCAGCTGTGATGCGAACACAGTTTTATGCGGCCGGTGGGCAGAACGTCACTGTGAATTATGGCACAGGCCAAGCCGCTTGGGATACCATCGTCACCAATCCACTAAATTGGTCGAGCACCGCCCTACAAGTCGGTGGGTTTGGTGGCGCGACGGTCGTCAACAACGGGAATGGGTCAGCCACCTTCACGATCGTCAACGTGGCGGGGACACACTCGTTCTTTTATCACGTGGTTCCCAACAGCAGTTCGAACTCGGGGCCGATGCACAACGTGACGCAGACCTTCATTTGGACAGAGCCTGTTAGATCGTCTTCACCAGCGCCAGGGGGCAACGGACCAGGATAACGCCACCATGAAAACATTGAGCGTAATCATTGCACTCGCATTGGCCTTGGTTGTGAGTGGTTGCATGTTTCACAAAGTCCACGAACGGGATTTGCTCGGTAAATACCGAGCCAATTTACCGGGAGGCGGGACGGAAATTTTGGAACTGCTCACCCAAGGCGAATGTGTTCAAGAAATCCGTCTGCCTGATGGAACAACCTACACGGCTCGCGGCACGTGGAAATACCTCGCCGACTCGAAATATCTTCAGCTCCGTGGAACTCGGAAGGCACTGACGCCAACGCGCGAACTTAATCCGAAGCTCGCAGATGCGCCAAGCGCGGACGTGCTCGCAACGCCCGTTTCGCGCAGCCTGTCCGGCGACGTGACAATCATGCTGCACGAGGGTATCGACTACGAGAAGGTGCGTTAGATTGGTAATACGTCGTGGCCCTTGCGGCACATCGCGCGCCAGCAAAGCTGTCACGCGATCTGCTGTCCTCCTTCGAGGTGCGCTGTCGCTGCGCTCGGCGCATCGGCTCCGCGGCAAGCGCTACGCCGCAAACCTCTGCGTGCGGTAAGATAGCGGTCGGGCCGGGCGGCGGTGTGTGCGGTGCAGTGGCCCGCACGAAACGGCGCTCCGATAATATCCGCGCCGTCGCCGTCGTGCCTGCACTTCGCTGCGCTGCGTTCCGTCACGTCGGCGCCCGCCGAGTCAGCCCCGGCCCTCCGCTGCGCCCGGCAGGGTGCCGGGCTCGCCTCAACCGCCGCACGAACGCGGCAGTCGCTTCGCTTGGTGCCGCGCGGCGGGTCGGCGATCCCGCTCCCGTTGGTCGCCCTGCGGCTGCGGTCGCTTCGCTCCCTGCGGCCCGGTCCGCATGGCCGGGCGCTCGCGAGAGACCGCGCGGCTCGGCTTCGCTTGCTCAGCCGCGCGGTCACCGACCATCACGTCCCGCTGGAACGCCTCCACGGACGCCGCCGCTTTGCTCCAGCTCGTGCCGGCTTCCGCGACGCGTCGCCGACCGTTCCGGCGTGCGGCGCTCCTGGTGCCCGCGCCTGAAACTCCGCTGCGCTGCGCGTCGCTTCGCTCCTTGCCCTACGCCTCGCGATCTCCGTTCCGCTCCTGCGTCGCTGCACTGCGAACGCGAGCCGCCGCTCGCTGCGCTCGCCTCTTGCGCGGCCTAGCCCCGCGCGCCCGAACCAAAACCAGCAGCTAAGAAAAAAGCTCATGCCCGAAATCACGCGCGAAAATCCCGCCGCGATCAACGGCGCGCGCCTACCGTTTTTGCGGTAGTCCGAGGCTGCGAAAAGCCGGGTTGGTCGGCGCACGTCTCCCGCGCTATTTTCTTACAGACGCAATACCCTAAGGACTTCCTTGGGATCGCGGAGCGATCCAGAAGCTACCGTGAAAACGGTAGGCGCCCGGCCTCGCCGCGTCAGCCGGCTTTGCGAGTCTCGTGCGCAACGAGCATGTCCTCGACGGCGCCGAGAATCTTCTGTTGCCGCTCGCGCGGCAGAGCACTGACGCGGTCGAACACGAGCCGGGCCTTGCCGACCGGGCCGGGCGCGGCCTTGCGCACGATGCCGAGCAGTTGTTCGACGGGCACAGCGAGCACTTCGCTTAGTTGCGCGAGCAACTCGGGCCGGATGGCGACGGGCGCAAGTTCGAGGTAGCCGACCATCTGTTGCGACACGCCGAGCTTGTCGGCGAGGAGGGCTTGCGAGAGGCCCGCCGCCTGGCGGGCGGCGGCGACGCGTTCACCGAGGGCGGAGCGTTTGGCGGCTTTCTTCATGGCCGCATTATACACGGCCACCGGCTCGTTTTCCCTCGTAGCTACAAATATGGCTTGCGACATAACAAACAATGTTGGTAGTCGATTGGCAGGATGCCAGCGAGCGAAAAATATTTGCGCGCCTCTTGACAAGGCATCCGCCGAAACCGCCCAACCCTCGCCATGAGCACCACCACCGAAACCGAACCGACCGGGCGCGCGCTGCGCGCCGACGCCGAGGCCAGAAGCCTCGTTTTGTTTGCCGTGATCCGCGCCGCCTCGAAATACGCCTATCAAGGCCAGGAGGACGGGAAGCCGGTGGCGATGCGCGTCACGTTTTTGGAGGCCAGCGACTACGCGTTCCACCTGGAGAACGGGAACCGCTACCGCCGCGAAGACCTCACGTTCTACGTCCGGGGCCTCGGCGGGAAACTCATCAAACTACGCTGACCCATGCCGATGATCCCCGACGACGAACTCGATAAAATGAAACGCTCGATTGACCTCGCGGCCGTGATCCGGGCGCGGGGCGTCGAACTCAAGCCGCAGGGCCACGACTTGGTTGGCCTCTGCCCGTTCCACGACGACAAAAATCCGAGCCTGCACGTCACGGCCGCGAAAGGGCTCTGGCGCTGCGTCTCGTGCAATGCCACGGGCAACGTCATCCAGTTCGTGCAGAAGTTCGACGGCGTGAGTTTCCGCCACGCCTACGAGCTTTTGAAAAACGGCGCGGCCTTCACCGGCGCGCCGACGTGCGCGCCGGTGAAAAAAGGCACGGTGCCGCGCCTCGCGTCGCCGCTCGCGGCCGACGCCGACGATCAGGCCGCTTTGCGCCAGGTGCTCGATTACTATCACGCCCGGCTGAAGGAAAATCCCGCCGCGCTCGCCTACCTGAAAAAACGCGGCATCGGCGCGGAAGCCGTCGCCGCGTTCAAGCTCGGCTTTGTCGATCGCACGCTCGGGCTGCGCCTCCCGCAGAAGAACCGCGCCGAGGGCGCGGCGCTGCGCGAGCGGTTGCAGCGGCTCGGCTTGATGCGCGACACCGGGCACGAGCACTTGCGCGGCTGCGTCACCTTCCCGGTCATCGCGGAGTCCGGCGAGATCGGGACCGTTTACGGCCGTGCCATCGACGCGCCGACGAAGGCGGGCCGTCATTTGTTTTTGCCGGGGCCGCAGCGCGGCGTGTGGAATCCGGCGGCGCTGCGCTCGCCGGAAATCATCCTCTGCGAAGGCGTGATCGACGCGCTCACCTTTTGGGGCGCGGGCTTCCGCCACGTCACGACGGGCTACAGCGCGAAGGCTCTCCCCGAGGAATTACTCACGGCGCTCATCGCGGCGAAAGTCCGCCGCGTCGTGATCGCCTACGACCGCGACAAAGCCGGAGACGAAGGCGCTGCGGCGGTCGCCGCGCAGCTCGCCACCTACGGCGTCGAGTGCGTTCGCGTCCTCTTTCCGCCGGGCCAGGACGCGAACGCCTACGCTCTCGCCGTGACGCCGCCCGAGAAATCTTTGGGCCTGCTTCTGCGTTCGGCTTTGCCCTTGGGTGAACTCCGTTCCCAGCCCTCAAAGCCAGAAGTGTCTTCGTCGCCGGTCGCGCCCGCGCCTTCTTCTTTAGCTGCTAAAGCCGCTTCTGTAGCGGCTCCCGTGGCGCGTGAGCCAGTCCCGCCGTCCACGCCGAGCGAGGCGGCTAGAGAAGAAAAACCGGCGGTGTCGCCGCCCGCTTCCGTCGCGGCCGTCAACGCGGTGGACGTGCTGAAAAACGAGCCGGACGAGATCGAGCTCGGCATCGGTGACCGGCGCTACCGCGTGCGCGGTCTCGCGAAAAACACCGGCTTCGAATCGCTCCGCGTGTCGTTGCGCGCCGCCTGCGGCGAGCGGTGGCACCTGGACACGCTCGACCTGTGCAGCGCGCGCCAGCGCGACGGCTTCGTCGCCGCTGCCGCCGTGGAAACCGGCCTGAAATCCGAACTCATCAAACGCGATCTCGGCAAAGTCCTCGGTGCGCTGGAGGAAATGCAAGAAACGCGGTTGAAGGCGGACGCCGCGCCGAAGAAGAACGAGCCCGGCATGAGCGCAGAAGAGCGCGAGGCCGCGCTCGCGCTCTTGCGCGATCCCAAATTACTCGACCGCATCCTCGAAGACTTTGCCGCGTGCGGTGTCGTCGGCGAGGAGACGAACAAACTCGTTGGCTACCTCGCCGCCGTGTCGCGCAAGCTCGACGCGCCGCTCGCGATCATCGTGCAGAGCACGAGCGCCGCCGGAAAAACGGCGCTCATGGACGCCGTGCTTGCGTTCGTGCCGCCCGAGGAGCGCGTCAAATACTCCGCGCTGACGAGCCAGGCGTTGTATTACCTGAGCGACGCGGATCTGAAACATAAGATCCTCGCCATCGCCGAGGAGGAGGGCGCGGAGCGCGCGAGCTACGCGCTCAAGCTCCTGCAGTCCGAGGGAGAGCTGACCATCGCGAGCACGGGGAAAGACCCGCACACGGGCCGCATGGTCACGCAGGAATATCACGTCGAAGGCCCGGTGATGATTTTTTTGACGACGACGGCCGTGGACATCGACGAGGAGCTTTTGAACCGCTGCCTCGTCTTGTCGGTTGATGAAGGCCGCGAACAAACGGCGGCGATCCACCGGCTCCAACGCGAGCGCGAGACGCTCACGGGCCTCGTGCGCAAGCAGGAGCGCAACCGCGTGCTCGCGACGCACCGCGCGGCGCAGCGGCTCCTGCGGCCGCTGCACGTCGTCAATCCGTTCGCCGAGCAACTGACGTTCCTCGACGACCGCACGCGCGCGCGGCGCGACCACATGAAATATCTCGCGCTCATCCGCTGCATCACGCTCCTGCACCAGTATCAGCGGCCGATAAAAACGATCACGCACGAAGGCCAGAGCCTCGCCTACGTCGAGGTGACGCGCGAGGACATCGCCGCCGCCAACCGGCTCGCGCACGACGTGCTCGGCCGTTCGCTCGACGACCTGCCGCCGCAGACGCGGCGGCTGCTCGGCTTGATCGCGCGCATGGTCGCGGAGCGGTGCGTGGCGGCGAAGATGGAGCGGGAGGATTGCCGCTTCACGCGCCGCCAGGTCCGCGAATTTACCGGCTGGAGCGACAGCCAGTTGAAGACGCACCTGGGGCGCCTGGAGGAAATGGAATACCTCCTGGCGCACCGGGGCGGGCGCGGGCAGTCGTTCATTTACGAGCTGGCCTACGACGGCGGCGGGGCGGACGGCGGACGCTTCCTCACCGGGCTGCTCGACGTGGAAAAGTTGCGCGCGGGCACGCCTACGACGGCGGAGAAGTCTGGGTTGGACGAAAAGAAGTCTGGGCCGGAAGGCGGAAAGTCTGGGCCAAGTCTGCCCGAAGTGGGGCCTGGTCTGGGCGGGAAAAACGCGCCGCTCTCCTCTGAGAAACCGGCATCCGAGCCGAAACCGCGCGGAAACGCACATCAGGACGGCACGGATAAAAACGCGGCGGCATAGTCGCAGCCCGTTTTTTTGCCGCCATACCCATGCCGAAAAAAGGACAACGCGGCGCGCGTCGGCCGCTCGGAGCCGAGGGCGACAGCCAGGGTTTTGCCGCGCTCGCCGACGCTTATCTCGAATCGCTCCGCGTGCGCAATTACTCCGGCGCGACCATCGAAAGCCGCGAGCATCACCTCCGGGAATTTATCTCGTGGGCCGAGGAGCGCGGCCTCGCGCGGCCGTCCGAGGTGACGAAGCCCACGCTCGAGCGATACCAGCGCTGGCTCTACCACTACCGGAAAAAGAACGGCGAACCGCTCTCGTTCCGTTCGCAACACGGCTGCCTCGTGCCGGTGCGCGCGCTCTTCAAATGGCTGTGCCGGCAAAATCTTTTGCTCGCGAATCCGGCGGCGGACCTCGACTTGCCGCGCGCGGAAAAACGATTGCCGCGCCATGTGCTCACGGCGGCCGAGGCCGAGCGCGTGCTCGGTTTGCCCGACGTCGCGGAGCCGCTCGGCGTGCGAGATCGCGCCATGCTGGAGGCGTTTTACTCGACGGGCTTGCGGCGCATGGAACTGCTCGGACTCAAGCTCTATGACCTCGACCAGGAGCGCGGCACGCTGTTCGTGCGCCAGGGCAAAGGGAAAAAGGATCGCATGATCCCGATGGGTGAACGCGCGTTCTCCTGGGTGAGAAAATACCTCGACGACGCGCGGCCGTCGCTCGCGCTCTCGCCCGACGACGGCACCGTTTTTTTAACGAACGCCGGTCTGCCCTTCGAGGCGAACCGATTGACTCAACTCGTGCGCGACTACGTGGACAAAGCCGAGATCGGGAAAACCGGATCGTGTCATCTCTTCCGCCACACCTGCGCGACGCTGATGCTCGAGGGCGGCGCGGACATCCGTTTTATCCAGCAAATGCTCGGGCACGCGAAGCTCGAGACGACGCAGATTTATACGCAGGTCTCGATTAGGCAGTTGAAGGAAGTCCACACGAGAACGCATCCCGCACGCCTCGCGCTCGCAGCCGCAACCGATCCGGAACTCGCGGCTGAGCTGGCCGAGGAGGAAGCCGAGCTTGCGGAGGAGACCGAGTGAGTTCATTTATGCCCACCATGGTTTTTGCCGAAATCAGACCGCAGATGGAACAGCTCCCGCATGACGAGATGGTGAAGGCGCTGGCCTTCCTCCGCAGTCGGCTGCGCGCCGATACCGACGCCAACCGTGAAGAGCTGGCACAGCGTCACGCCGAAATGGACGCCGGGAAAAAAGTCCGCTGGGAAGACCTGAAACGGCAGTTGGGCTTGTCCTGACGTGGACGCTTACGAGCTGGTGTTGAGCGAGGCCGCGGCGATGACGCTGGCCACGGCTTCACGCCCTGCGCAGCGAAAGCTCGCCGTCATCCTCGATGAGGTGAAGGCCGCGCCGTTTCGTCCGGGAGACTTGCAGGAACGAGACGCCCAGGGCCGCGTCAACGAGGTGCTCGTCGTCGGCGACTGGCTCGTGACTTACTGGCCGGATCACGCCGTGCGCGAGTTGCGCGTCGTGCGCTTGGAGCAGGTCGAGGACTGACGGAAAACGCGCTCGCCGCTCCTTCTTTAGCTGCTCAGGCTCGGCGCTCGATGTTCGTGACGACGTGCCCCAACGCGATGCGCTCGCGGCGGCTCGCGCCGCCGGGCAAACGCGCGTCGGCATGGCCGCACTCGCGCCCGGCCAGTTGCCGAGTTAGCCGAAAACGCGCGTCGGGTTTTTTTCGTTCCGCTTCCGCACCTCATGCCCGGCAAGTCGCTGCGCAAGCCGCTGATGAACATCCGGCTTGCACGATCTTTAGCTATCAAACCACGTCGGGCTACACTGTAGCCCCAAACAGTTCAGCACCAGCGGCCGGACCGAGTAGCGGCGGCGGAAGCGTGCTTGGTAGCCTCGTTTCCGGCGCGCTCGGTTTGGTTGGGAAGGTCTGGAACTTGCCCAACACTGTTATCGGGGTAACAGCCGGCTTGGTTGGATGGGCTATGGGTGGCGACGCTCCGACGATCAGCAACAACGCGATAGTGTTCGCAAACAATCCTCTCGCATCGGCGGGTGCGATAACTTTGGGCAACGCGATTTTGATCGGTGCGCCCACCAAAGATAATCCTGATTGGGGGCCGAATTATGTCCTGCCCAATGGCTACACGGTGTTGCAGCACGAGGAGCAACACACCTATCAAGGTCAGCTTCTTGGGCCGCTG
>Ga0265313_10001916_pt1 | contig 18878 bp, 20 predicted proteins | sample 4123metaG_FD_203122 | JGI IMG/M metagenome (GOLD analysis project Ga0265313, IMG submission 203122) | Rhizosphere microbial communities from Carex aquatilis grown in University of Washington, Seatle, WA, United States - 4-1-23 metaG | ecosystem: Host-associated > Plants > Roots > Rhizosphere >...
CCCGCTCATCGTCGTCGCCGCGGCGGAAGGCGAGGATAAGGGGCAGGGTGATCTTGCCCTCGCGGAAGTCGTCACCTACGGTCTTACCCAGAACCGCCTGCTTGGCGGAATAATCGAGCACATCGTCGATGAGCTGGAAGGCGATGCCAAGATTGAGGCCATAGGATTCCAGCGCCTCTTCCTCGACCTTGGGCTTATCGGCCACCACCGCGCCGATGCGGCAGGCGGCGGCAAACAGGGCGGCGGTCTTTGAGCGGATGACTTCGAGGTAGGAGTCCTCGCTGGTGGCGGTGTCGTTAGCGGTGATCAACTGCAGCACCTCACCCTCGGCGATGACCGAGGAGGCGCGCGCCAGAATGGCCAGCACCGACAGCGAGCCGTCCTCCACCATCAGTTCGAACGAGCGGGAGAACAGGAAGTCGCCCACCAGCACGCTGGGCTTGTTGCCGAACAGGGCGTTGGCCGAGGCCTGTCCCCGGCGCAAATCTGACTCGTCAACCACGTCGTCGTGGAGCAGGGTAGCGGTATGAATGAACTCGACGCAGGCGGCGAGCTTGATATGGCGTTCGCCTGTATGGCCGGCCAATTTGGCCGAGGCCAGGGTCAGGACCGGACGCAGGCGCTTGCCGCCGGCTGCGATGATGTGGCCGGCCAGTTGCGGAATCAGCTCGACCGGGCTGTGCATGCGGGCCACGATGGCGCGGTTGACCTTTTCCAGGTCCTCCTTGACCAGTGCCACCAATGCATCGAAGCTCTTGGCCTTTCTGCCGCGTTCGTCCTCGAAACTGACCACGATCGCCACGATACCGAAACTCCCCGTAGGCGGGTGCATCCCTACCCGCGCGACGAACATAGTGTTGCGGCGGAAAGGCGGTCAAGCTTACATCGTCCTTTTCCAGGGTTTTGATTCAGTTCATGCAGATGCAGTCCACCTTTCCGGTCTCCGAGGATCGGCTTCTCGGCGGCCGTTTGCGGCTCTCCCAGCCGGTGGAGGGCTACCGAGTCGCCATCGATCCGGTGATGCTGGCCGCTGCGGTTCCCGCTGGCCCAGGCCAACTGGTGCTCGACCTGGGCTGCGGAGTGGGCGCCGCCGGGCTGTGCCTGCTGGAACGAAAGCCGGACCTGATGGTCACCGGGCTGGAGATCCAGCCGGAATTGGCTGCCCTGGCCCGGGCCAATGCCGCCGCCAATCAGCGCCAGGACGCCTTTCGGGTGGTGGTGGGCGCCCTGGAGGACGGGCCGCTCAAGCCCGGCTTCGACCATGTCATGACCAATCCGCCCTTCGACCCGCCCGGGCGCGGTACGGCGCCCGCCGGGCCGATCAAGGCGCAAGCCAATGTGGAGGGGAGGCTCGATCTCGCGGGCTGGATCAAGGCCGCATGCAAGCTGCTGGTGCCCGGCGGGCGGCTGACGCTGATCCAGCGGGCCGAGCGGCTGGATGACATCCTGGCCAGTCTGCGCGGTCGTGGCATGGGCGAGGTAAGGGTGCTGCCGTTGTGGCCTAAGTCCGGCCGGCCGGCGTCGCGGGTGATCGTCACCGCCCGCAAGGGATCTCGGGCGCGGCTGGAGTTGCTGCCGGGTTTGGTGCTGCACCGGGAGGATGGGAAATATACCGAGGCGGCCGAGGCCATCCTGCGCCACGGCACTCACTTGATGTGGCGGGAATGATTCCTGGTCCGACGCTGCAATAAATTCTGGGGGTGGTGCGTCATATCTTTCAGACAAGGGCCTTCCGCCCAGGATGAAAGGTTTCCGTGATGAAGATGAAACGCCCCGTTCATTTCGCCTGCCATGCGGTCTTGGGACTGGCCGTGGTGACAGCCGTGGCCGTGGTTTTCGGCTGGGTGGTGATGACCGCCTGGAACGCCGCCATTCCCGACATTTTCAATCTTCCGGCCATCGGCTATTGGCAGGCGGTTGCGGTGCTGGTGCTGGGGCGCATCCTGACCGGTCGCTTTAGCCATGGCTCGCATCGGCGTTGTGGTTGGGGGCGCTGGCGCAGCAAGGACAAGACCGATGGGGCCGCGCTTTATGCCGCGTGGTGGGATGAGGAAGGCCAGACCGCCTTCAAGGCCTATGTCGCCCGCCAGACAGGCGAAACAACCGCCGGCTGCTGCTGAGCTCATGCCCACCGACCTGCAACATGAACGGACCCGTTTGGTGGAGGCGGTCTCGCGCGACCGGCTTCGCCTGACGCGGTACGTCCGGGCCAAGTTGGCCGAGGCGTCGGAACTGGATGCCGAGGATGTGGTGTCCGAGGTAGTGCTGCGATTGTTTGAGCAGGCCGACCTGCTGGCTCAGGTGGAGAACGTCACAGCCTACCTGTTCCGGGCACTTGGAAACCGCGTCATCGATCTGTTCCGGCGTCGCAGCGAGGTCGAGGAGCTGTCTGAGCATCGCGAGGACCCTGCGGCGACGCCGGAAATTCATCTCGAGCAGGTGCAACTGCGCCGGAGCCTCGACGATGCGCTGGATCGCCTCAAGCCGGCCGAGCGCGCCATATGGGTGGCGGTAGAGATCGAAGGCTGGACCTTCCGCGATCTGGCGGAACGCTGGAACCAGCCCATTGGTACCCTGCTGTCGCGTAAGAACCGGGCGGGCAAGGCCTTGCGGAAATCCCTGGCCGCCGAGGGGCGGGCCCTCGGGCTGAAGGAGGGATGACGACGGTTCAGCCGTTGCCCCACCAATAAACCCAGACGAACAGGAAAACCCAGACCGCATCGACGAAATGCCAGTACCAGGCGGCGGCTTCGAATCCAACATGGTGGTGGGCGGTGAACTGGCCTCCCAGGGTGCGGGCGAGGCAGACCGACAGGAAGCAGACCCCGACGAAGACGTGGAAGCCGTGGAAGCCTGTGGCCATGTAGAACACCGACGGGTAGATGCCGTCAGTGAAGGCGAACATGGCCTCGCCGTATTCGTGAATCTGCAGGGACAGGAAGATCAGGCCCAGGGCGATGGTCAGGGCCAGCCAACGGGCGCAGTTGGCCTTGTGATCGGCCACCAGGGCGTGGTGGCCTTTGGTCAGGGTGATGCCGGAACTCATCAGGATCAGGGTATTGAGAAAGGGGATGTGCCAGGTGTTCAGCACCTCGATCCCGGCCGGTGGCCACTGGGTGACGACGGGAGAGACACGAAGGCTGTTGTGGAAGAAGGCCCAGAAGAAGGCGACGAAGAACATCACCTCCGAGGCGATGAACAGCGCCATGCCCATGCGCAGGCCGTGGCGGACCTCATGGGTGTGGGAATGGCCGTCGCGGCCTTCCCGGATCACGTCGCGCCACCACAGCGCCATGGTCAGCAACACCATGGCCAATCCGGCCAGCAGGCCCCATTTCTCGCTGCGATCATGGAAATAGGCGATGGCGCCCCAGGCCAGGACGAAGGCGGAGAGCCCGCCCGCCAGAGGCCAGGGGCTCGGATCGACCAGATGGAAGGGGTGGGAATGGGGGGCTTGCGGATCGGACTGAGCGTGGCTCATGAGCTGCCTCTCGCGGCTGCGGGCTTGTCGGCCCGGAAAAAGGTGTAGGACAGGGTGATGGTCGCTACCTCGTCGGTCAGGGGATCGCTTGCCATGGCCGGATCGATGACGAAACTCACCGGCATGTCCACCGTCTGGCCGGGCTCCAGGACCTGTTCGGAAAAGCAGAAGCACTGGATCTTGGCAACGTAGCGCCCGATCTTGTCCGGGGTGGCGTTGTAGACGGCAGTGCCGGTCACCCTCTGATCGGACAGGTTGGTGGCGGTGAATATTGCCAGGGTGTCCTCGCCCAGGCGCACCGTCATCTCACGGGCCTTGGGGGCGAAGCGCCAGGGCATTCCCTTGGCCACCGAGGCGTCGAAACGCACGGTGATCCGCTTGCCCGAGGCCTGTTCGGAACCGGCGGCCACCTGCTTGGGCGGGCCGCCGATGCCGGTGGCGGCACAGAAGGCGCGATACAGCGGCACGCTGGCGATAACCAGCCCGACCATGGCCAGAATCACCACCATCAGGCCAGCCAGGGTCACCCCATTGCGCCGGTTCATGATGGGGCTACTCCGCCGGGCTGCCGATATGGGGCAGGGTATCGAAGGAGTGGACCGGCGGCGGCGAACTCAGGGTCCATTCCAGAGTGGTGGCTCCACTGCCCCACTGATTGGCCTCCACCCGACGGCCGGCGCTGAAGGTGCGCCACAGCACCAGCAGGAAGATGAAGGTACCGGCGAAGGCGATATAGGCACCGATGGACGACACCATGTTCCAGCCGGCGAAAGCGTCGGGATAATCGGGAACGCGGCGCGGCATCCCCTGGACGCCCAGGAAATGCTGGGGGAAGAAGGCGAGGTTGACGCCGACGAAGGTCATCCAGAAATGGACTTTGGCCAGGGTCTCGGGATATTCCCGCCCGCTCATCTTGCCGATCCAGTAGTAGAAGCCGGCGAAGATGGCGAATACCGCGCCCAGGCTCAGCACATAATGAAAGTGGGCGATGACGTAGTAGGTGTCGTGCAGCGAGACATCGACGGGATTGTTGGCCAGCACCACGCCGGTGACGCCGCCCATGGTGAACAGGAAGATGAAGCCCACCGCCCACAGCATGGGGACCCGGAAGGTGATGGAGCCGCCCCACATGGTGGCGATCCAGCTGAATACCTTGATGCCGGTGGGCACTGCGATGACCATGGTGGCGGCGGTGAAATAGGCGCGGGTGTCCACCGCCAGACCAGTGGTGAACATGTGGTGCGCCCACACCGCGAAGCCGATGCCGCCGATGGCAACCATGGCATAGGCCATGGCGAGATAGCCGAAGACCGGCTTCCTCGAAAAGGTGGCGATGATCTGGCTGATGATGCCGAAGGCCGGCAGGATCATGATGTAAACTTCGGGATGGCCGAAGAACCAGAACAGATGCTGATAGAGAATGGGGTCGCCGCCGCCGGCCGGCGCGAAGAAACTGGTGCCGAAATTGCGGTCGGTGAGCAGCATGGTCAGCGCCCCGGCCAGCACCGGGATGGACAGCAGCAGCAGGAAGGCGGTCACCAGCATGGACCAAACGAATAGCGGCATACGGTGCATGGTCATGCCCGGCGCCCGCATGTTGAGGATGGTGGTGAGGAAGTTGATGGCGCCCAGCACTGAACTGATACCGGCCAGATGCAGGGCCAGGATGGCAAAATCCACCGAGGCATCGGGATGGCCGCTGGTGCTCAGCGGCGGATAGAGCGTCCAGCCGGTACCGGCTCCGGCGCCTTGGAACGCGGACAGCATCATGAGGGCGAAGGCGGGAGGCAGCAGCCAGAAGCTGATATTGTTGAGGCGGGGAAACGCCATGTCCGGCGCCCCGATCATCAGCGGCACGAACCAGTTACCAAAGCCGCCGATGAGGGCCGGCATCACGGTGAAGAACACCATGGTCAGGGCGTGGGCGGTGACGAAGACGTTGTAGCGGTGCCAATCGCCGTCGAAGATGGTGCCGCCTGGGTGGGCCAACTGCATGCGGATCACCACTGACATGGCGCCGCCGATCATTCCGGCGACGATGGCGAAGCACAGATACAGGGTGCCGATATCCTTGTGATTGGTGGAAAACAGCCAGCGGCGCCAGCCATGGGGATCGTGGGTGCTCATGGGCGGGCCTCCGGAGCGGCGGCAGGGGCGAGGGCGAGGGCGACCTCCGGCAAAGTGCCGTCGAGATGGGCGAATTTATGCTTTGCCTCGGTCGCCCAGGCAGTGAATTCATCCTTGGGCAGGGCGCGGACATGGATGGGCATGAAGCCGTGATTGACCCCGCATAACTGCGAGCACTGGCCGTAATAGACTCCGGGCTCGTTGATCTGGACCCAGCTTTCGTTGAGGCGTCCCGGCACCGCATCGGTTTTGACCCCGAAGGCGGGGACTGACCAGGAATGGATGACGTCATCGGCGGTCATCTGAAGGCGGATGGGGACGCCGGCTGGCAGAACCAGTTCGTTATCGGCGGTCAGCAGGCGAGGCTGCCCGGGCTTAAGCGAATCGTCGCTGACCATCATGGAGTCGAACTTGAAATCCTGGTCTGGATACTCGTAGCTCCAGTACCACTGGTGGCCGACGATCTTCAGGGTCATATCGGCATTTTGCACCCGGTCCATGAAGTAGAGCAGGCGAAAGGACGGGATGGCGATCAGCAGCAGGATCACGGCGGGAATCGTGGTCCAGGCCAGTTCAAGCGGGGTGTTGTGCGACCACGCCGCTGGCTTGGGGTTGCGTTTGGCGCTGAAGCGCCAGCAGGCATAAGCCAGCAGGGCGCTCACCAGGATGGTGATGCAGATGATCACCCCGTTGATGAAACTGGCCAGCGAGGTGATGCGCTCCATGGTTGGCGACTGCGCCTTCTGGAAGCCCATGGCCCAGGCCTGGGGCTCGGCTGCCACGGCTGCACCGGCCAAGCACAACGCCGCCACTGCGATCATGCTGATCGGTACGGAACGTTTCATGTTGCTTGATCCTCCCTGCCGTCTCGACCCTCCGGGGCCCGAACTACCCCGGCGGATAGGGGGGCGATGGACGCATCGCCCCTGAAACTAATTCCTATTAGTGGGTATGGCGGCGGGCGCTTCCAAGTCCCCGGGGGAAAAAAGGCGGGCGGGTTCGGTCTTGAATCCGTTTTGATCCATCGGCGGATTATGCTTTCCTCGGGCTTTCAGATCTTTCGCCAAGGATCGGCGGCGGTGTCACAAACTATCCAGGCTGCATTGCAACAGGCGGAAGCCTTCCTGCGGGTGGGCAAGACCGCCGAGGTGCGGCAAATCGCCGCATGGGTGGCCGCCAAGGTTGGTCTCGGCAATCCTCTCGAAGCGGTGGAGGCGATGCGTCGCGCCGCTTTGCTCGATCCGACCTCGGCGGAGGTCGCCCTGTCCCATAGCCGGGCCTTGGCCGCCGCCGGGCTCTTCGACGCGGCCATCGCCGTCCTCGACGACCTGATCGAGGCGGGACATGGCAACGACGCCGTGGTGGCGTGGCGTGGCAAATTGGTCTCGACCCCCTGCTTTCCTGGGCTTCAAGGCGCCCACGCCCCGGAGCGGCAGGTATATATGAGCGCGGTGGTCCATATGCTCGGCGGTACCGGCCTGCCCGTTTCCATTCTGGAGGTCGGGACCTTCATGGGGGCCTCGATGGTGACCTGGGCCAGGGCCATCGAGCACTTTGCCGGTGGAATTGGCGAAATCTGCTGCGTCGATCCCTGGGAGAGCGCCGATCTCAGCCAGTATGGCGAGGGAATGGCCGCCGATCTCCAATGCGGCGTGGCCTACCGGGTCTTCCTCAACGCGCTCGCCTTCGTCCCGGAGGGGATCAAGGTGACGGAACGGCGCGGCTTCAGCGATCAGGTTCTGCCCAGCTTGGCCGGGCGGACCTTCGACATCATCTATATCGACGGCTGCCATCTTCATCCCGAGGTGCTCCACGATTTGCAGGCCTGTGACACATTACTGGCCGAGGGCGGCTATCTGTGCGGAGACGATCTCGAGGTTCAGCTTCACGAGACCGACGCCGCTTTCGTAGCGGCCCATGCGCGGGCCGACTTCGCCCAGGACCCGCGTAGCGGCGAGGGCTTCCATCCCGGCGTGACCCTGGGGGTGGGAACCTTCCTGGGACCGGTCAGCGTCTATGGTGGCTTCTGGGTCGTGCGCAAGACCAAGGACGGCTACCGGCCGGTCGAAATGACGGGGAAGGGACTTCTGCCCTATCATTGGCCCCAGGACTTCATCGACCGGGCGGCAAGGGCCGTCCGCGAGGCCGGCTGGCTGAGTGAGGTGCTATAGCCTTGTGCGGCGGGGGGCGCTCGTTACATTTCCGTTGGTGGTTGAAGCTCGGTTGATCGGGGTGTTTTCATGTTTTCCAAGCTTTTTGGCGGCGGTGGGGCGGCGGGAACGGACAAGGTCCAGGTGATCGATCCCGCTATCATCCGGCAATGGTGGGAGGCCGGCTCGGTGGTTCTGGTCGATGTGCGCGAACCCAACGAATGCGCGGTCGAGCGGATCGAGGGAGCCCTCAATCTGCCGCTGTCCAGCTTCAACCCGGCGCGGATGCCGGCGGTGGAAGCGGGCAAGCATCTGGTGATCCACTGTCGCAGCGGAGTGCGCTGCGGTACCGCCACCGGGCAATTGCTGGCGGCGGGCTATGATGGCGAGATCATTCGCATGCGGGGCGGTATCATCGGCTGGAAGGCCTGCGGCGGACCGACCCGTTCCGGAGCTTGACGGGGAGAGGCGAGGGTCCATGCGGGGGATGGTTCTGGCGCTGATGGCGGTGGTCGTGCCGGCGACGGGTGCAGCCGAGCCGCTCTCCGTGGCGGCGTCGGCTTGCACTATCTGCCACGGCCCCGGCGGCCATAGCGCCGGGGGTGTTCCCTCTCTGGCCGGTCGCCCGCCCGAGGACCTGCTCAGGGCTCTGGCCGGCTTTCGCGACGGCAGCCGCCCGGCTACCATCATGGATCGTATTGTGCGCGGCTATGACGACGCCCAATTAGCAGCCATCGTCGCCGAATATTCCCACGTCCAGCGGAGAGGAGCCAAGCCATGAGACGGCGTCAGCTCTTGGCCGCCGGTGGCTGTGCCTGCGCGCTGGCCTGGGCCGGGCCGGTGGCCGGGGCGCCCGGAGCCCGGGTGGTTGTGGTGGGAGGCGGCTTTGGCGGTGCCTCGGCGGCGCTGACCCTCAAGCGTCTCGATCCGGCGTTACGGGTGACGCTGGTCGAGGCGGGCGCCAGCCATATGACCTGCCCGTTCTCAAACGCCGCCATCGCCGGGATGATGGATCCCGAGCGGTTGGTAAGGCGTTTCGACGGCTTGCGCCATGCCGGAATCAAGGTGATCCGGGGTGCGGTGGTTGCGATCGAGGCCGACCAGCGGCGGCTTCGGCTGGCTCAGGGCGAGTGCCTGGATTACGACCGTCTGATCCTGTCGCCCGGCATTGATTTTCGCTGGGGTAGCCCCGAGGGCTATGACCCGGCCGCCGCCGAGATCATGCCCCATGCATGGCGGGCCGGGGCGCAGACCCTGCTGCTGCGCAGCCGCTTGCGCGCCATGGCAGATGGCGGACTGGTGGTGATGGTGGTCCCAGGCAGTCCTTATCGCTGCCCGCCCGGACCCTATGAGCGCGCCAGTCTGTTCGCCTGGTATCTGTCCCGGGCCAAGCCACGCTCGAAAATCCTGATTCTTGACGCCAAGGACAGTTTCTCCAAGCAGGCGTTGTTTCTGGAGGGCTGGAAAGCCCTCTATGGCGACATGATCGAATGGGTTCCTGCGGGGAAGAACGGGCGGGTGGTAGCGGTGAACGCCAAGGCCGGCACCGTCGAGACCGATTTCGAGACCTATTCGGCGGCGCTGGTCAATGTCATACCTGCCCAGACCGCCGGCCGCATCGCCCTGGCGGCAGGGCTGGCCGACAATACCGGCTTCTGCCCGGTTGATCCCATCACCTTCGAATCTCGCCTTTGCCCCGGCATCCACGTCATCGGTGATGCCGCGCTGGCCGGCGAAATGCCGAAATCGGCATCCTCAGCCAACGCTCAGGGCAAGATGGCGGCGACGGCGGTGACGGCGTCTCTGCGGGGGCGGACGGTGGAACCGGCTCTTGGACTCAATGTCTGCTACAGCCTGCTGGCACCCCATTACGCCATCTCGGTGACCGGGGTCTACGAGGTCCGGGACGGCGAGCGTGCCAATGTTCCCGGCGCCGGCGGTGTCAGCCCGCTGGGGGCATCGCCGGACTTCCGTCGGGCAGAGGCGGATTACGCCAGGGGCTGGTATGCCAATATCTGCGCTGATTCCTGGGGCTGAATCCCGAAGGACACACCAGTTGTTAAGAGTTGCCTCCAATACTATGGGCGTAGTTGCTTCGGCAGGGGTCAAGACCATGGGTCAGAAGGCGGCCCGCCTCGAAAAATTGGCGGCAATCCGGGAAAAGGCGTGGGCGATTCTCACCGCGCCCGAATGCCACTCGCTGATGTCCAGGGAGCGAGCGCTCGATACCCTTGGTTACCTGTGGGAAATCGAGAAGGAGCAGGCGGGAGCTCTACTGGCCGGTTGACCCGCGACTCGCCCACCGAGGCCTGGGGGCTCTCGGTGCGGGAAGCGGGTCATCGGAAGGGAATTCAGCGAGGGCCGCAACGCCTCGCCATCTTGGCCCTGGCTTCGGCTTCATCGGCGCAATCGCGGCAATGCTTGGCGTAGGGATTGGCCTGCAAACGTTCGGGCTCGATGGTTTCATTGCATGCCCGGCATATGCCGGTCGAAAGAACCGTCTCATTCTTCCCGAGTACAGCTTGAATGGCCGCCGCATTGAGCATATCGGTGCGTTCGGCCGCGAGATCGATTTCGTCCATACCCCCACTCCAAAGAGCCACGGTAAGTGAATATAGTGTATCGAGTTTCCAGCGAGATCAATATATATGATGATGTGCCGTCCAGGGATCGGCAATTGGCGCGCTGGGCCTCAGTCGCCGGTTCTGGGAGTCCAGGAGAGGGCGGCATTGCCGTCTTCCTGGTTGCACAGTTCGGCCAGTTTGGCCGCCGAAACCCGCAACGGGGTGGTGCCGTTGATGCTGAGGATGCCCTTGCGCACCAGCTTCCATCCCACCGATACGCAGACCCCAGATGGGACGTTGTCGGCGGAGACCGTGACCTGATTGCCTTTGCGCTCCACCCGGATGGCGCCGCCATAAACGCTGGTGGTGACGGCCTCGCCATTGGCGGCTTGGTTCATCTGTGCCGCGAAGGATTCGGGGGAGGGGCTGGGGGCAGTGTTTCTCGGCTTGAGCGCCAGCACCGCCACGCCCAAAGCTACCGTGGCGGCTAGGGCTGCTGCGACGACGATCAGGAGGCGGTGATGCCTGTCGCCACGATGGCCTCCCCGCCGGGAGGGGGGGCCGTGAGGTGTTTGCCGGATGCTGCCGAGTGACTGATCATTCATGTCCCACTGAAATCGAGAGCACCTATGCAAGTATACGATAGTGCCAATTCTTTAACGCAATCTTAGGGCCATTGATTCAACGCATAAAAAGCCGGAGCACAACAGGACCATTGCGCCGGCCGGCAAGCTTGCTAGGCTCCTCCCTGAACCTTGCGGCCATTCGGAGCTCGACCCATGATCAAGCGTGCCCTTCTGATCGTCGTGATTGTCTGCGCCGTCGCCGCCTTAGTGGCCTATCTGGCCGACAGCCGCAATGCTGGCCGGCCGGAAGCGGCGGTCAAGCCGGTCGAGGCCGCTCCCGCCATCAAGATGACTGGCGGTTATGCCGACGATTGGCAGCGCTCCTGCGCGCCCCTGAACGGGAATGCCCAGAGCGAATGCACCATGCGCCTGGACGGGCTCTATGGCCGCAGCTCTGGGGCGGCGGTCCCTCCCGCCAAATAGTCACTGCTTGGGCGTGGCTGCTACCACGCTCCTGTGAACCTCTGTGGTCAAGGCCTCCACCCGCTCGGTGAGAGCCTTGACCGTTTCCGTGAGCAGGGTGTTCTGCTTGACCATATCGACCAGAAGCGCTGTTTGCCGCGTGGCGAATTCCTGCCGCTGTTCATTGGCTTGGTTGAGGGCCTCGCGATGCTCGGCGTCGGCCATGGCATGGGCTTTGTCGCGGTCGGCCTGACGGGTCTGGGCCAGCAGTATGAGGGGAGCCGCATAGGCGGCCTGCAGACTGAAGGCAAGGTTCAGGAGGATGAAGGGGTAGATGTCGAAGCTGGCGACCCCCGCCACATTGGCCGCGATCCAGGCGGCAACCACCAGGGTCTGACCGATCAAAAAGACCGGGGTGCCAAAGAATCGGGCGAAGGACTCGGCCTTCAGGGCAAACCAGTCATCGCCGAACACCGAATTAAGATGCAGATGTGGGCGGTGAAAACGAAGAAAATGCGGCACACCAGGGGCCATTTCGTCGGTGACCGGCCCGGCCTTTGTGGGAATCGCCATGGTACCTAACCTCCGGGCCTAGTGATGGGCATTCTGATGGCTCCATGCCCAGTGTGAATCCACATGCTGCTATCAACCTGTCCTGTCAAGGATCCGGGAGAAGATATCCGTAGCGATCCCGCCACGACGCTGGGAGTGCATCAATCCGTAGCGGAGGTCACATTCGGCCGGGTTGCGCCGTCGTCTCTCCACCCGCCGCCCGCCGCCGTGTAAATGTTGACTAGATCGCGCCGCAGGCCGGCATCGGAGGTTGCCTGGGCAGATTCTGCGTCCAGCAGATTGCGTTCGGCGACCAGGACGTCGAGCAGACTCGTATAGCCGTTGGTGTATTGCTGGCGGGCCAGCTCTGCGGCCCGGCGGTTCTGGGCTACTCCGGTGGTCAGCGCCGCGTTGCGGCTGGCTTCGTGGCTATAGCTGGACAGGGCGTTCTCCATGTTCTCCAGGCCTTCCAGCACCGTCTGCTGATAAGTCAGGAATGCCTGGGTCTGGCGGGCATCGGCGGCGTCGATCCGGGATTCGATGCGGCCGAAATTCAAAATCGGCTGCACCAGTCCGAGGCCGATGCTCCACGGATTGCTGGCAAACGGCGTCGCCGTCTGTCCGCCGAACAAGGCAGTCAGGGAGATGTCGGGAAACAGCTCGGCGGTGGCCACATCCTTGGCCGAAATACTGGCGGCGAAGCGGCGCTCGGCTGCGCGGATATCGGGGCGGGCCGCCATGACCTTGGCCGGGGCGGCGACCAGGATGCGCTGGTCGAGCGGCTTGAACTCCCGCGGCGGTTCCAGCAGGGCGTCGCGTGCGCCGGGGGGATGGCCCAGCAGGATGTTCAGCCGATTGAGCGCCGTGTCGCGGGCGGTCTGCAAGGCTGGAATCTGCGCAGCCGTGGCCGAGACCTGGGCTCCGGCCCGCTGGACATCGAAATCGCTGGCCAGGGCGCCCTGCACCTGGGCGCGTATGAGGTCCAGGGTTTGCTTTTGTGTCTCCAGGTTCTGGCCGGTCAGCTTGATCTGGCGCTGGGCATTACGCAGGTCGAAATAGGAGCGGGCGACATCGGCCAGCAGTCCCACCCGAACCCCTTGGGCAGTCGCCTCCTCGGATTGAAGCAGTGCGGTGGCCTCGGCGACACGGGCCTGGTTACGTCCGAACAGGTCCAGTTCCCATGAAGCCCGAAGGTCGATCTCGGCGATTCCGACCACCTTGTCATTGGTGGCGAATCCCTGGTTGCCTCGCTGGGCGCTGCCGGTGGCGCCAATGTCGGGCAGCAGCGCCGCCTTCGCTATTCCTCGGCTGGCGCGGGCCTCCTCGACGCGCGCCTTGGCGATGGCCAGGGTCTTGTTGTTGGCCAGAGCTTCGACGATCAGGGCATCGAGCACCGGATCATCAAAATGGCGCCACCATGCGTGTTCCACCTCGGCTGCCGGGGGCGCGGCCAGAGGTACGTTGATATCTGTTGTCGGGACGTCGGCCCCGGTCAATCGGCTCCACAGCGAGGCGGCCTCGATGCCGGAATCCTGAGGGCCGACCGGGCTGGTGCAGGCCGAGACCCATGCGACGGCCAGCAGGACGGCCAGGGGGGCTTTCCTTGGATCAGACATGGTGGTGCACCTTTTCGGTTCCGGTGATGCGCTTTTCCAGCCCGCGCATGAGGACGTAGAAGACCGGGGTCAGGAACAGGCCGAAGAAGGTCACGCCAAGCATGCCGGAAAATACCGCGATGCCCATGGCGTGCCGCATTTCGGCGCCGGCTCCCGATGACAGTACCAGCGGTACCACCCCCATGATGAAGGCGAAGGAGGTCATCAGGATGGGGCGTAGCCGCAGATGGGCGGCTTCGATGGCGGCCTCTGCCGTCCCCATGCCATCGATTTCCAGTTCGCGGGCGAATTCGACGATCAGGATGGCGTTTTTGCAGGCTAGCCCGATCAGCACGAACAGGCCGATCTGGGTGAACATGTTGTTATCGCCGCCGGTGAGCCAGACTCCGGTGATGGCTGACAGCAGGCACATGGGCACGATCAGGATAATGGCCATGGGCAGGAACAGGCTTTCGTACTGCGCAGCCAGCACCAGGAAGACCAGCAGGACGCAGACCGGAAACACCAGCATGGCGGTGTTGCCCGACAGGATCTGCTGATAGGTCAGTTCGGTCCATTCGAAGCCCATGCCCTTGGGCAGGGTCTCGTTCAGAATGCGGATCATGGCAGCCTGCGCCTGCCCGGTGGAATAGCCCGGCGCCGGCCCGCCGTTAAGGTCGGCGGAGCGGAAGGCGTTGTAGCGCATGGCACTGTCGGGGCCGGTCGTTTCCGACACCTGGAGGATGGCCCCCAACGGCACCATGCGGCCTTCGAAATTCTTGGTCTGCAATTTCAGAATATCGTCCGGCTTGGAGCGGAACTGCCTGTCGGCCTGGGCGATGACCTGATAGGTGCGGCCAAACTTGTTGAAGTCGTTGACGTAGAGGGAGCCCAGGTAAATCTGCATGGTGTCGAAGACGTCCTGGACATCGACGCCGAGCTGGGCGGCCTTGGTGCGGTCGAGCCCGGCATAGAGCTGCGGCGAGCTGATCTTGTAGCTGGAAAACACCCGAAACAGTTCCGGCGCCGCCGCCGCCTTGGCCTGGACCGCCTTCATAGTCTGGTCGAGGGCTTCGTAGCCCTGGTCGGTGCGGTCCTCCACTTGCAGCTTGAAGCCGCCGATGGTCCCCAGCCCTTGAACCGGCGGCGGTGGGAAGATGGCGATGAAGGCGTCCTGCACCCCCAGATATTTCATCTGCAGCCGCTGGGAAATGGCGAAGCCGGACAAATCGGCCGATTTGCGCTCTTCGAAGGGTTTCAGGGTCACGAAGACGATGCCGGCCGAGGGGCTGTTGATGAAGCCGTTGATGGACAGACCGGGAAAGGCCACCGCGCTTTCCACCCCCGGCTCATGCAGGGCGATGTCCGACATGGCGCGGATGACGCTCTCGGTCCGCTCCAGGGTGGCGCCATCGGGCAATTGGGCAAAGCTCACCAGATATTGCTTGTCCTGGGTGGGGACGAATCCGGGAGGTACCTGCTGGAACCCCACATAGGTGGCGCCAAGCAGCAGGGCATAGACCAGCATGGCCAGGGACTTGCGCCCGAGGATGCCGGTGACGCTGCGGCCGTAGCGCCGGGAGCCGCCCAGGAAGACCTGGTTGAAGCCATGGAAGAAGCGGCCCAGCACCTTATCCATGCCCCGGGTCAGCCTATCCTTGGGGGCGTCACGTCCCTTGAGCAGGGTTACCGACAGGGCTGGCGACAGGGTCAGCGAGTTGAAGGCTGAGATGACGGTGGAGAAGGCGATGGTCAGGGCGAACTGGCGGTAAAACTGGCCGGTCAGTCCGCTGATGAAGGCGATGGGTACGAACACCGCGCACAGCACCAGGGCGATTGCGATGATCGGCCCGGTGACCTCGCGCATGGCCTTGATGGTGGCGTCGCGGGGCGACAGTCCGTTCTCGATATTGCGCTCCACATTCTCGACCACGACGATGGCGTCATCGACGACGATGCCGATGGCCAGGACCAAGCCGAACAGCGACAGGGCGTTGATGGAAAAGCCGAAGATATGCATCACGCCAAAAGTGCCGATGATGGAGATTGGTACCGCCAGAAGCGGAATGATCGACGCCCGCCAAGTCTGGAGGAACAGGATCACCACCAGCACCACCAGCGCCACCGCTTCCAGCAAGGTATGGACTACCGCTTCGATGGAGCCCCGGACGAAGACGGTGGGGTCGTAGACGATGCTGTAATCCAGTCCCTCGGGAAAATTCTGCTTCAGGTCGGCCATGGTGGCGCGGACCCGGTTCGAAATCTCGATGGCATTGGAGCCCGGCGACTGGAATACCGGTATGGCCACCGCCGGCTTGTTGTCGAGCAGCGAACGCAGTCCGTATTGAGCGGCGTCGACCTCGATCCGGGCCACGTCTCTGAGCCGAGTGACCACGCCGCCGTCGCGCTTGATGATGACCTCGCCGAACTGATCGGCATCGGTCAGGCGGCCCTGGGCGTTGATGGGCAGTTGCAGCTCGACGCCGGTCCCGTAGGGCGGCCCGCCGATCACGCCGGCGGCGACCTGGACGTTCTGGCGGCGGATGGCGGCGACCACTTCATCGGCGGTCATGCCGCGCTCGGCCACCTTCTGCGGGTCAAGCCAGATGCGCATGGCGTAATCGCCCGATCCGAACAGTTGCACGCTGCCGATGCCCGGAATCTTGGCCAGCTGATCCTTGACATTGAGCAGGGCGTAATTGCGCAGATAGAGCATATCATAGCGTTCGTTGGGCGAGGTCAGGTGCACCACCATGGTCAGATCGGGTGAGCTTTTGACCGTGGTGATGCCTAACTGACGGGTGACGTCGGGCAGGCGGGGCAGGGCCTGATTGACCCGGTTCTGCACCAGCTGGGTGGCAAGGTCGGGATCGGTGCCGAGCTTGAAGCTGACAGTCAGGGTCAAGGTGCCGTCGCTGGCGGCCTGCGAGAACATGTAGAGCATGCTCTCGACCCCGTTGATCTGCTCCTCCAACGGCGTCGCCACGGTTTCGGCGATGACCTTGGGGTTGGCGCCGGGGAACTGCGCCTTGACGATGACCGAGGGCGGCACGACCTCGGGATATTCCGAGATCGGCAGTAAGAACATGGAGATCAGCCCCGCCAGTAGGATCACCGCTGAGATCACACCGGCAAAGATCGGGCGATCAATGAAGAATTTGGACAGATTCATGGCGTGGCCTTTCCAGACACGGTCCGTTAGGTGCGGTTAATTCAACGCCAGGTTGGGCTTCGTGCCGGGCAGGGAGGCCTCCTTGACCGAGACAGTTACGTCGGGGCGGACATGCTGTAGTCCGTCGACGATCACCCGGTCACCCGCCTTGAGGCCGGACAGGACGATCCGCTGGCCGCCGACCTGCTGGCCGAGGCCGACCTCGCGATAGGCGACCTTGCCGTCTTCGCCGACCACATAGACGAACTTCTTGCTCTGGTCGTTGCCGATGGCTCGCTCCTGGACCAGGAGGGCACCGTCTTCGGCGCCGCCGGCTACCTTGACCGAGACGAACATGCCCGGCATCAGGGCGCCATCGCGATTGTCGAACCGCGCCCGCGCCCGGATGGTTCCCGATGCGGTGTCGATGCGGTTGTCGAAGCTGTGGATGGTTCCGGCATAGGGATGGGTTTCGTCGCCCTGGACCGTGATCTGGACCGGAATCTGTTTTTCCCCGTCACGGGTACCGGCCTGGGTGCGCATGCCCTTCATGTAGGTCTGCTCGTCCACCTCGAAATCGGCATAGATGCCGTCGTTGGAGACGATGGAGGTCAGCAGCGGGGCGCCGGGACCGGCCTGGACCAGATTTCCAAGGGTGATCTCGGCGCGGCTGATCCGGCCCGAGATGGGGGCCTTCACATAGGCGTGGTCGAGATTGATCCGCGCTTGCTTGACCTCGGCCTCTGCCACCAGGACCGAGGCCCGGGCGATCTGCTCGGCGTTGGCACGTTCGTCGTAAAGCCGCTGGGCGATGGCCTGGGTCTTGACCAGATTGACGGCTCGGTCAAGTTCGGTCCGGGCATAACCGGCATTGGTGCGGGCCGAGGCCAGAGTGGCCTCGGCCTTGGCCATGGCGGCCTCGAAGGGACGTGGATCGATGATGAACAGCACGTCGCCTGCCTTGACGGTCTGACCGTCGCTGATGCGGACAGCCGTGATGCGGCCGCTGACCTCCGGCCGGATCTCGGCGAAGTCAACCGCCCGCAGACGGCCAGAGAAGGACGACCAAATCCGCACATTTTGTGTGGTTATGGTCTGGACGCTGACCGGAACCGAAGGGGGCGACTGGGTGGTCGCTGGTTGTGCCCGGGCATCCTGGCCGCCATGGAGCAGGGCGCCGGTTCCGGCAAGGGCGACGAGGGCGACCGTGCCGAGGAGGATGGCGCGGCCCTTGGCAAAACGTGGAAATTGGGTCATGTCGATTCTCCTGGAAAGCGATAGGCCAGAAGGCGTGGTTGGGACTGGTTCGGTTGTTCAACCGTAGAGTAATTGACCGGTCAGTTTAGGCCGATGTTCAAAAAAGACCGCCTCTCGGCGGTTTCGGGGCGACAAGCCCCAGGCTATTACAGGGCGTAACAACGCGCCTTGGCACTCACGGCAAAGGGTCAGGCAGCCCGCGACGCTTGGCCCTCAACCCCCAGCAACCGCAGCAATCCCGGCTTCAGGTCGCGTTTCAGAGGGGCTAGGTCGTTCTGGATGCGGGCGATCATGAGCTGCCCCAGGGTGTAGGTGTAAACCTCCTGGGCCTTGACCTTCACGTCAGTGTTCTCCGGCAACAAGCCGTCGGCGACCATATCGCGCAACGCGTTCTCGTAATAGCGCTCCAGCCGGTGGGCGATGTCTTCAAACTTGGCGCGGATGCCGTCTTCCTGGCCGGCCATCTCCGAGCCCAGCGACGCGCAGGGGCAACCGCAGACCCGGCCATACCTCTCCGCCGCCTCGGCCTGCTTGGCGACAGCGAAGTCGGCCATCCGCTCGAAGCGTTGTACCGGCGGGGTGTCGGGCGAGAAGATACTGTCATAGAGCGGCTTCATCTCGCGGTAGGATTCCTCCATGGCGGCGATGGCCAGATCAACTTTGGACGGGAAGAAGTGGTAAAAGCTGCCCTTCTTCACCCCGGCGGCCTTGCAGATATCATCGACGCTGACCGAGCCGTAACTGCTGGTCCAGATCAGTTCCAGCGCCGTATCGATCAAGGTCTGCTTGGTATCCGAGGATGGTCGGCCCATGGTTGACCTCCTGTTTCAAACTTCAGGGCCATACTATGATGCGAGTTGACTGACCGGTCAAGAGCTTTGGCGGATTTCTTCCCGGACGGTTCCATCCCGGGTGCCGGCCTTGTCGTTGGCAACGCAAAAATGCCGCGTACGACGCGGCGATGGGAGCTGAA
>Ga0265313_10001920_pt1 | contig 18868 bp, 17 predicted proteins | sample 4123metaG_FD_203122 | JGI IMG/M metagenome (GOLD analysis project Ga0265313, IMG submission 203122) | Rhizosphere microbial communities from Carex aquatilis grown in University of Washington, Seatle, WA, United States - 4-1-23 metaG | ecosystem: Host-associated > Plants > Roots > Rhizosphere >...
GTCTTGATACGGATTGTGGCTCGCGCTGATGACGATCCCAGCGTCGGCGCGCATGCTCACCGTCAAGTGAGCGACCGCTGGAGTCGGCATCGGACCGCAGAGCATCACCCGACCGCCAGCCGCGCACACGCCACCGGCGATGGCTTGCTCGAGCATGTAACCGGAAACCCTCGTGTCCTTGCCGACGAGGATGCGCGGGACGTGGCTCTTGCCTCGCCCCGCCACGAAGGTCACCGCGCGCCCCAATTGGAGGGCGAGCTCGGGCGTCATCGGGTGCTCGTTGGCGACCCCGCGGATGCCGTCGGTTCCGAAGAGCTTGCGCTCGCGGGGCGGCGGCGGTGCGCTGCTAGCGGCACGTAGAGAATCGACGTTTTTCATTCCGGCTCGGCTGCAGTGTCTCGGGGAGGGCTCGGGCGCAAGGCCCCGGGCCGACTCGAGTGGGGTTTAGTCGCGGAAGTTCACGAACTGGAGCTCGATTCCGATGTCGCGACCACGCACGAGTTGCATTGCCGCCTGCAGGTCGTCCTTGTTCTTTCCGCTGACGCGGACCTGCTCCTCCTGCATCGACGCTTGCACCTTCAACTTCGCCTCCTTGATCGCCTGGACCAGGATGCGGGCCTTCTCGGTTTCGATCCCTTCCTTGACCTTGATGATGATACGCGCCCCCCCTTTGCCGGTTGGCTCCGGCTTTCCGGGGTCCATGAAGCGCAAGCTGACTTTGCGCTTCACGAGCTTGTCCTGGAGCACGTTCAGGGCCGCTTTGGCGCGCTCTTCGCTGTCGGAGCGGATCGTGATCCCGTCGGACGTTTTCTCGACCGATGTGTTCGTGTCTTTGAAGTCGAAGCGCTGGGAAATTTCCTTTTCCGCTTGGTGCAAGGCGTTGTCGACCTCGTTCCACTGGACCTTTGAGACGATGTCGAAGCTGGGCATGACCGGAGGGGTTGCCAATCTAGCCCCAGTGAGCGGGCGTTCAAAGTGCCACGGGCGGATCGCGCGGCAGGCCGAGCAAGAGGCCGCGGGCCTCGCCGACGAGAAGGATGGATCCGGCTACGACGACGAGCGACGGGCCGCCGCCCGCGGGGAACCGAGAGAGCGCGTCAGCCGTCGACTCCAGAGGCGTTCCATCGTGGCGGGCGGCCAGGGCCGCCGCGTCCACGGCGCCGCGCCCGGCGCCTCGGGGGGCGACGTAGAACCGCTCGCTCGCGAGGGGCGCGAGCTGATCGAGCATCGGGCCCCAGTCCTTGTCCGCAAGCGCGCCGAACACCAACGCGATTTCGCCCGGCGGCAGCCCGAGCGAGCGCAGGTGTTTCGCGAGCGCTTCCGCCCCGTCGACGTTGTGCGCCGCATCGAGGAGAAAGCGACCGACACGCTCGATTCGCCCAGGCCACGCGACGCGCGAAATACCCTCTTCGACCGCACCGGCCGAAGCACCGATTCGCGCGCCGAGGACGGCGGCGACGGCCGCGTTGTCCCTCTGGTGGGCCCCCATCAGGCCGACGCGCGCCGGTGCCTCGTAGCCTTTTACGGGGGTCGTCGTGGCGCCGAGGGCGTGAGCCACCTCGTCGATCGTCCGATGCACTTCGGGCGTCATGCGGCCGAGAACGATATCCAGACCGGGTTTGGCGATCCCGGCCTTCTCGCGCGCGATGTCCACCAGCGTCGGCCCCAGCCTGTCGGTGTGGTCGAGGGCGATCCGCGTAATCGCGGCGGCGCGCGGCGTCGGAACGACGTTCGTCGCGTCCAGACGCCCGCCGATGCCAACCTCGATCACGGCCAGATCGACTCGGGCTTCACGAAACGCCAGGAACGCGGCCAGGGTGGCGGCCTCGAAGAAGGAGAGATCGGCTTCGGAATCGAGGACCCTGTGGAGCAGATCGGAGAGTGCTTCGTCGTCGATGGGTTCGCCATCGATCCGAATGCGCTCGGCGAAACGACAGAGATGCGGCGAAGTGTAGAGGCCGGTCTTCAGCCCCTGGACGCGCGCGATCGACTCGACCATCGCGCATACGCTCCCTTTTCCGTTGGTGCCCGCGACATGGACGACGGGGAACGCGCGCTCGGGATGGCCCGCTTGGGAGCACGCGGCGCGCATCGGCTCGAGTCCGAACCGCATCCCGAGCGGGACGCGCCGGTAGATCTTGTTCAATCCGGCGGCGAGGGAACGCTCTGCGCCGCGCTTCTCGGCGGTCATCGGAGCCCCCGAACGAGCGTTCCGGCGAGCGCTCCGCCGCAGACGAGCCACGCCGAGTTGACTCTCAGCAGAAGGAGAAAAATGGCGCTGGCGATGGCGATGAAGACCGTCGGCAGGTCTACGAAGGTGCCCTTGGCGAGCTGGAAGGTCACGACGGCCATCAGCGCGAGCGAGGCGACGTTCACTCCGTCGAGAAATGCGCTCGCCGGCGTCGAGCGCCGAACGCGCGCCAGCAGTGGGCGACTGGCCGCTACCAAGACGAACCCCGGGAGAAAGATCCCCACCGTCGCCAACGCCGCTCCCCAACCGCCGGCAATCACGTATCCGATGAACGTAGCGGTCGTGAACACCGGGCCGGGCGTCACTTGACCCACGGCCACGGCATCGAGGAGTTGCGATTCGCTGAGCCAATGAAGGCGGTCGACGAGGTCGCCGCGGAGGAAGGCGAGGAGCACGTACCCACCGCCGAAGACGACGGCGCCGAACTTCACGAATGTGAAAAAGAGAGGGAGCAGGCTGACGGGCATCGCGCCGATTGCAGCGGATCCTCCGGCCCCGCCCAAAGGCGCAAGACCGAACAGTCTCGTCTCACCGCGCCCGAGGGCCCGAGCCGCGACGACCGACGCAGCTCCGGCGCCGACCAGCACCGCCAGCGCGTCCACGCCAAGAGCCGAAGCAAACGCCGCGAGGAGCCCGACGGCGACCAGAGCCGGGGAACGCTTCGAGGCTTTGGGTGCCAGCGCCCAGAACGCCTGAACGATGACGGCGATCACGACGGGCTTGACGCCGTACAGCACGCCACCCACCTGAGGCAGCGTCCCGAAACGGACGTAAGCCCACGCGATGAACGACACCATCAGCGCCGCCGGCAAGATGAAGCAACTACCCGCCAGCAGAAGGCCGCGCCAGCCGGCCTGGTCATACCCGATGAAGATCGCGAGCTCCGTGGAGCTCGGACCCGGGATCAAGTTCGCCGCGCCCAGAAGATCCAAGAACCGCTCCGAAGACAACCACCGGCGGCGTCGCACGACCTCGTTCTCCATGAGTGCGATGTGGGCAGCCGGACCGCCGAACGCCGTAAGCCCGAGGCGCAAGAAGAGCAGCGCGAGGTCACCCAGGGTCGCGCGCGGTGCATCCCGCTGGTCGCCGTCGAATGCGGCATCACGGGTCATCGCTTACGAACCTCAGGCCGGAGCCCCGTTTTCGTGACCGCCGACGCGCCCGCAAAAGTGACCCAGGAGCGTGGCCACCTCGCGCTTCATGTCGAGGCGGCTGACGATTCGGTCGACCATGCCGTGCGCCAGCAAGAACTCGCTGCGCTGGAAGCCGGCGGGCAATTTTTGCCGGATGGTCTGCTCGATAACGCGCGGTCCGGCGAAGCCGATGAGGGCCCCCGGTTCGGCGATGTTGACGTCGCCGAGCAGCGCGTAGCTCGCCGCCACGCCGCCCGTGGTGGGGTGGAGCAGGACGCTGATGAACGGCAGACCTGCGTCCTTCAGACGATCGAGCGCCGCGACCGTCTTTGCCATTTGCATCAGGCTGAGGATTCCTTCTTGCATTCGAGCGCCGCCGCTCGCCTGCAAAAGCACGACGGGCAATCGCTCGGTCTTGGCGCGTTCGAAGAGCCGCGTGAGCTTCTCGCCGACGACCGAGCCCATCGACCCGCCCATGAATGCGAAAAGGAAAGCTCCCCAGCCGATGGGGCGGCCGTCGATGCGCGCGCGCCCGATCTCCACCGCTTCCTTCGCGCGCGAAGCCTTCTGAGCGGCGGCGACGCGCTCCGGGTACGTTCTGCCGTCGGAGAACTCGAGCGGATCGGCCGGTTCGAGGTGCGCATCCCACTCTTCGAGCGAGCCTGCGTCGAGAAAGAGCTGCCTCCAGCCTGCGGCGCCCAGCTTGTGGTGTCGTCCGCACTGCGGGCACACTTCGAAGTTCGCCGCGAACGCGTCGGACGGCAGCGTTTCGCCGCACCCGTCGCACTTGCGGAAGACTCCCTTGCCGATGGTCTTTTTCTCGGCAGCGTCGAGCTCGGGAGGCTTTTTTTCGGGCCAGGGCATGGGGCTTCGTGTCGATGTACCCGAAGATGCGCGCGACGGCGATAGCCGGGCGCAATGACGCGTCGCGTGGCCGCCCGGGCCTGAGCCCGCAATCCGGGAGAAGGAAGAGGCTTCCGGCTATACCGCGATCGTCTTCAAGTCGGGCCCGACTTTCAGTGTCGGCTCGGTCCGCTCTTGTACCTCGCGCGCGCTGACGCCGGCGGCGACTTCACGGAGAACGAGCCCGTCGGCGGTGACGTCGATTGTCGCGAGGTCCGTGATGATGCGGTGAACGACACGTCGGCCGGTGATGGGCAGGCTGCACTCATCGAGGATCTTCGGCGTCCCGTCCTTGGCGGCGTGCTCCATGATGACGACCACACGCTTGGCGCTCGCGACGAGGTCCATTGCCCCGCCCATGCCTTTCACCATCTTCCCCGGGATCATGTAATTGGCGAGGTCGCCCTTTTCGCTGACTTGCATCGCGCCCAAAATCGCGAGGTCGATGTGTCCGCCGCGAATCATGCCGAAGCTCTCGGCGCTCGAGAAGATCGCGCTCCCGGGCAGCATCGTGACGGTTTCTTTGCCCGCGTTGATGAGGTCCGCGTCGACCTCTTCTTCGGCCGGGTAAGGGCCGATTCCCAAGAGGCCGTTTTCGCTTTGCAAGATCACTTCGACACCCGGCGGAATGAAGCTCGCCACGAGGGTTGGCATGCCGATCCCTAGATTGACGTAATAGCCGTCGCGCAGCTCTTGCGCGGCGCGCTTGGCGATCTGGTCCCTGCTCAGTGCCATCGGTCAGCCTTTCGCGGATTGCCCACGCCCGTCTCTCGTCGTGCGGCGCTCGATGCGCTTCTCGTATCCCTGCCCTTGAAAGATTCGCTGCACATAGACCCCCGGCGTATGGACGTGGTCGGGGTCGATGTCGCCGACTTCGACGAGCTCCTCGACCTCGGCGATGGTCACGCGTGCTGCGGTGGCCATCATCGGGTTGAAATTCATCGCAGTGTGACGGTAGACGAGGTTGCCGAAGCGGTCGCCACGCCATGCCTTCACGAGCGCGAAGTCCCCGGCGATGGCCGGCTCGAGCACGTAGGTTCGCCCCTCGAACTCCCTCGTTTCTTTCTTCGGAGATCGCTTCGCGACGCTGCCGTCCGCGCCGTACTTCAGCGGCAGGCCGCCGTCGCTGACGGCCGTTCCCGCGCCCGTCGGCGTGAAGAACGCAGGGATGCCCGCGCCTCCCGCTCGCAGCCGCTCCGCGAGCGTGCCCTGGGGTGTGAGCTCGACCTCGATTTCGCCCGACAGATACTGCCGTTCGAACTCTTTGTTTTCGCCGACGTAGCTCGACACCATTTTGACGATTTGTTTGTTGCGGAGGAGAATCCCGAGCCCAAAGTCGTCCACGCCGCAATTGTTGGACACGACGACCAGGCCCTTCGTGCCGAGCTCGCGCAAGGCGCGGATGGCGTTCTCCGGGATGCCGCAGAGGCCGAATCCCCCGGCGAGAATGGTAGCCCCGTCGGGGATGTCGCGCACCGCGTCGAGCGCGGCGGAAACCACTTTGTTCACGAACCACGCTCCTTTCGTCGCTCGATCGTCAGCCGCGTGGGAATCATGTTCGGGCGAACGTAGTCAATCTTGCGATCCATTGCATCTCCCGAGGTCACGAGGGTCATGGGGGTCTGCGCGCGCCAAGGTCGCTGCCGCCACTTTGCGAAAGACGGTTTAGGACGAGAGGGACGCGAAGGAGACGGCACAATCGACAACCGAATGCGCGACGCTGGAGAGACATATGCCTCGTCCGATTAACTGGCTACCGTCAATCGTATGAGAAACGGGCGAGGAATCTGGGCAGCGTCTTTGGGTGTTGGTTTGGGGGCAGCAATCGCATCGGCTTGCGGGAGCAATAGTCCGACCACGGCCGGGCCGAGCGGCAGTGGCTCGAGCAGCAGCAGCAGCAGCGGCGGCAGCGGCGGCGGCTCGAGCGGAAGCGGCGGCGCCGGTAGCAGCAGTGGCGCCGGCAGCAGCAGCAGCAGCGGCGGCGCGGGGAGCAGCAGCGGCGGCGCGGGGAGCAGCAGCGGCGGGAGCAACGGAAGCAGCGGCGGCAACCCGGCCAATCCTTGCAGCCAGTTGAACTGCGCGGCTCCGCAAGTCTGCTGCGCCGTACGCCCGGCGCCGATGGTCGCGCCCACGCTGTCGTGCTCCGACGTGGCCACGTGCACGGCCGATAACTCGGTCACGTGTTTTGGCGGCGACTGCCCGGCCGGCCAAGTCTGCTGCGGTCCTTCTGGTTCTACCCAACCGCTCGGCACGGCTTGCATGGCCGCTTGCAATCCGTCCGGCGCGATGTCGAGACTCCTGTGTTCGAATGCCAAAGACACAGGGGCCAACTTGGCGCTCTGCGCGCCCGGCGATACGTGTTCCAAGAGCAGCGCAACCAGCTCGACCGGCGGCCTGTACTACACCTGCCATCCTCCTGCGGACGGCGGCGCAGACGAAGGCGGAGCCGGCGATGGGGGAGGGAACGCCTCGTCCGGCGGCAACGACGCTGGAGGCGGTTGACGGGCGCAGCAGCTTGGAAGACCCCGGCCTATCCGTCGACGTCGTCCACCGGCACGGGCATCGATGCGGGAGGGACGTCGGGCTCGCTCGTCGGATTGCCCGGCTCGGAATCCGGCTCGACGTCGTTCACGGGACCGCCGCCGGGCGGGTTCGCCACGGCCGGGCCGGATCCATGCTTGGGCGCAGGGGTAACCTGCCGGTCTCGCGGGCGGCTCGCCGGGCCGCCGTGCGTTTCCTCGACGACCGCATTACCGCCTCGGCGGCCGTGCGACGCGCCGGCCAGCAGGGCGCGCTCGGTCCGCGCGGCGGGATTCTCGACGCAGCCGTTCATGTGCGACGGACACGCGATCCGCACGTGGAAGTGATCATCGTGCGGCAGTGCTCCCCTTGGCTGCTGCATCGCCTCGGCCGCTCGGACGCGGAGCGTTGCGGGCGCGCCGATTCGCTCGGCGTAGGCGAGCAAGCGAGCCCGGAGCGGCGCTGCGACGAAGAGATGGGTGACGTGCGCCTCGGGGTCACTGACCATCGCCGCGACGAGCGCCCAGTTCTTCGCGTCGTCGAAGTATGCGCCCGGCCAGGCGACCGAAGTGCCATCGCCGCGGAACGCGACGAAGTGCGACGGTAGCAGTTGCTTTCCGGACGCGCTTCGCACGTAGAAGCAGACGTCTGCGTCGCGGCCGCTCTCGTGCGAATGGTGCCGATCGAGATCGCCACCCCCCGCGCGCGACAGATGTCCGACCGAAGCAATCGCGTCCGGAAAGTGCCGCCGCACGGCGCGCGCCGCACGATCGATCATCGCCACGAGCGGCTCCAGTCCCCAACGGACGTCGCCGCCCTCGTACGCGGGAACGATGCGAACATGAGGCGCCGTCTCCAGATGCGCGCCGCCGAGGAGACGCCCTTCCGTCGGCGACCCGATGCTCCTGCCGAAGCGAAGCGCGGCGGGGCCGAACGCGGTCGCGCGCGCGGTCGTGGGGTGTCGCTGCACCGATCCGGGGAACGCCCCCGACGACAGCGTGAGCGTCGCGAAGATCGATGCGAAGGCGAGAGGAGCGGGGCGCACGGGCGGGGTGTCCAATTGACAACCACAGTCGAAGGACGAGGGCCAAGTTGATTGTGGTCGCGCTCCCATGGGTTCGCCGGGCGGGGGCCGACAGGATCGGAACCGCCCCTTCGGCTATCCTCGCCCCTGTCTTGGCTACCGACAGTCTCTTCTCTTCTCGTTTTTCCGTGAGTGATCGACGCGCCACTCTGGTCGGCCGAGCCGGCGAGATGCGCGAGCTCGAACGCGCCTACGCCCTCGCTTCCGAGCAAAAGCTGACCCATACGGTCACCGTCGTCGCTGCGGCGGGCATCGGAAAGACCCGGCTCGTGCGCGACTTTCTCGTCCGCGCGCGGGAAGGGCGCATGGCCCCGCGCGTCTTTCGGGGCGCCGCGCGCAGCGGAGGCCCATCCTATGAAGTGTTCGCGCGGGTCCTGCGCGCCCGAATCGGGATCGTCGAGGGCATGGATGTAGAGGCGGCAAAGGTGCAGGTGCGTGCCCAGCTCGCCGCCGTGCTCGAGGATCGCAAAGTCGGCGACGTCGCGTACTTTCTCGGCAAGCTCCTCGATCTCGACTTCCAAGGCTCGCCGCTGATCAACGCAGTCGAGGGCGACCCTCCGCAGGTTCCGTCGATGCGGCGCGCGGTCATCAAGAGCTTCCTCGAGCTCGACGCGACCAAGGAAGCCGAACCGCTCGTGCTCGTCTTCGACGACTTGCAGTGGGCGCACGACGATTCGCTCGAACTCTTGGCTTCGCTCATCGATACGCTGCGGGCCCCCATCCTCGTCGTTTGTATCGCTCGGCCCGAGATCCTCGCCCGGCGCGACGACTGGAGCCGTCACGGCGGCGATCGGCACATGGTCATCGACCTGGCCGCACTGAGCGACGTCGACGCGGCCGTCGTCATGCACGACCTGCTCTCGCCGTGCGGCGATCAGGAACTCGACGCGCTCGTGGAAGAGGCCGTCGTTCTGGCGGGGGGCAACCCCGCGCTTCTCGAACAGATCGTGCGCGTTTACCACGAGAGCGGCGTGCTCGAAGCGTCGAGCGATTTCGACGAAGACCATTGGACCATCCATCTGGACAAGCTCGGCGGCGTCAGGCTCCCGCTGAGCGTTCAAGACGCCGTCCAAGCACGAATCGCCGCGCTTTCCGCCGAAGAGCGTGACCTGCTCGAGCGGGCGGCGGCGATGGGCAGCGTGTTCTGGCTCGGCGGGCTCGTGGCCACGCGCCGCCAGCGCGCCGCGCCCCCAGAGACGTGGGAAGGCGGGGAAGCGGCCGACGTCCTCGTCGCGCGTCAGATTCTCTCCGATCTCGTGGAGCGAGACTACGTGCTCCGACTTCCGGACAGCACGTTCGCCGGCGACGAGGAGTACGTTTTCAAGCACAACCTGGAGCGCGAGGCGCTCGAACGCCTGACGGCCGCGGCATCCTCGCGTGGGTACCATCGCGCGATTGCCAATTGGCTCTCGTTTCGAGAGAACATCGAGGCAAGCGAGGAATACCTCGAAATGCTCGGCCGGCACCGGGAGAGGGCCGGAGCGAACGCCCTCGCCGCGATCGCGTACGTGAACGCCGCGGACGTCTCGCGCTCGCGCTACGCGAACACCAAGGCCGCAGAGCTCTACGCGAAAGGGCTTGCGCTGCTCGACGGCGAACCGGGAGTGCCCAAAGGCCGCAGCCACCCCCCCCCTTCCACCGACGAGGCGGACGAAGACCTCCGGATGCGCGCGCTGCACCACTACGGGGACGTGCTCCACTCGCTGGGCCGCAACGAAGACGCACTCCGGGCCTTTACCGAGATGCTCGCGCGAGCCTGGCGGCTCGACCTCCGGAGCAAGGGTGGGGCGGCTCATTCGCGAATCGGAAGGCTCTATCGGGAGACGGGCCGGCTCGATCAGGCCGCGCGCCATTTCACGGCCGCGCTCGCCCTCTTCGGGCAGTCGCGCGACGAGCGGGGCGTCGGCAGCACGCTCGACGACATCGGAAAGCTCCACTGGCTCAAGGGGGACTATGTCCTCGCCCTCGAGTACACGCTGCGAGGCCTCGCAATGCGCCGCAAATTGGGGGATCGGCGCAGCATCGCCCTCAGCTTGAACAATCTTGGTCTGGTGCACCAGGACTCGGGCAACACCAAGGCGGCGCTCGAAGCGTTCGAACACGCGCTCCGCATTCGGCGCGACATCGGCGATCTGGTGGGCGTGAGCATCACGCTGAACAACCTCGGCACCGTCGCGCAGGACATGCGCGAAGACAAGAAGGCGCTCGCGCTCTTCGCCGAGGCTCACGACATCGCCAAGGAGACGGGCGACCGCAACCGGACCGCCCTCATCCTGACGAACCTCGGCGAGACGCACAATCGCCTGGGCGATCCCTCCCGGGCCGTCGCGATGCTCAAACAAGCCGAGGAGGTCGCCGACGAACTCGGCGACAAGCTCGGGCTCGCCGAAGCGGCCCGCGGCCTGGGCAAGGCCTATCTCGCGCAGCGCGAGTACACCAAGGCGCGCGAATGCACCCAGCGGTCGGTCGATCTGTTCACCCAGACCGGAAGCCGCGTACAGCTCGGCGTCGCGCTTCGCTCGCTCGGCGAGGTGACGCTCGCGGCGAGCGCGGGAGGGGCCGGCGTGCGCGACGCGGCCGAGCAGCTCAAGCGATCCATTGGCATCTTCGAAGAGATCGGCAACGACGTGGAGCTCGCGCGCAGTTGCCGCGCCTATTCGGACCTGCTGCGCGGGATTCCCGAGCACGCGACCGATCACGCCGTCGCCGCCGAGGCGCAGATCTTGGCGAGGCGCGCCGACGAGATACAGTCGAAGATGCGCCTCCAGGCCGACGCCAAGGAGCGACAGAAGCAGACCGAGCCGGATATTGACGCCGCCGTTCTGCAAGGCGATCAAACGATTCCGTGAAGCAGTATCTCGACCTCGTACGCGAAGTCCTTACGAAAGGGACGCGAAAGCCCAACCGGACCGGTGTGGACACGCTCTCCACGTTCAACGTCAACTACGAGATCGACCTTCGCCAGGGGTTTCCTCTGCTGACGACCAAAGAGATCTCCTGGAAGAACATCGTCGTCGAGAATTTGTGGTTTCTGAGCGGCGACACGCACATCGGTCTCCTCAAAAAGCACGGTTGCAAATTCTGGGACCCGTGGGCCGACGAGAGCGGGCGCGTTCCGAGCGCGTACGGCAACTTCTGGCGGCACTTCCCCGTGCACGGCGCGGTCGAAGGGCGGGAACCGCACGCCGCGTACCGCGATCAAATTGCTTGGGTCGTCGACGAGCTCGAGCGCAACCCAATGAGCCGGCGACTCGTGGTGAGCGCCTGGGCGCCGGGCAATGCCCAGGCGAGCAAGCTGCCGCCGTGCCACCTGCTCTTCGCGCTCAATGTCCAACTCGACGATGGCGGCGAGCCGATGCTCTGCTTGCATCTCACCCAGCGCAGCGCAGACGTCGCTCTCGGCGTACCGTACAACATCGCTGGGTATGCGCTTCTTCTCGAGCTCTTCGCGCGGTTCGCCGGGATTCGCGCCGGCCTGTTTGCGCACACCCTCATCGACGCGCACGTGTACACGGCGAAGGCCGACGGGTCGATGGCGGAGTACGATCACGTCCCGGGCTTGAAAAAGCAGCTCGAGCGAGAACCGAGGCCGCTTCCCCGTCTCTCCATCAGCCCCGCGATCCGCGGCCTCGACGACCTGAACGCGCTACTTCACGCGGACACGCACGCGATTCTCGAACAATTCGTCCTCACGGGATACGACCCGCACCCGGCTATCCCGTTCAAGGTAGCGGTTTAGCCGATGCGAGGAATCATTTTTGCCGCGTCGCCCAACGGGATCATCGGCGTCGATGGGGCAATCCCTTGGCGCTACCTCGGCGACTGGAGACGGTTCAAGCGGGTGACGCTGGGGTCGGCGGTCGTCATGGGCCGGACGACGTTCGAGTCCATCGGCAAACCGCTTCCGGGGCGCCGCAACATCGTCGTGACCAGCCGCGCCATCGACGTTCCCGGCGTCGAGCGGGCGCGCAGCGTCGAAGAAGCACTGGAGCTCGCCGGCGGGGGCGACGTTTGGTTCATCGGCGGCGCGCGGATCTTCGAAGACGCGATGAAATACACGGACGTCATCGACGTGACGTACGTCCCCGACTACGTGGACGGCCGGGATGCGGTCTACGCGCCGCTCATCGACGAAGGAGTGTTCGAGCCCGGACCGGTCGTGGCACACGAAGACGAGCCGGCGCTACGCCGTCGCGTCTACAGCAGGCGCGCTTGAAAGGGCCGCTCCGCGACCACGGCTCGCTATCGCCGGACCAAGGCGCGAGCGGGCACTAGGGTCGCCGCGGTGTGCGCGGCCAGTTCGCTCGTGCTCTGCGCGTGCAATTGGGCTTGGGCGAGGCGCTCGCGTAGCAGCCCTTCGGCGGCTTCCTCGTCGCCCGGGCGGAGGACGCTGCGGACGAACACCTCGGCAGCCTTGTACGAGCTTCTCACGAGAGGCCCCGAAGCGACGAACGCGAAACCGAAGGCCCGTCCTTCGCGCGCGAATTCGTTGAAGCGCTCCGGCTCGACGTAGCGCGCGACCGGCGCGTGTTTGGGCGTCGGCCGCAGGTACTGGCCGATCGTGACGATGTCCACGCCCGCCGCGCGGAGATCGCGCATGGTCTCGAGGACCTCGTCGTCGGTCTCGCCGATTCCCACCATGATCGAGCTCTTGGTGACGACCTCCGGCGCGCGCTCTTTCGCGCGTCGCAGAACACCGAGGGATTGTTCGTAGCTGCAGCGCACGTCGCGAATGGTGCGCTGGAGCCGGCGCACGACTTCGATGTTGTGCGCCCATACGTCCGGACGCGCGTCGACCGTGACGTCGACCGGGTCGAGGTGTCCGCCGAAGTCACCGAGCAGCGTTTCGACCAGCATGTCGGGCCGGAGATCTTTCAGCCGCATCACGGTCTTCGCCACGTGGCCCGCGCCGCCGTCGAGCAAGTCGTCGCGGTCGACCATCGTCATCACGACGTATTGCAGCGGCATGCGCGACAGCGCGCGCGCCACGTGCTCGGGCTCGCGCACGTCCACCGCGCCGCGCGGGTGACCGGTCGACACCGCGCAGAACCGACAGGCGCGCGTGCAGGTATCGCCGAGGAGCATCACCGTGGCGGTCCCCTCGTTCCAGCACTCGCCCACGTTGGGGCAGCGCGCCTCCTCGCAAACCGTGTGCAAGTCGAGGCTCCGGAACGTCGCCTTGAGCTCGCCGTAGCGTTCGCCGCCGGGCGCTCGCACCCTGAGCCACGCCGGCTTCGGGGCAAACCGAGCTGGATCGTTCATTGCCCAGATTGTCCTAGCACGTCCCTCCCACCGTTACCGCGCGCGCCTCCACGCGACCAATGCCCAGCCCGTCGCGAGGAGCGCAAGGGCTACCGCGCTCGCGCGCTGCGACAGATCGAGGGGAGGGACGCCACCCAACAGATTGCGCAGGTGGCCTCGCGGCGTCACGAGCGCGGCAGCCCCGTCGCTCGCACCGAGCACCCAGTCGGCCACGAGCAGGACCGGTCGCCCTCCGCCCCTCCTGCCGAAGCTCGAGCCGAGCGCGAACCAGGCCGAATAGCCCGCTCCACCGAGGGCTCCGGCGTAGGCGCTCGCCAGCGCGTCGCGAAGAAGCGGCGGATCGGTCGATCCGTGCGCAAGGACGTCGACGCCAGCCGCGACAAGGGCCCCCGAGACGACGCACGCGCCGGCGGCGACGAGGATGGCCGCGGCGGCGGAGCGGGCGGGCGACGCGCCGAACGCCACCAAGGGAGCCGTGGCGTGCGACAGCGAGTGGCCGCCGACCACGCCCCCGACCAGCACGTAGGCGAGGAGAGGCAGCACGAGCGGGCCGAGAGCCCCGAGCAGTGCGTGATCGGCGCCGTGAGCCGATCCCCGCCACCGTGCGGCGATCCCGAACGCCAGCGCGATGGCAAACCAGCCGGCCACGGCCATGCGTGTGCGCGGCGTCCGCAGCAGCCGCAGTGCCGGTGCCCATGCGACCGCCGCGATCACGGCCGCCGTTCCGCGAGAAGAAGCGAAGCGCGCGTACGATCGAGGGCCGACTCGTAGGTCGCCGCCTCGACGCCGGCCGCCGCCGCTCGCACTTCGTCGAGGGAAGGGGGCTGAACTCGTATCTCCGTGACTCGTGCACCCGATACGACGATCGCGCGTCCGGCCGCCCGAGCGAGTTCCACCGCATCCCTCCCGCGTGCGACGACCGCGGCACCCCGCCTCGCGACGGCCTCCACGCACTCCTCGCGCGCGAGCGCTGCGGCCAGCCCCCGGGGGTCCTCCGCGAGAATGCGAAGGAGCACCCCTTGAGGCGCAAACCCGGCCAGCGCATCGAGCGACGCCGCCCTGCCGACCACCGCCCCGGCCTTCAAAAGGACGTGATCGTCGGCGATCTCTCCCGCGTCTCGAACCGAAGACGTCGCGATCACGACGGCCCAGCCCTCGGCCGCTCGCGCGCGGACGACGTCCGGCAAACGCGTCACCGCGCGCGGATCGAGCGCTACGAATGGTTCCTCGATGAGGAGAACCCGCACGCGCGACGAGGTCACCGCCTCGACCATCGCGACCGCCCGCGCCTCTTCCGGCGACAGCGTTGCAACGGCACGCCTGGCGAGCGCCTCGATTCCAAGCTGACGCAGGCGGTCCTCGGCGTCTTGCTCGGGCTCGCGGCGTATGGCTGCGGCCAGCGTCAGAACCTCGGTCACGCTCATGGCAGGAGGCAGCACCGGCTGCACGGGGACGAACCCAATGCGTGGCCGGATGCCGGCATCGGTCGGCGCGCCGTCGAGCACCCGCACGCGCCCCGAGCGAAGGCGGGTCGCTCCGGCGACGACCGCGAGCACGAGGGCGCCTCCGTCGGCGGCTCCGCCGACGAGCGCGTGCGCGCCGGGTCCCCAGGCGAGCGAAAGGTTCGCGAGCGCCAGGGGGGCGCGACGAGTCGCAACCTCCTCGAGGGAGATCACTCGGCTTGCTCCGCTTCGGCACGCGCCAGGCGCGCTCCCACCACGACGACCGAGACGGCGACGACCGCGGCGAGCGCCGCGAAGGCGCGCGCTGCACCGGCGCCAGAGTCGATCGGCGAGAAGACTCCCGCGCGAATCGCGTCGAGCGCGGCCGGAATGGACGTGAGCTCGTGCCAGCCCCGGGGCAAGAGCAGCGACGTCCACGGAGAGACGAGCTCGGGGAGAGCGAGCACCGACAGAAACGTGAAGTATCCCGCGGCCCGGCTCCCGGTGCTGAGCGACGCCATCGCGACCGGTCCGAGGGTCGCCGCGAACGCAATCGCGTACGCAATGGCACCGGCCCAGGATCGGACGGCTCCCGACGACGCGCCGCCGATCGACGTCGCCGCCAGGCCCGCGACGAATGTCGCCCCCCCGACCACGGCGGCGAGCACCAGAACGAGACCCCCCACGCGCCCGCGGACGTACGCTCCGGCGCTTACGCCCCGGGCGCGGATGAGCGCGAGCACGCCCTGCTCGCGGTCGCGATCGATCGCCCGAAGAGAAGCGCCGAACGCGATCGTCACTCCCGCGCACCACGCGATACCCTCCGCGGTGACCACGGGGACTCGCGAGACGACGCCGCCGCGCCGGGTCATGGCCACACATGCGACGATCGCGGTCGCCACGCCGAGCACTGCGAGAACGACGCCGGACGCGGCCAGGGGTCCCCGAGTGGCGAGCCAGGCGCCGAACGCGAGCGTTCGGGGGGGCCTTCTTGCGAGCGGCGGCACGGAGCCACGAGACCATAGGAGCGCCGTTCGCTACAAGAGCGTCGAAACCGTGCGAAACTGGCCGGCACCCATGGAGGCCCCCGCCCGCAGCAACGAAGAGGGCTCTTTGTTCGGCCCGCCGACCCCTTGGCGCCGCTGGTTGCCGCCGCTCGCAATCGTTGCGTATGCCGCCGTCCTCTCCGTGTGGCTCGAGGGGGCGAACGACCCACGCACCTGGTTGGCGGGCGCGGCCGCGCTCGTGGTCGGAGGCATGGCCGTCCGGAAAGCCACCCCGGTAGCGCGGATCTTGGGCTGGGGGGCCGCCATGATCCTCGCATCGCTCGGACCGGCACGCGAAAGCCGGGTGCTTTGCCTCTTCGGCGTCGCGGGCGCCCTGGCGTGCGTAGGATCGGCGATCGCGGCGATAGCGGCCATTCCGCCGTCTGGAGGGATCGTGCGCGCGGAGCCTCCCGCCCCCCGCGCGCCTTCGCTGGTCGCGGTCGGGGCGTTCTGGGCCGCCGCCCTCGTCGCCCGCGTAGCCCAACCCTCCGACGGGCCCGACTGGATGACGGCTCGTCCCGAGCTCTGGACCGTGGGGGCCGCGACGGCCAGCGCGCTGGTACTGGTCGCGCAAACGGAGTGGACGCTGCGGCGGCGCGGCCTGGAGCTCGGGGTCGTCGAGCGTGCGCTTGCGATCCGTGGCTTGCTGGGCACGTTGCTCGCCGTCGTCCTCGTCGTCGGCGTGCTCGGGCGCACCGAGGCGGACTCGCTCGCGCGGCTGGCGCTGGGCCTGGCGAGCGTGGTCGCCGCGCGCGCGGCGCTGCACCCCGACGCCGTCGCCGTGGCGCGGTGGGCGCGGCGGGCCGTCGTCTTGACGATCACGGGCGGAGGCGTTGCCTTGCTCGGTGCTTCGGCCGTCTCCGGCGGCGGAACCGACGTTTGGGGTGTCGTCGTCGCCACGGCGGCCGTCGCGATGGCGGTGGGCGCGGGTGTCACGGCACTCGAATCGCCTCTGCGCCCGGAGCGGGGCAGCTGGCTCGACGCATGCGCGCGCGCGGCAGCCGAAACGTCTCGCGCGCAACCCGAGGACGTCATTCGCGAAGTCCTTCGTGCCCTTCGCGAGCCCGCCGGCCTGTCGTCGCCTTCCCCCGAGCTTTGGACCCTGTCCCCCCCGACGGCCACCAAAGTCGACGCCGCCGGTTATGTGCACGAACGTCCCGCGGAGCTCCCGGCCGCGCTGGTCTTCACGGCCTCGCGCGAGCCAGAAGGGACGCTTCGAGCGGATGTTCTCGACGTGCTCGAGGTACGGCGCCCCGATCTCCGCCCGCTTGCGAAATGGATGGCGGACCACGCCGCACTCCTCGTCACGATCGTCGCCTACGAGGGGGAAGCGGAGGGCGTGCTCGTCCTCCCCCGCATCGCACGTACCCAGCCCCCGACTCTGGAAGAGGTGCGGGCGCTCAAGAACGTGGCCGACCGCCTCGCCGGGGCATGTCGCGCGCGGGCCGCGCAGGCGCGCCTTCTCGCGCAAGCGAACGACGCCAACGAACGGGCGGAGGCGGCGCAAGAGCGAGTGGAGCGGCTCCTGCACGAGCGCGCGCTCGACGAAGGACGGGATTCGCTCGCCGCCACGCGCTTGGCGAGGCCTGCGACCGTCGGGGGGTATGCGGCCGGCTCGCGAATGGCGCTCGAAGCGCTCGAGCTCCGCGCTTGTGCCGACGCCCCGCTCGCGGTCGTGGCACCGAGCGGTGTGGACCCGTTGCCGTATCTGGCAAGGGCACACCTCGTTGGCGCACGCCGGAGCGGGCCGCTCGTCGTCGTGGACGCGACGAGCGCTCGAGAGCACGACCTCGCGCGGTGGCGGGATCCGTGTCTATCGCCGCTCGCGCTGGCCGATCGAGGCCTCCTGGTTCTCCTCGACGGCGCCGCGCTTCCCGTCGATGTCCAGCAGCTCGTCGCGCGCGCACTCGCCGAGAGGCGCGCCCCCTGGGAGCGTCCACAACCGCTGGAGGTTCAGATCGCTTTGACGGCGGTGGTCGGCCCCGAGCAGCTGGCAGCCGAGGGGCGCCTCGACCCGTCGCTCGCCCTTCGTCTCGCCGACGCGTGCGCCTCTCCGGTCGTCCTTCCGCGCCTTCGTGACCGGATCGAGGACCTTCGCGCCATTCTCACGGACCGTCTCGCGCGCGAAGGGTTGCGTGTTCTCGGGCGGCCCGTCGGAATCGAGCACGCCGCGTACGCGCGCCTCGTGGAGCACCTATTTCCGGGCGAAGACGCCGAGCTCGGGGTCATCTCGCAACGGTTGGTCGTCCGATGCTCGGGCGACGTGGTGCGGGCATCGGACGTCGACGCGTTGCGTCTTCCGGGTCAGGTCGCCGCTCCGCGCAGCGCGAGCGGCCGGCGGAAAAGTCCGCTGTCGGCATGAAGCTCGTCCGCGAAGGCGTAGAAAAGCTCCTTGTCTCGCTCGTTTCGAGCGTGTTACTCGTGCGAGCGCCGCGTTGTTCCCGACCGGGAGGAGACGACGATACCCATGCAAGGTTTCGCCAGGACTGTGCTGCAAACAATCGGTCTCGCCGCGCTTTTTTCGGGGGCCGCGTGCGGAGGCGACGACAACCCCTACAAGCCTCAGCCGGCGTGGTCCGGCAAGCACGCCAGTCTTCCGGCGCCGATGGCGCCCCCCAACACTCCCGTCAAGTCGGGCGACGGGTACACCGTCTACGGAGCCATCCATCAGCTCCGGAGCCTGATTCACAGCAAAGACGTCACTGCCCAGCCGATCACGGTCGTCGGCTACGTCGTCGACTCGAACATTCCCCGGGCCCCTGACTGCGCGGTCCACAAGACGGGCAAAAAGGACCCCGACAACTGTGCGCCCGAAGTGCCGAGCTTCTGGATCGCGGACAACAAGGGCGACATGAAAGGCCCCAAGATCCGCGTCGTCGGTTGGGCCAGGAACTTCGCGGTCGTCTACGACGCGATGACCGTTTACAAGAAGGTCAAGCCGGGCGAGCAGCCGAAGGACGGCGGCGTGTCCGACGACATGCTCAATGTGACCGTGCCCTTCCCTCTGCCGGCAGTGGGCGAGAAGGTGAAAGTGACGGGCGCGTACAACGTGGCCAAAGTGGTCGTCTCGGACATGGTCAGCGAGCCGACGGGCGGGGTCATCGCGTACAGCAAGATCGAGCAGCTCGAGCCTTCCCCGGAGCCGGCAGCGTTCGCAAAAAAGATTCCCTAGCAGAAGCCTGGTGCTTTTCGCCGATACCGGCGCGATCCCGGCGCCGAGCGTGCTC
>Ga0265313_10001921_pt1 | contig 18860 bp, 8 predicted proteins | sample 4123metaG_FD_203122 | JGI IMG/M metagenome (GOLD analysis project Ga0265313, IMG submission 203122) | Rhizosphere microbial communities from Carex aquatilis grown in University of Washington, Seatle, WA, United States - 4-1-23 metaG | ecosystem: Host-associated > Plants > Roots > Rhizosphere >...
GCGGCGCCATCGGCGGCAGCAATATGCTGGGCGGCGTGGTGCTGACCAGCAATACCATCACCCTGGGCGGCAACGTCACCACCCAAGCCTACCAGAGCTATAACGGCGCGGTGTTGCTGGGCGCCAACAGCACCATGACGTCCCAAACCACCATCGACTTCTCCTCCACCGTGGACTCGGCATCGGCGGCCGCCAAAAGCCTGACCATCGCGTCGACCGGCAACGTCACCTTCGGCGGCGCGGTGGGCGGCACCAATGCGCTGTCCAGCCTGTCGGTGTCCGGCAACAAAGTTCTGCTGGGCGGCAACGTCACCACCAGCGGCAATCAGACCTATACGGCACCCGTCATCCTCACCGGGGCCATAGGGACGGTCAGGACGCTGAACAGCTCCTCCGGCAACGGCAACGTTAAATTCATCTCGACGGTGAACGCGGCATCGGGCCTCTATGAGGGACTGATCGTCAACGCAGGCAGCGGCAATGTGGGCTTCGGCGGCGTCGTCGGCGGCACCTCGGGGCTGTTGAATCTGGCCGTAACCGGCAGCCATATCACCCTGGGCGGCAATGTCTCCACCGGCACGCCGGGCGGCCGGTACACCGCCGGCGACGGCAACCAGACCTATAGCGGCGCGGTGATCCTCGGCGCCTCGACCACCCTGGACGTCGGCGGCCCCGGTAACCTCGCCTTCTCCTCCACGGTGGACGGGACGACCGACGGGGTCGAAAGACTGACCATCTCCCAAAGCACGAGCAGCAGTTTCGGCGGCAGCGTCGGCGGAACCACCCGCCTCGCCTCGCTCGAGGTGAACGCGACCTCCGACATCAATCTGGGCGGCAACGTCAAGACCAGCGGCAACCAGACCTATTCGAGCTCCGGCCACGCCTATTTGACCTCGGACGTCGCCCTGGACAGCTCCGCCGCTAACGGGAATGTCTACTTCTTCGGGACGGTATCCAGCCTCGCCACCACCCAGCGCGCCCTGACCATCGCCGCCGGGACCGGCAATGTCACGTTCAGTAACCCCGTGGGTGAGGCCTGGACCACGTTCCGGAGTGTCCTGTCCTCCCTGGCGGTGACCGGCCATGACATTACCCTGAACCGCTACGTCAAGACCTCCGGCAACCAGACCTATAACGGCCATGTCATCTCGGGCAACACCAACGGCGAAGACCTGGACAGCTCGGCCGGTAACGGCAACCTGTATTTCGCCTCGGTGGATGGCGCCTCCGCCTACTCGAATAACTTCAGCCTAAAGGCCGGCACCGGCAATATCACCATCGGCGGCGCCGTGGGCGCCAACACCCCGTTGTCCTGGGTGAGGGCGACCGGCAGCAACATTAGCCTGGGCGGCAATGTCAGGACCGGCTGGGCCCAGACCTATACCGGCAAGGTCATCCTGACCGGCAATTCCGCCATGGATACGTCCACCAACAACGGCAACGTGACCTTCTCCTCGACCGTGAACAGCGACGGCACGGCGCGCGCCCTGACCATCACGTCCGGGACCGGCAACATCTCCTTCGGCGGCGCGGTGGGCGGCACCAATGCGCTGGCCAGCCTGAATGTGACCAGCGGCAGCGCTCTGAACCTGGGCGTCAACGTCACCACCACCGGCAACCAGACCTATAACGGCGCCGTCATCCTGACCGCCGACGACACCCTGGACACTTCGACGTACGGCAACTGGGGCAATGTGTACTTCTCCTCGACCGTCGACAGCGACGGCACGGCGCGCGCCCTGAGCATCACGTCGAACGGCAATATCACCTTCGGCGGTGCGGTGGGCGGCGGCAACAGACTGGCCAGCACGGATGTGGTCGGCAGAAATATTACGTTCGGCGGCAATGTCACCACCAATGGCAACCAGACCTATAACGGCAACCACGTGATCGTGGCCGCCGACGACACGCTGGACAGTTCGGCTGGTAACGGCAACATCGCCTTCCTCTCGGCCCTGGAAAGCGACAGCACCGCACGCGCCCTGACCATCGCGTCGGGCAGCGGCAACGTTCTCTTCAACGCCGCCGTGGGCGGCACCAATGCGCTGGCCAGTCTGACACTGACCGGCAGCAGCGTTCTGAAACTGGGCGTCAACGTCACCACCACTGGCAACCAGACCTATAACAACGCCGTCGTCCTGAATAGCACCGTCATCCTGGACAGTTCGGGCGGCAACGGCAATGTGTCCTTCGGCTCGACCCTGGACAGCGACAATGCGCCGCGTACCGTGACCATCACGGCGGGCGGCGGCAATGTGGGCTTCGGCGGCGCGGTCGGCGGCGGCAATGCGCTGGCCAGTCTGGCGGTGACCGGCGGCAAGATCACCATCGGCAGCAATGTCAGAACCAATACCAACCAGACCTATACCGGCGCGGTCATCCTTGGCGGTGCCAGCACCCTGGACAGTTCTAACGCAGGCGGCAACATCGCGTTCTCCTCCACCGTCAACAGCGACGGCACGGCGCGCGCCCTGACCATCGTGACGGAGACCGGCAATGTCACCTTCGGCGGCGCGGTGGGCGGCGTTAGCAGGCTGGCCAGCACGGATGTGAGCGGCAGATATATTACGTTGGGCGGCAACGTCACCACCAATGGCAACCAGACCTATAGCGGCAACAGGGTGATCCTGGGCGCCTCCGACACGCTGGACAGTTCGGCCGGTAATGGCAACATCGCCTTCCTCACGACCCTGGACAGCGACAGCACGGCGCGCGCCCTGACCATCGCGTCGGGCAGCGGCAACGTCCTCTTCAACGCCGCCGTGGGCGGCACCAATGCGCTGGCCAGCCTGAATCTGACCGGCAGCAGCGTTCTGAAACTGGGCGTCAACGTTACCACCACCGGCAACCAGACCTATGCTGGCGCCGTCGTCCTGAATAACGCCGTCATCCTGGATAGTTCGTCCGGCAACGGCAATGTGGCCTTCGGCTCGACCCTGGACAGCGACAACGCGGCGCGCAACGTGACCATCACGGCGGGCACCGGCAATGTGGGCTTCGGCGGCGCGGTCGGCGGCGGAAACAGGCTGGCCAGTCTGGCGGTGACCGGCGGCAAGATCACCATCGGCGGCAATGTCAGCACCAATGCCAACCAGACCTATAGCGGCGCGGTGGTGCTCAGCGCCAGTGATACCCTGGACAGTTCGTCCGGCAACGGTAACATCACGTTCTCCTCTGCCATTGAGGCCGCGTCGGCTGGCGTTCAGGGCCTGATCGTCACCGCCGGAACCGGCAATGTCACCTTCGGCGCCGCCGAGGGCGTGAACACCAGGCTGTCTTCCCTGGCGGTGACCGGCAGCACCATCTCCGTGGGCGGCAACGTCAACACCAACGGCGACCAGACCTATACCGGCGCGGTCGTGCTGCCCATCGGCTCCAGAATGCAGAGTGGGACGGGCAATGTGGCGTTCTCGTCCACGGTGGACGCCGGCGACTCGGCGGCGACCCAGACTCTGACCGTCTACGGAACCGGCAATGTGAGTTTTGGCGGCTCGGTGGGCGGCATCAACAAGTTGGCCAGCCTGATCGCGACCGAGACCCATATCACCCTGGGCGCCAACGTCACCACCAGCGGCGGCCAGAACTATAACGGCGCCGTGATCCTGGGGGGGGGTGGCAGCACCCTGAACAGTCAGGTTGGCAACGGCAATATCGCGTTCTCCTCCACGTTGGACTCGGCATCGGCGACCCCCGCAAACCTAGTCATCCAAGCAGGCACCGGCAATGTCAGCTTCGGCGGCGTGGTGGGAGCGATCAACAAGGTGGGCGTCCTGCAGGCTAATGGCGGGAAGATCTTGCTCTCCAACAACCTAAACGCGAGCATGATCACGCTCTCCAACGCCACCCTGCTCAATTCGCTGACCATGAACGCCAATGCGGTGTCTCTGAGTAACATCGACGGAAGCACGGCGGGCGGCGAAAGCCTGACCCTGGCCGGCACCAACAGCGGCTCGGCCACCCTGACCGGCGCCGTGGGCGGTACCACCCGGCTGGCCTCGCTGAGCGCGAGTAACTTCACCGTCATCACGATCGGCAATGGCATCACCACCAGCGGCAACCAGACCTATGGCTCGCCGACCCAAATCAGAACCACCAGCGCCACGCTCGACAGCTCAGCCGGCAACGGCAATGTGGCGTTCGCCTCCACCCTGGATGCCCGTAATGCCAATACCTCTACGCTGATCATCAATGCGGGCAGCGGCAATGTGGGCTTCGGCGGCACCGTGGGCGCCACCACCCCGCTGGTGGGCTTGGCCGTCACCGGCGGCAAGGTCACCCTGGGCGGCAATGTCACCACCACCGGCAACCAGACCTATACCGGGCCGGTGGTTCTCAGCGCCACCGACACCCTGGATAGTTCGGGCAGCAACGGCAATGTCTCCTTCACCTCGACCGTGGACGGCACCACGGCGGAGATGCAGGGGCTGACGGTCACCTCGGGCACCGGCAGCGTCACCTTCGGCGGTCTCGTTGGCAGCATCAAGGCCCTGCTCAGCCGGACCGTGAACGGGGCCTCCCTGTCCACCAAGGTCGTCACGGCGCCAGCCCCGAGCACCGGCAGCACGACTTCGACCAGCCAAACCGCCAATAACGTGGTCAATACCGTCAGCAGCATCGTCGGAAGCACCAGCAGCGCCAGCAGCGGATCGACCAGCCAAAGCCCCTCGGCGGCGTCCTCGGGCGGCGGCATCCGGGTGGCCTTCGCCCCGGACGTTTTCGCCAAGGATTACAAGCTGGTTTCCATCTCGCCGGCATTGAGCCAGCAAAACCCGGCATCCAATCAGGCGGGGTCGTCCCTGTTCGGCGGCACCGGCACGGGCGGTAACACCGTCGCGGCGTCCACCAGCACTCCGGCCACCGGGACCGGCACCAGCACTCCGGCCACCGGGACCGGCGCCACCACCACCAACGCTCCGGCCACCGGGACCAAGCCCGCGACCACCGCCGCTCCGACCGCGGGGACCAGCGTCAACAGCGGTACTCCGGCTCCTGCCGTCGGCACCGGAGCGGTTGCCAGTCGCCCGGTCACGGCCAGCCAGGTAAAGGCCCAAGCCGCCGTTCAGGCCAAAGCCCAGGCCAAGGCTGTCGCCGTCGCCAAAGCCAAGGCCAAGGCCGAGGCGAAAGCCGAAGCGAAGGCTCAGGCTCAGGCTCAGGCTCAGGCCAAAGCCAAAGCCCTGGCCGAGGCGAAAGCTGAAGCGAGGGCCCAGGCCCAGGCCAAAGCCAAAGCCCTGGCCGAAGCGAAAGCCGAAGCGAGGGCTCAGGCCGGGGGGAAAAACCGATAGTCGCCACAGTGACCATAGCTAGGTGTTGAAATATCATGCGTAAGTTGGTGATGGGCGCCGTCCTGGCCGTCATGTCCGTGGCGGTGCCCGCCATTTCCCACCCCGCGCAAGCGGCGGAAAGGGCCGTGGCCGCCAAGCCGGTCGCGGTGATCGATGGCTTTCGTTCGGCCAAGTTCGGCCAGACCGAGGCGGACGTCCGCAAGGCCATCACCGCCGATTTCGGACTGAAGGATGCCGCAATCCGCCGCGATACCCACCCGACCGAACGCACTACGGTGCTGACGGCCGAAGTGGACAATCTGCTGCCCGGCAGCAACAAGGCCCAGGTCACCTATGTCCTCGGCTATGTCAGCCAGCGGCTGAGCCACATCAACGTGGTTTGGCCGGGCGGCGAGGGCACGGCTGACCTTGCCCCGACGGCGGTGGCGTTGCGCAACTATTTCCTCGGCCAGGAGTTCAAACCCGACAGCGTGGTCACCAATGCCGAACTTCCCGATCACACCATCATGGTGTTCCGGGGGGCCGACACCAAGGGTCGGATGGTTCTGCTGATCCTGCAACGGCCGCCGGAGCCGGGGAAGGGCAAGAAGGGGGATTCCGGCCTGGCCTCCTATCTCCGCCTGACATATGTGGAGAAGCCGACCGAACCGGACATCTTCCAGGTCAAGCCCGGCCAGTTCTGACGGCCGGCACCGGACCCCGCAGCCTCAGACGCTGAGCGGGGCCGGGGCCAGACCATCGCACCAACGCTGCCACATGACCCTGAATGCCGCTTCCAGTTCCCTGGTATGGGTGGCGGCGTCGAACAGTGACGACGCCTTCATCTCTGGCCTCAGGGTGACACGGAGCGCGCGCAGCGTGTCGCTATCGGCTGCCAGACCGGCGGCGATGGACACGTATTCTTCCGCGCTTCGCGCCACCAGTTCGGGATGGCCGATGCGGCACAGATGGCTATAGCTGAACCGGCTATAGGCGGTCGGGCCGATCAGGCTGACCACCGGCACGCCCATCCACACCGAGTCCAGTGTCGTCCTGCCCCCGGTAAAGGGGGTGGTGTCGAGCGAAATATCTATCCGATTGTAGAAGGCCATATGGTGGGCATCGGGCAATGTCCCGAAAATCTCGACGCGCTCGGGGGCAATGCCGAAGGTTTTCAGGCGCTGGAGAAGCAACGAGCTTCGCTCTGGCCGCTGGAGATGGCGGCCCTTGATCAGCAGCCGCGATGAGGGAACCCGCTTCAGGGCCTCGGCCCAGAGCTCCAGAGTCGCCGTTGAAATCTTGTTGGGATTGTTGCAACTGCCGAAGGTGATGAAGCCAGCAGCCTCGGACGGGGGCGGCCCGATGGGAACCTCCTCGTCGTAGACCGTGGTCTGGAAGCCGCCGCCCAGCTCGACCACCTTTTCCACCGACAGGGCCTGCACCGCCCCATCCTCATTCAGCCATCGGTCGGCGATGAGATAGTCCATGGTTTCCAGGCCGGTGGTCGAGCCCTGGCACAGATAGGAGACCTGAATGGGGGCGGGCTTTCGCGCGAAGACCGGCAGCCGGTTGCCGGCCCAATGCCCCATGGGATCGATCAGGATATCGATCCGGTCGTTACGGATGCGCCGCTCTACCTCTTCATCGGTCATGTCGTGCACGAAGGTCCAGTGGTCGGCCAGAGCCTTGAGCCTTTGGGTCACTGCGTCGGGACGAGCGACATGGGCGTAGACATGGACCTCGACGTTCTCGCGCTGATGTGAACGCAGTATTGGCTCGATATAGGGTGCCAGCACATGGGCGGTGAGGGATGGCGTCAGATAGCCGATCCGCAGACGTCTGTCGGGGGTGGGATCATTGGCGTGTGGCGTCAAGCGTCGCTCGGCCACCGGTGCCTCGAACCGGGCGCCGATCCGCTTGGCTTCGGCGAAGACGGCCTCGGCGGAAAACTCGGCGACCATGGGCATGGTGACCAGGATATTGGACAAGGCCTCAAGGAAGTTCGGTCTGAACTCCGCCGCCTTCTGATAGCTGGCAATGGCCTTCTCGGCATCACCGGACTCGATATAGGCGTTGCCGATCCCGTTATGCGCTTCGGCAAAGTCGGGAGCCAATTCCAGAGCCCGGTTCCAGGATACCATGGCCGAATGGACGTCGCCGCCCTCGCACAGGGCGAAGGCGAGATTGTGGTGCGCCCAGGCGAAGTCGCCCAGTTCAAGAATGCGCCGGTAATGGGCGATGGCCTGATCGCGCAGCCCCAGGGCGGCCAGGGCATTGCCCAGTCGGTTGTGTGCCTCGATGAAATCGGGCGAGCATTTCAGCAGCCATTGCCAGGCGCCGATGGCCTCCTGGTAATTTCCGACTTCCTCGAACGCCATGGCCAGCCGGTGATAGGCATCGCCATAATGGGGGCCGAGGCCGACCGTCCGCCGCCAGCAGGCGATGGCGATATCCGCCTCGCCGCGCTCCCGGAACGCCAGACCGATATTGTAGTGGATCTCCACCGAGCCGGGGTCCAGGGCCAGCGCCCGCATATAGCTGGTCAATGCCTCGTCGAAACGGCCGAGCGCCCGCAGTGCCTCGCCCATATTGTTGTGATAGCGGGCTATGCCGCGATCAAGCACGATGGCTTTGCCGATGGAATCGACGGCGGCTTCGTAGCGGCCCTGCTGCAAGGCGAGGGCGCCGCTGAGATGCCGCGCTTCCGCATGCTGTGGAACCGCGTCAAGGATGAGGCGATAGAGTCCCTCAGCCTCGGCCAACCGCCCGGCTTGGTGATGCTCCAAGGCAAGCGACAGGTTGGCCTCGGTCCGCCCGCTGGCGGGAGCCATGTCTGTGGTCATGTTCAAACTTTCCAAGATAGAGAACGCTTTTCAAGACAAGACGCTAACCCGAAGGGATTGGCGATAGGTTCGGGATCGCCATCGGCTCCTTGTGACCCAGGGCGATGGCTCGGGCCGATTGGCTCAGGGCCCTCAACCCCGCCCGGCGAGCCTCGCGCAACAGTACGATCTGCGCCTGCAGATGGATCTGCGACGCCTGAGGAGCCTCGGCCTGGAGCCGCGCAGCCTTGTCCACCAGATCCGAGAGACAGAGTGACCCGGCGCCACTGCGCAGTCGATGCGCCAGGGCGCCGATGATCGAGCGGTCGCCGCTCTCGGCCGCGGCCTCCATGTCATTGACCAACTGACGCGAGCTTCGTTGGAACAGACGCACCAACCGGACCATATCGACCGGCCCGAGGATATCCATTTGCATCTTCAGAAAATCCAGATCCACCAGAACCTCGCGCGGTAAGTAGGGGAGGTCGGGGAGATCGATTCCGGCCAAGGCATCGCTCAGCTCTTTAAGCAGAACCGGCTTAGACAGTCCGCCGTCCATACCGGCCGCCACGCATTGCCGCAAGACATCGCCGGTCAGATCCGCGCTCATGGCCAGAATCCGCAAGCGGTCCTGATGTCCCGCTTCCAGGTGCCGAATTCGGCGCGTGGCCTCCATGCCATCCATGCCGGGCATCCGCAGATCCATCAGGACAACATCCACATCGGTGGATGAGATCGCCTTGATCGCCTCCTCGCCGCTGCCAAGCACGATCGGGCAATGACCCAGGCGTAGGAGCAACTGTCGGGAAACCTGCCGGTTGATCTCATCATCATCCACCACCAGCACCCGAAGGCTAGGACCGTGTAGGATGGAGGCGCCGGCCTCGAAGGCTGAACTCGGAACCCCCGCCGCCGCCATGACATTGAGAGTGAAGGAACTGCCGCACCCAACCTCACTGTCCACGGTCAGGGTTCCTCCCATCTGCGCGGCCATGCGCCGGGAAATGGCCAGTCCCAGTCCGGCTCCACCGTATTTGCGGGTGATGGAATCGTCGGCCTGCACGAAGTCGCCGAAAATGGCGTCGCGGATCTCGGTGGCAATTCCGATGCCGGTATCGGTCACCCTGACCGTCAACTGCTTCCCGTCATCGTCGGAGACGATGGACAGATCCACGGTAACCGTCCCCCGCTCGGTGAACTTAATGGCGTTTCCCAGCAGATTGATGAGGATGCGTGATAGCTTGATATGGTCACAGCGGATCCAGATCGCCCCCTCCGGCGCGATCTCCAGGGTCAGGGCGAGGCCCTTCGCCAAGGCCTGTGAGCGCATGAGTTCGACGGCCTCGACCGCAAGGCGGCGAAGGTCGATATCATCGAAGACGGCTGGCGCTTCACCGAAACCGGCACCGTCACGACCGTATTCCAGGACGCTTTCCACCAGATGGCGCAGGGTTTCACCAGCGGTCTTCGCGGTACTCAGCACCTCGCGCGGGCCATGTTCGAGAGTCCGGGGGTCAAGAAGCTGCAACATGCCGAGCAGGCCGTTGAGCGGCGTCCGAATCTCGTGGCCGATGATCGCCAGGAAGCGGGACTTCATCCGCGCCGACTCCTCGGCCTCCTCCTTTGCCCGCCGGGCGTCCTCTTCGCCGGCCAGGGCCCGCGTTTTCGCGGCTTCGGCCTCGGATGTCTTGGCGGCTACCTGTCGGGTCAGTTCCCGTTCCCGGCGCAGGTAATAGGCCTTGCGCGCCTGGGCGGCCGCTGCCACGGCGAACAGAATGGCCAACGCCGCTACCAGGCGGAACCACATGGTCTGATGCCAGGCCGGCAAGACCTGTATGGCAAGGATTCTCGGTGGGTCACCCCAGGTGCCGACGCTGTTGCTTGCCCGAAGCTCGAGGCGGTGAGGGCCCGGGGAGAGATTAGTGTAGCTCGCCGTACGGTGATGGGAGTCGGTGACGGTCCAGTCCGCGTCATTTTCCATCAGCCGGTAGGCATAGCGGATGCGTTCCGGCGCCGAGAAGTCCAACGCGGCGAAGTCCACCTGAAAGCCGCGATCCTCGGGCGAAACAACCACATCACCATTCTCGGGAATGGTCCGGCCGCCGACACGCAATTCCGTCACCACCACGGGGGGGCGAAAATCCCAGACCGGCGGCAAAGTGGGGCGGATGACAGCCATTCCGCCGAATCCACCCACGACTACGGTGCCATCGGACATTCGCGCCGCCGACCCGGCCCAGAATGTCTGAATCTGCAGGCCTTCGGCTGGCCCGAAACTATGGATCGCCAGGGTTTCCGGGTTGATCGCCGCCAGGCCACTGCCCGTCCCGGCGATGATCTTGCCGTCAGCTCCTTCTGTCACCGATAAGACAGTGTCGCTGGGCAGGCCATGATCGCTCCCCAGGCGGACAAAACGGGCCCTGCCGTCCTGCGATGGATCGAAGATGCCGATGCCATTGGCGGTGGCCAGCCATAATCGACCGAAGCGGTCTTCGGCGATGCCGCTGACGATATCGCTGGGTAGGCTCGCGGGATCGTCGGGGTCATTCTGAAACCGACGAAAGATACCCTTCTCGGCATCTTCGAGCAGGTTCAATCCCCGCTGGGTGCTCACCCACAGCCGCCGGGCATGGTCACGAAAGATCGCCTGAACGCTGTTGTCACTGAGGCTGCCGGGGGCATTTCGATCAAAGTGAAAGAAGCGCGGCGGCTTGCCGTTCAAGCCAATCCGGGCCAGCCCCATGGAACTACCTGCCCACAGATCGGTTCCATCGCGATACAGGGCGAAAACATTGGCCCCCGTCAGCGGGGGATACGGTGTGCTTTTTCCGGATGCCACATCGACCCGGTAAAGCCCGTCCGCTAGGCCTACCCACAGATACCCACCGCCCGTATCAGCGACGGCCTGAACGACACCCTTCGGTAAATTGGTCGGCCCCGTACCCGATGTCACGGTTCTGATCACATCGGCTATGGGGTCCAGCAGGGCCAGACCCTCGGCCCGAAACCCCAACCAAACCTTGCCGTCATCCGTGGCGGCGACGCAGCGCACATCGGGGCCCGGCAGTCCGCCCTGTCCATGTCTGACGATGGTCATGACCCGTTGATTGCTGGGAATATGGCGGTGAAGGCCGCGAAGGCTGCTCACCCAGACCAGGCCGGAGCGGTCGACCAGCAGGTCGGTGACAGAATTGTCGCCAAGGCTGGTGCCGACCACCGGGTCATTGGCAATGTGACGAACCGTGTGCTCGCCTTGGCGCAGTTCGCGAATTCCCCCGCCGTAATCGCCGAACCACAGTATGCCCCGCTGGGGTTGGACTATGGCGGTCACCCGATGGCCCGATGGTGGCAAGGTGGGTTCAAGGATTGCCGAGCCGCCATGCTCGACCCTGCCGACCGCTCCCCGTCTGGTTCCGAACCAGATCGTTCCCTCGCCATCCTCGAACAGCGCCGAAACAATGTCACCGTTGGCTTCGGGGGGCATCGTCACCGGCTCGAACGAATGACGATTGGCCTGACGCAGCATCAGCCCATTGACCGTCCCGGCCCAGACCCGCCCCAATCGATCAATCAGGACGCTACCGACCTCCCCGGTGGGGAGGGTGTTTTCGTCGCGCCAGTCCCTGGTTGCGACATCGAGCCGCGCCAGTCCCTGCCGACCCGCAACCCAGATTCCTCCCTTGTTGTCGCCGGCCATTCCATGGGGACGACCGAAGCTGCCTCCTTGATTGCGATAGGGTACAAAGCCTCGGATCGCTTCATCGTAGCGGAGAATCACCCCTGAAGCGGTGCTCAGCCAAATCTGACCGCGCCTGTCCGCCAGCACCGACGTCACGATATTTTCCGGCAGAGAATTGGAATCCCTGTCGTCGTGATGGAACACGGTCATGCGGTAACCGTCCCAACGGGCAAGCCCGCCGGGAGTGGCCGCCCAGATGAAGCCATGACTATCCTGAGCCAAGCCCAAGGCCACGGGGTAAGGAAGGCCGTCAGCAGGGGTCAGGTGGCTGAACACCGGCGGCACCACCATGTCCCAGGCCTTTGGCTCCAGGGGCCGGGCTTCCGCAACAGTCGAGGCAAAGCAACTTCCTGCGCCAAGCCAAAGTGCCACGATCAACGGCATGGTCAGGCGCAAGCGTTTTCTCCAAGGACTTTCAAAAAGGGTATCCGGTCGCCGCCAACCGTGTCCAGACAAGCCAATAACGCTCCATCTTTTTGTGAACGGTTGTTCACATCCTTTCCTCGTCACCGGAAAAAAAGGGACTCAATGGGGAGCGAATTGCGAGGCCTGAGGCCCTGAAAGGTAACGCCGTTCGGGGGCTTTCCACTTTGGGCCCCCCTCCGATCTCTTTCCAGGGCTAAGTGAGCGGGTGGCCCTTGGCGGCCATGACCAGACGAATGCCATCGGCGACGTCTTTCGGTGCGACGCAGGCTGCCGCCTCCAGCACCTTGGAGATGCTGGGCGAGGCTTCGGCTCCGGTCACCCGCTGGACCGGCTGGTCCAGCCAGTCGAAAAAGCGGCGTTGGACCTCATCGGCCAGCATGGCGCCGTAAGATGTACCGAGCGCTCCCTGTTCCACCAGCACCACATTATTGGTCTTGCGGATGGACCGGCCGATTGTGTCCCAGTCGAGGCCGGCGCGGTCAAGGCTTCGCAGGTCGATCACCTCGGCATCCACTCCCAATTCCTCTGCGGCCTTGGTGGCGACCGCGACCATGTTCAGGTAGGTGAGAACGGTCAGTTCGCCGCCTGGCCGCGCCACCCGGGCCTTGCCGAACGGGATGTAGTAGTCAAGGTCATCCACCGATGCTTCGCCCTTGGCGGCGTAAAGGTCCACATGCTCGATCACCAGAACGGGATCGTTGCAGCGCAGCGCCGTGTTCATCAGCCCCACGTAATCGAAGGGAGTTGACGGGGCAAGGATGCGCCAACCGGGAGAGGTGGCGAAGATGCCGGCTGGATCCATGGAGTGCTGTGCGCCGTATCCGCTCCCCATGGCCACCTTGGTGCGCAGGACCAGGGGCATGGAATCTTCGCCGCCGAACATATGGCGGGCCTTGGCGATCTGGTTGAAGACCTGATCGGCGGCGACCCACATGAAATCGGGATACATGAACTCCACCACCGGAATATAGCGCCCGTCCATGGCCATGCCGCCGGCCAGACCGGCGAAGGCATTCTCACTGATGGGTGTGCCCAGTACCCGGCCGGGGAAGGCGTCGGCCAGCCCTCGGGTGGCTCCGTTGGTTCCCCCTTTCAGACGGTGAATGTCCTCGCCCAGGAGGATGATGCGAGGGTCGTTGCGCATGCGCCGATGCATGACATCGGCAACCACATCGATGAATTTCCGCTCCTCCAGCCGGCCTGAGTAGGTTGCCTGTTCCTCGTTGCGCAAATTCCTCATCTCGCTCAGATCGCCCCGGATGCCGACATCGCGGAAATCGGCCGATGGCCACAGCTCCGGCCGGATACGTTTCTGTCCGGAGGACATCTCTTCGATCAGTGTGCCTGCGGCAGCCTCCATCAGAGCCCGGCAGCGCTGGTTCAGCACCGCAAGAGCATCGGAGTCGATGAGCCCGCGCGCCTCCATTTCGCGCCCGACCCGCTCGATGGGATCACGGGCGCGCCACGCCTGCTCCTCATCCTTGCTGCGGTAGCCGAAGGCACTGCCCGGCAGTCCTCCGCTATGGTGGTAATAGCGGTAGACCTCCGCCTCGACCACGGTCGCGCCTTCACCCGCCCGCATGGTCGTCACCGCCTCGCTGGTGGCGAGATAGACGGCCAGTGGATCCATGCCGTCCACCACCCAGGACGGCAGGCCGAAGCCCGGCCCGCGCGATGACAGCCGCACGTCGCGGGTCGCCTCCTCCACCCGGGTGGAAACGGCATAGCGGTTGTTCTCGATGAAGAAGCACAACGGCAGGCGCCAGACCGCCGCCAGATTCATGGTTTCCAGGACCGAGCCGATATTGGCCGCGCCGTCGCCGAAATAGGACAGAGTGACGTCACCCGTGCCGGCGTGCCGATGCGCCCAGGCGGCCCCAGCGGCCATCGGAACCCCCCCGCCGACGATGGCGTTGGTGCCGAGATTGCCCGACTCCTTCCAGCGCAGATGCATGGAACCGCCCCGGCCTTTGCAGAAGCCCTGCGCCAAGCCGAGTATCTCGGCCAGGGTACGGCGCACCAGAATGGCAAGGTCTTCCGTGAATTCGGCTCTCGGGTCCAGTCCCCGCGGCGACAGATGGTGCAGCGCCTTGGCGAGAAAGACGTGGTGGCCGCGATGGGACCCATTGATCTGATCGCTGGAGCGTAGGGCCAGCACCGATCCGACGGCGCTGCCCTCCTGGCCGATGGACGAATGGGCGGGACCATGCACCAGACCAAGATGGACCAGTTCCAGCACCTTCAACTCGAAGGTTCGGATCAACTGCATGGACGTCAGCATCGTGCCCAGCAAGGCCGGATCGGCGGCATCCCAATCGGCTTTGATGGTTCGCAGTGCCTGCCACTCAGCGGTGGCGGCCAAGGATTCGCAGAGACTCATCGGATGATCTCCGGGGCGTCAGATATAACCGTAAGCCGACCAGCCGCCGTCGACGCCGACGACCTGACCGGTGATGAAGGAGGAGCGCTCGGAGGCGAGGAACAGCGCCATCTCGGCGACCTCCTCGGGCGTTCCCATGCGCCCCAGTGGCGTGCGACGGGTCAGGGCGCCGATATCGACCCGGCCAGATTGAATTAAGTCGTCCAGCAAGGCGGTGCGCACATAGCCCGGGGCGATGGCGTTCACCCGGACGCCGCTGGCGGCCCATTCGATGGCGAGCACGCGGGTCAGCATGGCGACCGCACTCTTACTGGCGCAGTACCCGGCTCGGTCGGGTGCGGCTATGACGCCGTACATGGAACTCATGTTGATAATGCCGCCGCCGCCATGTCCGACCATGTGTCGGCCAGCGGCGCGGGCGCAGAGAAAGACGCCGGTGAGGTTGACGTCGATGACGCGCCGCCATTCGGTCAGCGACAGATCCAATGCCGGCGTATTGCACGATAAGCCGGCATTGTTGACCAGGACGTCAAGCCCCCCCAACTCGGCGACACAGCGGGCGACGCTCGCCTCCACCGCCGCTTCGTCGGAAACCGAGGCGGCAAGAGCGAGTGTTCTTACTCCCGTGGCATTCAGACGCGCCATCGCCGCTTCCACGGCGGGACCATCGCGATCCAATCCGGCGATGGCGTAGCCCTCGGCGGCAAAGCGTTCCGCCATGGACCAGCCGAGCCCGGTGGCCGCTCCGGTGATGAGAACTGTCTTTTTCATGCAACCTCCAGCCATCGCTGACGGATATCGTCGTTGGCCCGCATGGCCTCCGCCGATCCCTGAAAGACGATCTCTCCATGCCCCATCACCATCACCTGCTGGGCGACCTTGAGTGCCATGCTCATCTTCTGTTCCACCAGCAGGACGCCAACGCCCCGGTGCTGGATGTCGCGGATGACATCGGTCACCACATCGACGATCTTCGGGGCCAGCCCTTCCGTCGGTTCGTCCACCAGCAACACCAAGGGGTTGCCCAGCAATGACCGGCAGATTGTCAACATCTGCTGCTCGCCACCCGACATATGACCGGCCTTCTGATTGCGCCGCTCCCGGAGGCGAGGGAAGTACTGGTACATGTCATCCTTCGACCAGCGCGGGGCCCCTTCGACACCGGGCAGGACGCCCATGTCGAGGTTTTCCTCGACCGACAGGTTGGGGAAGACAAGGCGCTCCTCCGGGACATAGCCCAGCCCCAGCCGGGCGATGGCGTGGGTTCTGATTCCGGCCAGTTCGCGGCCATTCAGGCGCACCGAACCCGCTGTCGGCTCCACCCATCCCATCATCGCCTTAAGCGTGGTCGAGCGCCCCGAGCCGTTGCGACCCAGCAGGGCGACGATGGCCGGCTCCGGCAGGGCGAACTTGACACCGTGCAACACATGGCTCTTGCCGTAATGGGCGTGCAGATTATCGACGGAAAGGAGCATCACACGGCCTCCGTTCCCAGATAGGCATCGCGCACCGGCTGGCTGGCGCGAATCTCGTCGGGAGTCCCGGTGGCGAGAATCGTGCCGTAAACCAGCACCGAGATGCGGTCGCAAAGCCCGAAGACGACGCTCATATCGTGCTCCACCACCATCAGCGTCTTATCCGTGGTGACCTCACGAATCAGTTCGACCATGTAGGCGGTCTCCTCCCGCGACATGCCTGCCGTGGGTTCATCCAACAAAATCATCTCGGCACCGGTGGCCAGTGTCATGCCGATTTCCAACGAGCGTTGCTCGGAATAGGTGAGGTCGGCGGCGGGAACGTTGGCCCGATGGCGCAATTTGATCCGCTCCAACAGGGCATGGGCGTCGTCGTTGATGCGGCGCTTGGCCTTTACCGGGGAAAACAGGTCGAAACGGACGCCGTGGCGCGCCATGACGCCGATGCGAAGGTTCTCGAGCGCGGACATCCGACCGAAGACACTGGTGATCTGAAACGAGCGCGCCAGACCCATCCGATTGATACGCTCGGGCGCGAAACCATGGATCGATCGGCCGTTCAGCCGGATGCTTCCGCCCGAGGGAGGCAGCGCACCGGAAATCAGATTGAACAGGGTCGATTTACCCGCACCGTTGGGGCCAATCACCGCATGGCGCTCTCCACGTCGAACCGCAAGGTTGACGCCGCGCATGATCCCCAGGTCGCCAAAGCTCTTTTGCAGATCGTTCAGGACAAGAACAACAGGATCGGCGTTGGTGTTCATCGTCGCCTCCTTCATGCCGCCGTACTGGTGGGAACCCGAACCGCCGGGGCATCACCCTCGCTACCGTCGGCCCAGAGCGTGGCGATCACCGGGCGCGTACGGATGATCCCGGCGATCCCGGCGGCGAATGCGGCGGCGATCATCAACCATGTGATGAAACTTGCCGGCAGGACCGATACTCCCAGAACCGACACCGGAGGCCACACGCCAGTTCCCAGAGCCGCCGCCTTGTAAGGAGACGAAAAGACCTGCTCGATGATTTGAATGGCGAAGGTCGTCGCCCCGCTAATCAGCATCGAACTGGCCAGCGCCGCTGCATAGGGGACCGCCAGCCGGCTCCAGGGCAAGCGGCCGCGGTTGCTCCAGTGGGCCTCGAAGATACCGGCGAGGCCCTTGGGGGCGTAGAGCATGACCAGCACGAAGATCAGCCCTTGGTAAAGCAACCAGGCGCGGGTCACTTCGGACATCAGGAAGCTGAACAGCGTGAAGAGGCTGGCACCGAGCACCGGACCAAGGAATATCGTTGAGCCGCCGACGAAGGTGTGAATCACCACCATGGCGGAAACCTGGCTCGAGAGGATGCCGTAACTGGCGGTTTCGGTGCTGATGGCGAGAAGGCCACCGGCAATGCCGGAAAACAGCCCGGAAATGCTGAACACCAGCGTCTTGGTGGCATGGGCGTTGAAGCCCATGAACCGGATTCGCCGCTCGTTGTCCCGAAGCGCCAGGGTCAGGCGGCCGAACGGCGTGCAGGTGTAGGCGTATAGCAGCGCCAGCGACACCGCCACCCAGGCCAAGGTCAGATAATAGACCTCGATCGGTGAGCCGAAATCAATTCCCAGCCAGGGCATGCGCATGGACGAAAGACCGGATTCACCGCCAAACACGCCACTCCAGTTAGGGGCAAGAGCATGCAGCAGCTCGGCCAGCGCCAGAGTCACCAGCGAGAAATAGACTCCCGACCTCATGGTGGCGAGGAAGCCCGCCGCTGCCCCCAGCAACAGACCGGCGATCCCGCCTACCAGCGGCAGCAAAGGCGTGGGAAACGGAAAGCCGGCCTCCGCCGCCTTCATTACATGGAGTACTGCAAACGCCCCCACGCCATAGAACGCCGAGTGGCCGAACGACAACATGCCTCCTTGCCCCATCAGCAGATTAAAGGCGGCGGCGAACAGCGAGGCGATCAGCATGCTGTTCAAGGTGTTCTGCCAACCCAAACCCAGGAGTGGCGGTACCGCGACAAGCGGCACGGCCATCAGCACGCCGATAACTATCCTGGTGCGCATCATCGAGCCCCCTTCAGTTCTTCGAGCCCAGCAGACCGGCGGGACGAACCAGCAGTACGCAAAGCATGATCAGGAAGGGGACGGTTCCCGATACCGACGACAGGGGCACGATCAACGGCCCGCCGATGTCGCGTGCCATATCGCCCAGTCCGATGGTTGCGAGCACCCTGGCCAGCGACCAGTCGAGTCCCACCGCGAAGGAGGTGAAGATTCCGATGATGAGCGAGGCAATCAGGGAACCGGATAGACTGCCCAATCCACCAACCACCACCACCACGAAGACGATGATGCCCAACTCGGTCGCCATATTGGGATTGGTGGGGAAAAAGGCTCCGGCCACGGCACCGGCCAACCCGGCCAGACCCGCCCCGGTGGCGAACACTCCCATGAAGACGACGGGGACATTGTGTCCCAGCGCCTCCGCCATTTTCGGCAATCGCTCGGCACCACGGACGATGATCCCGATCCGGGTGCGGGCCAGCAGGGTGAGCAGCGCCACGAACATGACCAGCGCCACCAGCCCGATGAAGATGCGGTAGAACGGATAGTTGGTGTCGTACAGGGTAAAGGCCGCGAAGTTCAGCTCGGGCGGCAGGCGGTAATTGACGGGAAAATTCCCGTAGAACAGCTTTATCAGTTCCTCGCAGATCAGGGCGAGGCCAAAGGTCAGCAGAAGCTCGTGGGCATGACCATAGCGGTGCACCCGC
>Ga0265313_10001923_pt1 | contig 18838 bp, 13 predicted proteins | sample 4123metaG_FD_203122 | JGI IMG/M metagenome (GOLD analysis project Ga0265313, IMG submission 203122) | Rhizosphere microbial communities from Carex aquatilis grown in University of Washington, Seatle, WA, United States - 4-1-23 metaG | ecosystem: Host-associated > Plants > Roots > Rhizosphere >...
CGCGGCATGAAGATCCTCTCGGCCGCTCTCAGCAAGAAGCTGGAACAGGCACTTGCCCCAGCTGCCCAACTCGCGTAATTGTCCCGTGGAGCCGCCCTCGACTTTCAACAGTCAGAAGGACATCGCCCTCTTTTCGCTTGCCGGACTCTCCGGCCGCCAGATGTCCTTTGTCATGTGCTAGTCCGCCCAACGCCTTGGCGTTAACGCGCGGGCGGCCGTCTGCGGCCGACCGTCGCGTTCAACGCCATGTTAGCCAGCACTCGCACTGAATCTCACGAACAATGAACTGCGCGCACGCCTGGGCGCGACCTTCGATGGAGATTCTCTCACCTTTCGGGAGGCAGCCGATATCGGACGTTCGGCCACCCACATCACGGCTTTGCTGGACCGGCTCTTTCGCGACAAGACGATCAGACGGAGCTATCATGGACGAGGAAGACCTCATGAAAGCAATCGTCACGATCCTGTTGATTGGCCCACTCCTATCTTCCTGTGATTCGTCTGAAGTCATTTACGAAAACTTCTTGGCCAACCTCCACGAGTCTGATGGTGTTCATCTTGCGGAGGCAAGAGGATGTGGGCCATTGGAGAGGTCGAAGGTCGGGTCCTTCAGACCCACCTTGTTCGGCAGTCATGGGGTGCTGGGGCTCGACGATAAGTTCGATGGCGAGAGGCTCTCAACATCGACTTGCGTCAACCAGGTGTGTTATGTCGGAGAGACTCGGGATTGGGCTTCTCTGTGCACCTGGGAGACCTGGACCATGTTCGTTCCATTCTCCGACAACATCGTTCTCGGGCTGACTCGGTGGGCAAGCCCGCAGTGCTCGACCAGCGACTGGGATGAGAAGCAAAACGGGATTCTGGATGGTGGGGTTCGCCAAATCGACGTGGCGGACGAAGCTGCTTCTGGCGATGTCGATGCTGGTTCGTACGTAGATTCGACGCTTCGAAGTGAATAGAGCTGATCTCCGGCCCGCCGAACTGCCCTCAGATCCCCATGACCAGGGTAGGCGCCACGGAGTCTTCTGCCGTGCCGTTGCCGACGGGGTCGTGGCTGCGCCCCCGCGAGGTGGCTCAAACACATCCATAGCTGAACCGGTCTGGCTAACGCCTTGCCGTTCAGCTGCGAGCGGCCGTCCGCGGCCGATCGTCAGCTGCAACGGCATTAGCCGCCGTCCGGGACAATCGAGCTCCACAAGGCAGCCCATCTGTCTTGGAGATACCCCATGTAATTGAAGAGGTAGCCCGGCGTGAAGGACTGAATTCCCTTCGATGCAGTTCCGGAACGATCTGCGCTGTAACGGTAGAGCTGGTCTGGCTTCTTGTCTACGCCCGAGAAGACGTCGTGCCCCAGGATCTGCGAGACCTCGTCGACCGAAACGAACCAGGGCGTGTTGAAGCGATACTGATCTCCGGGAAACATCTCGGCGTACTTCTTTCGAAGGTCGGCGACCTCGTGAATAGATCTCACGGCGCCCGGGTCCCTACTGCTGATGCACGCCTTCAGGAAAAGCTCCGTGGAGTGATACAGGTTGAAGTAGCACGCACTCCCGATCGGCCAGGTGGGCTCGCCGGATTCGCCGGCCTCTCTACAAATGATGACCGCGGCATGCAGAAAGGCTTGAGCAAGTTCATAGAGGCGCACGTGGTAGGCCAGAACTCGGAAACCAGATGAGTCCACGGCGACACCCTGCCAGGACATGTTGGTCAGGAAGGGGTCGTCCGGCAAATGCTGGCGGTCTTGTTTGTCTATGGGATCCACCGTTCACTCCTTCGTGCGGCTAACGGTATGCCGATAAGCTGCGGGCGCGCAAGCGCCCGTCAGCTTCATCGGCTGGTTCGACGGCAACAGCTCGGACCTCTACGATTGCCATTCCTGCATTAGCGCCTCCCGAGGCTCCAGTCGTGCCGAGATTTCGCTCGCCAAGATCCGGACCTCCGCCGGTGCTCGAGGTTGCCACATTGCTTGCGCCAAGATCCGAACTACAACCTGCATCGGTGGCCCGTCGAACGGTATGCCGATAAGCTGCAGGCGCGCAAGCGCCTGTCAGCTTCATCGGCTGGTTCGACGGCAACAGCTCGGACCTCTACTCTTGCCGTTCCTGCACCCGCGCCTCCCGAAGCTCCATTCATGCCGATATTTCGCTCGCCAAGATCCGGACCTCCACCAGCGCTCGCGATTGCCACAATTCTAGGCGGCAAGATCCGAACCACAACACTGAATCAGTGGTCCGTCGAACTAACTATTAGCCCGCAGAGACTACCGCAATATTACAGCGACGACTCAGGGGAAAAGGAAAAGGGCGTCTACAGCAGTTCTCATGATTTCGCAGGGTTCGACTTGCGGGGCTGCTTCTGCCACGCGGATTGGAGCATTTCGGAAGCTCGATAAAGCGATAACGGAACGCTGCGAGCGTGGCGGTGTCTAGCGGTCGAGGGGGCTGCGCACGCCGCAGGCTCCGCGGTTCAGGACGTGGGTATAGATCATGGTGGTGCTGACGTCGCGATGGCCGAGAAGCTCTTGGATCGTACGGATGTCGTAGCCGTTCTCCAGCATGTGAGTGGCGAACGAATGGCGGAGGGTGTGGGGGCTAACGGGTTTGGTGATACCGGCGGCGATGGCGGCCTTGCGGACGGCGCGCTGGATGACGGTCTCGTGCAGATGGTGGCGGCGTACTTGGTGACTGGTGGGCTCCGTGTAGGTGCGCGTGGCGGGAAAGACCCACTGCCAAATCCACTCGTGAGGCGCGTTGGGGTATTTGCGGTCAAGGGCGTCGGGTAGTTCAACGGCGCCGGCGCTTTGGGCGAGGTCGCGGTCGTGTTGGGTCTTGACCGCCAACAGATGGGAGCGAAGCCGTTCGACGAGCGTGCTGGGCAGTACGGTCCGGCGATCTTTCTGGCCCTTGCCTCGGCGGACGGTGATTTCGCGGCGGTCGAGGTCGAGGTCTTTCACCCGTAGGTGCAAGGCTTCGAGCAGCCGCAGGCCGCCGCCGTACAGAAGAGCACCGACCAGCCAGGGAATGCCGTCGAGATTGGCGAGCACGAGGCGAACTTCCTGGGTGCTGAGCACGGCGGGAACGGCCTTGGGTCGTTTGGCGTGGACGAGGTTTCCGAGCCATGGAAGCTCACGCGATAGCACTTGTTGATACAGGAACAGCAACGCAGCCAGTGCCTGGTTCTGGGTCGACGAGCTGACTTTCTCTTCAGCCAAGCTAGACAGGTAGGCGCTGATCTCGGCCTCGGCCATCGTCTCGGGGTGGCGGTTGCCATGGAACCTTAGAAAGCGATGAATCCAGCCCAGGTATGCTTTCTCGGTGCGCCCACTGTAGTGGCGCGCGCGCAGGCTTTCCCGAACCTGGTCGAGAATGAGCGGCGGCTTGGCCGGAATCCCGGTCACTTGTCCGGGATTCGGTCGCACGAGGGGAATAACGGTCGCGCCTTGGTTGCCATTTCGGTCATGTGGATACATGCGACGATGGCTGTGCCAATGCCGTGCCAGAGCGACCGAAGAAAGGTCGCCAAACCCAGGGTGCTGCTCGGGCTACGCCACGACGTGCGTGTGCTTGCCTCCCGCCTGGGCAGACTCCTTGGCAGCTTCTTGTTTGGCGAGTAGCCGTTTGGCCTGCATGTCGCCCGAACCAGCTTCCTTGGCAGTTTGGGCGGGGGTTTCCGTGGCTTCGCGCAATGCCGACTGAGCGGCGCCACTCAGCTGAACGGTATCTTGGGGTACAGGCCGTGGCCGTGATTCGGGTGCCGTTGCCTTTATGTCCTGCGGCTGCGGAACGGCCTGAACCTGGGTCGCACTGCCGACGTGGTCGCTCATGTCGATGGGTCTCCTTCGTATCGTTGTCGGCACGCCCGCCGATTCCGATAAGTGCGAAGCCCGTAGGGTTGATTCGTGGACGTGTTCTCCACCCAGCATTGCGTCACAAAACCGCACAGGGAAATCTGCCGAGCGCCTTGCCGTTCAATGGCCGACGCCGAAACCTAGGCGGAGCAGAGGCATGACATAGGTCCAGCGCTCGATCGCGCTCTCGTAACCCGGCGGGCTGTGGTCCATCGAGCCGGCACGAATCACGAGCGAAAGGGTCAGATACGATCGGGCTGTTCCAAATCCCAAAGGCACATCGAGGAAGAATTCTGGCGCGACTTCCACCCCGAAGGGGGTGTCGCCTTGGCTGGCCGTGCCGACCACGAACCCTGCTTCGAGCCCAACCCCGTATACGAGCCCGTGACGTCGGGACCAACGGTAATTCACCAGTCCTCCCAGTCGAACCATGCGGAAGCTCATGGACACAGGAAACATCTCCGGGTTGCGCCCCTGGTCGACGTCGATCTGTCCATTGGCGGCTCGGAGATAGCCGAGATAGCCGCCCACCGACCATCGAGGGTGGATGGACCAGGAGGCGCGCAACGCCAGCCCGGCGGCTCCGCGCAGCGAGAAGTTTCCACTGGCGACGGAGTAGGAGGAATCGCTGACGCTCCAGGAACCAAGCACGACCGGAGCGCCCTCGGCAAACACTTCAAAGCGCCGGAATCGTCGCCCCGGTTCACAGCGTCCGGCCAAGCAGACTGAGTCGTCGCTACAATCCAGGCTCGTCTCGCAGGCGCGGTCGAGTGGCACGCAGGCGGCTGCCGGCGAAAGCTGCATGTGGGCCGTGCATGCCAAGGCTCGGCCTTCGCATTCGCCCATATCGATGTTCCAGCTCTGTCCCGGCCAACAGCAATGACCGGGCGAGACCTCGACGCGATCTCCGGGACAGGTTTTCAAGCACTCCGCGACGTTGCGAGGGTTGGCCATCGTGCCGACCGAGCAGCTTGCCGCCCCAATGCATCGCTGGCCTTCATCCTGCCACGTCTCCCCCGGGCGGCAACAATGTCCGGGCGCGACCTCTAGGCGGTCGCCGGGGCAGCGGCGAAAACAGTCTGCGGGATTGAGTGGGTCTGCCACCATTGCTCTCGGACAGGTCGCAGGGCCCTCACATTTCTGCGCTTCCTCGCGCCAGCTTTGACCTGGCCAACAGCAGTGACCGCTCTCCGCCTCTATCCTGCCCCCAGGGCAAAGACGCAGGCACTCTTCGGCATCACTGGGGTTCGGACGAGTTCCCACCGGACAGTAGGCCACGGCTCCACCACATTCCTGGGTCGACTCACCGATGTCCTGTCCCGGCCAACAGCAGCGCCCAGGCGCGACTTCGAGACGCCCATCCGGGCAAACGGCAAGACAGCGATGCGAGCGTGGATTTCGCACGGTGCCGGGCGTGCATGCGGCGTCGCTCGTCGGCGAAGCTGGAGCTTCCTCGGCCGGCTTCTCCAGAGTGGGTGACTCTAGGCGCGGGTCCTCCCCGGGCGCTTTCGACGATTGCTCTTGGGCGACCGCGCAGGTTGGCCACGTAAATACGATAGAAAGTACTGAAATACTTTTAAAGAGGTGAGCAACAGACACGGTTACGAGGGAATATTCTACCACGATCCCATGCCAAGATTGACGTAGTTGGCGAGTGCGCTGCCAGCGCTCGTTATTTTGAGAGAACGGCGAGCTCAGTTCGCCGAACGCTTGAAGGTGTACTGTCCCGACGGCACGTTCTTGATGACGACGTAGCCGCTGGCCAGCGTGCCGGCGACGGGCTGGTCGGCGACGGTCCCGTACGAGACGAGAACGGTGTTTTGCTTGCCGGTCACAGCAGGCACATAGATCGTCGCGGACGCGCCCACGGGGATCTCGACTGACATGGTCAGCGAGCCGTCGGTGGCCAACTGCCATCCCGAGCCGATGGTACCGAAGGACGAGCCGACGGTGGCGCTGACCGAGGTCGTGCGGAAGTCGGCCGCCTGAGAAGCGTTGTCCGGAACGTACGGCTTGATGACGATGTCCTTGTAGCCAGGGCTCGCCCTGTCGATGCCGGCCAGACCACGGGTGAACCAATCCTGGATATGTCCCATCATGGCGTGGTTGCGCGAGCGCATGTTGCCCCACTGGTCCTTGTAGTTCCAATACTCGATCATCGTCGTCTCGCCGAGCGTCTCGGCAATGTAGCGATAGCCCGGTTGGTTGGGCTGCAAGGCCATCTGGTAGAGCACGTCGGAGCGGCCGTTGGCGGTGAGCGCAGAGATCATCTGGCGCAGGGCCACTTCGCCAGTGGTAATCGTGTACTTCAGGGTCTGGGTGATGGTGACGAGGCGGTCGAGGACCTTCGGGATGGAAGCATCGGGAACCAGGCCGGCAAAGAGCGGAATGGCATTGCTCGCCTGCGTATCGCCGCTGTAGGTGTTCTGGGTGGCATCGAAGAATTTCGCATTGAAATTCGTCTTGATGGTATCCGCGAGCTTGGCGTAGGTGGGGGCGTTCGTAGCGTCGCCAAGCATGGTCGCGGCTTGTGCCATGACGTTGGCCATCCGATAAAACGCGGCCGTCACCACCAGCGCGGACGGCGTACTGACCTGATACTGACCCCATTCGCCCATTTGAGCATCATTGATGATGTACTGACTGGAGGCGTATTTCGTGGTCAGCCAGGCCAAGTACTTCTGCATCGCCGGGTAACTGCTGCGCAGGACCGAAGGATCGCCGTAGGCCTGATAGTACTCCCACGGCATCAAGATGATGGCGCCGTTCCAGTCTGGATCGATGCTTAGGCTGGCGATGATTTGGAAGGGTGGGGCGATGGCGGTCGCGAACCCCGGGGTGCCAAGTGAGCCGCCCGACTGATTCGCTTGATCGCTGGCGCCCGTCACCTGCGAGTCGACGGTGTCCTGCCCGATCTTGCTCATCCACGCACGAATGTCGTAGGTGTCGGCGACCGAAGGAAACATCAAGTGCGACGTCTCGATCCATCCTAGCTTTTCGAGGTGCGGACAGTCGGTGAACTCGGAATACATTTGGCTTGCGATGGATCGGTCAATGATCGTGTGAATCAGATTGAGGCTGCTGCTCGACGACGTGAACGAGCCGGGTTTGGCGTTGTTGGTACGCACCGTGTGGCCGAGAAAGGCGAGCTTCTTGTTCATCAAGTCGGATAGCATGGCCGCCTTGTCGGCAAAGCCGTAGTCGCTCGGACTCCGTCCGGACGGCAGATTGAGGACGAGCTTGTAGTAGCGGAAGCCGTGATAGACGAAGCGCGGATTCCAAGTGGTACCCAATGTCTCGCGCCCCGAGAACGTATACGTGTCGTAGTCGGTGGCTCCGGACGAGCTCTGGTCCACGTCGGTGCTGGTCTTGATCTCCGCCGGATAGAACTGGAGCGACACGCCTGCGTAGTCTGGGCTCGAGCCCAAGGTCGCGAGGAACTTGATGCCCTCGAAGCCGGCACCATTGTGGGACACATCGACCCAGCCGTCACCACTGGCGAACTGACCCTTGGTGATGCTGGCGTCGGACAACGTCTCGACGATACGGATGGGCGGTGTCGGTCGCGTGCGCAGCGCACCGCCGGGCAGCTCGCTTGCCGGAACGACCACCGCTGCCGTCCAACCGGTAAAGGTGCTCGTCGACGAAGACCAATCGGCAAGCTCGGCCGCCCGACCCGCATCGTAGTCCTCTCCTCCGTACCAGGTATTCAAGGTCACGGGGGAGTTCGTGCATTGCCAGGAACTGCTGCTGGCCGCGGTGCCGGTACTACCATCTGTGTAAGTGACTTCGAGCTGTGCAATGCCCTTCGGAGTGCCGTGAAGGCCCACAGCGGCGTAAGGCAAGCCGTCCGACTTTTCATAACGGCCGCCGTTGGGCGTGACGCCGTTACCGTAGATTCCGTTGCCGAGCTGAAAACCGAGACCATTGTCGCCCGCTTGGACCAAGCTCGTCACGTCGTAGGTCGAGTAGAAGATGCGTCGCCGGTAATCGCTTTCGCTCGGATCGAAGTACGAGTCGACAACAGGCTTGCCATTGACTTCGGCATAATAGAGACCGAGGCCACTGATGTAGAGCCGAGCACGTGCCACCTGCTTGCTTGAGTCGACCTTGAAGTGCGAAGCACAGAGCGGAGCGCTGGCGTCCGACTGTGGTTGATTCCTCTTGATCCATTGCGCGCTCCAGTCGCTGGACGAAAGCAGACCCATCTCCCAGAAATCCGGTGTGCTCCACTCGGACGAAAGTTGATTGTTCCAAACCTTCACCCGCCAATACACGCGCTGGCGCGAGACGGGTGCCTTGCCCTGGTAGGCTATTCCATAGTTGGCGGCACTCGCGGTCTGACCAGAATCCCACAGCAGCTGTTTCTCGGCAGTCAGGTCATCGAGGCTCACCGCCGCCTCGATCTGATAGTGTGTCTGCACTTGATTGAAGCCGTCGGACGTCACAGTCCAGGATAGAACGGGCGTTGTGTCGATGCCGAGGGGACTCGCGAGGTTGTTGGTTCGCAAATCGGTCACCGTAAGCTTGCCCGACACAGGCACCGTGAAGCCGCCATCGCTGCTAGCGTCTGGCGTTGGAGCCGCTCCGTCGCTCTGGCCGCCATCTCTGCCCGTCGAACCACCCGTTCCGGTCGCGCCGCCGGAGGCGTTGGAGCCGCCCGAGGTGGTCTGGCCACCGCCACCGGCCGTGCCGCCGCTGCCCGACTTGCCGCCCGTGGACATCGTGCCGCCGCTACCGCCCGACCCACCGGAGCCGGCCGTACCGCCATTCCCCTGGATCCCGCCGGTTCCCGCGGTACCTGCCGAGCCACCGCCGTGCCCTCCAGAAGGGGCCGACGTGGTCCCGCTCGAGCAGCCCAGCATGGCCGCGAACAGGAGGCCAACGGCAGAAGACGTGGCGGAAGAACTCGATGGAGCGGTGAACCTCGATTGCATGAGAGCGATTATGAAGACGACTCTTGGCTCCTCAAACAGAATCTAGGGCCAGATTGTCTTGTGCTGGTCACATTCACTTACAGGCCGGCATCAAGCGGTTCGCCACGAAGGCTGCCAGGTCATCGCCATCACGGTGGCCAGCGGCTTCAGATCTTCTTCGATTTCTTCGTCCAGGGAGCTCGGCCCAATCGTTATGATGAGGTGGTCCATGTCGATGCCCACCCCATCATGGTTTTCGAAGCGCCCCTCAGCCTAGACGATGAGTCGGCGCTGGCGCGACTTCACGCGGGAGAGCGTGACTTCTTCGGGCTGCTGTACCGTGAGACCTACGCGACCGTGGACGCAACGGTGGGGCGAGTTCTGCGTGGGGCCGATCGCGAGACCGTCGTGCATGAACTGTACTTTCGCTTGCTCTCGAACGCCGAGCTGCGCCGGAATTTCGTCGGCGGCTCGATGCGCTCGTGGCTGGCCACCCTGGCGCACAACCTGGCTGTGGATTTCTGGCGGCGCCACCGACGAGAAACGCATCTCGAGGAACGGGATGCGCCGCAGCCAATCGACCCCATGGCTCGGCAGATGGAGGAGCGGGCCGAGCTGAACCTTTTCGTGGAGCGATTCCGGCGCGACGGCCTGCCCGAGGAGCTGTGGCCGCTATTTCACGTGCGCTTCGTGGAACGAGTCGATCAGCGCGAGGCCGCCCGCCGCCTGGGGATGCCGCGCACTACGCTCGCCTATCGCGAATTGCGGATACGCCGGTTCCTGCGCGCCTACCTGCGCAAGAGGGCACAGCCATGAACACGAGCCACGATGACCTGCGACGGTTAGTGGATGGGCATTTCACCAGGGGACTTGCCCCGACCGACGAGCAGCAATTGCGCCACCATCTGCCGACATGCGCGGATTGTCGCGCGGCTTACGAAGCCTACCAAGCCGCGGAGAAACTAGATCCCAAGGCAACGGGGCCGGGCGAGCGCTTAGCGACAGCCCTCGGTCTCGCCTCGGAGGGGGAGCGGCCCCGGCGTCAACGCCTGCGCTGGACCGTCGGCGCTTTTTCGGCGGTGGGCGCCGCTGCCTTGTGGCTGGTCTTGGCCCCATCCCATTCGGGTGATGGCATCGCTTCACGCGGGAAAGGCATCGAGAACCCGGAAGCGCTGGAGGTAGCTGTTTTTCGTGTAAAGGGTGAACGCGCATCGATGCGTGCAAGCGACGTCGTTTCTCCCGCAGATGAATTGGCCTTTGCTTACCGCAACGAGGTGGGCAAGGCTTTCCTGATGATCTTCGGCATCGATGGGGCCGGTCGCGTAGCCTGGTACCACCCAGCCTGGACGGATCCGGCGGATAATCCCAAGGCGGTGCCCATCACGAACCAAGTTGGATTCAAGGAGCTGCCCGAGGCGGTTCGACACACGTTGCAGGGGCCGTCGCTGACCGTGCATGCGCTGTTCATGGACAAAGCGCTCGACGTGCGCACGGTCGAGGCCAGAGTGGCACGCGGCGAATTCTCGGCGGACGCCGATACTGGTGAGGTCTTGCGCTCGATGGTGTTCGAGGTGCGGCCGTGAAGCGGCTGGGCATCCTTCTGGCGGCGCTGAGCCTACTGTGGCAAGCGCCCGTGCGCGCCGCAGACAAGCCTCCGCGCAACGCCGTCTTCGCCCTCATCATGGGCGTGAATCGCGGCATGGATGCCGACCTCAAGACGCTGCTCTATGCCGACGACGATGCGGTTCGGTACCAAGAGCTGTTTCGCGCGCTCGGCGCGCAGACGCAGTTGCTCGCACGCTTGGATGCCGACACGATGGCGCTCTCGCCGCAGGCGGCTGCCGAGGCCCTGCCGCCCACGCGCTCTTCTCTCGACAAGGTCGTCTCGCAGCTGGCCGCGGAGATCGCCCGAGCCCACGAACGAGGCGTGAAGACCACGCTCTACGTCCTCTATGCCGGGCACGGCAACGTGGATGCGGCGGGTTCGTACATCACTCTGGAGGACGCGCGCCTGTCGGGAGATCAGTTGGCGCGCGAAATCCTCGATCCAATCGGGGCAGATGAGAACCACCTCATCGTGGACGCTTGTTACTCCTATCTCCTGGTCGGCGAGCGCGGTCCTGGAGGCGAGCGCCGCAAAGTCGAGGGCTTTTCCGCAACTTCGGAGCTCGGGCGGCGAAGCAATCTCGGGCTTTTGCTGTCCACCTCGTCAGGCAACGAAAGCCACGAGTGGGGGGCCTTCCAGGCCGGCATCTTCAGTCATGAAGTGCGCTCGGGTTTGTACGGAGCGGCCGACTTGAATGGCGACGGCAGCATTACGTATGCCGAGATCGCCTCTTTTCTCGATCGCGCGAACCAGGCTATCGTAAACGAGAAATACCGCCCGCACGTATTTGCCCGGGCATCCACCGCATCGGCTCAGCTCTTGGATCTCAAAAGCGGGCTTGGGCGCTCACTCGCAATTGACGAGAATTTTCCGTCCGCACACTACTTGATTGAGGACCAGCGAGGCGTGCGGTTCGTAGACTTCCACAATGCCAAAGGGCGGAGCTTTCGTCTGGTCCGCCCGGGTGGTGCCAGCCCTCTTTACGTGCGTGGTCTGGACGACGGCAAGGAGCTGACCGTACCGGCCTCCGACGAGAGCCTGGCGCTTGTCGCATCCGAATTCGTGGATTCGCGGGTCGCCGAGCGGGGCGCGGCCCACCAAGCTTTTAGTCTGATCTTTTCCCTGCCGTTCGATCAGACCTCGGAAAACCTGGTGGTCGTGCATCGTCCGTCAGCTCCGGTGCCACCCCGATCTGCACGCAAGGTCGTCCTTTGGTCCAGTGGAGCGGTCGTGGCGGTCGGCGCCGTCGCGGGCGGCCTTCTGCTGTGGAACGGTTCTCGTCTCCGAAACGAAGCGCTGAATTCCTCCCAACAGCGCGCCGCCGACTTGAATGACGGCATTCGCACGCGCAATGTGGCGGCGACCGTGGCCTTTGCCATTGCCGGGGCTGCGCTCGCAACTGGCATTGTGACCTGGATCCTCGCGGGGCACGAGCCGCCGTCGCCGCCCAACTCTTCATCGCCGCAAATTGACGTTGGCTTGGGCCAGCTTCAGTTGTCGGATCGTTTCTGAAAGTATTGGTCCAAGACTGAAGACTGGTTCGTTTCTCCTCGAGAGGATTTCACGATGAACCCAACAAGATGTCTGGCCTTTGCGTCGCTCGCTCTTTCCATTGTGGCTTGCGTGGGCACTGTGCCGCTCGACGACAAGGCGTGCCCTTGTGCGACGGGCTCTGTGTGTTGCCCGACAACGAACAAGTGCATGGCTGCTGGCGAAGTGTGTGGTGGCCCAACCATCAAGAGCGAGGCCACCGGGCAGCCGTGTAATGTCGCGGTAGATGCAGGGACAAACCAAGCTGTGTACAACGCCAGTGCCGTCACATGTCCGAGCAACATTTGTCTCAAACCGGTCGTCGAGAGCGCCGGGAATTGGATGCCCAATCCGGCCACACAGGCCACTTGCACTGCCGAGTGCACCCAAGACAGCGACTGCGAGGGTGAGCTTCGCGACACCTCGAACCCTCTCGACCGTCGGTGCAAGAGCGGCTTCACCTGCGGTGTCCCCTTCGTGAAGGGTGAGCTTTGCTGCAAAAGGCTTTGTATGTGTAATGACTTCTCGGGGCCAGACGCCGTGACGCCCCTTGCTTGTCAAGGAGGCGGTGCTGCGACCTGTGATAGAGCGAGCAACATACCGATCAGCAGCGTGTTGGGCGTCGGGCAACAGACCGACTACTACGTCAACATTGCGCCGAACCGGATGCTCGACATGGTGTTCATGATCGACAATTCTCCCTCCATGGCGGCGAAGCAGGCCAAGATGACCGCGCAGTTTCCCAAGCTGATCGGGGCACTCAAGGATCCCGACAACGGAATCCTGCCCGATCTGCGAGTTGCGATCATCAACGGCGATCTCGGCACCGGCGGTGCGTATGCGATTGGCTCCTGCAGCGCCAAGATATTGCCGGATGGAATCCATTCCTATTACGGAGATCTGGGCAGGTTCCAAATGATCAACGCTACCAGCTGCGGCGTGGGCAGTCCCAACGCGCAATTTCTCGAGTACAAGTCCGGAGCGCCGGTCAACTTCACGGGTGACCTCAACAACGTCTTCGCGTGCCTGGCTGGCAATCTCGGCACCCTGGGCTGCGGCGAGCAGCATCAACTGCAAGCCTTCGAGTTCGCGCTGGCCGCCAAGGGCATCGGCAACGAAGCCCAGCAAACAGCGTTCCTGCGTCCGAACTCTACTCTCGGCCTCATCTTCCTGAGCGATGAAGATGACTGTTCAGCCGCGACCAACGATGGCATGTTCGGCACAAGCCCGGGCGGCACCAATTTGGCCACCGAGTCGGCCAGCCTACGCTGCTCCACCCGGTCGCACACTTGTAGCGGCGCGAACCTGAGCGACTCGGGCCCTGGCTACCCCACGACGCACACATTCTCGACGGCGCTGACCAATTGTTCCGCTCGCACCGACGCCTGCCCCAACCCGACCGATGGCGAGGTCTCGACCGACACTTCCGTTCCCACCAGCTGCAGCCCACTCAAGAGCGTCAAGACACTCGCCGACCATATCAAGGGACTCAAGTCCTCGACCGACCAGATCTTGGTTGCAGGCATCTTCGGCTGGCCGCTTTCCGACTCCGATATGGCAAGCGCCCAGTACAAGATCGACCAGGTTCCCAACCCGACAGTACAAGACACTGCCCACCCGACCATCTATGACTCGTGGCCGGTTTGCTACGATCCTCTGCACAAGCCCTCGGGGTCAAGCTTCGATGCGACCGCCGCCGGATGGGGCGCAGCCGCGGGCCTGCGCGAGGCCGCCTTCATCGACCAGTTCGGCTCCAACGGTCTGAAGTTCAGTATTTGCCAGACCGACTTCTCGGATTCGATGCAGGCCATCGGCGACGCTCTCGCCCAAAAGATGCAGAACCCGTGTATCGCCGACAAGCTGGTCGACGCCGACATCGAAGCAGACGGCCTCCAGCCGGACTGTCGTGTGGTCTACCAATTGCCTCTAATAGACCCCAACAATCCGTCCGGTGTAGTCTATTCGGAAAGCGCCGAAGCTCTTCCTCTCTGCCCTGACGGCGCAACGAGCGCCAACGCATCGACGGATTGCTGGCGGCTGACGAACGACATCTCGCGGTGTCCGGTGAATGGTCAGAGGGTCGATGTCGTGCGCCCCGCCACTGCCAGTGCGGCGACACTCCAGCCGGGGACCAAGCTCAAGATGCAATGCCGAACCTGTCCCAACACACCGCCCGGCACCACCGTTCTCGCCGGCTGCGACTATTGAGGTCCTCTGAGGCACGGATGAGGTCGGGCGACTTCCAGATCCCGACCTCGCAGCAATTCTGTTACGCTCGTGACTGGATTGTGGACGCTCCGTGAATAAGAGCGAGCCACAGTCAAAGGGTGGATCAAGTGACGACACCCTCTTCGGTTGGCTCTTCAGTCGAGACCGAAACCTGGTTCGAGAGGCTCAAAGCAGGCCCACTGCCGTTGCTCGTCGTTCATGTGGCCACGTTGGTCGGCATCATCCTCACCGGTTGGTCGTGGAGGGGTTTGCTTCTAGCAGTCTGCATCTACTTCGTCCGCATGGTGATGGTGACGGCCGGCTACCACCGCTATTTCGCTCACCGCTCTTTCAAGACCTCACGCGTATTTCAGTTCTTGCTTGCCGTAGGCGCGGAAAGTGGCGGCGAGAAGGGCGTCCTGTGGTGGGCGAGCCATCATCGCTGGCACCACAAGTACTCGGACACCGAAAAGGACGTACACTCGACCAAGCAACGTGGCTTCGCGTTTGCCCACATCGGCTGGCTCTTCAGCAAGCGATGGGGCAGCACGGATCCAACTCTCATTCCCGACCTCTGCAAGTATCCCGAGCTGCGCTTTCTCGACCGGGAAGGTATTCAGGCGATTCCGATCGTGGCGGTCGCTCTCATTTGTCTCGGTCTTTGGGGACTGCAGGGCCTCATCTGGGGTTTTGGACTTTCCAGCGTCCTGCTGTGGCACGGCTCCTTCGCCATCAATTCGCTTGCCCATCTCGTGGGACGTCAGCGCTATGCGACTGGCGACGAATCTCGCAACAGTTGGATCCTCGCTATTGTCACGACCGGCGAAGGCTGGCACAACAACCACCATCATTTCCCGAGCTCGGCCCGGCAGGGCTTCTTCTGGTGGGAAGTCGACCTGACCTATTACGTCCTGCGGGGGCTCGAATTGCTGGGCCTCGTGTGGGGTGGGATCTGCAGCGCGTACCGGACGAGTTGCTAGCCGGTCCGCTGACGGCAAAGGCCCTCGCCCATCACGCCTGACCGCAAGATCGGTCCGGGCCGACACCGACAAGCTTCGCGCGGCGGCGATTCCCAAGTAGGGTAGCGCATGGCCTTTTCATTTACGCTGGGCGCGCGCGATCCTCAGTCGCGGGCTCGGCGCGGAACCCTTCGAACGTCGCGCGGAACGGTGGAGACACCCGTCTTCATGCCGGTGGGAACGCGCGCGACGGTCACCGGCGTTCCCCCCGACGAGCTGACGGCGCTCGGTACCTCGATCATTCTTGCCAACACCTATCACCTGCTCTTGCGACCCGGTCCGGAGCAATTTCGGCGCGTCGGCGGCATTCATGCCTTCATGCGCTGGCCGGGCCTGGTCTTGACCGACTCGGGCGGCTACCAAATCTTCTCGCTGCCCGAGGAACGCACCATCTCCGAGGACGGCGCGCGCTTTCGCAGCTACATCGACGGCCGCTTTCATCAGCTCTCGCCCGAAGGTTCGATCCAAATGCAGACCGCCATCGGCTCGGACATCATGATGGTGCTCGACGAATGCATCGCCGCCACCGCCGACGAAAGCGTGGGTCGCGCCGCCATGGAGCGAACCCATCGGTGGGCGCTGCGCAGCCTTGCCGCGCGAACGAATCCAGAGCAGGCCCTGTTCGCCATCGTGCAAGGCGGCCTGGTGCCGTCGCTAAGACAGGAGTCGGCGCGCTTTCTGGCCGACCACGCGTTCGATGGATTCGCCATCGGCGGCCTGGCGGTGGGTGACACCCGCGCCGAGCGCGAGGACATGACCGCGTTCGCGGCAGATCTCTTGCCTAGGGCGGCGCCGCGCTACCTGATGGGCGTGGGGACACCGCCCGATCTGCTGGTCGCCATCGGCTGCGGTGTGGATATGTTCGACTGCGTGATCCCCACGCGCCTAGCCTGGCAAGGCACGGGCTTCACGTCGACGGGACGCGTGCGCCTCACGCGAAGCGCCCACCTGACTTCGGACGAGCCGCTCGACGCGAGCTGCGCATGTTCGACGTGCCGAACCTATACCCGCGGCTACCTGCACCACCTCATCAAGTCCAGCGAGCCGCTCGGGCCACGGCTGCTCACCACCCACAATCTTCATTACTATTTGGATCTGATGCGCCAGGCGCGCGCGGCGATCGATGCCGGTACCTACGCAGCCTTCGCGAAGCAGAAGCTCGGCGAGATGGATCGCCACGAACACAACGCGGCCGCATGAGTCACGAAGTGATCCGCACACGCAAGGGCATCGCGGCCATGCGCAGCCTCGACGCGGGCGAGGTCATGCATCCTGGCGTCGGTCCGCTCGTCGAAGCCGAGCAACTGTACGTTCGCCAGTCGCGCCTCGCGCAGCGACTGCAAACCACCGTGCGACGCAATCTCGTGCTGTTCGACATTGGCATGGGCGCGGGCTCGAACGCGGTGGCCGCGCGCATCGAATCGGAACGAGCGCCGGCCGGAGCAGCTCGCCTCGAATTGGTCAGCTTCGAACGCGATCTCGGGGCGCTGGAGCTGGCGCTCGACCACCCTGCCGACTTTGCCTTGGACGGAGAAAACGGAGACGCCGCCCGCGCGCTGCTCGCCCACGGCAAGCACGAGACGGAACGCACCTGCTGGCGGCTTCACCACGGCGATGTTCTCGAGGCACTGGGGCGCGAGACATGCCTGGCGGACATCATCTTCTGGGATCCCTTCTCGCCCAAGGCCAACCCCGACTTGTGGACCATCGCTGCGTTCTCGGCCGTTCGCCGTGTCGCCAATGCAAGCGCCACGCTCTTTACTTACAGTGCCTCGACGGCCGTGCGAGCCGCGCTGCTGCTTGCCGGCTGGGCCGTGGGTGTCGGCGATTCCATCGGCGAAAAAGCCGCCACGACCGCCGCTGCTGTCGCCGTTGACGATCTCACGCGACCGCTCGATCGACAGTGGCCGCACAGACTGTCGCGTGCCGACGCGCCCTTGCCGAGCGATGCGCCCGCCGACATCGTCGCCCGCATCTTGGCACTGCCCCAGTTTCGCGGCTAGGGCCGACCGGCGACTTCCAACTGTTGTTCCAATTCGAGAATGCGGCGATGTTCGGGAATGCGCGTGAGAAATGAATTGCGCCATGCCGGATTGTCGATGGTGTCGGCCTGTTTGCGGATACTGTCTGCCGCCTGGTGGGCAAACCGAGTAGCAGCCGCCGTGTCCGAAGAAGCCACCAGGCATTCCACCAGCGCCAATCGAATCGTCGGTTCGCCGTCCTGGACAGAGCCCCTTGCCTCGAGCTGCGCCTGTGCGTCGCTCGCCTGCGCGAGCGCCTCGGCCGTCAGCCCTTGTCCGAGCAATGCTCGCGCCAACAGCGCACGGGCAAAAGGCTGCAACGCCGGATCCGCAGCAAGCATTTCGATGGCCGCTCGGGCATGCTGCTCGGCTCGCCCATAATTGGCAGCCAGGTTTTCAATGACCACCAGGTAAAGCAGCGCGAACCGTCGGAAGTGACCGTCGTTCATTTCGATGGTCCACGCCAAAGCCTTTTCGCCGAAACTGCGTGCCTCCTCCAGACATCCTCGGTAGGCCAGGATGTTCGAAATCATATAGAGCACGCCACCCAGCAAGTGATTGAGCCCCATGCGTTCCGCGGTGGCCCAGAGGCTCCGGATGTCCGCCTCGGCCTCTTCGAGCAGGCCCAGCTCCATCAATTGGATCCCGCCGTTGCCTTGCGCTTCGATGCTGGCCCGGCGATGGCCGGCTTTAGCGAAACATTCCTGTGCTCGCCGGATGTGTTCGACAGCCGCTGCGGGCCGCCCCTCTGCCTTGGCCATGTGGCCCTTCATGCTTTCGGCCCTGCCGATACGAACGGGATCCAGCTTGTCCCACTCTTGTTCAAACAAGACAAGTATGCGCTTGCGAGCCTCCGGGTGACCACTAACGGCAAGATAGGAGGCAAGCCCGGCCTTGTACTCGATCCATGCGTTCAACAATTCTGGTTGCGGGGGCCTTTCTTCCAGAGCCAACTCAAGCTGTTCAATTTCCTCGAACTTGGCTTGCATCCCGAGTGCATCCGTTAGCGCGGTCACCGCCCGTAGCGCGAGCTTGGGATCCGCACACTGTCGTCCCTCGCGTGCGGCGCCCTCGGCGAGCACATAGTCACCCTTCCAGAAACGCGCCTCTGATTCCACGACTTTCAGTTCTGCCAGGTCGTCGCCCGTAGCGCCCAATCGCACGCCGCGCTCGACTCTGTTAAGAGCAGCCCCAAGGTCGTCCACTCCCATGGCTTGGTTGGCGGCGACGCGTAGCCAGCGCACCGCCCGTTCGGGCTTGTCACCTTTCTCGAAGTGGTCGGCCAGCACGATGGCGTCGCGTTCGCCCTGTTCTTCCAGGAAATTGCCGGCGAGATAGTGACCCGACACCTCTTCCTTGGGCGCGAGCATGGCATAAGCTGCCTGATACAGGAGCGCGTGCCTGAAGACGTGCTCGTAGGTGCTGCCCGTCTGCCGACAAAACAGAATTTCCTTGTCCACCAGGATCTGCAGCCAGCGATCGACGTCCTCGTCGCTCATTTCACCCAGCAGGGCCTTCACCCCAGCGGCGGAAAAGCTTTGACCGAAGATGCTCGCCGCGCGCAGCACCAGCTTGGATCCCTCGCCGACCGCATCGAAGCGGATCTGCACGGTGCCAAGCACGGTGTCTGGAATCTGCGATAAATCGCCGCCCGCGGCAGCGACACGCACCAATTCTTCCAGATAGAAGGG
>Ga0265313_10001927_pt1 | contig 18814 bp, 18 predicted proteins | sample 4123metaG_FD_203122 | JGI IMG/M metagenome (GOLD analysis project Ga0265313, IMG submission 203122) | Rhizosphere microbial communities from Carex aquatilis grown in University of Washington, Seatle, WA, United States - 4-1-23 metaG | ecosystem: Host-associated > Plants > Roots > Rhizosphere >...
ATTTCCCACCGGAGGATGGTATGAAGCGGTGCCGTGGACTGGTCTTGGCGGGTTTTGTCGCCGGGCTTGCGTCGGTTGCGTCCATGGCGGTTGCCATGCCCGCTGAGTTGGCCTCCCACCGCGCCACCTATCGCATGGGTCTGTCGGCCTCGCGGTCCGGCAGCGGCATGTCCAATGCCAGCGGTTCCTGGACCTATAAATTCGTCGATGCCTGCGACGGCTGGGTCACCGAATTCCGGCTCGTCATCAATTACGGATATTCCGAAGGCGGACAGGTGGAGACCACCACAGATTTCCTTGGCTGGGAATCCAAGGATGGCTTGTCCTACCGCTTCCGGGTCCGTCAGGCCCGCGACGGTCAGGTCACCGAGGAGGTGGAGGGCACCGCCAAGTTGAACGGCGTCGGTCAAGGTGGGGTTGCCCGCTATTCCCGTCCGGAAGTCCATACCATCAAGCTGCCCAAGGGCACATTGTTCCCCACCGCCCACACCATCCATCTGCTGGATACCGCCAACCGGGGCGGCCGCATGCTGCTCCGTCCGTTGTTCGATGGCCAGGGCGACGAGGGGCCGTTCGATACCAGTGCCCGGATCGGCCGCGCCACCACCCAGGACTCGACGCTGGACAGCCCGCTGCTGAACTCCCCGGTCTGGCCCATGCGCATGGCGTTCTTCCCGCAGGGCAGCAGTGACCCGCTTCCCGAGTTTGAAATGTCGCTGACCTACCATCCCAACGGGGTGGCCGAGGATATCGAGCAGATTTTCAAGACTTTCAGTCTGCGCGGCCGGCTCGAATCCATCGAACTGATCCCCGCTCATAAGTGCTGATGGTTCCCCCAAGCCCCTATCGCCCAGGCGCTGGGATCAAGGAGTTCACCGCGTGACCGCTTCTCCCAACCAGGATGCCGCCGCCGAGATTGCGCGCCTTGGCGCTATCGTCGCCGAATTCCGTCGTCGGCTGGAACTTTCGCCGGGATCACTGTTTCCCGCCCATGGCGATTCCCTGCTGCGCCTGGGAACCCTGCTGGCCGACGATGGCCAGACCGAGGCGGCGCTGGCGGCGGTGGTCGAGGCGGTGGCGCTGTTCCGTGCCCTGGCCGAGGCCGAGCCCTTCAGCTTTTCCGTCCATCTCACCTCGGCGCTGAACAGCCTGTCCAACCGGCTGCACGAAGCCGGTCAGGCCGATGCGTCGCATCAGGCCGCCGAGGAGGCGGTGCTGGTGGGGCGTAAGGCGGCGGCGGGGCAGCCCGATCATGGACGTTTCGTCCTGGTTTCCGCACTGATCAATCTGGCGGGAAAGCACATGCGTGACGGCGATGCCCATGGCACCGTCAACAATCTGGCCGAAGCAGCCGAGATCTTTCGCAATGCTGGCGAGGCAGGCGAGCCTTTTCTCGGGGCGATGATTGAGACTCTGCACGGCGCGGCCATGACCTTCGCCGAGATCGGGGCGTGGAACGAAGCGGTAGAGTCCCGGCGGTTGATGGTCAGCGTCTTCGCCGCCGATCCACCACCTGCGGTGGTTCACCTGCTGGCCCTGGCGCTGTATCAGGCGGCGCAGGCGGCCCTGGCCGAAGGCGCGGCGGAGCTGGCCAACACCCGGGCGGCGGAAGCCGCCGGTCTGGCTCGCACCCTGGTTGCCGCCGATCCCGCCACCTACCGTCTGTTCCTGGCCCAGGTGCTGGGCAATCTCGCCGGCTGCCACCACGCCTCGGGGCAATTGGCCGATGGTCTGGCGGTGGCACTGGAGTCGGTCGATCTGTTCCATGATTCCATGGGAAACGATCCCGCAGTGGGCGTTCCGTCTCTGATCCTGACCCTGGAGAATCTTTCGGCCATCCTGTCGGGGCTGGGTCTGCCCGATCAGGCCGCCACCGTCGATCAGCAGCGGGCGCAGCTGCGGGCGTCGCTGGAGATCATGCTGAAGGCGAATCAGACCTGATCGGCAGGTGGGGCGGACACTGCCCGCTCTTCATGTATGCGGTCATTTCCGCCACGGGCATGGGGTGGGCGAAAAGGAAGCCCTGCATCAAGTCGCAATCATAGGGGACCAGGGCGGCCAATTGCTGCTCGGTCTCGATGCCGGGAGCGACCACGGCCAGATGCAGGCCGCGCGCCACCGCGACGATGGCGGTGATGATCTCGCTGTCCTCATTGGCACCGTTGGCATTGCGGATGAAGTTCTGGTCGATCTTCAAGGTATTGGCGGCAAGCCGGCGCATGAAGGCGAAGGAGGAATAGCCCGAGCCGAAATCATCGATGGAGACACCGACACCCAGCGCCTTGAAACGGGCGAGGATGCCGCCGAAGTCCTGGCTCTTGTCGATGAGTGCACTTTCGGGAATGTCCAGTTCCAGCGATTGCGGTGGCAGCCCCGATTCCTCCAGGGCGGCGGCGACGTTTTCCACAAGATCCGGCGCGCGGAACTGGCGGCCCGACAGGTTGACGCCGATCTTGACCTGGGGCAGGCCCTGGTCGATCCAGGCGCGGCCCTGGCGGCAGGCTTCGGCCAGGACCAGTTCGCCGATGGGCATGATCAGTCCGGTTTCCTCTGCCAGTGGCAGGAACTGGTTGGGCATCACCAGCCCGATCTCGGGATGCTGCCACCGCAGCAGCGCTTCCAGCGCTTTTACCTTGCCGGTATGGGGGTCGAAAATCGGCTGGTAGTGCAGGACGAATTCCTGCCGCTCGAGGGCATGGCGTAGCGCGTTTTCCAGCGCGAGGCGCTCGAACGCCTGGGCGTTGATGGATTCGGAGTGGAAGCGACAGGCGTTGCGGCCCTGGTGCTTGGCCCGATACATGGCTGCATCAGCCAGTTTTACCAGGGTCTGAGGGTCGCCGGCATCGGCGGGGTAAAGCGCCACGCCGATGGATGAACTGATATGGGCGTCGTGGCCTTGCAGGTCGAAGGTCTCGGCCATCAGCGATAAAATCTTGTGGGCCACCACGGCTCCGTCGCGGGGCTCGGCGATGTCTTCCAGGATGACGGTGAACTCATCGCCGGCCAGGCGGGCCACGGTATCGCCCTGGCGCACGCAGGAGGTCAGGCGCTCCGCCACCTGCTGCAACAGGATGTCGCCGGCCAGATGCCCCAGCGTGTCGTTGACCTGCTTGAAATAATCGAGATCGATGAACAGCAGGGCGACCAGGGACTGATTGCGGTTGGCACGGGTCAGCGCCCGCGACAGGCGCTCCTGGAACAGGGTGCGGTTGGGCAGCCGGGTCAGGGGATCGTGGTTCGCCTGATAGCTGAGGCGCTCCTCGTCCTGTTTACGGGACGTGATATCGGAGAACACCGCCACGTAATTGGTCAGTTCGTCGCGCTCGTTGCGTACCACCGAGATGTTGAGCCATTCGGCAAACATTTCACCGGTCTTGCGCCGGTTCCAGATTTCGCCCTGCCACTTGCCGGCGGAAGCCAGGGTCTCGAACATGCGCTCGTAGAATTCCGGGGGATGGCGGCCCGAGGCCAGAAGCTTGGGCGTATGGCCCATGACATCCTCGGGGGCGTAGCCGGTCAATTCGGTGAAGGCCGGGTTGACGTGGATGATGCGCCGGTTTTCGTCGGTGACGAACAGGCCCTCGCCGGTATTCTCGAATACGGTGGCGGCCAGGCGCATCTGGTCTTCAAGGTGCTTTTTCTCGGTGATGTCCTCGACCACGGCGACGGAATAGTTCGGCTCGGCCGCTGTCGACTCGCGGATGGCGTTGACGGTGAGGCGGCCCCACACGGTCTCGCCGCTCTTGTTCAGGTAGCGCTTGGTCTGGTGGTACAGTTCGCGTTGCCCGGTAAACAGGTCGGCGAGGAGGCTTACGGACGAGGCCCGGTCCTCGGGATGGGTGATTTCCGCGACGTCAAGCCGCAGGAGCTCCGCCTCAGTATAGCCCAGCATCTCGCAGAAGGCCGGATTGGCCTGAACGAAGCGGCTCTCGCGGTCGCACATGGCGACGCCGACACCGGCATTATCGAACAGGGCACGGAAGCGGGCTTCGCTCCGGCGGAGCGCTGCGTCGGCCTGGGAACGGCCGATGGCATAACGGGCGGCGCGCCGGACCAGTTCTCCGTCGCCCTGGCCCTTGACCAGATAATCCTGGGCGCCCTGGCGCAGGGCTTCGAAAGCCAGGGCCTCATCGGCGGTGCCAGTCAGCACCACCACCGGCACCGAGCGGCTGGCGGCGCGCAAGGAGGCAAGGGTCTCCAGGCCAAAGGAATCAGGCAGTGAAAGATCCAGCAGCACGACATCGACGGGCCGCGCCTTCAGGATATCGAGGCCTTCCGACAGGCGGACGGCCTTTATAACCTCGAACGGCCGCGCAGGGTCCTCACGCAGGAAGAGTTCGACCAGACGCGCGTCCCCGGGATTGTCCTCGATGACGAGAACAGCGAGGGCGGAAGGGCCGGGCGTCGGTTCATTCATGGCGGTGCCGTTCAACGGGGCGGCAGGGTGACCACCGAGCACCAATACTCCTCGATGGAGCGGACCACCGATATGAAGCGGTCCAGATCGACGGGCTTGGTAATGTAGCAGTTGGCATGCAGATCGTAGCTGCGCAGGATGTCCTGCTCGGCTTGCGAGGTGGTGAGGACCACCACGGGAATGCGGCGAAGATCCTCGTCGGCCTTCAGCTCGGCCAGGACCTGACGGCCGTCCTTGCGCGGAAGGTTGAGATCAAGCAGCACGAGATTGGGACGCGGCGAGCCGGCATATTGCCCCTCGCGGCGAAGATAGGCCATGGCCTCGACCCCATCGACCACCACCTTAAGGCGGCTGGTCATGCGACCTTCCTTCAGGGCTTCCTGGGCCAACCGGGCGTCACCGGGGTTGTCTTCGACCAGCAGAATCTCAAACGTCTCTGGGGTATTGCGCAGGCTCAACTCTGATCCCCTTATCGGCCCGACGGCTTCTCGGATAGACTATAAAGATGGAACGGTCGGTTGAAAACCGGCTTACGTGCCGCAGATGTCGATTTCCTGTCATTGTTCACGCAGGGCGGCCGCACTGATTTGGCATGGGAAGCCGCTCACCGCGCAGGGGAAGTTGAAGTCCTTGCCGCGAATAAACATTTGCAGGGGGGGCGTCCCGCATTATTCGGGGGCGGCAATTCGATCATAGGAGGCAGTATGTCCAGGAATTCATTCGGATTTTCCTTCGGCCTCACTCTAATTCTGCTTGCGGGGCCGGGACTGGCCGCCGAGGTGACGATCCCGATAAACGCCATCGACAGTACCGGAGTAGGGGCCGTGATCGGCACCCTCCGGGCCAAGGATTCCAAGGCGGGGATGGTGGTCACGCCCAAGCTGGCCGGCCTCGGCGCAGGACCGCACGGCTTTCACGTGCATGAGAACCCGGCCTGCGGCACCAAGGAGGTGGATGGAAAGCCGGTTGCAGGCCTGGCCGCCGGGGGCCATTTCGATCCCGACAAGAGCGGCCACCACGAGGGACCCTGGGGGCACGGCCATCAGGGCGACATGCCTGCGTTGGCGGTGAACGGGGACGGTAGCGCCACCGATCCGGTGGTGGTTCCCCGTCTCAAGGTCGCCGATCTCAAGGGCCGGGCGGTGGTTATCCACGCTGATGCGGACAATTATGCGGATCAGCCCAAGCCGCTGGGTGGCGGCGGCGCGCGGGTGGCCTGCGGCGTGGTGCCCTGACCGAAGTTGGACCGAGGAGACGTTCGCGCCTGTCTCCTCGGCCCGTCTCCTGCCCCAGAGAGGTGGGGAAGGAGGGAGGGATCGTGCTGGCAAGGGCAGGCGTTTCCTTTGACATCGGTCAAGTGCCGGTCGTTTCAGTGGCCTCTAACCCTTTTGCGCCGTGAGGGGCCACAACCACGCGGCGCCGCGCACGCCCGAGGAATCGCCGTGGCGGGGCGGTACCATGCCGGTATCCACATGGTCGGAGAACACCCAGCGGCCCCAGAGGCCGGGGACCGCGTCGTAGAGGCCCTGGTGTTTGGACAGGCCGCCGCCCAGGACGATCACCGCCGGGTCGAGGATGTTGATCACCGAGGCTAACGCTCGGGCCAGGCGGTGGTGGTAGCGGTCTCGCGCCGCCTGCGCCGATGGCGTGGTTGCGGCGCAAATGTCCTCGGCCGACAGCCCTTCGCCATGGTCGCGGGCCAGTCCGGGGCCGGAAAGGAAGGTCTCGATGCAGCCATTCTTTCCGCAATAGCAGGCGGGGCCGGGGCGCTCATCGTCCTCGGGCCAGGGCAGCGGATTATGTCCCCATTCCCCGGCGATGGCGTTGGGGCCGGAGAGCAGGCGGCCGGAGACCACGATACCGCCGCCGACGCCGGTCCCCAGAATGACCCCGAACACGGTGGTATGGCCGGCCCCGGCGCCGTCGGTGGCCTCGGACAGGGCGAAGCAGTCGGCATCGTTGGCCAGCCGCACCGGCCGGACCAGTGCCGCCTCAAGGTCCTTGTCGAGCGGCTTACCGATCAGCCAGGTGGAATTGGCATTCTTGATCAGACCGGTCTTTGGGCTGACGGTGCCGGGAATACCGATACCTACACTACCGTCCCGGCCGGTTTCTGCTTCCAGGGCCAGTACCAGATCGCGGACGGTGGCAATGGTGCCGTCATAACTCTCTCGCGGGGTGGCCACCCGTCGGCGCGCCACCTCCCTGCCATCGGGGCCGAGGGCGACGGCCTCGATCTTGGTCCCGCCGAGATCGATTCCAATGCGAAGCTCGGCCACGGCCTCAGCGGATGCGGTAATGGGCGTGGCAGCCGTTGCACGAGGCGGTGATGTCGCTGATGGCGGCGTTGAGGGTTCGTAGCGCGGTGTAGCTGCGTTCGCTGTCCGCCCGCTTGGCGGCGGCCGCGAAGCGCTTGGTGCCATCGCGCATGGCCTCGTTGGCTTCCAGCATGGCCGGCGGCATGACCGCGGTCAGACGGACGGCGATCTCCGGGTCAAAGGGGCTGAGGCCGAGGCGCTGCTCGGCCAGGGCGGCGGCTTCGCGGTAGCGTTCGCTGGCGACGTGCGATAGCAGGGTGTCGAGCACGATGAGATGGTCGCGCATGGCGATCAGCATGTCCTGTTGCTGCTGGGGAGGCATGGTGACCAATTCCCGGGGATCCTCGGCCCAAGCCGCCGAAGACAGCAGCATCGTGCCGGCCGCCAGGGTGATCAAGGTCTTGCGCATGTGAACCTCCCTCCAGGATTTCAATGACTATCGCGTGCTCCGGCCGGAAAGAAAAGGGGCTACAGGCCTGTTGGCCCTCGGCCGTTCTGGTGGTTGAATGGCGATCATGTCCGCCGCCCCCCTGACCGATGACGAATTTGATCTGCTGATGGCTCCGCTGGGGCCGTTCGAGGCCGCCCCGCGGCTGGCGGTGGCGGTCTCGGGCGGTGCCGACAGCATGGCTCTCTGCCTGCTGGCGGCGACTTGGGCCGCCCGGCGGGGGGGCGAGTCCCTGGCGGTGACGGTGGACCACCGGCTGCGCCAGGAATCCGCCGCCGAGGCGGTCACGGTGGCGGGCTGGCTGGCGGCACGCGGCATCGGTCATCACGTCCTGGCCTGGGACGGCGATAAGCCCGGCGCCGATATCCAGGCGGCGGCGCGTGAAGCCCGTTACCGGCTGCTGGGGGAATTCTGCCGCTCGCGAGGCATTCTCCATCTGCTGCTGGCCCATCACCGTGAGGATCAGGCCGAGACGCTGTTATTGCGCCTGGGGCGGGGATCGGGGCTGGAGGGGCTGGCTGCCATGGCGCCGGTGCGGCCCACCCGCTGGGGACGGCTGCTGCGGCCCCTGCTGTCCCAACCGAAGGCCCGGCTGATAGCCACCCTGCGCCGGCAAGGGCAGGATTGGATCGAGGATCCGTCCAACGACAAGGAGGATTTCGCCAGGGTGCGGCTGCGTCGGCTGCTGCCCGCCCTGGCTGCCGAGGGACTGGACGCCCGACGTCTGGCTGCCACCGCCGCCCGCCTGGGCCGGGCCAGGATGGCTGTTGAGCAGGCGGTGGCCGAGGCGGCGGCCCGCTGGGTCGCTCTCCACCCCGCCGGCTTTGCCCGCTGTGGTGCCCAGGCGTTTCGCGCGGCGCCCGAAGAGGTGGGATTGCGGCTGCTGGCGCGGCTTCTCGGTGTCATTGGCGGCGACGCCTATTCCCCCCGGCTGGAACGCCTGGAGCGGCTGTACGGAGAGGTTCGCGGCGGGCTGGTGGCGGGGCGTACCCTGGCCGGTTGCCGGGTCTGTGCCGTGGAGGGCGACATCCTGATTTGCCGGGAAGCGGCCCGGATGGCACCGCCGCTGCCGCTGGTTCCCGGTGCCGTTCTGCTCTGGGACGGTCGCTTCCGGGCCGAGGTCGCGGCGGAAATTCCGGCGGGCCTTCGGTTGGGCGGCCTTGGACCCAGGGGCTGGCGCCGGGTGACGGCCGGCGGGGCTGGGGGGGGCATTCCCATTCCTGCCCGGTCAGGACTTCCTGCGGTGTGGGACGAGGTTGGTGTTTGCCAGGTGCCGCACCTCGGCTATAACCGGGATGGCAAGGCTTCGGCGCTCTCTTCGCTGGTTGCCGAGTCGGGCCGTGCCCTGACCGAGACAAGCTTTACGCTTGTGTCGTTCTGAAACGGCATTATGTGTAGGGGCGATGTCTTCGGTGAGGGATGGGCGGCGTTTGTCCGCGTCCTCGCCAAACCAGGAAGGACCGGATCTTGAACTTCAGCAAGAACCTGGCGTTGTGGGTCATCATCGCCGTGCTGCTGGTGATGCTCTTCAACCTGTTCCAGGCATCTTCGCCCCAACGGGGCGTCGGGCAAACTCCTTATTCGGATTTCCTGGCGGATGTGGATCGCGGCGGCATTGCCGACGTGACCATCCAGGGCAGCGCCATTACCGGTCACTATTCCGACGGCCGTCCGCTGGCTACCTATATGCCGCAGGACGCCAATGTGGTGGATAAGCTGCGGACCCAGAACGTGCGCATCACCGCGGTTCCGCCCACCGACGACACTCCGACGCTCTGGAGCGTGCTTGTGTCGTGGTTCCCCATGCTGCTGCTGATCGGCGTCTGGGTATTCTTTATGCGCCAGATGCAGTCTGGCGGCGGCAAGGCCATGGGCTTCGGCAAGAGCCGGGCACGCCTGCTGACCGAAAAGACCGGCCGTGTCACTTTCGAGGATGTTGCCGGCATCGACGAGGCCAAGCAGGAACTTGAGGAGATCGTCGAGTTCCTCAAGGACCCGCAGAAGTTCCAGCGTCTGGGCGGCAAGATCCCCAAGGGCTGCCTGCTGGTCGGCCCGCCCGGCACCGGCAAGACCCTGTTGGCCCGCGCCATCGCCGGTGAGGCCAATGTACCGTTTTTCACCATTTCCGGTTCGGACTTTGTCGAGATGTTCGTCGGCGTCGGCGCCAGCCGCGTCCGTGACATGTTCGAGCAGGGCAAGAAGAATGCGCCCTGTATCATCTTTATCGACGAAATCGATGCGGTCGGCCGCCATCGTGGCGCCGGCCTCGGCGGCGGCAATGACGAGCGCGAGCAGACGCTGAACCAGTTGCTGGTGGAGATGGACGGCTTCGAGTCCAACGAGGGCGTCATCCTTATCGCCGCCACCAACCGGCCCGACGTGCTTGACCCGGCGCTGTTGCGTCCTGGCCGCTTCGACCGTCAGGTGGTGGTGCCCAACCCCGATATTCTCGGCCGCGAAAAGATCATCAAGGTGCACATGCGCAAGGTGCCGCTGTCGCCCGACGTGGACGCCCGCATCATCGCGCGCGGCACCCCCGGCTTTTCCGGCGCCGATCTGGCCAATCTGGTCAATGAGGCCGCCTTGCTGGCGGCGCGCGCCGGCAAGCGGGTGGTGACCATGGCCGAGTTCGAATCGGCCAAGGATAAGGTGATGATGGGAGCCGAGCGCCGCTCCATGGTCATGACCGAAGAGGAAAAGAAGCTCACCGCCTATCACGAGGCCGGCCATGCTCTGGTGATGATGCATCAGCCCGCGCACGAGCCGCTGCACAAGGTGACCATCATTCCGCGCGGCCGCGCCCTGGGCCTGACCATGTCGCTGCCCGAGCGGGACCGTTATTCCCTGTCGCTGCGCCAGATCAAGGCGATGATCGCCTCCTTCTTCGGCGGCCGCGTTGCCGAAGAGATGATCTTCGGCCTCGACGCGGTGACCACCGGCGCTTCCAACGATATCCAGCGGGCGACCGAACTGGCGCGCAAGCTGGTGACCGAATACGGCTTCTCGGAGAAGCTGGGGCCGTTGCGCTACAACGACAACCAGGAGGAAATCTTCCTCGGCCATTCCGTGACCCAGCACAAGAACGTGTCCGAGGCCACCGCCAGCATGATCGATTCCGAAGTGCGGCGCTTTGTCGAGGAAGGCGAGACTACGGCTCGCGAAATCCTGGCTAAGTTCCGCGCCGAGTTGGAGATCATCGCCAAGGGGCTGCTGGAGTTGGAGACGCTGTCGCGCGCTGATATCGACGCTCTGATCAGGGGTGAGACCATCACCCGGGGCGACGGCAGCGATTACCAGTCCAAGGACCCGCCGCGCCGGTCCTCGGTGCCGAGTTCCGGCCCCGGAGCCGCTCGCGGCGGCTATGATCCGGAGCCGCAGCCCGGTGCCTGATCCGGCTGTATCATCCGCCTTCTGCCGAAGCCCCGCCCTGCCGCGGGGCTTCGCGTTGGAGGGGGGGGGGCTGGCCGGGCGGCTCTATCTGCTGCCCAGCGGTATCGTTGCCGGCGAGCAGGCCGCTTCCGCCATCATCGCCGGCCATGGCTGGCCCTTGGCCGAGGGGCTGCTCGCCTTTACCCAGATGGGCATCATCCTGCGGGACGGGGAGCAGGCGCATCTGGCCGTGGCTCCCTTCGCCGAGGCGGTAGAGTGGTGCGAGGGCGACAGTCCCGATCTAGCCCGCCATCTGGGAGCCTTGGTCCAACGCATCGGTGCCCGACGTGCTCCCTGGGGCGGTGTGGCGATGGACCAGCCGGTGATCATGGGGATCGTGAATGTCACGCCCGACAGCTTTTCCGATGGCGGCGAGGTCTTCTCCACCGGTTCCGCCGTCGCCCGGGCCGTGGCCATGGTCGAGGCCGGCGCTGCAATCATTGATGTCGGCGGTGAGTCCACCCGGCCGGGGGCCGAGCCGGTCTCCGTGGACGAGGAAGCGCGCCGGGTGATTCCGGTGGTGCGGACTCTGGCGGAAAAAGGGGTCAGGGTCTCCATCGACACCCGCAATGCCGCAGTGATGGATCAGGCGGTGGCGGCCGGGGCCGTGATCATCAACGACGTTACCGCCCTGTTGGGAGACCCCAAATCCCTCGGTGTGGCTGCCAAATCCGGGGCGGCCATCTGCCTGATGCACATGCAGGGCGACGATCCCCGCACCATGCAGGCCGATCCCCATTACGATTGCGCCCCGCTCGATGTCTACGACCACCTTGCCGGGCGGGTGGCGGCCTGCGAGGCCGCCGGCATTACCCGCTCGCGCCTATGCCTTGATCCCGGTATCGGCTTCGGCAAGAGCCCGGAGCACAATGCCCAGATTCTGGGATCGCTGGCCCTGCTGCACGGGCTCGGCCTGCCGCTGCTGCTGGGGGTCAGCCGCAAGAGCTTCGTCGCCCGCCTCAGCCGGGGCGAAGCCGCCAAGGACCGCCTGCCCGGCACCCTGGCCGCCAATCTGGCCGGCCTGGATGCCGGGGTCCAAGTGCTGCGCGTCCACGACGTAGCGGAGACCATGCAGGCGCTGGCCGTCTGGCATGCCCTGCGGATGGGGGGTTAGTTCTCCGCTTTCCGGCTGCCGAGGGCCAAGGCCAGCAGCCGTGACGTCTCCACATGATGGGCGGCGGCGATATCGGCCAGGGACAGGACGGGATCGTTGACGGCGATGCCACCGGCACGGAGCCGGTTCAATAAGGTCTGATCATTGATGCCGAGAACCGGGGCCAGGTGGGCCAGCGGCGCTTTTTCTGCGGCTTGCGCCAGTTGGTGCATCGGATTGCCCGGGCGTTCGGCCGGCAAGGCCAGGACGAAGGTGGCAATACCGGCGGCGACCGCCGCGAACAGCAAGTGAGTCCGGGGCTGGCGCAGCAGATTGGCGAAACTGGCCCGATGCCGGACCACGTGCAGGACGGCGGCCGTGATGAAAAGCATTCCGACCCATTCGTGAATGGTTTCAATCGATCCCCGGGCGAGATGGAAGAACAAAATGACGCCTGTTACCGCCGCTACCAGCCACAAGGCGGTGGTGATCGTGGTGATGTGCCTGCGCAGGAGGTCGTCGAACTGATTGGTGACGATGGACATCTGGGAGCTTCTATTCCGGTTAAAGGTGTTCGAACCGAGACCTAACCTAGCGCCGAGATGTAACAGGGGGATGTCGCGTTTGTGACCGAAGGTAGGGGCGGGCGCATGGCCCAAAACCGGCTCGCGCATGGGCAATCTAAGGTGGCAGTTGAGCGAATAAGTTCCAATAACGAGCATATTCTGTTGAAAAAATATCATTAAGGTGATAATGGTGTATATAAACACGTAATGGTTATTGAAATTTCGCATGAAACACGGCAAAGCTTTGTCATGTCGCCTTCGGCATCCCGCTGAAGGTTCTGGATGAGGGGGGATGGCATGCCGCCAATTCGAGCGCAGGTACAGATCGTGCCGCGTATTTCCATCGTCCTGTTTCTGTCGCTGATGATTTCCGCTTGCGCGGTGAAAATGGCGCCGGACTATGATCAGTCCGTCATCACCAAGTTGACGGCCTGCAACGAGAAAATCGCTACCTACTTCACCTCGTTCGATCCCAGCAAGGCCTATGCGGATCGCCACGCGTTCTACGACGATGTCATCGGACAGGAGAGTGCGTTGGGGATCGAGCTGAGGGCGCGGCCGACGCCGCAGCCCCTGGTTCTGAACTGGCTTGGCTTTGATCGGGCCGATACCGAGGTGGGCAAGATCGCCAAGAGCACGGAGGCGCCGAGCATCAATGCCGTGGCCATGATCGTGAAGCGGCTGGAGTACCTGCGCGACGAGGACAAGAATAAGGCTCTTTCGGCGCCATTGGTGGCGCTGACCCGGGGGGAGGTCGAATCCTTCATGGTTGATGCCTTGACCTATGAAATGGCTCTCAAGCGTTAGGAGGTTCGAGATGGCGACCATTGATCCGACCCAAATCCTTGGCGACATGCTGGGGGCGGCCAATGCCTCCCTGAATGCCGATCTCACGACCATGGGCGGCTACGCCGAGGCCAAGGCCCAGGCCATCGCCAATCAGGCCTCCATGATAGGGACCTACTACGCCAGCGGTCAGATCACCGAAGTGGAGGCTCAGCATTTCCTGGATGGGCTGCAGGATATGGTGACGAGCTTCGTCAACACGGTGGAAGGCCTGGCCTTGATCGACGTCGAAAAGGCCTGGAACGCCATGATCGGCGTTTTGTGGGATGCCATCGGTTCGGCGACCGGTGGCGCCCTCACCCTGACCAAGCCGGTCATGCCGTAAGAGAAATGGAGCGGAAAGGGGGGGCATTCCCCCTTTCCGCTTCCTTTCGGCCGTCACTCGCGCTATCCAATCCCTCTTCCGCCAAGAGGGATATAGCATCGTAATGACGCGCAAACTGTTCGGCACCGACGGGGTGCGGGGAACCGCCAATACCGAGCCGATGACCGCCGAGACCGCCCTGAAGCTGGGGATGGCCGCCGGTCACCATTTCACCCGGGGCGACCATCGCCACATGGTGGTGATCGGCAAGGACACGAGGCTGTCGGGCTATCTGCTGGAACCGGCGCTGACCGCCGGCTTCATTTCGGTGGGCATGGACGTGGTGCTGCTGGGGCCGTTGCCCACGCCGGCGGTGGCCATGCTGACCCGCTCGCTCCGCGCCGATCTGGGTGTGATGATCTCGGCGTCGCACAATCCCTATCAGGACAACGGCATCAAGCTGTTCGGTCCCGACGGCTTCAAGCTGTCCGACGAGGATGAGCTGACCATCGAGTCCAAGATGTCGAACGGGCTGGAACAGCACCGGGTGGGCTCTGACCATCTCGGGCGGGCCAAGCGCCTGGACGACGCGGTGGGGCGCTACATCGAATACGTAAAGAACACATTTCCGCGTGGCCTGCGTCTCGACGGGCTCAAGATCGTCATCGATTGCGCCAACGGCGCCGCCTACAAGGTCGCCCCCACCGTGCTGTGGGAGTTGGGCGCGGTGGTGGTGCCTGTGGGGGTGACGCCGGATGGTTTCAACATCAACAAGGATTGCGGCTCGCTCCACACCCAGACGCTGAGCGAGCAGGTGGTGGCCCACGGTGCCCATCTTGGTATCGCCCTGGATGGCGACGCCGACCGGGTGGTGCTGTGCGACGAGAACGGGACTCTGATCGACGGCGATCAGCTGATGGCGCTGATCGCCGATCTGTGGAATCGCTCGGGGCAGCTCAAGGGCGGTGGCATCGTCGCCACCGTCATGTCCAATCTCGGATTGGAGCGTTTCCTGAACCAGCGCGGTCTGGCCACGGTGCGGACCAATGTGGGTGACCGCTATGTGCTGGAGCACATGCGCCGGGAAGGCTTCAATGTGGGTGGCGAGCAGTCGGGGCACATCATCCTGTCCGACCACTCCACCACCGGCGACGGTCTGGTTGCGGCCCTGCAGGTGCTGGCTGCCCTGATCGGGTCGGGCAAGCCGGCCAGCGAAATGCTGCGGCTGTTCACGCCGCTGCCGCAGGTGCTGAAGAATGTGCGGATCACCACGGCTTCGGTCGCCGAGGTTCTGGGCAATGCCAAGGTCGAAGCCGCTATCAAGGCGGCCGAGGCTGAACTTGCAGGTACCGGCCGCTTGCTGATTCGCAAGTCGGGAACCGAACCTCTGATCCGGGTGATGGCCGAAGGCGAAGACGAGGCTCAGGTCAACCGGGTGGTCGACACCATCATCGAGACCATCAAGGTGGCTGCCGGCTGAGGCGGGAAGGAGGCTTGCGCCCCCTTCGACTTGGGTCAGGCGGCGACTACGGCCTTTTCGCTGTATCGCTCGGCCACGCGCCGCATGCTCAGGGCGATGTCGGGGCAAAGCTCGACCAGACGCTGGGCCAGGCTGTGGGCGACCCTGGCATCGACAACCTGACCAGAGGCCTCGGCTTCAAGAATATCGGCGAGTTGATCGATCTCTTCCCAACGGTACTGCATGATGCACCTCATGGCCCGACGGAGCGAATACTCCCTAGGGCGCAAATCTAGAGAATTATGCTGCGATGCACAATCCAGGGAACACCCGATATTGTGTGACAATTAGAATCATTCCCCATATGCTGTTTTGCTTGGGTTGAAAGTATGGGGCGATCTTTGGGGAGGCGAGCCATGAACGGTCGGGTTCTCATCATCGCCGGATCCGATTCTGGGGGCGGCGCCGGAATTCAGGCCGACATCAAGGCGGTAACCTGCCTGGGAGGATTTGCCGCCACGGCGATCACCGCCCTGACCGCCCAGAACACCCTGGGGGTTTCGGGCATCCACGAGGTGCCGTCAGATTTCGTTACCGCCCAGATGGAGGCGGTGCTCAGTGATATCGGTGCCGACTGCATCAAGACCGGTATGCTGGCATCCGCCGCCATCGTCGAGGCGGTGGCCGAGGCCCTGGTCGTCCTGGCTCCCGATGTGCCGCTGGTGCTCGATCCGGTGATGGTGGCCAAGGGTGGCGCCGCCTTGCTGGCTGACAGTGCCGCCGGCGCCCTGGCGACGCGACTGATCCCTCGTGCCCGGTTGCTCACGCCCAATATTCCCGAGGCCGAAGTGTTGCTCGGCCGGGCCATTCCCGACCTCGCCGCCATGGAGCGGGCGGCCGCCGATCTGCTGGCCCTGGGGCCGCGGGCGGTGCTGCTCAAGGGCGGGCATATGGAAGGTGACCTGCTGGTGGACGTGCTGGCCGATGGTGACGGGCTACGGCGGTTCACCGGCCGGCGCATCGCCAGCCGCTCCACCCACGGCACCGGCTGCACCCTGGCCTCGGCCATCGCCTGCGGTCTGGCCCAGGGCCTCGCCCTCGACGCAGCGGTGGCGCGCGCCAGGGCCTATGTGGTCAAGGCCATCGAGACCGCGCCGGGATTGGGCCGGGGCCATGGTCCGCTCAATCATGGCCATACGGTGATCGCCTGAAATTCAAAGCCACTACCTATGCACAGGTATCTGGCAGTTCATGTTCGCCTTGCTGACCCCTATGGTTTTGTCCATGCTTTTCCGGCGTTCGGTCCGTCAAGCCACTGAGAGCGTATGAGGGGCATGATGAAAATCAGCAATAATGAATTCATGTTTCCGGAAATAGCGGTGCCGCATACGGTATTCTCAATTAAACATGCATTTATAATGGGAGCGATAAATGGGGCGATCAAGTCTGGCGCAAAAGGATTCAGAATAATTGAGGTTGGATCATGGCTGGGGGCGTCAACCCTGCTCTGGGCTGAGTCCATTCTCCGCTTCGGAGGGGAGGATGTTGCGCGAAGATCGACGATTCTGTCGGTTGATTCCTGGCGTCCAGTGTTGAGCTCGGAAGATCTTGAGGATCAGCACTATCGTGATTTTGTCTCTGCATCGAATAATGACGTTGCGTATAATATATTCTTACACAACTCCCGTATAGGGTCGGAGAGGTTCTGTGTAAAAATTGATCACATCCGCGGACTTTCCGAGGATGTCCTTCCGGAAGTTGACGGAGGTCAATTTGATATTGTTTATATAGACGCGGGCCATTACTACGATGACTGTGTGTTTGATATCGCCCAGGCGAAAAGGCTGGTTCGGGTCGGGGGGGCCATATGCGGCGACGATCTCAATGCCCCGATGAGCGATGTTGACATGGAGGTGTTGCTGGCAAACAAGAACCGCGACACGATCCTTAATCCGAGGACAGGCTTCTACTTCCATCCTGGCGTCACGCTGGCCGTCGGTGAGTCATTTCCGGAGGTTGGCGCCTGCGGGGGCTTCTGGAGTGTGAAAAAGACGGCCGATAACGGTTTCGTTCCCAGTGACGTCAGGCTCAACGGGATGTTCACCCCTTCATTCCTCAGCGACAAAGACAAGGCCAGCTTTCGGGAACTCATGGCCACTCACTACCCGTAGAAATGTCCAGCCGCGGGGCAGTCAGGGTGGTCAGCGCTTCATATTGCTCTTAGCCGCGCCCTTCCGGATGGGCGGAAACCAGTCGTGCAGCCGGGTTTCCGGCGGAAACACCGACTCGCCCCGCCACCATGCCGAGATCGCGTCGGCGCGGTGGATCACCGCCTTCAGCGCCGGGACGAAATCAACGCCAGGGCAGTCGCGCCCGGCCTGATGGAAGGGCAGGGCGAGGCCGAAGACGGCACCATCGAACACGTCCTTGGGTGGCATCTGGTAGTCGTGAGAGGGCGGCGGCCCGAAGATGGGGGCGTCCAGCTTGGCATAGGTGGTCATGCACCAGCGGGCGTCCATCTGATAAAGCGAACGGCATTTGAGCGGCCGCAGGGCGTAGATGGAGCAGGCTCCCTCCACCAGGAACACGCAGGGCCGCCCGGAATTCCAGGCATCAAGGCGGGCGAGGATGGTCTCGGAGTCCGGGAGCTTTCTGATCTCGCCGGCGATATGCAGTACCTCGATAGCGGTGGCGCCCACCCGCTGATGGCAGCACCATCCGCAACCCTTGCGGCAGGCCGCCGGTTTGGTCCCCAGGGCGAAGGCGGGGGTGGCGCGAATTTGGGCCCACAATGCCTCCGCCAGGGCGAAGACTTCGCCGGCCACGGCCACCGAGGACTCGGCGCCCTTGGCAAGAGCGCTTGCAGCGGCAGTACGGGCGGCGTCGAAGGCCGCGTCGCGAATGGGCGAGACCTTGGTCCCGCCTGCTGGCTTAGCGGCAATGGCGGAGACGGCGGACTCGGCGGTGAAGGTCTTGCTCATGGCCCGGACCATAGCAATTCGGCGGCGGCGGCGCATTCCGAAAAAGCCGAGTTGACGGGCTTGGTCTTGCCCTCATACACTCCGCCCGGGCCACGGTCCCCCAACGGGCCGCGTCCCTTCTGCGAGGGAGGGTTACAGCTTATGACTGATGTTCCGAAGCCCGCTGCCAAGCCGGCCAATCCAAATTTCTCTTCTGGTCCCTGCGCCAAGCGTCCCGGTTGGACGGTGGATGCGCTCAAGGCCGCGCCGGTGGGACGGTCCCATCGCGCCAAGATCGGTAAGTCCCGGCTGGAGGAGGTCATCGACCGCACTCGCGCCGTGCTCGGCATTCCCGCCGATTACCGCATCGGCATCGTCCCCGCTTCCGATACCGGAGCGGTGGAGATGGCGCTGTGGTCCCTGCTCGGTGCCCGTGGCGTCGACGCGCTCGCCTGGGAGAGCTTCGGCGAGGGCTGGGTGACCGACATCACCAAGCAGCTCAAGATCGAGGACACAAGGGTGGTCAAGGCCGGCTACGGCGAACTGCCCGACCTGTCCCAGGTCGATTTCAATCGCGACGTGGTGTTCACCTGGAACGGCACCACCGCCGGCGTCCGGGTGCCCAACGGCGACTGGATCGCCGATGACCGCAAGGGCCTGACCATTTGCGACGCCACCAGCGCGGTGTTCGCCATGGACCTGCCCTGGGCCAAGCTGGACGTGGTCACCTGGTCCTGGCAGAAGGTGCTGGGCGGCGAAGGCGGCCACGGCATGCTGGTGCTGAGCCCCCGCGCGGTCGAGCGGCTGGAGACCTACAAGCCGGCATGGCCGCTGCCCAAGATATTCCGCATGACCAAGGGCGGAAAGCTGATCGAGGGCATCTTCAAGGGCGAGACCATCAATACGCCCTCCATGATCGCGGTCGAGGATCAGATCGACGCCCTGAAGTGGGCCGAGTCCCTTGGCGGCATCAA
>Ga0265313_10001928_pt1 | contig 18811 bp, 20 predicted proteins | sample 4123metaG_FD_203122 | JGI IMG/M metagenome (GOLD analysis project Ga0265313, IMG submission 203122) | Rhizosphere microbial communities from Carex aquatilis grown in University of Washington, Seatle, WA, United States - 4-1-23 metaG | ecosystem: Host-associated > Plants > Roots > Rhizosphere >...
GCACCGGCCGCCATCAGCGCGTGCTCGCCCGTGCCGCACCCGACGTCGAGTACCCGTCCGCGAAGGCGATCGCCGGCTGCGAGGCGCGCGAACGCCGGCTGCGGCTTCCCGATGTCCCACGGCGGCGGCGACGCGTACGCCGCCTCGAACTCCGCGGCGCGGTCTCGCGCGGGCTGACCTTCGGTCACAATCGGTCTACTCCCGTTTGCCGAAGCGATGCTGCGCACAGACTGCCCCAAAGGCTGCATCCGTGTCACGACTCGCTTCGCATGTGGGCAGTTGGCAAAGGACTACGACGGGCTTATGCACGTTTCAGTCGCATCTCCGAGTTCGCGGCTCGTGGGCAGACCGTGGCGCGGCTGCTGTGCGACACTCTCCGCTCGTGGCGAACTCGGGGGACGGAGAGCAGCGGCCGACGGGCACCGTCACGTTCTTGTTCACCGACGTCGAGGGCTCGACGCGCTGGTGGTCGGCGGACAAGGAGGCCATGTCGGCGTCGTTGCGGGTGCACGACGAGGTTCTGCGCACGGCGATCGAGTCGAACGGTGGGTACGTGTTCACCACCGCCGGCGATTCGTTCGCGGCTGCGTTCACTCGCCCGACCGACGCGGTTCGCGCCGCGACAGGCGCCCAGCGAGCACTCGCCGATGCAACGTGGCCCGGGCCCGCGTTGTTGGTTCGCATGGGCTTGCATCTCGGTGAGGCCGAGGAGCGCGCCGGTGACTACTTCGGGCCGGTCGTCAACACCGCGGCACGCGTCGAGGCCGCAGGCCACGGTGGGCAGCTGCTCGCCACCGAGGCGGTACGACTCGCGGCCTCGATCGCCGGCGCGGTCGATCTCGGCACGCACCGCCTGCGTGACGTCGCCGAACCGATCCGCCTGTTCCAGCTCGGCGACGGCGCGTTCCCGCCGTTGCGGGTCATCGATCCCGGACGGTCGAACCTTCCCGCTCGCGCGACGCGTCTCATTGGCCGCGAACACGAGGTGACAAGGGTCCGCGGACTGCTCACGGAGCATCGCCTGGTGACGATTACTGCGGTCGGCGGTGTGGGCAAGACCAGGCTGGCCATCGCGATCGGCGAGTCGGAGCTCGCGCATCGTGCCGGCGGGGTGTGGTTCGTCGACCTCACGACCGTTGTCGACGGATCTGACGTTCCCGCCGCGATCGCGAACGCGGTCGGCCTGACCCTGCGGCCGGGAAACGCCACTGACCAGATCGTCCGCTATCTCGCCGACAAAGCGGCGCTCGTAATCCTCGACAACTGCGAACACGTCATCGACGACACCGCCGAATTCGCGGAGCGTTTCCTCGCGGCGCACGGACCGGCGATCATCCTCGCGACCAGTCGCGAAGCCCTCGACGTCGACGGTGAACGGGCCGTGGTGCTCGGGTCGCTCCCGACCGATACGCCCGACTCCGCCGGCGTGCGCCTGTACGTCGACCGCGCCGCTGCAGTCGATCCCGCGTTCGTCGCGAGCGCCGACGACTCGGCGATCATCTCGGCGATCTGTGGTCGCCTCGACGGCATGCCCCTCGCCATCGAGCTCGCGGCCGCCCGGGTCACCGTGATGACGACCGCCGAGTTGCTGGCGGGGCTCGACGACCGGTTCCGGCTCCTGGCGGGAGGTCGACGACGCCAACGCCAACGCACGCTCGAAGCGATGCTCGACTGGAGTTACGACCTGCTCGCGCCGGCCGAGCAGGAGGTGTTCCGGGCGTTGGGTGTGTTCGTCGACGGGTTCGATCTCGACGCAGTCGCTGCGCTGACGCGCTCGGACCGAGCGACTGCCATGGCGGTGGTGGAGGCGTTGGTGGCGAAGTCGTTGGTGGTCCGCGCCGACGGTGGGGACGTCGCGCGTTTCACGCTGCTCGAGACCGTGAAGGCCTACGCGGAGGATCGGCTCGTCGACGCGGGTGAAGCGGCCGACGTGCGGAACCGGCACCTCGAGCACTTCCGCAGCCTGGCCATGGCAGAGGGTCGTGTCCTGTTCGCGTCCATGAGCGTCGGCACCCGTCTGCGCCACGACACGAGCAACATTGTGGTGGCCTTTGGCTGGGCCTCGGGAACGGAGCAGTGGACCGCGGGCGGCGAGTTGCTGGCGGGGAGCGCGATGGCCTTCTGGGCCGCGGTGCAGATGATCGAATACCGCGCGCTCGCGGATCGGGCGATCGCCGACCTGGCCGCGCGCGATCGGGAGCTCGCCGGATACGTCCAGTCCCAAACCCTGTACGCGCTCGGGGTGGTCCAAGATTGGCCGAGCTTCCTGTCGATTGTTCGGGACCTCGCGACGTCGCCCGTCCCCGCCCTCCGCGTGACCGGACTGGGGATGACTGCGTGGCTGGCGGCATTCACCGACGCCGAAGCCGCGGAGCGTTACCTCGCTCGCGCGCGATCGGAGTACGACGAGCTCGGAACGGTGCCGGAGCCCGACCGGCTGGCCGCGTTCGCGGCGATCATGTGGGGGGCCGCGAACCTCGCGTTGACTGCGGGTGACTATCACGCGGCGCTCGTGAGCTCGCAAGTGGCCCTCGACGCGGGCGATCACCACCCATGGACCTACGCGTTGCTCGAGCTCTCGAGCATCCTGGCGATGTGTCTGGTCTTGATCGGCGAACCGGCGCGGGCGCTCGACATCGTCTCCCGCCGCGACGCGTACGCCCTCGACTACTACGACGGATCCGAGATCCGCGCGCTCGCGCGCCTCGCGCTCGGCGAGATGGATCAGGCCCGCGGTTTGGTCAAGGCGCACGGTCGGCGTGCCGCGACCGGACGCGATATCGCGGAGTCCGACGACAGTCTCGTGCTCCTCGCCGCGCTCGCCCACGCGGAAGGCGACGATCAGATTGCGCGTGACCTGCTGTCGAGCATGGGACTGGAACGCCAACCGGCCACGATCGCGTTCGCCGGCGATCTCGCGAACCGGCTCGGCATGCTCGACGAGCTTCAGGAGCTGCGACAACAAACGCGCGCGCTCCTCACGGAGGACCAGCGAATCATCGCATCCCAACGATCGCTCGCCGCCCTCCGAGCCGAGCTCGCGCGCAGAGGTTGGGACTGACGCGCGGAGACGGCTCGGAGCCTCATGCCGGCATGAACTTCGAATAGGTCTGGTTCGCGGCCAGGATGACATGGTCCTCGACGCCGTTCTCCCGGTCGACGTTGGCAAGCGCGTACTCCGGTGACGTCATCATCGACAGGAACGCTGCGCGTGACGGGTACTGGGCGAGCACGACCCAGTCCCAGTGTTCCCCTTCGCGAAGATGCCCGAGCGCGGCACCCTCGATGTGTCCCGCCCACAAGATCGTTCCGCCGACCTTCTTGAGCAGGGGCATGTCCGCCTGGCTGTAGCGGGAATATGCGTCCCAGCCCGAACCTCGATCGTCGAGCGACCGCGCTCGGAATCGCACGAGATTGACCATGACCACGGGCCCAGCGTCGGGCAGAGCGCGAACGAACTCCTCGTTGAGATCTGTCGGGCGTCCGATCATTGGGTTGTCACTCCCTATGCTGACGATGTCGTTGTCACGGCGTATAGGGGACCGCGCTGTTCGGGCGGCCCGCGACCGGATCCCACCGCGGGATGGTCCCGTCCCACTCGTCGAGCGGCGCGCAGTGCCACAGCCACGTCGCGCCGGGGTTCGGGAGTCCTGGCAGCGACGATCGCCCATTCGCCCACAGCAGTGCGGTCCACGGGTCGGCGTCGCTCGGCCACCAGGGGAAGAGCCGGTCGAGGACCGCGCGAGCGAGACCGCGGGGAGCCTCGAAGCCGGCGCCGAGTCCGGCGGTGATGTCGTGGGTGTGCACGAGTAGCTCGTCGATGCCCATGGCCACCCATCCGCCGGCGTCGGCCATCCCGGCCGGATGGAACGCGCGCGCGTCGGCCGGTGCGGCACGCGCCACGTCGGCCAGGACGAGCATGAGCACTTGCATCGTCCAGACCAGGTCGTCGATCGGCGCGTCGGGTACTACGCCGACGACCACCGGGCGGAAGGCGCGCGCGCGGGTTGCAAGCTGGTGCGCGAACGCGAGCGAGCACAGGTGTTCGAGTGTCTGGCGACAAGTCCAGTCGGTGTCGGCGGCGCGAGCCGACCAGTCTGCTGACACAAGTCTTCCGAGGGCGGCTGAACACTGCTCGGTAGCGGCGACCAGGTCGCCGGGGCTCAGATCCACGAACCGACGATACGACTGACCCACCCGAGTGCGCTCTCTCTTGAGCGCGGCTATCCGTCGCGTGCTCGGGCTTTGGCGTGTTCGAGGTGGTGTTTTCGGTGGTGGGCCCAGCACAGGAGTGTGAGGTTGTCGAGGTTGGTGGGGCCGCCGTCTTCCCAGTGCCAGACGTGGTGCCCTTCACACCAGCCCGGCAACACGGTGCAGCCGGGTGCGGTGCAGTGCCGATCACGGGCCACGAGCGCCCGCCACAGCGGCGCCGAAATGTTGCGCGTCGTACGACCCACGTCGACGACGAGGCCGTCACCGTCGGTGATGATCCGGTTGATGTTGCAGTCACACGCCAACCGCTCCAGCGTGGCGCGCGACAGCCGCCCGTACCGTTCACCTTCCACGCGAATGTCGGCGATGAGGTCGGGATGGTCGGTGTCGTGGTCGTTGAGATCGGCGACGAAGCTCAGGTGCGGCTGCCCGCGCCGGCGGGTGGAGGGGCTGACGTGGTTGTGGTTGACGATCAGTGAACGGCGGCAGATCTCCACGAACGCCTCCGCGTACCGTTGGGAGGTGCGGCGTTTGTCGCCGTCGACCTTGAGATCGGCGGCCATGGCCTCGACCGCGGCACTGACGATCTCACCGGCTTCGGGATCGAGCGATGCGTTGACATGGACCCGGTCACCCACCAACGACGCATGGAAGCGGTTCTTCGTATACGCCTGCTCGTCGGAGTTGGCGCCACCGTCACCGTCGATCGCATCGGTGTAGCGGGCCACCGCCGCCCGCAACGACTTCGGGTCCGTCTGGCGGGCGACGTCGACCAGCCCGGCTTCGATCTCGGCGAGACGTTCGGCGCGTTCTTCGGTGTAGGCGTTCGCGATCACCGCCGCGTGCGCCCGGGAGATGTCACCGGCGTCGAACGCCTTCTCGGTTGCCGGGAGGCGGTGCAACGCTTTCGCCAGGTTCACCGCCGCGCGCGCCGCGCCTGCGTCCATCCGGCACCGTTGTTGGATCGCGGCCGCCGCGCTCAAAGAACCCGTCGGCCTGCCACGCACCCGAACGGGTGTACTCGCCGACCATGCACAACCACTGGGCCTCGATCGCGTCGAGCTCACGCCGGCCGCGCACGATGCAATCGAGCATCGACGCGAACCCCCGCACCTCCGTGTCCATACGACCGACAATACAGAGGGGGTGAGACACTCAAACCCGCGAAAACCCGTTTCCCGTAAGAGTTTTTCGAAAAGAAAAGTGCGCGCCGCCGCCCGCTGTGGGTCAGTCGGAGCCGAGAAGATCCCACCGGTTTCCGGCGATGTCGCGAAACGCCGCGACGCGCCCGTAAGGCTCCGAGCGTGGCGACGACAGGAACTCGACGCCGGCCGACACCATACGTGCGTACGCCGCGTCGAAGTCGTCGACGCGCAAGAAGAAGCCGACCCGGCCCGCGACTTGGTTCCCGACGGCGGCAACCTGGCGCGCGCCGTGGGCAAGCGCGAGAAGAATGCCGGTCTCCGCGCCGGGTGGGCGAACAACGACCCATCGCTTCGGCCGCCCGTCGTTGCCCACCGACGGCGCGTCTTCGACGAGGTCGAATCCCAACGTGCCGACGAAGAACTGGATCGCTGTTTCGTAGTCGTTGACGATGATTGCGACGAGATCGAGCCGCACGAGATGCAGGCGGGCTACTTCGGCTCGGAGTCGACGTACGCCGAGTAGAGCTCGCGCGGCCAGTAGCGGTCGGCCTGCACGTCGTCCGCGTCTACCAACTCGGCTCGGACTCGGTCGTAGTCGTAGCAGTTGAGCTCGTACTGATTTCCCCACGGGTCGACGAGATTGAACGCCCAACACAGGTCGAAGTCCACCAGATCGGCGCACACGAGGGGCTCACCGCGCGGATTGTCGATCCCGCACGGCAATGAGCGGGCGAACGACATGAACGTGTCCGCGTCGACGCTGAACGCCACGCCATTCTGTTGAGGAATCATCGGGTGGCCCTCATTGGCCTCGAACAGCGCGAGCGTCGTCTTCCCGCCGTCGGCCGAGATCTGGAGCGGACCACCTTCGAACCCCGTGGCCCAGAAGTCGTACGCCTCGACGGGTTCGAACCCGAGATGCTCTGCGTACCAGCGGGCGGCCGCCGCTCGATCCGGCACACGGATGTGCACATGGTCGAGCCGTCCCATTCGGAATCCTGATCGCGGCGATTGCATGCTTCCAGCGTAGATGCCGAAGACCCGCCGCCGGTCGGTGATCCGCCATCCGCAACGCCGCGCCCGCTCCGCGTCCCGCTCAGCTGATCGTGATCGTGATGGGCAGGCTCGCCTTGCTCGGGGGCTTCTCGGAGTCGATCGCCTGCACGACGGTCTGGTAGGTGCCCTTCTGCGTCGGCTTGCCGGAGATGGTTCCGGTCTGGGCGTTGAGCGTGCAGCCGTTGGGGAGCGATCCCGACGCCAGTGCCCAGCGGACCGGTGCGAGACCGCCACTGGTTTGCAGGCGCGTCGAATACGAAACACCAACCTTGCCGGTGCCGGCGTGCGAGATCCACACCTGTCGGCCTCCCGGCGGCGGCACGATGAAGAAGCGCGGGTCAGCGCCGGGCACGACGAACGTCACCACAACGTTGCTTCCGACCTGTTTGCTCGTGACGACGCACGGCGCGACGTTCGCAACCTTCGGGCACTGCAGGAGAAACGCGGTTCCCGGCTTCGCGACCGACGGACTCGACACGCTCTTGAACGGCACGATCGAGTCGAAGCACACCAGCTCGGCCTGCGTGGCGGACGCGAGCGGCAACGTCGCGGTCACGGTCAGGCGATCGCGCGGCGTGAATCCCGGGTCGGTGAGGTTCGCGACCGGCGCGGTCGTAGGCGGGAGCTTCGGGCAGTGCAATGACCCGGGTGCGATCGTGAGATGCACGGTCCCGATTCCAGACCCCGGCGTCCCGCTCACCTTCACGGTCAGCCCCGGAGCCTGCACGGTTGCCGACGCGGCCCGAGTCGCGTTGCACGGCTGCCCGCTCGTGCATCCCGTGGTGCCCGAGGGCAACGTGACGGTCAACGGTGCGCGCTGGACGAAAGTTGCGGTCGCCGCGGGCCCGGTGCAAAGCGTCGCCGGGCTGTATCCGTAGCTGGCGCCGGCGTCTATGGACGCTCCCGCGAACAGGCCGGATGTCACTGCGCCCGCGAGCGGGAAGAAGTTTCCGACAGTCGAGGTCTGGCCGGTGCTCCACGTGATGGTGTCCGAGCCTACGAGGCGCAACGCGTCGCCGGAGAATATGGCCGTGTCGCAGTTCTCGGGCTGGCGAAAGGATCCACTGAACGACACGGTGCCACTCGTAATCCCGAGTCCTGCACACCCCGAGAACGATTCGGTGCCCGTGACGCTCGCCGTGACCTTCGCCGAGTTGCCGTGTTGCGGCAGCGGCGGCGAGAACGAGATGCTGGCTCCCCACGTCGCGCACGTGACGTCGGCCGCCGCGCCGACCGGAGTCGCGGTGAGTGCGACCGGCACGACGAAGAGCACCGCACACAAGACGCCGACGAATCTGCGCATGGTCCGTGTTTCCCGTCCCCGAGCGCGAACGCCGAGGGCGGCCGAGCGCGTGCCTTGAGTCCGAAAAGCACAACACGGCGTCGCCGCGCTGTCAAAAGCCGTCGGTGCGCGTCCCGCTTGGCGTCACAATTCCTGTGATTGGAGTGCGTCAACGAGGAAGTAGTGCCGCAAGAGGGGGACTCTATTCAGACTCTCGGTGCGATATGCCGGCGTCGCTCGGCCGTTCCGGTCAGCCGCGGCCGGCGATGACGTTTCCGGTGACGTGCACACCCTCGGCAAAGCTGACGAGCTGCGCGCTCGACCAGGCGAGACGGTCGGGTGCCTGCACGACCACGGTGTGGCCCTTGCCATCGTTGTAGGTGAGGGCCTGCCCGCCGTCGTCGGTGACGACGCCGGGTTGCCCGTTGACGGAGACGGCCTGTCCGGCGGGCAGACCGCTCGCGTCCTGCGACTGCAGGAGCACGGTCAGCTTCCCTTCGAACACGTCGGGGTTGTTGTTGGGGTCGTCCTGCGGGTTGATCGTGAGCGCATATTGCGTCGATCCCGAGAGATGCCAGCCTTCGGGTACCCGGTCGACGGTGAACCCGGCGAGCTGCTTGCCCGTGTAGGCGATGAGCCGCACCGCGAGCACCTTGCTCGGCGGTCCGGTGGTCGCCGTCGTCTGCGGGGCCACTGGATGTGTCGTTGCGACGCCCGTGCTCGCAGCCGACGGCCTCGCCGCGCCGGAACCGTCGAACTGCCCGGTGGCCAAACCGACGACTGCCGCCGCTCCGACCGCGGTGGCCGCGACGACCGCGCCGCGCATACGCAAGCGGCGACGAGACTGCGCGAGTGCCTGCCGTCCGCGCGCGAGATCGGCGTCGACGACGTCGGCCGACGGCGGTTGTCCGCCGGAGTGGCCGAGCCGGCCGAGCAGGTCGGTGATGTCATTCATGGGATCCTCGGTTCGTAGCGGGTCGAATGGACGTGTCGAGCGCGGCGCGCAGTTGCGCGAGTGCTCGCGCGGTTTGACTCTTGACGGCGCCCTCACTGCAGCCGAGCGCGGCGGCGGTCTCCGAGACGCTGAGATCGCAAAGATGACGCAGCACCACAGCCGCGCGCATTCGTGGCGGAATCTCGGCGAGGGCACGGAAGACCGCGGCCTCGGTCTCGGTCGGCGGCGCGTCTTCGAACGCGACGTCGGGTACTTCGGAGCTCATGCGTTCGTGCCGGGCGAACGGTCGCCGGCGATCGTCGATCAGCGCGTTGAGCATCGCCTTGCGTGCGTACGCGTCGACCGTCTCGGTTCGTACCCGTGGCCACGCGACGTACAGCCGCATCAGCGCGGTCTGTACGAGGTCTTCGGCCTGATGCCGATCGCCCGACGCGAGAAACGTCGCCGTGCGCACCAAACCGCCTCGGTTCGCGAGCACGTACGCCCGGAATTGCTCGTCGCGGCGCGAGGTCACGATCTGGTTCTCGGGTCGGCCGGCACACCCCAACTACGGAATCCCGGCCCGATCGGTTGCATGGAGCGGCGAAATTCTGTTTCGGTTGCGGCAACGCCGACCGTCATCGACCAACCGGAGGGGTGCTGAGCGTGATCGAGGTGTCGGTTCCGGTCCGGATCTGCGACAACGGCGGCTGGACCGACACGTGGTTCGGCGGGCCGGGACGGGTCCTCAACATCGCGGTGCGCCCTGGTGTCGAGGTGATGATCCGCGCCGCGTCGGGCCCTGATCCGGTGGTGCTGGCGGTCGAGACGTTCGGCGACCAGTACGCGGTCGTGCCCGGCGCGCGTCGCGTTGCGCGTCACCCGTTGCTCGAAGCCGCGATCGACACGTACCCGCCTCCGGAGGATCTTGCGGTGGAGATCACCGTACGGTCGGCCGTGCCGCCCGGGTGCGGCGCCGGGACATCCGCGGCCGTGGCCGTCGCCCTGCTGGGCGCGCTGGCCGCCGTGCGCTCCGAGAAGCCTTCACCGCGCGACGTCGCGTACGCCGCGCACCGGCTCGAAGTGGAGGTGCTCGGCATCGAGAGCGGGATCCAAGACCAACTGAGCGCCGCGTTCGGCGGGATCAACTTCATCGAGATCGAGCCCTATCCCGAAGCGACGGTGCACACGCTTCCGGCGTGGGACGCGCTCGGCCCGCGATTGACGCTCGTGTACCTCGGCCGCGGCCACGATTCGTCAGCCGTGCACTCGCAGGTGATTGCCGACGCCGAGCGGCGAGGCCCCGCGGTGTTCGCGCAGCTGCGCGACGCCGCACTCGCCGCGCGCGACGCAGTGGTCGCCCGGGATCTCCGCGCATTCGGCGACGCGATGGTCGCTAACACCGACGCGCAGCGCACGCTGCACCCCGATCTCGTGGGCGCGGACGCGACGCGTGTCATTGAGGTCGCGGCCGCGGGCGGTGCGATCGGGTGGAAGGTGAACGGTGCGGGCGGCGACGGCGGCTCGCTCACGATCTTGCACGCCGACGTCGCGAGCAAGGGCGCGCTCGAGGGTCGTATCGATGAGCTCGACGCCGCCTACCGGGTACTGCCGGTGGAGATCAGCGAGCGGGGACTCGTGGTACGGGGCGCGTTGTAGGTCAGACCGAGATCGACGTGAGGTCTTCGCCGAACACGATGTCGCCGTCGAAGTGCTCACGCGCGATGGCCGTCCACTCGTCGGCGCTGCCCGCCGCGGGGGTGGGCACCTGATGGGTGAGCATGAGGGTGCCGACACTGCCGCGCTTCGCGGTTTGCGCGGCCTGCACGACCGTCGAGTGATAGTCGATCGTGTCGACGAAGCGTTGCATCGGCACCATGCGCACGAGGTCGTCGCGCAGCACGGTCTGCACGTACACGTCGGCACCGGCGCAGAGCTCGTCGAGCCCCGCGCACGGCACGGTGTCGCCGGCGAGCACCACCGCTTTGCCCTCGAACTCCACGCGGTACCCGACCGTCGGCTCGACGGGCCGGTGATCGGTGCTTGCCGCGATCACGCGCAGGCCGTTGTCTTCGAGCACGACTCCCGGCGTGACCTCGACCACTTCGAGCTGCGGCTCCCAGTTGAGATCCTCGTGGTGCGCGAGCCGGTACTCCACGTCGGGGCGCAACATCGCGACCATCCCGTCGACGACCTCGCGTGTACGCGGCGGGCCGAAGATGCGCGTCGACTTCGGCACCGGACTCATCACCCACGCGGTGGTCACGACGTCGTTGAGGTCGCAGATGTGATCGCTGTGCAGATGCGTCAGGAAGACCGACTCCAGCATCACCGGGAGCACGCCGGCGGCCACGAGCCGCAGGCACACACCCCGGCCGGCGTCGAACAGCATTGTGCGTCCGCCGGCGCGCACGAGTGTCGCCGCGCCGGCGCGATCACGATCGGGTAGCGGGTTCCCGGTACCTAACAGCACCACGTCGATGGCCATGTCGAACCTCCGGCGAAGGAACGTAGCCCGCGCGGTACGTGAAGAGCCCGGCCGCCCGCGTGATCAGCCGGTCGGCGCCGCTCACGACGGCGTACACGACGATCCCGCCCACGAGCAGCCCGGCGAGCGTGTCGGCCGGATAGTGGTCACCGGCCGCAATGGTGGCCCAACTCACCAAAACCGGAACGACGAAGAAGGCGGCGCGCAGTCGAGCAGGTGGGTTGATCACGAGCAACGCGAACATCGCCCAGGCGGCCGCGGCCGTGACGTGCCCGGAGGGGAACACCGCTGATCCGAAGTTGAGATGGTGGCGGTCGACGAGCGGCTTGAGCACGTATTCGGTGACAGTTGTCGCGCAGACACAACCGAGCGTGCCGCTCACTGCGAGCCGCACGCGACGCGTCTCGAGCGCGGCCCACGCCAGACCGATGGTGGCCAGAAAGAACGGGAGCGGCTGCCACAACAACACGAGTGGCCGTGCCATCGGCAGTTGCGCGTGCCGGAGCAATGAGATGATCGGCCGCTCCCAGGCGACCGGTCCGCGCGAATGCCATACGAGCGCGCTCAGCACCGCGACTGCCACGGTGCCGCTGATCAACGAGCGCGGCCGAAGCGTCGGGGTGCACCGGGGGGAGGTGCGGACCACGCGCTCATCATCGGCTCGCGCGCCGCGAATTCTGCGTCACCCGACACACTCTTGACAATCAATCTCTCCGACATTCGGGCAAATCGTTCGCGACTACCCGACGCGGCGGGCGCGGGCGGGAACCACCGCGTTCGCCGCGTCGCGACCCGCCGACACGCCGCTCGCCCACGACACCTCGGCGAGCAGCCCGGGAGCCGCGACGTAGTCACCGCACAACCACACGCCGTCGCCCCGGTCGACGGCGGGCCGGTCACGCCACGTGGAACCGGGAGGATCGAGCGCGCCGCTCTGGTTCTCGACCACGGCCCGCCGGCGCCAGACTTCGCGCCCGCGCCAGTTCGAGAACCCGAGATCGAGCAGCGCTTCGATCCGGGCAACTCCTGCATCGAGCGACTCGCCCGGTCGTAATCCCATCTGGGCCTGCACCAGGCTGTGACCGTCGGGGGCGAGGCTGTGATCCTTGCGTGTGAATCGCTCCGCAAACCCGGCTTCGTCGAGGTCCGAGATCACATAGGCGTCACCGCGGCGCGAACGCACGCCCACGTCGAGGAGCGCGGTGCGCGCGCCGGGCCACTCGATCGAGTCGTCGCCGAGGAGGCGCCGCGCCGCGAGCGGGGCGAGCGCGACGACTGCCGGCGCGGCCGGCAACCGGTCGACGGTCGCACCGGCGGAGATCCGCACGCCGAGCGCGCGCATCCGGCCAACGAGGCGGTCGACGATCGCGGTCCAACCGCCCACGGGAAACCGTGCCGCCGACGGCAGCGCGAACGCGCGCCGGAGCCGTTCGGCCACGAACGATGCCGAGAGTGAACCGGGATCGTGAAAGAAGGTCGCGACACCGGCCGCGGCGGCCCAGCGCCGCGCGGCCTCTTCGCCGTAACGCTCGCCGGCCCAATCGCTGAATGAAAGGTGATCGGGCACCGAGCGCGCACGCAACACCCCGATCGAGCGGAGCATGCACGCCGGTGGTGTGGTGTGGCGCGCGGCGTCGTATCGGAGGTACAGACCGCGCACCGACGGTCCGACTACTGGCGGCAGGAGGTCGCGCTCGGCGAGCCACGCCCACAGCGGGCCGTCGTTGTAGAGCGCGTGCGGGCCCCAGTTGGCGACCCACGGCCCCGGGAGCGAGCGGGCCCGCCCGCCGAGCTCCTCGTGGGCTTCGTACACCTCGACCGTCGCGCCGTTCTCACTCGCGGTGATGGCGGCAATCATGCCGGCCAACCCGCCGCCAACCACGTTGATCGTTGTCATGCTCGAAAGAGGCGGCGACCGGTGCTCTAGGTTCCGAATTTGTCTTGGAACCTTTTCGCGGCGCGGTCGCCTCTTGGTGATGTGAACGACCTCGTTCGCGCGGCCCAACAGGGGGATCCGATGGCCATGGACGCGCTCGTGCGCGCCTTGACCCCGTACGTGGGGCGGATCTGCGGATCCATCGCGCTCGATCGGGGCGACGACGCGATGCAGGAGACGTTCATCGCCGTGCTGCGGAACATCCGGGACCTTCGGGAGCCGGCCGCGGTGCGCGGTTGGGTGCGCAGCATCGCCGTGCGGGAGTCGGTCCGTCAGGCGCGAGCGGGCGACGTCGTGGCCGAGCCCGTCGACCGGCCGGCACCGGATATCGACCTCACCGACGCGGTCGACGTTCGCGCCGCGCTCGCCGAGCTCACGCCCCAGCACCGCGCGGTGTTGGTGCTGCGCGACATGGACGGCCTCGGCGGGGCCGAAGTCGCGGCGTTGCTCCGTATCCCCGAGGGGACGGTCAAGTCGCGCCTGCACCGAGCGCGACGCGAGTTCGCCGGGAGGTGGTATCGATGAACAACGCGCGGTGGCCGACCGCGACGCTCGACCCGATCCGGCGCGCACGCGTCCTCGCGGCCGCGATGCCGGGCGGATTCGTGGAGGCGGTGCTCGACGTGCCGTACGCGCGTGCCTGGGCGTGGCTGACGGATCTCGAGCACTCGGTGCCCGCGTTCGACCGGCGAGTCGACCGGCTCCGCATCACCGCGCGCCGTCCCGATCCCGACGGTGTCGCCGAAGCCATCTCGTTCGTCGCGACGCGGCACCGGCTGCCGCTTGCGTTCACGGCCCGGCTCGAGGAAGGCCTGTGCGTGATGCGCGCCCGCGGCCGAGCGTTCGTCGTGGTGATGGCGGCCGTGCCCGAGGGCGCCGACCGCACGCGATACGCGCAGCTCGAGGCCGCGCCGCTCCCCGGTGGCCGGCTGCTGCAGCGCCACTTCGTCCGCGACGTGCAGCACGACTTGCAGGGCATCCGCGCCCAACTGTCGCGATAGCTACGACTTCGTTCCCCGCCCGATGCAGAACCGGCTGCCGATCGTCTCGACCTCGATCTCGAGACCGACCGCGGCGAACGGCGCAACGAGCTCGGCGCGGGTGCGGGGCCGGTCGATGATCGTGAAGCGGCGGCCGTCATCGAGCGTTCGCTCGATGCGTTCCTGGTCGGCGCTCCGCGCGGCGGCCTTGTCGACGAAGCAGATCACGCCGCCCGGCCGGAGCGAGTCGGCGACGGCGCGCAAGAACCCGGCGAGGCGCGCGTCGGGAACCTTGCAGATCCAGAAGCCGAAGAAACAGGCGTCCCACACCCTGGTCGGAGCCCACTCGAACAAGTCGGCGACCTGATAGTCCACGCGTTCGGAGGCGGCGCCCAGGCGTTGACGGCTGACGGAGAGGGTCTCGTCGCTCCCGTCGATGGCGGTGAGTGATCTGCACGTTCGCACGAGCCGCTCGGTCCAGTACCCGGTGCCCGCAGCGAGCTCCAGCACGTCACCGGTGAGCGCCAACGCGTCGAACGCGAGCGTGACTTCGGCCATGTCGGCCTGCCAGCTCGCGTTTGTCTCCGCCCCGCGGTCGTACTGACCGGTGCGCCGGTACGCGTCGTCGTACTCGGCTGCTCGGGCCGCGTAGTAGTCACGCTGCTCACGCAGCACGGCGGGGAGATCGGTGTCGGTCATGTCTCCAATGCTGGCCCATGCACCTCGCCGGCCGCGAGCGAATTTCGAAACGGTGCCGGTGCGTGTCGGCGGGCGTACGCTCCTGGCCTCGGCGGCTGCCGGGGTTCGAAGGGGGAGGGACTGCGATGTCGTTCGCGAACGTCAACGGCCAGCACATCTACTTCGAGGATTCCGGCGGGAACGGCGCGGCCGTGATCTTCAGCCACGGATTCCTGATGGACCACGAGATGTTCGCGGCGCAAGTGGCGGCGCTCGCCGGCGAGTTCCGCTGCATCACTTGGGACGAACGAGGCTTCGGCGAGACGCCGGCGGCCGAGGAGTTCAGCTACTGGGACTCGACCGACGACGCGCTGGCGCTGCTCTCGCATCTCGGCATCGATCGGGCGTTCTTCGTCGGCATGTCGCAGGGCGGGTTCATCTCCCTGCGCGCGGCGCTCGTCGCGCCCGAGCGCGTGCTCGGGCTCGGCCTCATCGACACGCAATCGGGATGCGAGGACCCGAACGTGCAGCCCGTCTACGACGCCATGACCGAAGACTGGACGACCAACGGGCCGTCGGACGATCTCGCGGCCGCGGTCGCGAGCGTCATCATGAGCCCCGGTTACGACCACTCCCCGTGGATCGCCAAGTGGCAGGCCCGCCCGAAGGAGTTCATCAAGGTGCCGTACCGCACGTTGGCCGACCGCGACGACATCTCCGATCGCCTGCCCGAGATCACCGCGCCCGCGATCGTGTTCCACGGCGAGGCCGACACCGCGATACCGATGGAGAAGGCCGAGCAACTGCATAAGGAGCTTGCCAACTGCGAGGAGCTCGTGCGTATCCCCGGGGCCGGCCATGCGTCGAACCTGAGCCACCCGGCGGAGGTCAACGGCCCGCTCGCCGCGTTCCTCCGCCGGCACCGCGGCTGAGCCGTTGAGATGCACCAGCTGAACGAGCTCGGCTTCTACGTGCTCGCGGGCGCGCCGCAATCGCCCGCGGAGTTGCTCGACGAGATCGCCGTCGGTGAGGCGATCGGCCTCGGCTCGGCGTTCATCTCCGAACGCTTCAACATCAAGGAGGCGTTCACGCTGTCGGGCGCGGTCGGCGCGGTGTCGTCGACGCTCGGGATCGCGACTGCGGCGACGAATCACAACACGCGGCACCCGATCGTCACCGCATCGCACGCGACCACGATGCACCGCCTCACGGGTGGGCGCTTCACGCTCGGCCTCGGTCGGGGGATCGCGCCGCTGTTCGACGCGTACGGCATTCCGCGGATCACCACGGCCCAGATCGAAGACTTCGTCGGCCTGATGCGGCGCCTGTGGCACGGCGAGGTCGTGTTCGGTCACGACGGACCGGCGGGAAAGTTCCCGGTGCTCCACCTCGACGCGTCGTTCAACGAGGACATCCCCCTCGGCTTCGTCGCGTTCGGGCCCAACTCGCTCGCGCTCGCCGGTCGCTGTTTCGACGCGGTCGTGTTGCACACGTACTTCACCGACGAGACCGTCGAGCGCTGCGTCGCCACGGTCCGGCGGGCCGCCGAGGAAGCGGGCCGTGATCCGGCCTCCGTACGCATCTGGTCGTGCTACGCGACGATCGGCGACCACCTGCCCGAGGCGGCGCGGCTGAAGAAGACCGTCGGCCGGCTCGCGACGTATCTGCAGGGCTACGGCGATCTGCTCGTGGAGACCAACCGCTGGGACCCGCAAGTGCTCGCGCGCTTTCGCGCCGACGATGTCGTGTCGTCGTTCCCCGGCGCGCTCGACAGCAAGGCCGATACCGACGTGCTCGAGCACGTCGCCACGTTGTTGCCCGCCGAGTGGCTCGAGCCCGCGGCGACCGGTGACTCGGCGTGCTGCGCGGCACGCGTGCTTCGCCAGTTCGAGCTGGGAGTCGACGGTGTGATCATGCACGGCGCGACCCCGACCGAGCTCGCGCCGATCGTCGAGCAGTACCGCGCGATACGGCCGGCGGGTCGTTTCGACGCCTGCGTCGCGAACCCGGGCCGGACCTGAGCGGGCGAGCTAGCGACGCGAGCGCGCGGCGGGGTCTTGGCGGTAGTAGTCGCGCAGGATCTCGTAGAGGTTGGGTTCGTTTGCTTCCAGCGCGACCGGCACGTCGAAGAACGCTTCGGTCGCGACGGCGAAGAACTCCGCCGGGTTGGTCGCGCCGTAGGCCTGGAGCGGCGGGCGGTCGGCGCCGGCCCGCAGCGATTCGTACGCCTCGGTGCAGACCTCGACCCAACGATCGAGGTCGCGGCGATTTGCGAGTGGCGGGGTGCCGTCGGTGACGTTGTCGAGCATGTCGATCTTGTGCGCGAACTCGTGGAACACGACGTTGTGCCCGCTTCCCGGATCGCGCGCGGCGGCCTGCGCCTGATCCCACGCCAACAGCACGGGTCCGCGGCCGTCGTGCGCCTCGCCGAGCACCGGCGTGACGCCGTCGGTCAACGTGCCGGGGATCGGGCCCGCGTAGACGCCGCGCGATTGCATCGCGGTGGGGTAGACGACGATCGCGCTCACCTCCCGGTACTGGTCGACGCTCAAGCCGAGTGTCAGCAGCGCCGCCTGGGTCGCGATCGTGACCGTGATGTCGTCGTCGAGCGCGAACTCGTGGGCGGCTTCCCAGTGCTTGTGGCGCAGCAGCCAGTCGGTCGTGTCGGTGAGGGTCGCCCGTTCGCCGGCATCGAGCACGTGCCAGACCGCGACCTGTCGATCGACGATGCGCTCCCAACCGTCGGGCAGCCCTCTGCGCCTCAGTGCCAAGGCCCGCAGTCGATCACGGCCGCCTCGGCGCTCCGGCAGGTCATACGCAACAGCGTATTGATGTCGACGGCACGTCCTCTCGAATAGGGCGACTGGACGACGAGAATGCTTCGTATTACCTTACGAAAGGTGCCGCCGAGCTCGGAACGTCAGCAGCGAGCGGCGGCGACCATCCGCCGGGCGCACACCCGGTTCCAGCGCCGCGTGCGGGCCGAGGGACCGACCGGGGGCCTCGCGCCGGCCAAGCTCAGCGTGCTCGGTCTCCTCCGCCGCGCCGGCGGCCCAATGACGCCGGGAGCCCTCGCCGCCGCCGACGGCGTGCAACCACAGTCGATGACGCGGGTCATCGCCGAGCTCGAGGAGGGCGGCCTCGTCACCCGCGCCCGCGACCGCGCCGACGCGCGCCAGTTCCTCATCGCGCTCACCGACGCGGGCGAGGCCGCGCTCACCGCCGACGTGCACGAGCGTGACGCCTGGCTCGCGCGCGCGATGGTGCGCGAGCTGTCGCCGACCGAGCGCAAGGTGTTGGTGCTCGCGGCCGACCTGATGGAGCGGATCTCCGACATCGACCGACCGTTCGCGGCCGACGGTGCGCGCGACCCGCAGCCGGCGAGCGCGGCGATCCCGATGTTGCCGATGCACGACGCGACCACGACGATCGCGTTCTACCGGCGGCTCGGCTTCATGAGCGGCCGCGGAGGAGACGACGGCTACGCCATGCTCCTTCGCGACGAGATCGAGCTGCACTTCACGCTCGAGCCCCATGTCGATCCGTTCCGCACCGCCGGTGTTGCGCGCCTCTCCGTGCCCGACGCCGACGCGTTCCGGGCGGAGATCCTCGCGGCCGGGGTCATGGAGGCGAGCCCCGACGACGATCTCCACGCGCGTTGGGCGCGCACGCACGACATCTCCCGCGTCGGAACGATCGACGACAAGCCCTATCGAGTCCGTGAGTTCGGGCTGTTCGATCCGAGCAACAACCTGCTGCTCGTCGGTCACCCCATCGGGTTGAACCGGCGCCGAGTCGTGCGCCGCGCCCACGAGACGTAGCTCACCGGCGGTGATCGAATCGCGGCACGAAGTCGTTCGGCCGGGGCGGGGTCGAGGTCGAGGTCGAGGTCGGGTCGACGCTCGCCGCCGCGCCCGCCGACCGCGCGTTCTGGTTCCGGTACCGGTCGTGGTGCCGGGTCGGCACGATTGCCGGCGGGAGGTCGGCGGCCGGAGTACTGGTCGGCGGTGTCACGGCCGGCGGCGCGACGGCCGGCGGCACCACAGCCGGAGCCGCGGTGTCGGTGGCGTGGAAGACGTCGGGATCGACTGGGGTGCCGG
>Ga0265313_10001929_pt1 | contig 18801 bp, 12 predicted proteins | sample 4123metaG_FD_203122 | JGI IMG/M metagenome (GOLD analysis project Ga0265313, IMG submission 203122) | Rhizosphere microbial communities from Carex aquatilis grown in University of Washington, Seatle, WA, United States - 4-1-23 metaG | ecosystem: Host-associated > Plants > Roots > Rhizosphere >...
CAGCGAAATCAGGCTTTTCTTCATCCCCACCGCCACCTGGTCCTGGGCATACATCACCGCTTCCCATTCATGGGTGTAGCCGACCAGCAGCGTGTCGATATCGGTGTTGAGCAGCCTGATGGAGGGCAGCTGGTTGGCGTTGCCCCAGATCACGCCGACCTTCGACACCGGCAGGCGCGGATCGCCGACCGCCCGCAGGGTGCGGCTGCCCAGGGTGCGGCCCAGGCTCTGGGTCAGCGCCAGGAGCGTGGTGGGCGGAATGTTGAAGCGCACCGGATCGGCCTTGTCCGCGGCATAGGCCTCCCAGCCCAGTTGCTGCGCCATGCCCATGGCGATGGGATTGGGCTTCATGTCGGCAATGTGATCGCCAAAGCGCGCCACCACCAGATTGTGGGCGCGGATGAAGTCGCGCTTGGCCTTGTAGGTGGAATTGCCTTCCAGGCGCTGCAGGTCGTCATTGTCCGACCACCAGGTGTCTTCCAGCACGATCACCAGGTTGCGGCCCGCGGCGGCGGCGGCCTTCAGCCCGTCAAAGGTCGCCAGCGCCATGCAGGCGATGCCGGTGACGTCGGCCGAGACGTCGCCCGCCACGACGCGGTCCAGGGTCTGCGGCCGTGACGGCACGCCGCTGCGCTGGGTGATGCGGGAAAGAAACTCCACCGCCGGCACCGGGCCGGTATGGGCGGGGCCGCGGCCGAAGCCGGGCGGCGGCCCGCCGGCGGCGGGTGCTGCGCCGCGACCTGTGGCGGGAGCGCCCGCAACGGGAGAAGGCGTCGCCTGTGCAATGCGGGTATCGGCCATGGTTCAGATCTTCGTGTTGATTTCCATCACCGGCTTTTCCGGATTCCAGTAGGGCTCGATGATGGGAACAAATTTGCAGGGAACTTCCTTGATGAAGCCGCTCAGCCATTCGGCGCAGTATTTCATGCCCCATTGCTCGGACTTGTCATGGCCGATCATGATGAAGGCCTTCTTGTTGCCGGCCGTCATGGTGTCCTGGACATACATGGGCAGGTCCCAGTCCTGCGCCTCGCCGATCACCATCACGTCGCAATCGGGGCCGTCCAGGATGGCGGCGCCGGTGATGCCGCCGAAATTGCCATAGGAGGCGTACATCTTGCTGATCATCATGGCGGGATCGCCGACGATGCGCATGGTGCGGACGTCGAGCGTGCTCTGGATATGCCTGGCCATGTCCAGCAGGGTCATCGGCGGCAGGGTGTAATAGCGCTCATTGCCCTTGTGCTGGTACTGGGTCCAGCCAAGCTGCGCCGCTTCGCCGACATGGATGCCGTCGACGGGGCGCAGGCCGTGCCAGTGATCATGGAAATGCCACACCACCATGTTGTTGCGGGTGACGTAGTCCAGCTTGATCTTGTAGAGCGGGTCTTCGCGGATGTCGTCCAGCCGGTCCGGGTGCGACCAGTAGGTCGGCTCATGGCTGATCACCATGTTGCAGCCGGCCTTGAGCGAATCCTTCAGCGCGTCGAAGGTGCACATCATCACCGTGGAGACGCCGCGCACCACCGTCCCCGGCCCGCCGACGGTGAAATGGTCCACGCCGCCGTCGCGCCAGGGGCCGCCGACATTCTGCTTCATGCGGTCCAGGATTTCGCCGGCGGTCAGGGTCGCGGCCAGGGCGGGAGTTCCGGCAGCCGCCAATCCGGCCCCTGCCGCGCCCGCCGCCAGAATGCTGCGCCGCGACAAGCCGGTGGCCTGTTTCTCCTTCATGACGCCCCTCCCAGAGGCTTTTTTGTTGGCGCGAACACTAGGCCATGTACCGGACCCGCGCCAGCAGGGGAAAAAAGGCCGAAACCGTTTGCCGCAGCGTGGTTTGGCCGGGTTTCCGGCGGCTTGATGCTAGCCTCCCCGCCCCTCCCCGGTGCTATGGTCCGCACATAATATAAGTAGCGTTCCGCCAAGAGAGCGTTTGCCGGGGCAGGACATGTGGAAGGGCCTGGCGCCAGCATGACGGCGGCCATACCGACGCGCCCAACATGAAGTATTTCATCGCCTGGGTGGACAAGAACATTGGCCGCAAGGCGCCGCTGCAGACGGCGTCGAACTGAGATTGTTGCGATACGGCGCCGCCCCGGCAGCGAGGCGGCACCACTTATATATATGGGGCATGACATGAAGATCGGATCACTGGCGTTTGTCGCGGGTCTTGTGCTGACGGGAGCGGCGCTGGCGCAACCCGCGGGACGCGGCGCAGCGCCTGCGGGCGGGCGCGGCGCTTTTGCGGGGCCGCAGCCGGCGCCGCCGCCCGGCCTGCTGCATGCCATGTTCCAGGACCATGCCGTCTTGCAGCGCAGCCAGCCGATCCGCATCTATGGCGACGCGCCGGCCGGCACCTCGGTCAGCGTGACGCTGGGCGCGGCGTCCGCCGCCGGCACGGCCGACGCCAGCGGCCATTGGACCGCCACCCTGCCCGCCATGCAAGCAGGCGGTCCCTACACCCTGACCGCCACGGGCGGCGGCAAGAGCGAAACCGCCAGCGACGTGCTGGTGGGCGATGTCTTCCTCTGCACCGGCCAGTCCAACATGGCGCTGGCCCAGGCCGCGGCGGCGAACGCGGCGCTGGATGCCCGCAACGCCACTGACGGCCAGGTCCGCCTGCTCAACATCGCCAACAATGGCAGCACCACGCCGCTTGCCACTTTCGCCAACAAGGTGGGCTGGACCGTGGAATCGCCAGACACGGTGCCGCGCTTCTCCGCCAGTTGCTGGTACATGGTGCGCGAGCTGAAAAAGACGGTGAATGTGCCGATGGGCATGGTGGTGGCGGCCTGGGGCGGCGCCCGCATCCGCAACTGGATCAGCGAGCCGACGCTGCGGCGGCTGGGCTACCACAATGACGATCTCGAAATCCTCGACACCTACAAGACCGACCCGCAGGCGGCGATGCGGATGTGGGGCAGGAAATGGGAAGCCTGGTGGCGCAGCCTGAAGATTCCGGGCACGCCGCCCTGGGAAGCGAATTTCGACGACAGTTCCTGGGAGGTTTCGCCCAATCCCGGCCAGGCCTGGGCGCTGTGGCATGGCGACAATCCCGACGGCTTCATCGGCCAGATGTGGATGCGCACTTCCATCACCCTGACCGCGGCGCAGGCGGCGCAGGCGGCCAATCTCGATCTTGGTTCGGTCAATGAGGAAGACGAGACCTGGATCAACGGCAAGGATGTCGGCGGCACCAGCTTCTCCAACAAGGCCGAGCATGTCGTGCCGGCGGGCGTGCTGAAGGAAGGCCGCAACGTCATCGTCAGCAACATCTTCTGCAGCTGGCGCAATTGCGGCTTCCGCGGCCCGGACGAGAACCGCGTCCTGCGCCTGGCCGATGGCGGCAGCGTCGTGCTGAACCAGCCCTGGCGCTACCGGCAGATGTCGGACAAGGACGACATCATCGCGCCGATGATCCCCTGGGGCGTCACCCACGGCCTGACCATGGACTACAACGGCATGATCGCGCCCATCGGCGCCTACAATTTCAAGGCGGCGGTGTGGTACCAGGGCGAAAGCGATCTCTATTTCGCTTCGCACTACCGCACCAACATGGCCGGGATGATGGGCGACTGGCGGGCGCAGTTCCGCAATCCCACCATGCCCTTCCTGATCGTGCAGATACCGAACTATGGCAACATTCCCGCAAAGCCGACGGCGAACTACTGGTCGGATGTGCGCGAGGCCCAGCGCCTGGGGGTGAAGGACGACAAATACGCCGCCCTCACCGTCAACATCGACATCGGCGAGGCCACCAATCTGCATCCCACCAACAAGCAGGAAGTGGGACGGCGGCTGGCCATCGCGGCGCGGCATGTCGTCTATGGCGAGCCGATCGCACCCTCCGGTCCGGAAGTGGCGGGTGCGGCGCGCAGCGGTGACAGCGTCACCGTCCGCTTCAGCGGCATCACCGGCAAGCTGGTGGGCCGCAGCGGCGTCAACGGCTTCGAACTGTGCGGGGCGACGCAAGCCTCCTGCCGCTGGGCCGCCGCCAGCATTTCCGGCAGCAGCGTGACCCTGGCCAATGCCGGCAACGCGACGCGGGTGCGCTATTGCTGGGGCGAGTCGCCGGTCTGCACGCTGTACGACACCTCCGGCCTGCCGGCGGGTCCGTTCGAGACGAGGATCGCCGGCAAGTAAGGGTGGAGATTGCGATGAAACACGCGGGCATCCTCCTGAGCCTGCTGCTCGCCCGTTATGAGGCGAAGAATCCCCTGGCGCCGCTGCCGGCCTATTACGACGCCATGATCGAAAAAACTGAGCGACTTCAGCGGGCCGCGGACGCTAGGAACTTTTTCCGCATTCACCCGTTTTGTCGCTAGGGTGGGTTCAGGGTTTCATGTCCGACATCGCCGATAGCGCGCCGGCAGAAGCCATTATGGCGGCGGAAGACGACCGGATTTATCGCCGTCTGGTCGAGGCTGTGACGGACTACGCCATCTACATGCTCGACCCCAAGGGCCATGTCACAAGCTGGAACGCCGGCGCCCAGCGCTTCAAGGGCTATACCCCGCAAGAGATCATCGGCCAGCATTTCTCGCGCTTCTACACCGAGGAAGACCGCGCCACCGGGCTGCCGGCGCGGGCGCTGGAAATCTCCGCCCGCGAAGGCAAGTTCGAGGCCGAGGGCTGGCGCCTGCGCCGCGACGGCTCGCGCTTCTGGGCGCATGTGGTGATCGATCCCATCCGCGACGGCGCGGGCCGCCTCACCGGCTATGCCAAGGTGACGCGCGACCTGACCGAACGCAAGGACGCGCAGGACAAGCTGGAAAAGGCGCGCGAAGCGCTGTTCCAGTCGCAGAAGATGGATGCGGTCGGCCAGCTCACCGGCGGCGTGGCGCACGACTTCAACAATCTGCTGATGGCGGTGCTGGGCAGCCTGGAGCTGCTGCGCAAGCGCCTGCCCGACGATCCGCAGATCATGCGCCTGCTCGACAATGCCGTGCTGGGCGCCAAGCGCGGCGCCAGCCTGACCCAGCGCATGCTGGCCTTCGCCCGCCGCCAGGAGCTGGACGCGCAGCCGCTCGACCTCGCCGGGCTGGTGACCGGCATGAGCGAGTTGCTCGAACGCTCACTGGGCAGCGAAGTGCTGCTCAAGATCGAGATGCCGTCCGATCTGCCGCCGGTGCGGGCGGACGAAAACCAGCTCGAACTGGCGCTGCTCAACCTTTCGGTCAACGCCCGCGACGCCATGCCCAATGGCGGCGTCATCCGCATTCACGCCAGCACGGCGCAGGGGCGCGAAAGCGACGGCCTGGCGCCCGGTCTTTATCTCCGCCTGTCGGTGGAAGACAGCGGTGAAGGCATGAGCGAGGAAGTGCTGACCCGCGCCACCGAGCCTTTCTTCACCACCAAGGGGGTCGGCAAGGGCACCGGCCTGGGCCTTTCCATGGTGCATGGCATGGCGGCGCAGATGGGCGGACGTCTGGCGCTGAGCAGCCGGCCCGGCGCGGGCACCGTCGCGGAAATCTGGCTGCCGGCCGCCGGCGACAGCGCCGTCGCCGCGCCGGCCGCCGCTGCCGCGCACTTCGCCCCCGCCAAGGCGCTGCGGGTGCTGGCGGTGGACGATGACAGCCTGGTGCTGTTCAACACCAGCGCCATGCTGGAAGACCTGGGGCACTCTGTGCTGGAAGCGGCCTCCGGCGCCGAGGCGCTGGCGATCCTGCGGCGGGAAGGCGTGGACCTGGTGATCACCGACCAGGCCATGCCGCGCATGACCGGCGTACAGCTGCTGGAAACGATCCGCGAGGAATGGCCCGGCCTGCCGGTGATCCTGGCCACCGGCTATGCCGAACTGCCGGGCGGTCCCGGCGAAGGCCCGCCCAAGCTGAACAAGCCTTTCTCCGAGCAGGAACTGGCGCGGGCGATCGCCACGCTGAGGCTGCGATAGCGGCTGCCGGACCAGGTTCCGCTAGCGCTTCCCATCGGCTATGGTCGCCCCCGGATTTGTCGGACAAGAACACCACCGAGGAGGAAACCGCCATGAGAATTCGCCCCCTGCCCGCCGCCGCATTGATTGCCCTGGGTTTTTGCAGTGCGGCAACAGGCCAGCCCAGCCAGAGCGAAATCGACGGCCATATTTCCGCGGCAAAGGCGGCGGCGGGACTGAATTTCCGCGGCACCTTTATGAATCTGTGCCTGCCCGGCGGCGGCTTCCCGCCCGGCGCGGGCCGCGGTGCTGCTCCCGGCGGACGCGCCGCCGCTCCCGCGCCGCGCCCGGCGCCGGACCGGGCCACCTGGTACGCCTCACCCTACAAGGTGTTCGACAATTTCTACTGGCTGGGCACGCGCGCGCATTCCTCCTGGGCGCTCAGGACCAGCGCCGGCATCATCATCTTCGACACCAACTTCGATTATGCGATCGAACCGGAAATCGTGGAGGGGATGACCAAGCTGGGGCTCAATCCCCGCGACGTCAAATACGTCATCCTCAGCCATGCGCATGGCGACCATGACGAGGGCGTGGCGCTGCTGCAGAGCCGCTATGGCGCGCATGTGATCATGGGCGGCCCCGACTGGGAGGATACGCTCAAGCGTCCTCCCACTTACGCCGGCGGCGTGCCCAAGCGCGGGCCCGGCGACGTCTCGGTGGGGCCGGAGGACTACAAGCTCACCCTGGGCGACACCACGGTGGAGATCGTCTTCACGCCCGGCCACACCGTCGGCACGCTGTCCGACGTCTTCCCGGTGAAGGATAACGGCAAGACCGTGATGGTGGCCTATTCCGGCGGCACCCTGACCGGCGCCTTCGGCAGCGACGCCAGGCGCTGGGACGAATATATCGACTCCCAGAAGCGCATCGCCGCGGCGGCGCAGGCGGCTGGCGCCTCGGTGATCCTTTCCAACCACAGCGAATATGACGACGCCTATACCAAGGCGCGGCTGGTGGCGGCGAAACGCGAAACAGGCGAGGAAAATCCCTTCATCGTGGGCGCGGAGAACGTGCAGAAATACTTCACCGTGATGGAGGAGTGCGCCACCGCCTCGAAGCTGCGCAACAACGCCAAATAGGGCGCCGGCGAGTCGCAATCGGTTGCATATTCGCGATGTGAAAAATGACACTTTTGCGGATTGCACCGCCGCGCGGATCGTGAAATATAACTCAGACAAATAGACCGGCGCACAAGAATGCCGGACAAAGGATGTTCACGGCGATTGCTTGGGAGCGCCGTGCCACTGCAGCCAATTCGCGCTGCGGTCGCTAGTTCCTTTGCGCGAGTTTTTAAGAGGGCTTGGCACCTTTCTTCCCAAGCCTGGGCCTCCCTGGCCATACTGGCCCTCGTTCATCACCGATGAACGAGGGCTCTTTTTTAAATCGGCGCAAAGCGCGCGTGCGCACCTGCTGCCTGCTTTACAGCCACCGCAGCAGGCTGCACCCTGTCATGCCAAGAACAAGACATTGGGAGGGTGGGAATGAAATCGTGGAATCGCCGCGCCGCGCTTGCCGGCCTTGGTGGCGCAGGCGCCGCATTATGGCTGCCGCCGCGCGCCGATGCGCTGGGCCTGCCCGAGGACAAGATCAAGGTCATCCGCTATTTCGGCAATGCCGTGGACACCGCCGGCCGCGGCGGCCAGCCCATGGTCAACCAGTCCACCAATGTCGTGATCATCGAGACGGCGTCCGGTCTGAAGGGCATCGGCGAGGGCGGCGAGCCGCGCACAATGGAGGAATGCGCCTCCATGCTGATCGGGCTGGATCCGTACCGCATCGACAATCTCTGGCAGCGCATGATGCGCGGCTATTTCTATCCGGCGGGCCGCGAGAAACTTCATTCCCTGGGCGCGCTTGACCTAGCGCTGTGGGATCTGAAGGCCAAGGCGCTGGGCGTTCCGGTCTGGCAGCTGCTGAGCGGCAAGTCGCGCGACTATATCGAGCTTTACTCCACCGCCTATCCCCGGCCCACGCCCACCGCCACCATCGGGGACACGGCCAAGGCCTGCCGCGACGCGGGTTTCCGGGTCTATCGCAGCGCCGCCGATATCGGCGGCGGCCGCGAGGTGGACCGGTTCAACCTGGTGCGCAAACTGTTCGACGATTGCGCCGCCATGCAGAAGGCCACGGGCGATGGCGGCTGGGCGCTGGACTTCCACACCGAACTGGATCCGCCCGACGCCATCCGGCTGTGCCAGCTGATCGAAGACAACCACCTGGCGCCCTATTTCTGCGAGGACCTGATCCGCAGCGAGAATGTCGATGCCTATGAGACCATGCGCCAGCGCACCAAGGTTCCGATCGCGGTGGGCGAGCAGTTCGGCTACAAATGGGACGTCAACACCCTGATCGAGCGCCAGCTGATCGACTATGCACGCGTCACCCTGCCCAATGTCGGCGGCATCAGCGAGTTCATGAAGATCGTGGCGATGGCCGAAACACACTATGTCGGCATGATTCCGCATTTCACCGGCCCGATATCCGAAGCGGCGCTGGTGAACTGCCTCGCCGCCACCTCGGTCCCGGCCATCATGGAGATGCTGGGCAACGGCAGCAGGGCCTGGCCCTATCTGCCCAAGGTCTATGACTTCAAGAACGGCAAGCTCTGGCCCAATGACCGGCCCGGTCTGGGCGTGGAAGTGGATGCGAGCAAGCTGACGCGGCTTGGCGAATACAGCACGTATCGCGCGGGCAATCTGCTGAACCACCGGCCCGACGGTTCTTTCACCAACTGGTAGTCGGAGAACACATGAGACGGAAACTTCAGGCGATGCTTCTGGCCGCTGTCCTTGTGAGCCCGTTGACGGCTCTCGCCCATGAAGGCTTCAACAGCCGCGAGGAAGTGATCCACCAGACCGCCTACTGGACCGGCGAACGCTTCCCGGACGGACGGCCCAAGGTGCCGGACGACATCCTGGACAAGATGAAGACGGTGACGCTGGAAGAGGCCTGGGCGACGCTGCGCACGGCCGGTTTCCTGCACCAGTATGAAGACGGCTGGTTGAGCATCTTCCCGGACAAGATCCTGGTCGGCCGGGCGCTGACCTCGAGCTGGATGCCGGGCCGGCCGGACATCGAAAAAATCATCGAGGCGGACGGCACCGCCGATGGGCGCAAGCTGGCCACCAATTCCTGGCCGGTGGACATGCTGCAGCCGCGCGATGTCTATGTCAGCGACCATTTCGGCCTCAAGACCGACGGCCCCTCGATCGGCGACAATGTCGGCAACGCCATCTACGCCCGCAGCGGCAACGGCATCGTCTATGACGGGGCGGTGCGCGACATCAACGGACTGAAGGAGCTGCCGGGCTTCACCTCCTTCGTGCGCAGCTACGATCCCTCGCATCATTTCGGGCGGCTGGCCGAAGGCACCCTGCTCAACTCCACCATGGTGGCGATCAATGCGCCCACCCGCATCGGCGGCGTGCTGGTGATGCCGGGCGACGTCATCCTGGGGCGGGATGGCGGCGTTTTCTTCATCCCGCCGCAACTGGCGGCGCGGGTGGTGCTGGATTCCATGCGCACAAGGCTGGCGGACACGTTCAGCCACCAGCGGCTGGCGGAAAAGAAATACACCGCCGGCCAGATCGACGGCGCCTGGGCGCCGGAGATCGAAGCCGATTACACCCAGTGGCTGAAGGACAATATCGACAAGATGGCGCCTTACGGGCGTGCCGACGTCCAGCAGATTCTGGACGAGCGGGCGCGGCCGCGTCCGGCGCCCGGCGCGGGCCGGGGCGGCCGCGGCCCGGCCCCCCAATAAAATCTGTCCAAAAACTTGCCCAAAAGATTTGCCCAAAAATTTGATTGCAAAGCAGGAGGACGGGATGACCAATAATTTCATAGACCGGCGCAGCGCGACCCTTGGCCTTTCCGCTCTTGGCGCCAGCCTCGCGGCGGGCCCCGTCGGGGCGCAGGGCGCGGTCAAGAAGATCGTCTTCTGGGCCGGACCGAAGGAGCATGGCGCCCCCGGCCGGCATGAATATGAACGGGACCAGACCGAGCACGCCTGGCAGCTGGAACACGCCACCAACCTGCGCGGCGTCAAGACGCTGGTGAAGGTGGTCACCAAGCCCCCGCGCGACATCAGCGAACTGGACGACGCCGACGCCCTGGTGATCTTCGGCAACGGCGCCTGGCTCAAGACCGAGACCGGCATCCTTTTCCCGCAGGACCAGGACACCGACGGCCGCGTCTATGACAAGGAACACACCGACTGGCTGAACAAGCTGGATGCGGTGATCAAGCAGCGCAAGATGGGCCTGGCGATCTTCCACTACACCATGTGGGTGGACAATTGGGTCGGCAAGCGCTTCCTGATGGACTGGTTCGGCGGCAACTGGCTGCCCTATTCCTCGCACAATCCGGTCGACACCTGGACGGTGTCGCCGCTGCCCGTGCGCCATCCCATTCTCAACGGCATCAAGTCCTGGACCTATCGCGACGAAATGTTCTCGCGCTATTTCCTCTACAATGATCACAGGCGCACCCCATTGCTGCAGGCGACGCCAGCCACCGCCAGCAATGGCGATCCCGAAACGGTCTCCTGGGTGTTTGCCCGGCCCGATGGCGGCCGCTCCTTCGTCTGGGGCGGTTCGGACTTCCATGACAACATGCACAATGTGCCGGATTACCGGAACTACCTGCTGAACGCGATCGCCTGGATCGCCGGACTGAACGTTCCGGCGGAAGGTGTCCTGGCCCCGCCGCCGCCGGCGGACGATCCGCCCATCCCGGTGTTTCAGCCCGGACGCGGCGGGCCCGGGCCGGGGCGCGGTCCAGCACCGCCCGCCCCCTGACAAGAGCCGCGCCATGAAACCGACACGACGCAAAGTGCTGCAGGGCGGTGCGGCGGCATTGGCGCTGCCGGTGCTGACGGCGGCGGCCCAGGATGCGCCGCTGACCCTGTGGTACGGCCAGCCCGCTGGGCAATGGACCGAGGCGCTGCCGCTGGGCAATGGCCGGCTGGGCGCCATGGTGTTCGGCGGCGCCGGCGACGAACGCATCCAGGTCAACGAGGCGACGCTGTGGGGCGGCGCGCCGCATGACTACACCAGCCCCGAAGCCCTGACGCACCTGCCGGAGCTGCGGCGGCTGATCTTTGCCGGGCAGGCCCAGGAGGCCGAGCACCTGACGGCGAAGATGATGGGCAATCCGCCGCTGCTGATGCCCTACCAGCCCTTCTGCGATCTTCGGCTGCATTTCGACGGCCAGGAGACGGTCGGCGATTATCGCCGCGAATTGTCGCTGGACGAGGCCGCGGCCTCGGTCGCCTACACGGTGGGCGGCGCGCGCTTTCATCGCGAGGTTTTCATTTCCCATCCCGCCCAATTGATGGCGGTGCGCCTCACCGCCGACCGGCCCGGCAGCCAGACGCTGTTCATCAGCCTGGATTCGCCGCAGGACGGCGTGGTCACGGAAGCTTCGGGCCGGGACGGGCTGCAGCTGACCGGCCAGATCGGCCCGCGCCAGAATCGCCCCGGCACCTGGATCGGCTCCTGGGACGCGCCGGGCCTCAAATTCGCCGCGCTGCTGCAGGCGCGCGCCGAAGGCGGCACGGTCAGTGTCGAAGGCGGGCGCGTGCGGGTGCGCGGCGCGGACGCGGTGACCATCCTGCTCAGCGCCGCCACCAGCCATCGCAACTACCGCGACATCGGCGGCGATGCCCTGGCCGCCGCCCGCGCCAGGCTGGAGGCCGCCCCGCCGTTCGATGCCTTGCGCCAGGCCCATCGCGCCGATCACCAGGCGCTGTTCCGCCGCGTCAGCCTCGATCTGGGCGCGGACAGCCATGCCGCGATGCCGACCGATGCCCGCATCGCCGCCGCCAAAACGCAGGATGACCCGGCGCTGGCGGCGCTCTATTTCCAGTATGGCCGCTATCTGCTGCTTGCCGCGTCGCGCCCCGGCGGCCAGCCCGCCAACCTGCAGGGCATCTGGGCCGACAGCCTGACCCCGCCCTGGGGCGCCAAGATGACCACCAACGCCAATCTGCAGATGAATTACTGGCTGGCGGAAAGCGGCAATCTCTGGGAGACCCAGGCCCCGCTCTGGGACCTGATCGACGACCTGCAGGTAACGGGGGCGCAGACGGCGAAGACGCATTACAATGCGCGCGGCTGGGTGCTGCATCACAACACCGATCTGTGGCGCGCCACCACGCCGGTGGACGGCGCCTGGGGCGTCTGGCCCATCGGCCAGGTCTGGCTGTCCAACCAGATGTGGGATCATTACCGTTTCAGCGGCGACCGCGCCTTCCTGAGCAAGCGCGCCTATCCCGCCATGGCGGGCGCGGTGCGCTTCATGCTCGACACCCTGGTCGAAGCCCCGGCGGGCACGCGCTTTGCCGGCCGGCTGGTGACCAATCCGTCCATCTCGCCGGAGAATTCCTATTTCCTGGGCGAGCAGCGCTCCCAGCTCACCTATGCCTGCACCATGGACCTGGAACTGATCGACGAATTGTTCGGCGCTTTCGACAAGGCGTCGCGCCTGCTGGGCCGCGATGCCGCCCTGCGCGCCGAAACCGCCGCCGCGAGGAAGCGGCTGCCGCCGCTGCAGATCGGGGCGCGCGGCCAGTTGCAGGAATGGATCGAGGATTACCGCGAGACCGAGCCGGAGCACCGCCATGTCTCGCATCTCTGGGCGCTTTTTCCCGGCCATGGCATCACCCCGCGCGGTACGCCCGGGCTGGCCGCGGCGGCGCGGCGCACCCTGGAGCTGCGCGGCGATGGCGGCACCGGCTGGTCCAAGGCCTGGAAGATCGCCTTCTGGGCGCGGCTGGGCGATGGCGACCATGCCCATCTGATGCTGCGCGGCCTGCTGAGCGAAAGCACCCTGCCCAACATGTTCGACACCCATCCGCCCTTCCAGATCGACGGCAATTTCGGCGGCCCCGCCGCCATCGCCGAAATGCTGACGCAGAGCGACGACGAGTCCATCACCCTGCTGCCCGCCTTGCCGCGCGCCTGGCCGGAAGGCCGCGTCACCGGCCTGCGCGCCCGCGGCGGCGTCACCCTGGACATCGCCTGGCGCGGCGGCGCGCTGACCGGGGCGGCGCTGACCTGTGACTTCGCCCGCAAGCTGACGCTGCGCAGCGGCGGCAAAACCGCCGTGCTGGGTTTGAAGCCCCGCCAGAGGCTGGCGCTGGATGGCGGGCTCCGCCCCAAGCCCAAGTAGCTGTGGGAATTAAATAATTTTCGCCTCGCGGCGGCGGCGGGCCATGTCATACTGCTCCCAACAAGAAGAAGTTGGGGGAAGACGCCATGCCGATATCCGCGCGCTGGGCCATCGCGGCCCTTCTTATAAGTGCGGCCACGCCTGCCCTGGCCGCCGATTACCAGACCAATCTCGGCCCCATGCCGCTGGACGACGAGACCAAGGCGGTGATCGCCGGGCGCGGGCTTGCCACCGCCCGCTATGACGGCAAGACCCTGACGGTAAAGGGCAGCTTCAAGGGCCTGCCCTCCAACGCCACCGAGGCGCATCTTTTCCAGAGCGAGTATATCGGCGTGCCGGGCCGCGCCGTGCTGGACCTGACCCTGACCAAGGCCACCGAAGGCACGCTCGCCGGCAGCTTCACGCTCAGCGCCGAGCAGGCCAATGCGCTGCGGCTGGGCCATCTCTATATTCAGATCAACAGCGAGAAGGCGCCGCCCGGCTATAGCTGGGGTCCGCGCGGCACGCTGTGGGGCTGGCTGCAGCCGGCGCACAAGACCGCGGGCCAGGATGTGCCGCAAGCCGGCCACTGGTTCATTCCGCAACTCGACACGCCGTCGCGCTAAGGGGACAGACCATGCGCATCAAGACCGCCCTGCTGACGAGCGCCGTCATCGCAACCGCCATCGGGTTGTGGAGCGCCCGCGCCCAGGCCCCCGGCCCCTTCACGCAGGCCCAGGTCGAGGCCGGGCGCGCGGCCTATAACGACAATTGCGCCGTCTGCCATGTCGCCGACCTCTCCGGCGCCACCGACGCGCCGCCGCTGGCGGGCAACGCCTTCATGGGCGCCTGGCGCGCCCGCACCAGCGCCGATCTGTTCAACAAGATCAGCAAGTCGATGCCGCCCGGGCGCGGCGGCAGCATGGATGACGCCACCTATCTCGCCCTCACCGCCTATGTCCTGCATGCCAATGGCGCGGCGGCGGGCAATGCGGCGCTGACCCCCGCGACGGCGGCGGGGATCGGCGGCGTCGCCAGCGGCGTCATGCCCGCCGACATCGCCAACCCGCCGCGCGTGGCGCAGGCTGCCGCGCCGGCCCCCGGGGGACGCGGCAATGTCGCGACCTCGGCGGGCTTCGCCCAGCCCGGCCAGGAAGTGCGCTATGGCGATCCCGGCCGCTTCGCCCTGCCCAGCAAGTTCGGCGTCACCTTCAAGGGCGACATCCGGAATTATGTCCCGGTCACCGACGAGATGCTGACCCATCCCACGCCGGGCGACTGGCTGATGATGCGGGGCAACTACCAGGGCTGGAGCTACAGCCCGCTGAAGCAGATCAGCACCGCCAATGTCGACCAGCTGCAATTGAAATGGATGTGGTCGATGCCGGAGAACGGCACGATGGAGGACACCCCCATCGTCCACAACGGCCTGATGTACATGTGGGGCACCGCCAACACCGTCCAGGCGCTGAACGCCAAGACCGGCGAGCTGTTGTGGGAGAACCGCATCGGCCCGGCGGCGCGCGCGCCTGGCCCGGGCCCTTCGTCCGAAGAGACAAGGTCCATGGGGCTTTACGGCACCAACCTTTACGTCAACACGCCGCAGGGCTGGATCTACGCGCTCGACGCGCGCACCGGCGAGGAAGTGTGGAAGACCAAGATCAACGACAATCCCAATATCGGCAGTTCCACCGGCGGGCTGATCATCATCAAGGGCCGCGTCCTGGTGGGCATGACCAATTGCGGCCGTCCCGGCACCGCCGACCATTGCTACATCAGCGCCTATGACGCCAGGACCGGCAAGCGCGACTGGAAATTCGTCACCGTGGCGCTGACCGGCCAGCCCGGCGGCGACAGCTGGAACAACATGTCCGACAATGACCGCAAGGGCGTCGAGACCTGGATCGCCGGCACCTATGATCCGGAGCTCAACACCACCTATTGGGGCACCGCCCAGGCCAAGCCGTGGCGGCGCGACCTGCGCGGCAGCGGCACAGGCGCCACCGACTATGCCAACTCCACCCTGGCGCTCAATCCCGAAACCGGGCAGCTGAAATGGTGGTACAATCATTCGCCCGGCGAGACTTTCGACCTGGACGAGGTTTTCGACCGCGTGCTGGTGGATCATGGCAAGGAAAAATCGCTGCTCACCATCGGCAAGGCCGGCATCCTGTGGAAGCTGGACCGGGTCAGCGGCAAATATCTCGCCCACACCCAGACCGTGTTCCAGAACGTCTTCACCAGCATCGATCCCAAGACCGGCCATCCCACCTATCGCAACGACATCATCGACCAGAAGGTGGATCAGTGGCTGTCGTCCTGCCCGGGACCGGAAGGCGGCCACAACTGGCAGTCGGCTTCCTATCACCAGCCCAGCGACGCGCTGATCATTCCCTTGTCGCAAAGCTGCGTCTTCATGCTGGGCAACGGCTCGGAAGCCTATTTCGAGATGCCGGGTTCGGACGGCAACATGGGCCGGCTCTCGGCCTATCGCGCGAAAGACCTGAAGCCGCTCTGGTCGTTCCAGCAGCGGGCGCCGTTCCTGACGGCGGTGGTCTCGACCGCGGGCAATGTCGCGTTTGTCGGCGATTTCGACCGCACCTTCCGCGCCATTGACGTGAAGACCGGCAAGACGCTGTGGAAGACGCGGCTGGGCACCACGGTGCAGGGCTATCCGGTCAGCTTCATGGTGGACGGCAAGCAGTATATCGCCGTCACCACGGCGCTGGGCGGCGGCAGCCCCGAGCTCAAGCCCGGCACCATGCTGACCGAAGTGCACCGGCCCGCCACCGGCTATGCGCTGTATGTCTTCGGCCTGCCGGACCACAAGAAATAGGACACGCCATGCGTCTCAAGCTTGCCGCCGCGCTTTGTCTTGCTGCCGCGCCGCTGGCGGCCCAGCCCGCCCCCGGCGACTGGACCAGTTACGGCCGCGATTCCGCCGCCACGCATTACTCGCCGCTGGCGCAGATCACGCCCGCCAATGTCGCCGGCCTGAAAGTGGCCTGGACCTATCACATGCTGGCCGATGCCCCCGCGCCGGCCGGCGGGCGGGGGCCGCGCGCCATCGCCAGCCAGGCGACGCCGCTGGCGGTGAACGGCGTGGTCTATCTCAACTCGCCGATGGGGCTGGTGGTGGCGCTGGACGGGGCCAGCGGCAAGGTGCTGTGGCGCTACCGCCTTCCCGGCAATGCCCGGCCCTCCACCCGCGGCATGGAATACTGGCCCGGCGAAAAGGGCCATGATCCCGAAATCCTCTTCGGCAGCTCCGACGGCAAGCTGATGGCGATCAGCGCGAAAACCGGCCAGGCGGTTGACGGCTTCGGCGAGCATGGCGCGGTAAACCTGCGCACGCCCGAAGTGATGAACGGCCTGAACAACGCCCTGGCGCTGTCGTCGCCGCCCATCGTCTACAAGGATATCGTGATCACCGGCAGCCAGGTGCAGGAAGGGCCGGTCAAGGGCTCATCCGGCGATGTCCGCGCCTGGAACGTCAAGACCGGCAAGCTGGTCTGGACCTTCCACACCATCCCGCGCGCCGGCGAGCCCGGCTATGACACCTGGGCCCCGGGCAGCACGGCGCAGCGTTCCGGCGTCAATGTCTGGAACATGATGAGCGTGGATGCCAAACGCGGCATCGCCTACCTGCCCATTGCCGCGCCGACGGTGGACCGTTGGGGGGCGGACCGCCATGGCGACAATCTCTACAGCTCGACCCTGGTGGCGGTGAACGCCGCCACGGGCAGGAAGCTGTGGCACTACCAGCTTGTGCATCACGACATCTGGGACTTCGACCTCGACACCGCGCCGCTGCTGTTCGACGTGCACAAGGGCGGCAAGACGATTCCCGCCGTGGCGGCGATGAACAAGTCGGCCTATCTCTTCATTCTCGACCGCGTTACCGGCAAGCCGATCTATGAAGCGCCGGAGACGAAAGTGCCGGGCTCGAACGTGCCCGGCGAAGCCCCCTCGCCCACCCAGCCGATTCCGGTGACGCCGCCGCCGCTGGCGCGCCAGAGCTTCAACCCGGATACCGACTATGCCCAACTGACGCCGGAGCATACCCGGGCCTGCAAGGATTTCGCCGCCAGCAAGAAGGCGGTGGGCAGCATCACCTTCTCCACCATCCCCGCCGGCAACGCCATCATCCGCTTTCCCGGCAGCGGCGGCGGGCCGGAATGGGGCGGCGGCGCCTTCGATCCGAAACGCGGCTACTACATCGTCAACACCAACGACATGGCCACCATCGAGGGGCTGGAAGCCAAGCCGGACGGCAGCTGGGGCTCGACCGCCGGGGCAGACAGTTTCTTCATGGTCACGGACAACCATTTGATGTGCCAGACTCCCCCCTGGGGCAGCCTGACCGCGGTGAACGTCAACACCGGCCAGATCGCCTGGCGCGTCAATCTGGGCGTCACCGACAGCCTGCCGGAAGGCAAGCGCAATACCGGGCGGCCCAGCTTGGGCGGGCCTATTGTTACTGCAAGCGGCTTGATCTTCATCGGCGGCACCGATGACGCGCGCTTCCGCGCCTTTGATGCGGCCAGCGGCAGGGAAATCTGGACCTGGAAGCTGGACTATTCCGCCCACGCCACGCCGATTACCTATCGTGGCAAGGACGGCAAGCAGTATGTCGCGGTCACCGCCACCGGCGGCAGCTTCCTGCGCGATCCGGCGGGCGGCGACAGCCTGGTGGTGTTCGGGTTGCCTTAAAGCCCTCTGACCTGCCTTAGCGCAATCTGCAGCATGGCGCGGGCGTAAGCCACGTCATAGGTCCAGCCGACATACTGGCCCCAGCTATTGCCCAACTGCCGGTCGGCGTCATTGCCGCGCGGATGCTCCGGCATGATCATGCGGGTATAGCGGTTCTGCACCAGCAGCTTCATCACCTCATACATGTCGTTGTCGCCCTCGTCCGGCCAGACCTCGGTGTAATCCAGGCGCGGCTTGCGCATCGTGACATTGCGGAAATGCACCTGGCCGATGCGCTTGCGGCTGGCGAACCAGTTGCCCACCACCTTCGGGTCCTCGCCGATCTCGCGGGTGACGCCGCAATCCCAGGTCAGGCAGTTGGAAGGGCTGTCCACCGTCGCGATCAGCCGCTTCCAGTCCGACAGGCTGTTCATCACCTGGGCCGAGCCGCGGCTGGTGGGCGGCGGCGGATCGTTGGGGTGCAGCGAGAGCACGACATTGTTCTTCTCCGCCACCGGGACCACGGCCTTGAGGAAATATTCCATGTTGCGCCAGGTGGAGTCGTAATCCTGCGTCCCTTCGGCGGGCAGCGGCGGCAGATCCTTCATCTTCTCGTAGTTGAAGGTGCTCATGCCGGAATCGCCCCGGCCCAGCGTGTTGCTGTATCCATCGGTGGCGCGGTGATTGTAGAAATTCCATTCCAGCACCGGGATGCCCAGCTTGCCGAAATTGACGATGGTCTGCTTGATCTTGTCGATCTCGGCGTCGCGCTGCGCCGTGCCATGGACGATCTGGTTCATGTCGGGGTCCATGCCGTTCTGGTAGGACCAGCGCACCATCATGATGCCGATCTTCATGCCCTGGCTTTTGAGGAAATCCACCCGCGGCTGCAGATAGTCCATGCCCCAGGGCTGGGCCGGCGTGGTGCCGGCATCGATCGACGTGATGCCGATCTGCTTGAGCCGCCGCGCCTCCGCCGGGTCGAGCAAATTTTCCATGTACATGGTGAGCTTGGGCGTATCCGG
>Ga0265313_10001932_pt1 | contig 18788 bp, 16 predicted proteins | sample 4123metaG_FD_203122 | JGI IMG/M metagenome (GOLD analysis project Ga0265313, IMG submission 203122) | Rhizosphere microbial communities from Carex aquatilis grown in University of Washington, Seatle, WA, United States - 4-1-23 metaG | ecosystem: Host-associated > Plants > Roots > Rhizosphere >...
TGTGGAATGCGCACCTCGATTGGGCGATCTCGTTCTCATGATGCGGGAAAATAAGATCGATACCACCGCCATGGATATCAAAGGTCTCTTTTAGGTATTTCCACGCCATGGCGCTGCACTCAATGTGCCAGCCGGGGCGGCCAGAAACTTCGATGTGGCGAGGGCTTTTCCAACTCGGTAATGGAATATTGGAGCGCGAATTGGTGGGCTTCCATAAAACGAAATCCATGGGATTTTTCTTGTACGGTGCCACATCGACACGGGCGCCAGCGATCATTTCATCAAGCGGACGTTTGCTCAGTTCACCATATTCGCGCATCGACGAAACATCGAACAAGACATGTTCATTTGCGACATATGCATGATTGTCGGAGCATAACCGCTCAATAATCTCCTTCATTTCTTCAATATGATCAGTTGCGCGCGGCTGATAGGTCGGGTCCAAGCATCCTAACGCTGCCACATCGTTGCGATACTGTTCTGCCGTCCTCTCGGTGAGATCCCGTATTGAAATTCTCTCCTCCGCCGCCCGCGCGTTGATCTTGTCGTCCACGTCGGTGATGTTGCGGACATAGGTGACTTTGCCGCCATCCTTCTCATATTCATGCCGCAGCAGCCGGAACAGCACGTCGAAGACAATGGCGGGGCGGGCGTTGCCGATATGGGCGAAGTCATAGACCGTCGGTCCGCAGACATACATGCGCACGTTCTTCGGGTCCAAGGGCGTGAAGACGTCCTTGGTCTTGGTCAGGGTGTTGTAGAGGCGGATCGGCATGGCGGCTTCTTACAATGATTTGCCCGGTTCTGAGAGAGCGAGCGGTGTCACCTGGGTGGCCCGTTCGCACGCTGACGCTACTCACTCGCGGGCCATGACATTTGGGGGGATTTTGGGCGAGACGAAGGGTTTTTGCAGCGCTAGCTGCAAATCGAAATCCGGCAGATGACGACCGAAACGGTCACGCGGTTTTCCCTTCAAGCCGGGCCAAAGTCCTGGCCCGTCCGATCAGGGGTAGCAGTTTTTTCAGTTCCGGTCCATCGCCCCGCCCGGTCAGGGCCAGCCGCAGGGGATGGTACAGCCCCCGCCCCTTGGTCCCGGTGGCGGCGGCCACCGCAGCGGTCCAGGCCGGCCAGGTCGCTTCATCCCAGGGTTCGGGCGGCAGCAGTTCGGCGGCCCGGGCGGTCAGCGCGGCGTCTTCGATCACCGGCGTGACCGGGCCCGTGACCAGTGCTGCGAGAACGGCGGCGTCGGACAGTTTGGTCAGGTTGGGACGGATGATGTCCCACAATGCGGCGTCGATACCGGAGAGGCGGGCGGCGACGGCGTCGTAGGGCGCGGTGTGCAGCGTCTTGGCGTTCAACACCACCAACTCTTCCAAGTCGAAATGCGCCGGGGCGCGGCCGATCTTGCCGAAGTCGAAATCGGCGGCGAGGTCGGCGAGCGACAGGCGCGGCAGGGCCGGATCGGAGGTGCCGATCTTGGCGAGATAGGCGGCGACGGCCAGCGGCTCGAAGCCGTCTTCCCGCAACTGCTGCAGCGACAGCGAACCCAGGCGCTTGCTCAGCGCCTCGCCGCCCGCGCCCACCAGCAGCGGATGATGCGCGAACTGCGGGCGCGGTCCGCCCAGGGCGTCGAAAATCTCGATCTGCGCCGCGGTGTTGGTGACATGGTCCTCGCCGCGCACCACATGCGTGATGCCCATGTCGATATCGTCGGCCACCGACGGCAAGGTGTAGAGGAAGGCGCCGTCCTCGCGCACCAGCACCGGATCGGAGAGGGTGGCGGTGTCGATCTCGACCGGGCCGCGGATCAGGTCGGTCCAGGCGACCTTGCTGCGCGAGAGCTTGAAGCGCCAGTGCGGCCTGCGCCCTTCGGCTTCCCATTTCGCCTTCTTCGCCGGATCGAGCGCGGCGCGGTCATAGATCGGCGGCAACCGGCGGGCCTTCAGCAGCGAACGCTGGCGCTCCAGCTCGGCTTCGGTTTCATAGGCCGGATAGATATGGCCCGACGCCTGCAGGCGATAGAAGGCGACGCTGTATTTGGCCAGGCGGCCCGCCTGGCGGTCGGCGGCGTCATGGGCCAGGCCAAGCCAGGCGAGGTCGCGGTAGATCGCGTCCTCGAATTCCTTTTTGGAGCGCGCCGCATCGGTATCGTCGATCCGCAGGATGAACTTGCCGCCCGCCTTCTTCGCGAACAGGAAGTTCAGCAGCGCCGTGCGGGCATTGCCGACATGCAAAAGGCCGGTGGGCGATGGCGCGAAACGGACGGTGACAGTCATATTTCCCCCTCCCCTTGCGGGAGGGGGCACGACGCGAAGCGGCGTGGGGGAGGGGTGTGTTTCAACAGCCCCCTCCCCCGAACGCTTCTCGCGCCGCTCGAAGCGCTCGCCCCCTCCCGCGAGGGGAGGGGGGAAGGAATGTTGGATTATCGCGCATCGCGGAACGCATTCGTGATGGGATAGCGCCGGTCGCGGCCGAAATTGCGCGAGGAAATCTTCACGCCGGGCGGCGCCTGGCGGCGCTTGTATTCCGAGATATAGAGCAGATGCTCCACCCGCTTCACCGTGGCCGGGTCATAGCCCTTCGCCACAGTGTCCTCGAAGCTGCAGTCATGCTCGACCAGGCATTCCAGGATGCCATCGAGAATCTCATAGGGCGGCAGGCTGTCCTGGTCGGTCTGGTTGGCGCGCAGTTCGGCGGTGGGCGGCTTGGCGATGATGCGCTCGGGAATGACGCGCCCCTGCGGCCCCAGCGCGCCCGCCGGGCTGTTGGCGTTGCGCCAGTGCGACAGGCGGAAGACTTCGGTCTTGTAGATATCCTTCAGCACATTGTAGCCGCCGCACATGTCGCCATAGAGCGTGGCATAGCCGACGCTCATCTCGCTCTTGTTGCCGGTGGTCAGCACCATATGGCCGAACTTGTTGGACATCGCCATCAGGATCACCCCGCGCAGGCGCGACTGGATATTCTCTTCCGTGGTGTCGGCGGCGCGGCCGGCGAACATGGGCGCCATGGTCTTGTCCATCGCCGCGACGGCGCGCTCGATCTCGATGGTGCCGTAATCGACGCCCAGCAGGCGGGCGCAGGCATCGGCGTCCTCCAGGCTGTCGCGGCTGGTGTAGCGCGAGGGCAGCATCAGGCATTTCACCCTGAGCGGGCCCAGCGCATCCACCGCCACGGCGGCGCTGAGCGCGGAATCGATGCCGCCGGAAAGCCCCAGCACCACGCCGGGAAAGCGGTTCTTGTTCACATAGTCGCGCAGGCCCAGCATCATGGCGTGATAGACCTGGCTCTCGCGGCTTTCCGGCACGAAGCGATCGCCCGGCGCGCAGACCCATTTGCCGCCCGCGCCGCGCGTCCATTCGCTGATGGCGAGCTTGTCTTCCCAGCCCGGCAGCGCCAGCGCGACCGCGCCATCGGTGTTCAGCACAAAGGACGCGCCGTCGAACACCAGCTCGTCCTGGCCGCCCAGCTGGTTGAGATAGACCAGCGGCAGGCCGGTTTCGCGCACCCGGGCGGCCGCCAGGGCCAGGCGCACATCCTCCTTGCCCGCCTCGAAGGGCGAGCCGTTGGGCACCACCAGCATCTCGGCCCCGCCCTGCGCCAGCGCGGCGCAGACGCCCGTCGTCCAGATGTCCTCGCAGACCGGCACGCCCAGATGCACGCCGCGGGCTTTCATCGGCGTCGGCACCGAGCCGGGCGCGAAGACGCGCTTCTCGTCGAAGACGCCGTAATTGGGCAGATCCACCTTGAAGGTGCGGTTGGCGACGCGGCCTTCGTCCAGCAGCAGGAAGGCGTTGTAGAGCCTGCCCTCCTCCGCCCAGGGGGCGCCGATCAGCACCGCCGGACCGCCGTCCTTCGTCTCGCGCGCCAGTTCCTCCACCGCCGCGCGGGCGTCGGCTTGGCAAGCCGGCTTCAGCACCAGGTCTTCCGGCGGATAGCCGGTGATGAAGAGTTCGGAAAAAAGGATGACGTCGGCATCGCGCGCCTCGGCGCGGGCCTTGCGGGCGCGCGCCAGATTGCCGGCGATGTCTCCCATCACCGGATTCAACTGGGCCAAAGCGATGCGGAAGCGATCCATGACCGTTGTTTAGAGGATTTCGTGCGTGAAATGACCCCTCCCCGAAAAATCCTTCGGATTTTTCGACCCTCCCTCAGGGGGAGGGTAACGTTTCAGGAGGATTAGCGGGCGGCCGCGATGCGGCGTTCGGCCACCGGCAGGGGTTGGGAGACGCCCGCCGCTTCCTCGATCAGAAGGGCGGTGTCCAGCGCCTGGGCCGCCTGGGCGGCCGTCACCAGCACCGGGGCGGCGCCGCGTATGGCGTCGACGAAACGGGTCACCGATTCACCCAGGGGATCGCCCATCTCGAAGACGCCCAGCGGGCGGGGCGTGGTGTTGGTGACCAGGCGGGAGAGGAAGTCGATCTCGACCACGCCGTCGCCATAGACGGCCCTGAGGCCGCGCTTGCGCTCGGTGGCGACGCGGCTGGTTTCCAGATGCGCCACGGTGCCGTTGGCGAAGGTGACGGTGGCGGAGACTTCGTCGGCGAAGGGGCCGTATTCGACCAGGCCCTTGGCGGCGACGGCGGCGACCGCGCCGGGCACCAGCGTGTGCACCAGGTCGAGATCGTGGATCATCAGGTCGAGCACGGCGGAAACATCGTCGCCGCGCCCGGTCCAGGGGCCCTGGCGCCAGCAGGTGATTTCCAGCGGCGTGGCGTCGAGGTCGAGCAGGCCGGTGCGGGCGAAGACGAAACGCTCCTGATGGCCGACGGTGAGGATGCGGCCGGTCTCGGCGGCGATGGAAAGCAGGTCGGCGGCTTCCTCGCGGCCGGTGGCGATGGGCTTCTCCACCAGCACATGGGCGCCGGCGTTGAGGAAGGCCTTGACGATCTCGTAATGGGTGACGGCGGGCGAGCAGACGCTGACCAGGTCCACCTTGCCCAGCAATTCGCGCCAGTCGGCGGTGACCAGCACGCCTTCATGCCGGGCAGAGAGGGTGGCGCGCACTTCGGCGCTGGGATCGGCGACGGCGAAAAGGCTGACGCCCTTGTCGGCCATGGCGGCGTATTTGGCGGCGTGATGGCGGCCGAAGGCGCCCGCGCCGATGACAGCGGCTTTCAGCGGACCCGATTCAGGCACCCGGCGGCGAAGAAACAAGAAAAGCCCCTGCTGGCTATGATTTGGAAGCGACAGTAGGCCCTGCACTGCAGCAAAGGGCGACTGATAAGATATTGCGGCTTGTTACCGCTATTAGCCATTTGATTTCAAATGAATATCTCTTTTCCCGGGGGCGCCGTCCGGCAGTGGCATGGAACTGGATTGGACAAGGCCAAGCGCAACCAGGGCCGGGTTATTCCGGCCCAAAACGGAACATTTTGAACCGCCATGAGCCAGCCCCCGGCACGGCGCAACTGTGAAGTGGCCATTATCGGCACGGGTCCCTATGGCCTGTCGCTGGCCGCCCACCTGGCTGCGCGCGGGGTGGATTTCCGCATCTTCGGCCGGCCGATGGAACTTTGGCGCCGGCACATGCCCGAAAACATGATGCTGAAGTCCAACGGCTATGCCTCCAACCTCAGCGCCCCGGACGGCAAGGCCTCCAGCCTCAAGACCTTCTGCCGCCGGCATGGCCTGGCCTATGGCGACCTCAATGTGCCGGTGCCGCTCAGCACGTTCATCGCCTATGCCGACTGGTTCGGTGCCCGCCATGTGCCCGGCCTCGACCAGCGCATGGTGGCGGGCCTCGACCGCGACGAACAGGGCTACCGCCTCACCCTGGAAGACGGCGAGCAGGTCCGCGCCGCCCAGGTGGTGATGGCGGTGGGGATCACCTCCTTCGCCCATATGCCGGCGGCGCTGGCCGCGCTGCCCGCCGCTCTGGCCTCGCATTCCTTCGATCATCGCACCGTGGATCAGTTCGCCGGCAAGCAGACCGTCGTGGTCGGAGCCGGCGCCTCGGCCGTCAATCTCGCCTATGAACTGCGCCTGGCCGGCGCCCAGGTCACCATGCTGGCGCGCGGCCCGATGATTGAATATCACGAACTGCCCAACCCCAAGGCGCTGTCGCTGTGGGAGTTGCTGACCAATCCGCCCGCGCCGTTCGGCCAGGGCTGGCGCTCGCTGCTGCCGGCGCTGCTGCCGCAACTGTTCTACCGCCTGCCGCGGTCCTTGCGCGCCCGCTCGATCCGGAACCATATGCGGCCCGCCGCCGGCTGGTTCATGCGCGACAAGCTGATGGGCCAGGTGCCCGAGATTCTCGGCCAGGCCATCGCCGGCGCCTGGGAAGAAGACGGCAAGGCGCATATCGCCCTCAGCGGCGGGCGCAAGCTGGTTTGCGACCATGTCTTCGCCGCCACCGGCTACCGCATGGATCTGAACCGGCTTTCCTTCCTCAGCCCGCGCCTGCGCCAGGCCATTGCCCGCACCGGCTCCGCCCTCAATGTTTCGCCCGCCTTCGAGACCGATATGGACGGCCTTTATGCCCTGGGACCGCTGGCGATGGAGAATTTCGGGCCGCTGCTGCGCTTTGTCTGCGGCACCGCCTTCGCCGCGCCGCGCCTGGCGCGGGTGCTGAAGCGGCGGGTGCTGCTGGCGCGGGCCGAGACTCGCATCCACGCCGCGGCGCGCGCCCTGACGCAGCGCCTTCGGAACGCCTTCGCCTGATCCCGCAGGCCAGCCGGCCGCACGGATCTGGAATGGGACGAAATGCCGATCCGCGCGTTACCTCGGGAGCGCCAAAGGTTAGCGGCTTCCTGCCCCTTCCATCAAAGGCGCTCTGCCCAGAAGCCGTCATGCGCCTGTTGCGTGTCCGACGGCAGGGAAGGATCAAAGACATGAATAGGATTTTCAAAGGCGGCCTCGTCGTCCTCGGCCTGGCCCTGGCCTCTTCTGCGGCGCTTCCGGCGTTTGCGGCGGATCGCGTCGGCATCCAGGTCGGCGGCGTCGGCCTGGGCTTCACCGTCGGCAATGGCCATTACTATGACAGCCATCATCGCCGTCAGGTCTATACCTATCCGTCGGACTGGAAGACCTATCATCACCCGCAGTCCTGGTACCGCTCGCATCCGCAGTGGAATACCCAGGGCCATCACGACTATTACCGCAACTAGTCCCGCCGCCATCCCATCAGCCTCCAAGCCCGTCTCGCGCAAGCGAGGCGGGCTTGCCGGCTTTTGGCGCAAGCGGACATTGGCCAAGCCGGGGCGCGGCTGGCTATAACGGCGGGACGGGACGGCAGCGGGGGCGGCATGGACGTTTTCTTCATCAATCTGGCGAGCCAGAACGAACGGCGCGCCTTCCTGGAGCGCAATTTCGCCGCCGGGGACACCGCAAGCTGGCGCCTGCACCGCATCGAGGCGGTGACCGCCGCCGAGGCTGCCCAGGCGCCCGGCGCCCTGCGCGACGGCGAGAAAGCCTGCCTGCTCAGCCACCGCAAGGCCCTGGAAGCCGCGGTGCAAACCGATGGCCATGTCCTGATCGCCGAGGACGACATCCAGTTCGGACAGCACACCGCTGCGGCGGTGGAAACCGCGCTCCGGCAGATTCCGGAAACCGCCTGGGACATCGTCTTCACCGACGTGATCTTTCCGGGCCTCGACCGGATGTACCAGCTTTTCCGCCTGCGGCAGGACTATGACGCCAGCGGACAGTCCGGCCTGCTCGACCTCAGCGAAATGAATTTCGCCGGTTCGATCGGCTATGTCGTCAACCGCCACGCCAAGGGCGGCCTGCTGCACGCCCTCAGCCAGGACCCGTCACGGGACGTGCCCTATGACGTCTGGCTGAAGCACCTGGTCCAGAACCGAATGCTGCGGGCCTTTGTGATTTTTCCCTTTCCCACCACCCAGTCGGAGTTTGGCGCGCAATCGCAGATCCAGAGCGCCGCCGAGAAGGACATCCGCGCGATCTGGACGGCCTTCCGCCAGCTGGTCTGGCGCGAGCGCGATACGGATCAGGCGATGCGGGCGCTGGAGCGGGCGAACACCCAAGCCCCGCCCGACTGCGCCGCGATGGCGCAGATCTTCGCCCTGATGCTGTCGCCGGAATTCAAGGACAGATAAGGCGGCGCCTGGGCAAGAACGTCCGCTTTTGACCCAAAGCGGACATTGGGCGGGTTTCGAAGGAGCGCAATTCTGATACTATGAAAACCAGCTTGAGGCCGCGATGAGAGCGCACCGTATCGCCCTTGTGACAGTATTGCTGGCGCCTCCTGCATTGGCAAAGCCAATTGCTGCCAACCTCCCTTTCAATTTGAAGCAGATTCACTTGGCGATGAGTCAGAAAGAGTTGACCGCCCGATTTCGGCGTCTGGCTCCGGAGGCCCCTGATCCGGAGCTTCATTTGACAACCTTCGATACTGTTTACTTCACCCCTTACACTTGGCGCGATTGCGCGTTCGGTGTGACAGCCTCCTTCAATGAAAAAAGACTGGTTCGACTCGATCTACGTATTGAATCCAGTACGGGGACATGCCGCAGCGAAATACAGGAAGAGTTGAAAGCGAGCTATGGCGCAGGATCGCAGTTCTCTGCCCTGTTCGAAAAAGATTTCGGCAGACATCTTAGCTGGAATACACCTGACATGGACGTGGTTTATGACGACCTTGCCCACGGGCAGCCAACAATAACAGCAAGCCTACACATAGGATTTCGCCAGAGGGGGAGGAGCGCTACAGTACACTACTCCAATCCAGCGGCAACTATCCTCAGCAAATTAGGCCCGCCACCCGCCTCTACAGGTCCTTTTCAAAATCCTACCCAGTACGTAGTTGCGGCGCTCGATTTCACCTCCGACGCGGAGGCCTATGTAATGATTACGGCGGTGGATGATCGCACGGCGGAAGCGAAAACCTTTTGTATCACGTCAAACTTATTGCGGGGGGCTTTAGCACGGGAGCATGGCTGGGGTATCGAGCGTTCAAGGGAGGAAGCCGCGAGCAATCCGACCCACGTCTTCCATTTCTCAAAGGGTGAGGCGCTTGAAAACATGCCGGAGAACCAGCGGAGCCCGAGAGCTTGCGAATTGATTGCCCAAGGATACTTCGTCCGCAGCCGATTGGGTCACCCGCTCGCCACTGGTGCCCCCGTCCTGCCTGATGGCAATAAGAGTACGCCGTGATCCAGATATTTGAGCATATCGCGAATGACCGCTTTTGGCGCAAAGCGGACACTGAAGATTGAGACGGAATGCATGAGGACGACCTGATGGACATCCACAAGCCCAAACCATGGCATGGGTGGCGCGACTTCCTGAAGGAGTTCGGCACCATCGTGCTGGGCGTTTCCGTCGCGCTCGCCGCCGAGCAGGGCGTGGAATGGTGGCACTGGCGGGGCGAGGTGGCGCAGGCACGCGAGGTGGTGGCAACCGAAATGGCTGTCAATGTAGCCTTTGCCATGAACCGCCTGCGCACCGCGCCATGCGTCGAGCGGCGTCTCACTGAATTGGCGGCGATCCTGGACGGGGCGGACAAAGGCGGCAGCCTGCCGCCGGTGGGTGATATCGCCATACCGTCGCTTGGCGGAGGGGCCAGCGGTGGCTGGGAAAGCGTGGTGGCGTCGCAGACCGCGACGCATTTTCCCCGCCGGGAACTGGCGGCCATAACCAATGCCTACCAAAGAGTCGCTTTATTGACGGCCCGCGAGAACCTGGAAATCGAAGCCTGGAATTCCCTCTATGCCATGGTCGGGCCGGGCCGCCGTCTTGATGCCGCTTCCCAAGCCAAATTGCGCGATGCGCTGGGCCAGGCCCGCGCCCAGAACCGCATCACGGCGACCGCCAGCAACACGCTGCTCAATCAGGTCAAGGCGCTGAACCTTCCCTTCAGCCCTGAAGACCTGAACCAAATAACGCAGGCTGACACCAAGCCTTTCTCCAACACCCCGAGAACGATGTTCGGTGGGGGGTTCGGCACGGTCTGTCTGCCCATGGGGGCCCCGCCGTCCACCTATGGACAAGCGATGTGGAGCGGCGTACCGGCCACGTACGAAGAGGCCATAAAGGCAAGGCCTCACTTCACCGCCGGCACGCGACAACCCACGCCATGAGCGAATGACCGCTTCTGGCGCAAAGCGGGCATTCCGGAGCTGGCCATGCCGCCGCGGCGGTCAGGCGGCGGGCGCGCTGGCCAGCAGCGAGGCCATGGCCGCGACCACCAGATAGGCCGTCATCAGCGGCGCCAGGCCGGTGAGCAGGGCCCCGGTGATGTCGACATAGGCGCGGCAGTCCAGCAGCGGAAAGACCGAGCCCATCACCAGGAACTGGATCGCCGCCACCGCCACCAGGCCGAACAGGAAGGCGCGCAGCGCCGGGCCGATGATTTCCGGCTTGGCGCCCTGCTCCAGCCGGATCAGCCCGGCCTGCAGCTTCAGCCGCGAACAGGCGCTGGCGAGATAGATGGTGGCCAGCGCCCAGGAAAAGGCGGCGGCGAAGACGCGGCCGCCATCCATGTCGCAGACTTCCAGCGCCTGCACCAGCGCCGACTGGCCGGGAATGACGAAGGCGACGGCGCGCTCCAGCGCCTGCGCCCAGGGCATCATCAGCGTGGCCGGCGCCAGCGCCACCTGCACGATGAAGCTCATGGCGACGAAGGCGAGAAAGACGATCTCGTTGAAGCCGGGAATGAAATGATGCGGCCTCAGCCAGGTCAGCAGCGGCGTGCCGCCCTGCGACGGCGGCAGTCCGCCGGACGCGCCGAAGCCGCCGATGAACAACAGGCCCATGGCGGCGAAAAGCAGCGTGCAGACCGAGATGGCGAGCCAGGCGCTGGACGGCGCCGTGCCGGCGCCCAGGGTCAGGTGCAGGGCGTGGCCGCCGGCGACGATGCAGAACAGAAGCCAGCCCTTGGCGAGAAGGCGCGCAATGCCCATACCCGCCCTCGCCCGGTTTTATGCTGAAGCAGCGAGGCCGGCGGACTTCATCCGCTCGTCGCGGATGCCCTGGGCCAGCAGGAAGGCCAGCTCCAGCGCCTGGCTGGCGTTGAGCCGCGGATCGCAGGCGGTCTGGTAGCGATCCGCCAGGTCCACTTCCTTCAGGCCCTGCGCGCCGCCCAGGCATTCGGTGACGTCCTGGCCGGTCATCTCGAAATGGACGCCGCCGGCATGGGTGCCTTCGGCGCGGTGCACGGCGAAGAAGCTGCGCACCTCCTCCAGGATGCGGTCCACCGGCCGCGTCTTGTAGCCGGACTGCAGCTTGATGGTGTTGCCGTGCATGGGATCGGACGACCACACCACTTTCCTGCCCTCGCGCTTCACGGCGCGGACCATGGGCGGCAGCTTTTCCGCCACCTTGTCGGCGCCGAAGCGGGCGATCAGCGTCAGGCGGCCGGGAATGTTCTGCGGGTTGAGAATGTCGATCAGCCGCAGCAATTCCTCGGGATCCAGGCTGGGGCCGCATTTCAGGCCGATGGGATTCTTGATGCCGCGCATGAATTCGACATGGGCGCCGTCCGGCTGGCGGGTGCGGTCGCCGATCCACAGCATGTGGGCGCTGGTGTCGTACCAGTCGCCGCTGGTGGAATCGATTCGCGTCATCGCCTGCTCGTAATTCAGCAGCAGCGCCTCATGGCTGGTGTAGAAATCGGTGCCGCGCAGCTGCTGCACGGAGGCCGAGGTGATGCCGATGGCGTCCATGAATTCGAGCGTTTCGGAAATGCGCTGCGCCAGACCCTTGTATTGTTCGCCGGCCGGCGAGTCCGCGATGAAGCCCAGCATCCAGCGATGGACATTGTGCAGATGGGCATAGCCGCCCTGGGCGAAGGCGCGCAGCAGGTTGAGCGTCGCCGCCGACTGGGCGGTGGCCTGCAGCAGGCGCTGCGGATCGGGGATGCGCGCCTCGGGCGTGAACTCGCCGCCATTGATGTTGTCGCCGCGATAGGAAGGCAGCGTCACGCCATCCCGCGTCTCGGTGTCTTCCGAGCGCGGCTTGGCGAACTGGCCGGCGATGCGGCCCACCTTCACCACCGGCACCCCGGCGGCGAAGGTCAGCACCACCGCCATCTGCAGCAGCACGCGGAAGGTGTCGCGGATATTGTCGGGATGGAATTCGGCGAAGCTCTCGGCGCAATCGCCGCCCTGCAGCAGGAAAGCCTTGCCCTCCGCAGCCTGGCCCAGCTGCGCCATCAGGTTGCGCGCCTCGCCGGCGAAGACCAGCGGCGGGTGGGTCCTGAGCTGGCCCAGCACGCGGTCGAGCGCGCCCGCGTCCGGATAGGTCGGAACCTGACGGATGGGCTTGTCCTGCCAGCTTTGCGGGCTCCACTGGGCCAAGGGTACGCACTCCTGCAAAAAAGGCGCTTCGTATAGGGGAAGCGGCCCCCTTTTACCAGAACCGCCCCCGGCTGGGGTGAATGGCCGGTAAGGCAAGCCTTGCCAAGGGGTTGACCCGTGACTGGGGCAGCCGCCAGGCTGCTTGCGTCCGCCGCCGGGCCCGGCCGGCCGCGGGCTTGCCAGAGACAGGCCATGTGTTACTTTCCGTAACATTTCATGGAGAACGGTGTTGCGTGATCCCCTGCCTGACCTGGGCGAACTGGAACGCGGCGTGATGCAGCTGGTCTGGCGTCACGGCCCCATCACCGCCGAGGCGGTGCGCGCCAAGCTGGGCCGTCCCCTGAAGGAATCCACCATCCGCACCGTGCTGCGCCGGCTGGAAGACAAGGGCTATGTCACCCATACGGTGGAGGGCCGCACCTTCCATTTCCGCGCCGCCGAGAAACGCGGCGCCGTCGCCGCCAAGGCGGTGCAGCAGATCATGGACTGGTTCACCGGCGGCTCGCTGGAAGAAGTGCTGGTGGGGCTGGTGGACAACAAGGCGCTCGACCCCAAGCAGCTTCAGGCGCTGTCGGAAAAGATCGCCAGGGCGAAGAAGAAATGATCCTGCTGCTGCTCTCGGCCGTGCGCGCGCTTTTGCTGGGCGCCTGCGTCTGGTCGCTGCTGCGGCTGCTGCGGCTGCGCGACGCGCGCACCGAAACATCGGTCTGGACGCTGGTGCTGCTGGCCTCGCTGGCGATGCCGCTGCTGACGCCATGGGCTGAGGCCCGCCTGCCCGCCTTCAGCCTGCCGGTGCAAACCCCCGCCCTGGCGCCGCCGGCGGTCCTGCCGAGCACCGTTACGGCCTGGAACTGGCTGGCCGCGCATGCCGGATTGTTCCGGGGCCTTTATCTGACGGTGGCGGCGGCGCTGCTGGCGCGGCTGGCGGTTGGCCTGGCGCTGGGCCTCAATCTGTGGCGCCGCGCCGCCAGGCTGGCGCCGGGATTGCGCGTCAGCCCCGCCCTGCGTAGCCCGATGGTGTTCGGAAGCTGCATCCTGCTGCCGCGGGAATGGCGGGACTGGCCGCAGGCGCGGCGGGAGGCGGTGCTGGCGCATGAAGAGTGCCATGTCGCGCGCGGCGATTTCTTCCTGCAGCTGGGCGCGGGGCTTTATCGCGCCCTGTTCTGGTTCAGCCCATTTTCCTGGTGGCTGCTGCGCGAATTGTCCGTGCTGGCGGAAAGCGCCAGCGACGCGGCGGCGGTGCGGCGGATGGGCGACCGCGCCTCCTATGCCGAGCTGCTGGTGGAGGTGGCGCTGAAGGCGCAGAACATGCCTGCCCTGGTGGCGATGGCCAAGGGTCCGGACATCGCCTGGCGGGTGGACCGCATCCTGGAAGGCAGGCCGGAACGGACGCTGAGCGGCGGCATGCGCGCCATCGCCGCTGCCGCCGTGCTGGCCGTCAGCCTGGGCTTTGCCGGCGCCCATACCGGCAGCATGGCCGCATCGGCGGCAGCGGTCCCCTCTGCTCCCGCCAGAATTGCCAAGGCGACACCGCTGCAAGCTGCGCCGCCGGTACCGATGCCGCGCCCGGCACGAGCCGGCAGGCCGCTCTACGATCCCCGCGCCCTGCTGCGCGATCCCAGGGCGGTGATGGTGCGCGGGCTGATCATCACCACCAATGGCTGAGGCGAAGATGCGGGGAGCGGCGATCCTGTGCCTGATGCTGCTGGGGCTGGCGGCGCAGCCGGCCTTCGCCGCCGAGCAGGATGGGCGCTGGGTCGGCGCCGCACCCGTCGCCGGCCGCTGCGCCTATGCTTCCGCCATCACCCTGCAGGTGGCGAACGGCGCCGTGCATGGCCTGGTGCAGAACCCCAACACGGTCTCGGCCATCTTCGGCAACATCGATGCCGATGGCAGCGGCGGCTTCACGGTCGAAGGCAATCTCCACGGCACACTGCGCTTTATGGACGGCCATTTCCTTATCGACTGGAACAACACCGCCTGCCCCCGCCACGCCGAGCTCCAGCGCGACACCGCGCCGATACCGGGTCCCTTTGACGGCGCCTGGCAGGCCGAACGCCTGGCCATGGGCAAGCCCTGCAATGCCAGCACCTATCTGCGGATGGTGGTGGTCGGCTCGTCGGCGATGGGCGAACTCTACGCGCCCTGGCACAACGCCAGTTTCAGCGCCACCGTCGGGCCGGACGGCGCCGGCCGGATGGAGATGGAAGGCGCGCACGGCTCGATCCGTTTTGCGGGCGACCGTTTCGAGATCGCCTGGGTGGGCGGACGCTGCGGCGGCGAGGTGGCGCTGGGCGACCGCATGCCGGATGCCGACAGGCTGGCGGCGATGCGCCGGGCGCGGCAGCAGGGCCAGGCCGATTTCCAGGCGCTGACGGCGGCGGCGCTGGCCGGCGGCAAGGTGGATTACACCGCCCTGCGCGCCGCTTCGGTGCATGCCGGGGACTGGGCCTTCTACAACAACAAGGCCGACGGGCCGATGAACCAGGCGGCGCTGGCGGCCAAGGGCGGGGACTGCGCCCAGGCCCTGACCGACCTCGAGCTGGCGATCCGCTACGACTTCACCATGGACACCGCCCATGCCCTGAAAGCCGACTGCCTGCGCAAATCCGATCCGAAGACCGCGAAGATCGAAGACGCCATCGCCAACGGCCTGGTGCGCTCGCTGATGCGCTCGGGCGACGGCAAGAGCGAGAAGACCGCCTATGTCGTCACCACCGGCCGCGAAATGGCCGATGTGCTGGCCAACCGCCATATCGAGGTCAGGACCCGGCAGAACGAAATGCGCGGCAGCAACGGGCACTATTACGCGATGGTGCAGGGCGTCACCGTGAACGGCGCCAAGGGCAGGATGCAGACCGTCTATTTCAACGTCGACGGTTTCGTGCTGGGGCGCCAGAGCAAGCGCGCCGGCGAAACAACCACGCCCTGACGGCCGCAGATCAACCCGGCGTCTTGCTGTAGCTTTTCGTCCGCATCGTCACCAGTTCTTCCGCCGCTGTCGGATGCAGCGCGATGGTGCGGTCGAAATCCGCCTTGGTGGCGCCCAGGCGCAGGGCGATGGCCGCCGTCTGCACGATCTCGGCGGCATGGTCGCCGAAGATGTGGCAGCCCAGCACCCGGCCGGTGGCGGAATTGACCACCAGCTTCATCAGGGTGCGCACCTCGCGCCCGCCCCCCTCTGGCCTTCCCAAAGTATGCAGCAGCGGGCGGAAGGTGGATTTGTAGACGTCGATGGGATGGCCGAGGGCCAGCGCCTTCTCCTCGGTCAGGCCGATGGCGGCCAGTTCGGGCGTGGTGAAGACGGCGCTGGGCACATGGCTGTGGTCCGGCCGGGTGGGATTGTTCCGGAACGCGGTCTCGACAAAGCACATCGCCTCATGGATCGCCACCGGCGTCAGCTGCAGCCGGTCGGTGACGTCGCCGATCGCCCAGACATGCGCCGCGCTGGTGCGGGAGAATTCATCCACCTTGACCTCGCCCTTCTTGCCCAGCTCGACCCCGGCGTGCTCGACATGCAGGGCGGCGGTGTTGGGGCGCCGCCCGATGGCGATCATGATCTGGTCGGCGTCAACCTTGCCGCCCTTGTTGGTTTCGGCATGGAGGCAATCGCCCCGCTTCTCGATCATGGTGAATTCGCAGCCCAGCAGCACCTCGATGCCGCGTTCCTTCATCGAGACGCAAAGCGCCGCGCGTATGTCGTCGTCGAAGCCGCGCAACGGTTGCTCGCCGCGATAGACCAGCGACACCTGGCTGCCCAGGCCCTGGAAGATATGGGCGAATTCCAGCGCGATATAGCCGCCGCCGGCGATCAGGATGCGCCTGGGCAATTCCTTCAGATGAAAGGCCTCGTTGGAGGTGATGCAGAGTTCCGTGCCGGAAATGACATGGCTGCCTCCCAGTTCGCGCGTCGGGCTGTTGCCGGTGGCGATGAGGATTTTTTCCGCCGTGACGCGCTTGCCGGAATTGAGCAGGCGCAGGGTGTGCGGATCCTCGAAGACGGCGCGGTCGGCGAAGATGGCGGCCCCGGCCTTCTCCACCGCATCGCGGTAGAGCCCTTCGAGGCGGGCGATCTCGCGATCCTTGTTGGCGATCAGCCGGGCCCAGTCGAAGCGGCAATCGCCGAAATCCCAGCCGAAGCCGGCGCCGTCGCGGATGTTCTCGGCGAACTGGCTGGCATAGACCAGCAGCTTCTTGGGGATGCAGCCGCGGATGACGCAAGTGCCGCCCATGCGGCTTTCCTCGGCCAGGGCGACGCGCGCGCCGGTCTGCGCCGCCATGCGGGCGGCGCGGACGCCGCCTGACCCACCTCCAATCACGAAGAGGTCATAATCATACTTCGTCATGTTGGCGGTCCGCGCTTGCCACGCTAGGCTAACCGGGCTTGAAGCGGGTCACAATGCACGGAAGGATGACGGCAACTTTGCGAGGCGCGGCGCTGGCGGCGGCGTGCCTGTCCCTGTCAGGCTGCGTGCTGTCGGATTCCCTGCGCCAGAACAACATCTTTTCGGTCTGGGGCCGTCCCCTGCCGCCGCGGAATGTCTTTTACATCACCGATCGCGAACCGCTGGACCGGGAATCCGAGGGCAAGGGCTTTTCGCTGAACTGGGGCGGCGGCGCGGCGCATTGCGGCCGCTCCACCGTCGCCATCGCCAATGCCGGAGCTGCGCCCGCGCCCGATCCGAAGCTGGAACCCGTGGCCTGCGAAGGCGAGGCCGCCATGGCCGCCTTCGCCAGCCAGGTCGCGGCGGCGGCGGCGCCTTGCGGCCGGGTGCTGGTCATCGTGCATGGCTTCAATCTCAGCTTCCGCACCGCCCTGCTGCACGGGGCGCAGGCGGCGACCGATGCGCAATGGCGCTGCGCCACCATCCTGTTCAACTGGTCGAGCGCGGCGCTGTTCAATCGCTATGCCGCCGACATCGAGCATAGCGGCTATGCCGTGCCGCTGATGCTGCAATTGCTGCGGGCGCTGGGCGCGGTGGGCCTCGAGCCCGACATCCTGGCGCACAGCATGGGCGCGCGCATCAGCCTCAGCGCCCTGTCGGCGCTCTGCCAGGAGAGCAGGCCCGTGGTTGGCGAACTGATCCTGGCGGCGCCGGATGTCAGCGCCGATTCCGCCGATGACGATTTCGGCCGGCTGCTGACGCGCGACGCCCGCTGCGCCCGGCGCACCACGCTCTATGCCTCGGACAATGATTTGGCGCTGATCGCCTCGGAAAGCGCCCATGGCGGCATCGCCCGCGCCGGCGGCCATCCTGCCCGCGCCATGGACTATGTCAGCGCCGCCCCGCGCGTCGAAGTGGTGGACGCCAGCCTGACCACCGGCGACATTTCCGGCCATGCCTATTTCGTTTTTTCCTATGAGATGCTGGACGATCTGATGTGGCTGCTGGACGGCGCCGCGCAGGACAAGCGCGCCGGGCTGGGGACGCTGACCTGCGCGGACTGGAGCGGCGGCTCCTGCGCCGCGGGCACGGGACGCTATGCCCTGAAAGTGGAACCGGCGCGCCAGCCCGGCCTTGAGCAGAAGCTGCTGCGCAATGTCCTGCCGCTGGTGCTGCCGCTGCAGCCGAACTGAGCCTAACTGTCATGGCCCGGGAATCCGGGCCATCCAGGTGACGCAGTCGCACTTCCAAAAATCGGGCTCGTTTCACCTGGATGGCCCACACTCCGGTGGGCCATGACACTCAACGCGTGATGACTTCGACTTCGCCGGGACCGGCGATCAGCATGGTCGTGGCGATGCCGACAAACAGCCCATCCTCGACCACGCCCGGCACGGCGCGGATGGCGGCGGAAAGTTTCGGCGCGCTCTGGATGACGCCGAAGGCGCAATCATAGATCACATTGCCGCTGTCGGTCTTGAAAGCGGCGCCGTCCTTCTGGCGCAGCACCATCGGCACGCTGGCATAGCCCAGGGCGGCGAAGGCGGCCTGCAAGCGCGTGGCGGTGGATTTGTGGCCGAACTCGACGATTTCCACCGGCAGGGGAAAGCGGCCCAGCCGCGGCACCAGCTTGGATTCATCGGCGATCACCAGCATCTTCCGCGACGAGGCGGCCACGACCTTCTCGCGCAGCAGCATGCCGCCGCCGCCCTTGATCAGGTCGAGATTGCGGTCGGCCTCGTCGGCGCCGTCAATGGTGAGGTCGAGGGTGCCCAGTTCGTCCAGGCTGGAGAGCGTCATCCCCAGCTTGCGGGCGTAAGCCGCGGTGCGCTCGGAGGTGGGGACGCAGAGCAGCTTGAGGCCGCCGCGGATGCGCGGCGCCAGCATGTCGAGGAAGACTTCGGCAGTGGTGCCGGAGCCCAGCCCCAGCTTCATGCCGTCGCTTACATAGTCCAATGCCTTGGCGGCGACGGCTTTCTTGAGGGCGTTCTGATCGGTCATGGGCAGAACTCTAAAGCGATGGCAGAGGCCGAGCAAACGCGCGATGGTTTCCTCCCCCGTTCACGGGGGAGGTGCCGACCCCGGCCTCGAGCCGGGGGAGGCGGAGGGGGAGATACGCGACGTCAGCGGAGCATCGGGGGGC
>Ga0265313_10001933_pt1 | contig 18784 bp, 8 predicted proteins | sample 4123metaG_FD_203122 | JGI IMG/M metagenome (GOLD analysis project Ga0265313, IMG submission 203122) | Rhizosphere microbial communities from Carex aquatilis grown in University of Washington, Seatle, WA, United States - 4-1-23 metaG | ecosystem: Host-associated > Plants > Roots > Rhizosphere >...
GGCCAGGAGAAGTACAGCCCGACGGCGTTCAAGTGGGGAGTGTTGGGGGCCTGACTACTGCGCCTGAGGGTAAATTAGAAACGACGCATTGCATGTCATCGCGCGGCCAGATTCAGTTCCCCTATGTTGCCTGCACCGCCTAGAAGCAGGTCGACAGGGGCGCCGCCGTGGTTGAACAGGCGGTGCTTGGCTCCGGCGGGCAGGAACACAACGTCCCCAGGCTCCACGTTGAAGTAGGACCCACTCTCCAGAGCCTGCAAATTCGCCGCACCGGCCTCGGCGTAGTAGCAGAGATCGAAGGGGCAGGAGAGGATGTCGCTGCGCGAATTCCCATTCAGGCGCACGGCGGCGAAGCAGACCCGTGGCGTGCTGGCGAAGATCTGCATGAGGACGGGGTTGTCCATTCCGGCCACCGCGTGCACCGCCGTTTGCCGCGAGCAGACCTTGAGGTTGCGCGTGCCCGTAGCGGGCCCACGCGGCAGATCGGCGACGGCAGCCTTGTCGAGATAGGTGATGGACGCGGGCCGCGGCACCGCCTGAAGCGCGGCCTGGTTGGTGGGGGGCGCGATGCACTCCAGCAACAGCAGGTCCTCGGCGCCGAAATTGTAGCCGTAGTGCCAGCGCCGTTCGGGCATGAAGATCATCTCGCCCTGACGGGCGGTCCGCGTCTCCCCCGTCTCAGGATCCTGGCAGGTGTATTGTCCCTTGAGAACATAGAGGCATTCATGGGTGTCGAAATAGGGCCGGTACTTGTCCGAGGAACGGAAGCGCCCGCCGGGCGGGAGCAGCACCGCGACCAGGATCATCTGCTCGCTCAGCAGATAGAACCGGTCGCTGACGAAACCCGATTCGGCGTCGCCCCAAACGACATAGGGAACCTCGGACAGGCGAATCATCGTGGGCTCTGTCGGCTTGGCAAGTTGATCGCGGCGCGGCATGGCGATGCTCCGATGGCGGGCAGGCAGGGAAGCGATCCTGAGCATGGCAAGTTGAACATTCAACAGGCATTTGCTTAGGTCACGTCGGGGAGGAAGGCGATGGCCGAGAGTTTCGACTACGTCATCGTAGGCGCCGGGTCCGCGGGCTGTGTCCTGGCTGGACGGCTGAGCGAAGGCGGCGAGGCCTCGGTTTGCCTGCTCGAGGCTGGACCGCCCGATGGCGCCTGGACCATCAGAATGCCCGCCGCAGTCAGCATCAACATCAAGGGAACGCGCTACAATTGGCGCTTCGCGAGCGAGCCAGAGGCCCTCCTCGGCGGACGTCGGATCGTCCACCCGCGCGGTCGCGTTCTCGGCGGGTCCTCCTCCCTGAACGGCATGATCTTCGTGCGCGGCCATGCCTACGACTATGACCGTTGGGCGCGAGAGGGTGCTGTCGGCTGGTCGTATGCAGACGTGTTGCCCTATTTCCGCCGCCTTGAGAGCTATGCCCAAGGCGCCAACCGCTATCGGGGCGGAGAAGGTCCGGTTTACGTGCAGAGAAGCCAAGTCTCCAATCCCCTGCATGAAGCCTTCCTTACTGCGGGCCAGCAGGCCGGATATCCGCTGTCTGAGGATCTGAACGGCTATCAGCAGTTCGGCGTCGGCCTCTATGACAAGAATATTCGCGCCGGCAAGCGCGTCAGCGCCGCGGATGCCTATCTGGCGAGCGCCGGCCGCGGGCAGCGGCTCACGGTCATAACCGGCGCGCTGGCTGACCGGGTGCGGATCGAGAACGGGCGGGCCTGCGCCATTGAGATCATCCGCGAGGGACGGCGCAGGGTGATCCGGGCTGAGCGGGAGGTAATCCTCTCGGCGGGCGCCTTCGGTTCGCCGACGATCCTGATGCGCTCAGGAGTAGGCAATCCAGATTCGCTGCGCCGGCTCGGGATCGAGCCGCTTTGTGCGCTGCCCGGCGTCGGGCGCAACCTTCAGGACCATCTCGAGCTCCACATCCAATATGCCTGCCGGGAGCCGATTACGCTCTACGGCGACTTGCAGCCGCTCAGCCGTGCCATGATTGCCGCCCGCTGGTTCCTGACCCGCACCGGCAAGGGGGCGACGAACCACTATGACACTGGCGCCTTCCTGCTGACCGAGCCCGGCGCGATCCATCCCGACGTTCAGTTCCATTTCGTGCCGATCGTCTATAACAACGCGGTGGAGCGGCGCGTCGATTCCCACGGCTATCGGGTCCATGCGGGGCCGCTGCGCAGCGCCGCCCGGGGCGAAATCGCGCTGCGTTCGGCCGACCCGACCGCGCCGCCGGTCATCAGGCCCAACTATCTCTCAGCGGAGCGGGACCGCTTCGAGATGCGGCGCGTGGTCGAGCTTTCCCGCGAGATCCTCTCGGCCCCGGCTTTCGCCCGCTATCGCGGACCGGAGATCTCTCCTGGCGCCGCCGCGCGATCCGCCGCCGATATCGATGCCTTCATCTATGGCACCGCGGACACCGGCTACCATCCGGCCAGCACTTGTGCCATGGGCGTGGGCCCAGCGGCGGTCGTCGACTCCCTGGGCCGGGTCCACGGCCTTGCCGGCCTCAGGGTGGTCGACGCCTCCATCATGCCAAGCATCGTGAGCGGCAACCTTCATGCGCCGGTGATGATGATGGCCGAGAAGCTCGCCGACGCGATTGCCGGGCGGCCGCCGCTGACTGTCGACCCCGCGCCCGTCTATGAGGCGCGGGCTGCCAACGCCACGGCTGCCAGGCCGATATAGGACTTCCCGATCGCCGCATCGCTTGATGCCGGCGAGGCCTTTCCCGACCACACAAGTTGCCCGCAGTATCCGAGCCTCACGGTTGTACAACTGGGCCCACAAAGCAGGAAAGGAGAGGACCATGTCGGCAGATCCCAGGTTCGACATTGCCGGTCGGCGGGTCGTGGTGACTGGCGGCGGCCGAGGGCTTGGCCGGGCGCTGGCCAAGGGCTTCGCAGCCGCCGGTGCCATGGTGGTGGTCGCAGGCCGCGGGCAGGCGGATATCGAGAAGGTTGCAGGCGAGATTTCAGCCGCGGGAGGCCGGGCGCTGCCGGTCTGCTTCGACGCCCGGCGCGAGGAAGACTGCCAGCTGGTGGTGGAGCGCACCGAACAGGTCTTCGGTCCGATCGATGCGATGATCGTCAACCACGGAATCACCTATCATGCGGCTCCCGAGAGCTTTCCAGCCGCGGAATTCCGCGCGGTCGTCGAGACCAACCTGACGAGCTGCTTTCTCTGCGCGCAGGCCGCCGGCCGCGCGATGATCGCAGCCGGACGCAAGGGCGCGATCGTGCTGATTTCCTCCAACGCCAGTGTCGCCACCTTCGATGGTCTGCTTGCCTATTCAGCCTCGAAAGCTGGTCTCGACCACCTTGGCCGTCAGCTTGCGGCGGAATGGGGCCCCAAGAATGTCCGGGTCAACATGATCGGCCCGGGCTACATGAACAGCCATATGCGCGGGACGGAGGGGGAATACGAGGATGCGCAATTCCTGGAGACGCTGATGAGCAAGATCCCGCTACGCCGGCGCGGCGATCCGCAGGAACTGGTGGGGCCTGCCATCTTCCTGGCCTCCGATGCCTCCTCCTACCTGACCGGCGCCTATCTGCCAGTCGATGGTGGCTATACGCTGCCTTGACCACGAACATGGAGTCCGCGGGTTGCCCGGCGCTCTGCGCCGCTGAGCGCAGGCCGGCCCGGCGCTCATCGCCAATGTCTCCTATTGGCACACCTCGGAAGTGCCGCGGTCCCTGGGGGACGGCCGCTCTTGGATGGTAAGCAGACATTAGGCAAGCAGCTCTGATTCCGACAAACGGTGCCTGCGAAGAGGCAGAACCGAGCAGTCCGCGCAAACCCACTCCTGCGCCACGAGCGATGGCCCGACTTCGACTTCGGGCGCCGACAGTTGGGGCTGCGTCTCCATGGTCTTATGGTGTTCCCTCGAGTGCGTCAGGAAGCGAGAGCGGCTTTAACCCGCTGCACAGTGCTTACCCCAACGCCCAGTCTGCGGGCGGTGCTGACGATGCCCGTGCCGGTTTTGAGAGCGGCCCTAATGTCCCTCTCTACCTCCGGCGCGACCCGCCGCCGGCCAAGCTGTTTGCCTTGCTCCCTCGCTCTCGCCAGCCCAGCCATTACCCGCTCTCGAATCATGGCCCGCTCGAACTCCGCAAAGACCCCCACCATCTGGAACAGAGCCTTGCCGGCCGGCGTGGTAGTATCGATGCCCTGCTGATGCAGGTAGAGGTCAACGTGCTTGGCGTGGACTTCCCCAAGCAGCGTCAGGAGGTCTTGGAGCGACCGGCCCAGGCGATCTACTGACCATGCCGCGATGATGTCGAACTCCCGGCGAGCTACCCCGGCCATAATCGCGTCCAACCCTGGCCGGCCATCGCGCCCCTTGGCACCACTGATGCCGGCATCCTCGAACACCTGCACCACACGCCAGCCGTGGCGCTTGGCTGTTGCGACAAGCTCGCGGCGCTGGTTTGCAGTGGTCTGGCCGTTGGTAGTGGAGACGCGGAGGTAGAGTGCGGCTCGGCGGTTCATGGCCGGACCTCCCGGATCGTGACGAGTTCTCCGCGCCTATCTTGAAGGCTGTGCCAGTGCTGTTGGGCGTTGCCGATGCCCTTGAGCCCTGGGGTCGGGCGACCGTCTGCCCCATCGTCCATTTTCTTCCATTTGCCCCGCACTCCATCGACCGCAAGGTCAATCAAAGCGCCGGCTGGCAAGGCGATGATCCGCTCCTTTAGAACGTCGTTCCCATGAATGTGCTTGGCCCACAGTGCGTAGTCGCGAACTTCAACGAGGCTCATTGGACCTCCCAGTGCTGATGTCATGGCCCCCAATGGCCCATGGATACCCCATATGACCCCACCATACCCCGAAAGTCTATAACCCTCCATGGCCCCAGATAACCCACAGGTGCCGTCTGTACGACAAACAAGTGATTGCCGTATAGCCCCAGGTGAGGGCGCAACACCGCAGAAAGACTGGGATCGCTCAAGGCGTTTTCCGAGGGGTTTTCGGTATGCCCTTACAAAACGGCTTTACCTGCCGCGGACTTATGAGTCCACGTCCAAGCATTGCCCCATCACGGTTTTTCCTCCTGACGATACGAAGCGCCAGCCGCACGGGCCGCGGGAGATGCCAGCCCTTCGACGCTGGGTGCACTGAACCCACCGCTTAGATGCCCAAAGATCGCTAAACTCGTTTCTGACACATTCGCAGTCGACGGCACCGTGGTTCGGGCAGGACGGCAAACCACATTTAACGATTCTTTGCCAACATCATTTATCAAGCTGGGTCGCGGACCAGGCACACTAGGTAGCGGCCTAACATGACCCTAAGAACGCACATGGAGTTGTGAGACAGGCGCGATCAACCGTAAAATTGCCACGCGAAGGTGTGCAGCGCGCGTTTGTCGCCACAAGTGCGCTGTCTAGCGGGGCGGATTGGCCGTCCATCTGGGGATCGCTGATCAAGAGTGGGTAGCGCGACTCAATATTCGTTTCGAGATCGTCGCGCTCTGAGCGGGGAGCCGGAGCATGAGCGCCGTCGCAGTGCAGATCCTATCACCAGTCGGGGGCGTCATCGTGCCGCCTGTGTCGATACAATATGCGCTCAGCAACCCCGACTCCCATCCAGTTAATATTGCTGTCGCCTATTCCCTAGACCAAGGAGCCACCTTCGCCGCGGCCAGCCGGTCGACGACGGCGCCGGGCGACAGCGCGACGGGACTCATCACAAGCCCAGCTGGCGAGGCCCATGTGTTCGCCTGGGACGCCGCCGGCGACCTCAAAAATGCGGCGGCGCCAAATATCCTGATCAGCATCGTGGGAACGGACCCATCGGACGGTATGACGGGATCGGCGCTGTCGGCTGCCTTTGCCATCAACTATCCGCCGCAAGTCGCCATCACGACACCACACGGCGGTTACGTGACGCCTCCTGTGGCGATCAACTACATCCTTTCGGATGCGGAATCCGACCCTGTCAGCATCGATGTCACCTATTCGACCGACGGCGGCGCAACCTTCCAGCCCGCCACGCAGGCCGTCGGCAAGGGTGGCGAGGGCGTGCAGAATCTCACCTCAGCCCCGCGTCCCGGCGGCGTGCCACATCTTTTTATCTGGGATGCGACCACAGATTTGCACGGGAGGTCAGCCGCGGCAGTTGTGGTGCGCATCGCTTGTTTCGATGCCAATCCTGGCGGCGTCGACACCTCGGCGTCCTTCAGCGTCGACACGCCCCCAAGCTTGAGGATAGTCGGGCTGACGTCGGCCACCTGGCCAGGTTCGGTAGCCGTCAACTACATGACTAGTGATGCTGAATCCGACCCGATCAGCATCGTGCCGTCCTTCTCAATCGACGGGGGACTGACATTTAAGGCGGCGTCGCAGGCCAGTTCTCCAGCGGGTGACGGACTGACGAATCTCGCCTCCAGCCCTACAGGCGTGGCCCATGTGTTCAGCTGGGATGCGCCAAAGGATCTGCAGGGGGTCACGGCGGCCAGGGTGCTATTTCGCATCGCGCCGTTCGATCCCCAGCCAGGTGTCGTCGACACATATGCGCCGGTACGCATCGGCGCCCCTCTGCCGGCCGGCACCGTTGTGCCATCTGTGAATGTAATGGCGCCTCCGGACAACATCGGGCCGCAAGTTCCAGTGCATTTCATGGTCGCTGCGCCGGACAGCCAGCCGGTCGACGTGCTCATCCAATACAGCGCCGGCGGCGGTTTCACCACCGCTACGGCCGCCGCCACCAGCGATCGCTTGACCAATCTGCCGGCGCCGGCCGTAGGCGCGGACTACCGGTTCGTCTGGGACGCCCAGGCCGATAGCGTTCCCGCCGGGCCGGTCATGCTGCGCGTCACGGCGTCGCGCGGCGCTATCGTCGGCACGCCATCGACGACCCAATGCGCGGTCGACGCGACGCCCTACGCGCCGCCCATCAACTATGATGACCCCCTGCTGTTCGACATCGCCGGTATCGACTTTGCGGCCGGCAGCCCCGCCCAACAGACTGGATTGAGCGGCCAACTGCTCCCGCAAAGCCTGTGCGTCACCGTTTACGACAGCAGCGGCGCGGCCGTGCCGGGTGCACGCGTCGCCTTCCTGCCAACCCAGGGCGCGGACCTCTTCACTCTCGAACGTGACCTCCTCTTCGGTCGCTCCATCCCCCGCTTCGGGCAGGGAGCGCTAGCCGGCGGGGCAGCGGCGGTGAGGGTGCGCGCCAAGCCGGGCGCGACCGGCGATGGCGCGGTCGAGGCCCAAGTGGTCGGCGTGCCGAGCATGTCGGTAACCTTCACTTTCACAATCGCGCAGCCGCAAATCGTACTCGACGACATCTACGGTCCGCCGCCCACGCCGTTGCTCAACCCGCCGACCCCGGGCGTCATCAGCGTCTGCTACAACGGCGACGGTGCCAACGCGAACTCGGGCTATGCAGAGGAAGCCGTCAACCCCCTGTTGCTGACAGCCACAGGCGTCGGGATTTCCACGCCGCGGCAAGTTCAGCCAGGGCAGACGCTTGGCGGATGCCCTCAACGGGGCGTCGCCGGTACGATCACTTTGCGTCATCCCACCGACAGCTCGGTCGCACCGGCTACGATCGTCATTCCTGCCCTGCCCGCGTTGGCGGGGCCTTATCGGATGACCGGAGGCAACACCCAGACGCCGATCACCTCGCCGATCGGCCTGACCTTCCGGCCCATCGAGGCCGCCGCCATCGACCTGATGGGCATGTCTGGGCGGACGCTCTCCACCTCCCTGGCCCTCCAACTCAAAGACCAGTCCGGCCAAAGCTACGACTGGCGCCTGCTCGATCTCGCGATGGCGTCAGTCACCGGTGACGACACGCCGCTGACCGACGCCCAGTTCACCGTCCCCCCAGCTATCGACCGCCAGCAGGTCCTCTACGAAGTGCAGGGTACCAACGCCGGCACGCTCTCCGCGTCCCAGGGGCCGGGCACCGGCCCCACTTTGACCGTCCAATTGGGCACGGACATCTACTTCACACCCATCGGTGCCGGACCGTGGCAAATTCATGCGACCGTGGTAGACCCGATCTACGACGGAACCGACCAGGGCCCAACCAGCATCAAGGTGACGTGGCAATGGTCGAACGTGTTTCCGGGTGGCAGCACTACGCCTCAGGCCTGCCGCGTCTGGGCCGTCGGCAGCGGGTCGGTGGGAGCGAGCGACGACTCCACCGGTGAACAGGACTACTGGTTTTTCATCAGCCCCCCAGTGGCGAGCTTCAGCAAGTCGGCCACCGCCGACATGCCAGTGGGCGAGGTTGAGCCGGGCGATCGGATCTACCTCAGGGTGACCGCCTCGCCAACGCTGGCCGGCAGCCCCGTCGTCGTTCTGGAGGGGTTGAACGCGGACGACAGCCTAGGCGCTGTCCAGCCGCTGGCGCCAGTGGGCATGAAGCTTCCGTGGGAACAGACGCTCACCCTGACCGCCGCGCCGGACGGGGTGTTGGTGTCTCAGGAGATCCTCGTCGTTTCAGGAGAGCCGGAAGTCAGCGGGCCGGCGCAGGTCGTTCAGGCCGTCGTTCCCGGCGGATGGTTGCGCGCGAGCAGTGATTGCTTCAGCACTGCGGTCTCCGTCGCCGCGCGAGCCGCCGAACGACGCGTGGTCGGCGGCGTCGAATCCGCCCTGGAGGCGCCGACCGGCACCTCGCCGCGCGGCGGCGCCGGCGGCACCACGCTGCTGCACAGCGGAGAGGTCCTCTACGAGATCGCAGATCTCACCTTCGCCACCGCGCATGGGCATCTGGCACTAGCCCGGCGGTATCGCAGCCATGCCGCCCAAGTCGACGGCCCGCTCGGGCCAGGCTGGTTCCTCGCAATGACGCCCAGCCTCGATGTCTCGCAGATGAATTCCACCTACTTCATCCGAGTCTTCGACGGCGGCGGCCGCGTAGACGACTATTATCTGGGTGATCCGCTGTGCTTCCAATGCGACTTCGCACCTCGAGGTTTTGCTTGGAAGCTCACCTTCGGTCAGGCCATCGACGACAATAACAGCGCCTATATCCTTTACGATGCGCACGGCGCCGAAACGCACTTCCATGTCGACGGCACACTGCGCTTCATCCGCGACCGCTGGGGCCTGAAGACCATTTATGCCCACGACGAGGCCGGGCGGCTGGTCCGGATCACGGATCCGCACGGCCGCAGCATCAATCTTAGTTACAATACTGACGGTCGGCTATCGCACGTAGATGGGCTATCGAGCGAGCAGATCGTCGACTTTGATTACTATCCTGTGGGTGATCCGGCAGCTGGGTGGCTGCAGTCGGTCACCTGGTCGCCGGCAGACACTCTGCTGGCCAGCGGGACACCTGGCGGCCAAGCTACCGCTGCCTACCGACGCTCGGAAAGCTACGCCTATAGCATCGATCCGACTAATCAGCGCGACGGACTGTTACGCACGGTCACCAACGGCGAGGGCGCCGTCTTGGTAACCAACACCTACGATAGCGAAAAGCGTATCCAGACGCAGCAGGCTGGGGCGGGAACCTTCACCTTCGACTTCACCAAGCCGCAGATCACACGGGTGCAGGATCGTGAGCTTAACTGGACAACGTTCGGCTTCTCCGCCGCGGCCTATCCGCTGAATTGCGTTGCCGTCAGCCACACCGACGCGGCGCAGAATCTCTGGTCGCTGGCCCACAATGCTGACGGACGCCTCATCAAGCTCACTTCGCCGCTGGGCGACGTCACGACATACCTTTACGATTACACCGCTCCCACCGATGGCCTGCAGTGGCCATTTAATCGGCCCAATCTGCTACAGATTACCCGGACTAGCGCCTCGGGCCAGAGCCGCGTATCGCGCTATGAGTTCGCGCCTTTCGGTGGCTTCCGCACTTCAAGCTTCAATTCCTTGATCCGGAGCATTGAGCCCCGAGGCAATCAGCCCGCCGCCAGCCCGGGCCTCTTTGCCCGGAACTACCTTTACGACTTCCAGGTAACCGGCGGCTTGGATCCGGATCTAGTCGCCGGGGTGAGCGGCAATTTGGTACGGGTGTCTTCGGCTCCGTCGGCGCGGCCGGTGATCGCAGCGGACGGGTCAGCTGACTGGAAATGCAATCGTAGCGAGGAAGTGTTCAAGTATAACGGATATGGTCAAGTCATTTGGCACCGCGATGCGCATGGTGTCATTTCCGAGTTCGCCTACTACGGGCTGAAAAGCCCGACCAGCGGGCCAGCTGACAGCGCCGGGGGTGGTTTCGTACTGTCCCGGTCGCGGGACACGACGCCACATCCGGTTCGTGACGATAACCTGCCCAATGTTGCCCTCACGCCCTCGACAATTGGCTGGACCTACGACGGGCACGGCAACCTCAGCGGCATGACTGACGCAGCTGGCGCGACCACGGCCATTAGCACCAATGCGCTCCACGAAGTGACGTCGGTTTCCAGTCCGGCGGGTGCGACAATGAACGGCCAGCCGACCGCGCAGCCGGATCTGATCGAGGATCAGTTCGCCTTCAATCCCCGCGGACAGATGGCCCAGCATAAACTCAGCCAGCTGGGCGCATCGGCTGCGGCGGGCGGCGACTCTCCCTTCCATGAGGTCTGGACCGACCCCGCTGGCGTGCCGACCGACAGCCATGCGACCATCAGCGAGGATCCGCAGGATCCGGTCGCTGTCGGCCACGGTGTATTTGGCGCCGATCGCAATGGCGTTCTTACCGGATTGTATCCACCGGACGTGCAAACCGCCTATGGCGGGGCAGGACCGGTCGCTTCGGTAGCCACCGGCGCCAGCGCAACTGCCGATGCCGGCGGCGTCAGGCTGTCGCTCGACCAACGGGGGCTGCCCGCCAGCGTGCTCACCGGCGTCGACCCCCCGAGCGGCGGGACGACTACCTCAGCGCTCCTGACCAGCCTCTGCGGCTGGACCACGGACGGCCAGTTACAAAGCACTACCGCCGCCGGCGCAAAGAACCCGCACACCTTTTTCTACGACGATTTCGGCGTTGGCTATGGCTCGGTGGATCCGCACGGCAACATTCATCATGTCTTGCCTGACGATCTAGGAGCGCCGACCCGGTCGATGACGCGCCAGGGCGAAGGCGGACCTAACGAGACCGCTCGGGCCATCCTCCCGGCGATCCCCGACGCGCCGATCCAGTCCGCGCACGAGACCATACGTGACGCCGTAGGCCGCGTGCGCCGCGTCCATCGCGCCGCCTTCACTCCCGACATGGCGGGCGCCGGGCAGGCGGGAAACGCTTTCTCAACGGCGGCTGAGTATTTGCCGGTCGCCGTCGGTGCGGGCGCCGTCTCGTGGCCGCCCCCGACCGGCTCGCCCTTGCCGGATGCCGGCTGGGGTCCGGGCGACAGCCGGGTGACCAGCGATGTCGCCTATGACGGCCTGCACCTGCCGGTCCGCTCGGTCACCGACAGCCAGGGTGTCGTCCACATTCGGCGCGATTCGCATGGCCGGCCGCTCGATATTTTCCTCTACGGCGGCGACACGCCGACCGCGAACAACGTGTTGCGCAAGACGAGCTATCAGTTTGACGCCCTGGGCAATCCGGCGGAGGTCGACATCGTCGACTCGCCCACCGATCCGACGCAGACGGCTCTGCTGCTACCGGTCAAATACGAGCATGACGCGCTTGGCCGCCAGACGCGCCACATCGACGGCGATGGGAACGCCGAGCGTGTCGAGTATGACCAGCTCGGGCACATCTATGTGGCCTATGACGCGATGGGCGCTGACTCGGCGGAGTTCTTTAACGGCAACCCTGTCAATCTCGACGGCAACAAGACGACCTATGCCCGCAATGCCCGTGGCCTTGTAACCAGCTTCCAGACAGTCCTGACGACGGACGGGACCGGCGCCGCACCCCAGGACACCACGAACCCCTACAACCTGTCAGGCGTCGTTGGCACGCACACGCAGTATTCGGCCGAAGGACGCATTGTCCGGTTCTTCGATCAGGCCGGTTACAAGACCGAGTTCGGCTACGACAGTTACGGCCGCCTGCAGGGCGTGAGCTTCGATTCGGCGCCGAGCCTCGGCGGCGTCACCACCTGCACTCGCCAGTATGACCCGGCGACCGGCCGGCTATGGCGCTCCACCGACGCGAACGGCTCGGTCCTTGAATACGCATATGACGATCTCGGCCGCACGACGCGCCAATCAGTAATCACGGCTGGGCCGGGGGTCATCGGCAATGCCGGCTATTCCTGGACCTACCGTGGCGCGCATGTGTTGATGACCGACCTTTCGACCGGCCGCGTGGTCGAGCAGGTGGTCGATTCACTGGGTCGCACTATTGCCGACATTCAGGACGGTGTCGCCGTCTCCCGCGGATTTAACGGCACGGGCAAGACGGTCCTGCTGCAATACCCATTCAGTGATGGCGACGTCGCCTACATCCGGGATACGGCGGACCGGCTGCGTTCGGTGACGGACCGCGGCCAGCCAATGGCGGCATACGACTACATCGGTCCGCACCGCGTGAGCGGGCACACACAGGGGAGCGTTTCGACCCGCTACAGCTATAGTCCGGGTAGCGGGCGGTTGATCTCGAAGACGATCACAGGCGTCACTGCACCAGCGCTGTTGCAGGGGCCCTGGGCGACCATCGTAACGCCGGGCGGCGGTGCGCCGACCGCACCAGTGAACATCCGCTACCTGCTCTTCTCGCCACAAGCCGCGTCGCTGGGGATCGCCCTATCTTACAGCGTCGACGGCGGCGTCAGTTTTAGCACCGCCAGCGAGGGCGCCGGCGGGGCAAGCGAGGGGGTGGTCAACCTGACGGCCACTCCGGATGGAACGACACATCTCTTCATCTGGGACGCCACCAAGGATCTCGGCGGCGCGGCACCCGCCGCCATCATCGTGCGCATCCAGGTTCTAGGGGCGAGCGTCGGCACGAGTTCGCGCAGCGCTGCATTTGTGATCGGCGGGGCGGCGACCAACCAGGCCCCCGGCTTGGCCCTGCGGCCAATCGCCCTCACCGTGCCGACGACGGCAGTAAGGGTGACCTATGTGCTCGTCGATCCGGAATCCGATCTATGCGCGGTCTCGGCGACTTATTCTATCAATGGCGGCGCCACCTTCGCCCCCGCCACGGAAGCCACCGGGGTCACCAGCGACGGAACTTCTAATCTGACTTCGAGTCCGACGGGAACGCTGCACGCGTTCGCTTGGGACGCTGCCACCGATCTTGGTGGGCGCCCTGTGGACGGTGTCCTGCTTCGATTGCAGGCCTCAGACAGCCAGCCGGGTGGCAGCGATACGGCGGCGCTCTTCGGTGCCGCTGGCGCAAACACGATCGAATATCGCCTTCAGCGCGACCGCGCCGGCCGGCTGGTCCGCAGCACGCGGTTAGTCGGTGGCGTCGGCGATCTCAAGGCTTGGCGTTATGATTCGGCTGGCCGCATAGTGTTCGCCGCGCGTCAGGCGAGTTGGACCGGGGCCCGACAACCCCTCGAGAGGCGACGGCTGTTCGACGGGGATGCCGTGCTGCGCGAAGAGGTCCTTGAGACTGCAACTCCGACCGGCGTGGCCATGTCTACCCACAGCACGGTTCGTGAGGAGCGTGGACGAATCGCCTCGAGGGATGGCATAGCTTTCACCTATGACAGGAACGGCGCCCTTACTGCAGATGACGCCTTCCAATATGCCTACGACGCCCTCGGCCGACTTGCACAGGTGAAGAACACCGCAGGTGTGGTGGCGACCTACGCCTACGACGCCGCCGGTCGCTGCATAAGCAAGGTGTCAGCAGCTGGAACTGAGGAATACATCTACGACGGCTATGAACTAATCGAAGTCCGGACTGCGGGCGCGCTTGTCGAGCGCTACGTCTACGGCGACCAGCTCGACGATCTGCTTAAGGTGGAGATCGGCAAGCAGCCGTTCTGGGTACTGCATTCGCCCGAGGGCTATATCGAGGGCCTGGTCGATGCCCAAGGCAATGTCATAGAGCTCTACGACTATGGGCTCTCGGGGGAACTCACTGTCCTCGATCCGTCGGGTACACCCCGGCCGGCCGGGACTAGGCCAATTTGCCGGCTGCTTTTCCAGCGCTGTGTCTATGACCCCGACTCCCTGCTCTATCGTTACCGCATGCGCTGGTATAGCTGGCGCATCGGCATATTCCTGTCGCCAGACCCGGCCGGCATTGCCAGCGGCCCGAATTTTTACGTCCTGAACAAAGGGAACCCTGTCTATTGGGTCGACAGATTCGGCATGGACGACGGCCCTTATTGGGGTAGTGGAGCCGAACGTGCGCTTAGGGGGACGGCAAAAGACAAGCGGAACTGGTTTCAGAAGGTGTACGACGCGCCGGAGGGCACGCTCGACCCCAACGGATGGATGCACAAGCTCTTCTACGAGGGCCCGCCCCTGCTCACCTGGGAGAGTTCAAAGTACGCATTCTCCGAGGGCGTGGCCAGCCCGACGGCCGATGCCGCAGCGATCGTCGTCGCCGGCGGCGCGCAGCAGGCTCTCGGCAAGGCGATCCTGCGCCGGACGGGAGCAGAAGCCTTGACGGTTACCGGCCGCCTGGTGACGGCGGCGGCGTCCGGCACCACCGGCGGCGTCACCGATCGCGCGGTCAACGACCTGCTGACCTTGAAGGCGTCGTCCCCCGAGCAGTATCTCAAAGATGCGGCGACATGGGCGGTCATAGCGGTCGGAACCGAAGCCATGGTCATCGTCGGTGGCGGTGTGATCAAGCGCATAGTAATGCGCGCGCGAGTGCGTCGTCTGGTTAAGGAGGGCATGGAGATTCTGAAAGAGGGCGACAGAAAGACCTTCTACCGGACCAAATTGACACAAAAGGAACTCGAAGAGTTCGCCCAAAGAGGTTTGAAAGTCGCCGAGGACGCTGATGTGATTGTTTTGGGGTCCGACACTATTCCCGGTCCCAAAGGACGGCTGCCCAATCCGGCATTTCAGGATCAACTGGATGCGTTCGCCGAGCGCTATCCCGGGCGGAGCAAGGTCATCGGCGATGCCATGCAACACCCCTTGGATTGGGATCCGATCAAGAACAAGGCCCTGATCGAAGGCGCCATTCTAGAACGCGTGCCAATCGCATTCGCCACCGCACCCGAAGAAGCAGCAGCTGGATCCTTTTTCCGGCGCGAGATCGATTGGCTCGAGAAGGCCGGCTTCAAGCTGTTTCCACCAACCGACGCTAGCCGGGCGCTGTTTCCGTTCGGCGGCATGGCGCCGCCGGCGCCGGCCAGCTCGCCTTTGGGCGAAACCGCCGCGCAGGTCGCCAAATGGCTGGCCGCTTTGGCCGGTGCGAGCGCCGCCAAGAAGCAACTTGCCGACAAGCCCGAGGAAGAAAAGTGAGCACCGATAACATAGGCCGTGAAGGTGCTGGGCAATCTCCTACGTCCTTAGGGCAGGTACCCGGGTTTCCCAATCTCCTCGCTGCACGCGGGCAACTTGCGGTCTCCGGCCTTTAGCGCGCCATCGGGTACGCGGTCAGTACCGAGCTATTGTCTCACGGGCGGTTGAAGCTAGAGCCCTTGGCGAGGGCGAGCCAAAGATCGGCCTCCCAACAACGCCGCGTTGGGTTGGAGGGATCACGGAGAGGTAGACCTATGCCATTCCCCTCGAGCGTCGCATCCCTGGAGGCCGCTGTCAGGCGGTTGGGACTAGCCCACCTCCAGTGGTGCTTTGGTTGTCAACTTGCCTAGCCAGTAAATGTCAGGCTGGCTGTTGAGGTACGGTGAGTCGGTGACGGCGCGTCCAAGGTCGAGCAGAGGCACGTGGATAGCCTACGGCATTGCCGCGTCGATAGCAGCGCCAGGGCTTTATGATGCGGTAAGATTACAAGCCCGTCAGTGCTTCCAGCCTGGTTCCGTCGGTGAAGCGCGAAAAGCGGTACGGCGCGGGATCAACGATGGGCGTCTTGCCGGAAACCAGGTCGGCGGTAAGGCGCCCGGCGCCGAGGCCAATGCCGAAGCCGTGGCCGGAATAGCCCGTCGAGATGTAGAAGCCGGGGACTGCCTCCATGGGCGCGATGACTGGCAGAATATCGGGCGTCACGTCAATGAGCCCGGCCCAGGTCGCGACCGTCGGCACGCCGCCGAAGACTGGGAACCGGCGTTCCAGATTGACGCGCGCGGCCGCCAGGTCGTGGCTGTCCGGAGCCGGGTCGAGCACCCGCAGCTTCTCGAAGGGCGAGGCCGCGTCCAGCCGCCACGGCCGCTGCAGGCGCCATTCATCGAGGAAGGGCCTGCCGAATCGAAGCCGGATATCCTTGTGCTCCCGGCGGAACACGGGAAAGAACGGCGCCAGGAACCGGAAGCTGTCCGGAACGACATCCGCGATGGTGCTGCCGTGGGATACGGTGTAGCCGCCATCGAGGCGCTTGCGCAGCGCTAGACCGGGGCCCCAGGCGGCAGGCGTGGGTCCGCCGGAAACCGGCCCGGTGCGCTGAACCGTGGCCAGGACCTTGAGCTGCGGAAGCCACAGGTCCTGGCTTCGGCAGAACAGGCTGGACCAGGCGCCGGCGGCAACGACCACTGCCTCGCAAGCGACCGTGCCCTTCTCGGTCACGACTGCCGAAATCCGCCCCCCGCTTTTCTCGACGCCGCGCACGGCGCAGCCGGTGACGATCGACGCGCCGCGCCGGCGCGCGGCCTCGGCCAGCGCGGGTGCTGCTTTGCTCGGCTCCGCCACGCCATCGCTGGGCGTGTAGAGGGCGCCGAGCCAGCTCTCCGCCGCGCCCTGGAGCACGTCGTTGACCTCTCGGCCCCTGAGCAGACGGCAGTCGAGACCGTGCTCTCGGGCATGGGGCAACCAGGCCTCCCGCTTGGCGAGGGTCTTCGCGTCGGGACAGATGTAGACCGTCCCGGTCTGGCGAAAGCCGGCCTCGGCACCGATCCGAGCGTTGATTTCCCGCCAAAGCCTCAGGCTCTCGATCGCCAGGGGCAATTCCCTCGGATCGCGCCCCATGGTGCGGCACCAGCCCCAATTGCGGCTCGATTGCTCCCCCGCGATGACACCCTTTTCGCATAGCAGCGTGGGAATGCCGTCTTCGGCGAGGAAGTAGGCAGTAGCCGCGCCGATAATGCCGCCACCCACCACCACAACCTTGGTCTGCGAAGGAAGCGATGGGTCGGACGCTACGGCGTCGATCTCGACTGGCATGCTCAGACGACCTCGAGTTCGACGGCGCCGCCGCCGACCAGCATCTCCAGGCCTTTGTCCGTCAGTGCATAGGTGCCGCCCTGGATGACGCCCAGGCCTTCCTCGAGCAGCTGGATGTAGGCATGCAGGACGAACACCATCCCGGGCTCGAGGCGCTGGTCGAAGCCGCGGCTGATCTGAAGCGGCTCGAGCCAGATTGGCGGGTAGGCAATTCCGATACCATAGCCGAAGCGCATGAGCGCCGCTCCATCCAGCCCAACGGCCCGCAGGGGCTCCAGCGATGCCTCCTCGACGGCCGCAGCCGGCACACCGGGGCGGCAGGCCGCGATCCCGGCAGCAAGCGAGGCGCGCGCCAGATCGTAAATCTCGTTCGCACGTTTGCCCGGTCTTCCGGCGGCCAGCGTGTGTACGGCTGTCGCGTGATAGCGCCGGTGGACGCCAGCAAACTCGAGGTGCACCAGGTCGCCGGGTTCAATCACACGCTCCCGCGCCGTCGCATGCCCGCCGGCTGTTCTGGGTCCGCTGGCCAGCTCGGTGGGGATCGACCAGTAGTCGCTTCCGGCGCCGCGCATGGCCGCCTCGATCGCGGCCCCAAGCGCCAGCTCGCTGATGCCAGGTTTTAGTGTTTTGCGCGCGGCTTCGAGGCCGATCTGGGCATGTCGGGCAGCGGCTCGTAGGTACGTCATCTCGCGGGGCGACTTGATCAGCCGTGCCGCGCCGAGCATGTCGGTCGCGTCCACTATGGCGGCCGGAACCAGTGCGCGGGCCAGGGCCTGGCCGAGGGAATAGGGCAAGGCGTAGGACTGGGTCTCGACCGCCACCTTGTCGCCGCGAAAGCCCTTTTCCTCCAGCACGGAAGCAATCAGAGCGCCAACGTCGTCGGTGAATAGGTGATAGGCCCGGACATCCGACACCCAGGAAGTTTCGCGCGGCAAAGCGAGGTCGACATCGCGTACGACCAAGGTCGGCTCGCCACCATCGGTCATGAAGATCAGCGCCTGCGGACTATTGGCGCTGACCCAAGAATCGTAGCCGGCGAAATAGTAAAGATGCTCGGGCGCCACGCTGACGCAGCATTCTACCCCATTCCGCTCAAGAATGCCGCGCGCACGGACCAGCCGCTCGCGATGTTCGCTCTCGGGAAAGGCTGCGTACGTGGCGCTCATTCTTGACTCCCATACTGTCACGAACCGTGATCAAGCGGAGTTCGGCCGGACGTGGTCCGCCTGCGTCGAACTGTGACCGAGGAATCAAGCTTCCGGCACCCCCCAAACACCGATACCCGTGCCCGATGTTCACCAAACGGCGGAACCCCAAAACTCAATGGTGCCGCCTTAGGCAGGTGGCGGCAAGCGGTGCCACCTCCTTTGTGAGCTGGCTACTGACTCCCTTTTCAACCCGCAAGATCCATTGCACATTCACGCCCTAACCCAAGGATTGAAGCCGCTACGGCGGGCCAGGCAGTCTGCCCCGTGGCGCAGTCTCGTGAAAGGCCAACGAAGTGCACTACGACCCCCGCGAACCTGACCGTCCGCTACCCTTCGATCCCTTCAAGAGCTGCACCGTGCCGCGCCCTATTGGCTGGATTTCTACCATCTCGAGGGATGGACGGCCAAACCTTGCCCCCTTCAGTCAGTGGCAGAACATCACATATGATCCGCCCATCGTCATGTTTTC
>Ga0265313_10001934_pt1 | contig 18774 bp, 16 predicted proteins | sample 4123metaG_FD_203122 | JGI IMG/M metagenome (GOLD analysis project Ga0265313, IMG submission 203122) | Rhizosphere microbial communities from Carex aquatilis grown in University of Washington, Seatle, WA, United States - 4-1-23 metaG | ecosystem: Host-associated > Plants > Roots > Rhizosphere >...
GGAGGGTGCGGAGGACGCCCCGCTGGCCGACATCAAAGAAAGGTGTTTGCGGGCGCGGGCCAAGGATCGCGACGCCGCGCACGCACGGATCCGCAAGACCCGATCGTTCAAGGAGCTCACCGACGCCGAGGGCGGCTGGAACGTGGTTGTCCGGGGGCCGGTCGAGGCCGGTGCCGCGTTCCGGGCTGCGCACCGGCCGATCGTCGAGGTGCTGTTCAACGCGGCTAGGGCCGAGGGCCGGCGCGAGCCGTACGAGGCGTACGCGTTCGACGCGTTCATCGAGCTCGCCCGCCGCGCGAACAACGGTACAACCGCCGGAGACACCGCGACCGTCGAGCCCGACGCCGAAGCGGCGCCGGCCAAGGCGAAGGCGACACCCGCGGGATATCTCGAGATCATCCGCATCGATCACACGGCCCTGCGGCGCGGGTCAGTCGTCGGTGACGAGGTGTGCGAGATCGTCGGCCTCGGACCGATCCCGGTCTCGGTCGCGCGGGAGCTGTTGGGCGACGCGATCTTGAAACTCGTGATCACCAAAGGCGTCGACGTCGCCAACGTCACCCACCTCGGCCGCTCCGCCACCGTCGCGCAACAAGTGGCGCTGTGGTGGAAGTCGGCCGCGTGCACCGTGTTGGGCTGCACCCGCACCCGGCAACTCCAGAACGACCACCGCTACGAATGGGCCAACACCAAACGCACACGACTCGACGAGCTCGACCCGCTCTGCAAACACCACCACGACCTCAAAACCAGAAACAACTGGGCGCTCGTCGACGGCGACGGCCCACGACCCATGGTCCCACCCGACGATCCCCGCCACCCCAACTACCGACCACCGCCGTGACCATGATGCCGCTCGCGAGAACGACTGGTCAGTGCAGGCCGGGGAGCTGGGCGCGGATTGCGTTGGCGATCGCGGCTTGGCCTTGCTGGTTGGGGTAGCCGAATCGCCAGAGGCCGACCTTCGGGCCGCCGGTGAACAGGAAAGGATTGCGCGTGCACATCCCGTGGCCCGTGAACACGCTGCCGCCGGCGAGGTTCACGAGATGATCGTGCGAGTGCTGCTCCATCTCGGTCGCGATCGCGCGGTTCAACGCGTTCTGGATGATCACCGAGTGCGCGTACGCCTTCTTGAGCACACCGGGTTGGGCCAGCTGCGCGCAGACCTCCGAGTGATCGATGTTCACGAACTCGGAGAGCGTCGGCAGCGGTTGGTAGTAGTTGAGCACCACCACGATCGCGTCGGGCTGCTGGCGCCGGATGCGCGTGAGGATCGCGCCGAGCGCGACGCGCATGTCGTTCAGCCGGTTGTTCTCCCCACCGGTGAGACCACTTCCGGAGGTGCACTTCTTCGAGTTCTCGCCGTAGACCTTGTAGGGCACGTAGATCTTGAGCTCGTGCATCAGGCACCCACCGAAGTCGATGTCCTCGGCGCCGACCTGAACCGTCACCAGCGCGGCGGGCGCGGTGCCGAGATGCGCGATCTCACTCGGATCGACCGTCTTGTGGGGCTTCGCCGAATGGCACTGCACGTCGGGGCCGTTGATGTTCGACGCGACCGAGGGCGCGCCGCTCACGGCCAGCTGGTCGCCGGTGAGCGTGCAGCCGGTCTTGCGGAAGTTGATGCTCATCCCGAGGCTCTTGGCCAGCAGGCTCGGGTACGCGAGGCGCGACGGCGGCTGGTTCGGAGCCAGCCCGCTGTGCGCGGTCGTGCTCGGGTTCGCGAGGCCGAAGCCGTACGGCACGGAGTCGCCGAGCGCGACATAGCGACGGGGGGCCGGCTTCGCAGCGGTCGCCGCGACCCGGCCGGCGCCGGCTGCCGCGGTCGACGGCGCCGCGCCGGCGGTGACCACCGGAATCGCGCCGGCAATCGTCAAGCTCACGGCGACCGCCAACCCGAGTCTCCGCCGTATGGCCACAGCTCTCATCCCCGCCACGAGCGCGCCGCGCGCGCTGACATCGCTGTCATCGCTGTCATTTCCCTGCGCAACCTTAGGCCCAGTTCCGGGCGCGCGGAATGGCTGGTTTCACGCCTCCGCCGGCCGGTACCGCAAGAACAGGAAGTCGTCTTCCTCGCAGATCGAGCGCAGCCGGAGCTCCCGCAATTCGTGGAGCGTCGAACCCGAGATGAGCCGCTTGGCGTCTCCGCTCGCGAGTCTCGGCGACAGCGTCACACAGAGCTCGTCGAGCAGGTCGGCGCGAGCCAGGTCGCCGTTGAGCGTCGGGCCGCCCTCCGCGAGCACGTTCTCCGCCCCTCGCGCGCGCAGCTCGTCGAGCGCCGCCGGCAGGTCGACGTCTTCGTCGCCGACGACGATGACGTCGGCGACCTCCGTCGCGCGCGCACGATCGGCCTCAGGAGCCGCCGCGACGGTGATGACGAGCGGCCGCTCGACGGCGTCCGCGAAGAACGGGGTGTCCCACTCCATGCGGCAGCTGCGCGACACGACGGCGATGGGCGGAACCGGCCGCTGACCGCGTTGGCGGCGCGCGTCTTGTATCGCGTCGCTCATGACCGCGGGGCCGTAGTGCTCCGACCGCATCGTGCCCGCCGCGACGAGCACCACATCCGCGAACGAGCGGAGCACCGAGAAGAGGGCTTTGTCGGCGGATCCTCCGAGCGCGCCGGATACGCCTCCCCACGACGTACCACCGTCGACGCTCACGATCATGTTCAGTCGGACGCATGGACGATGCTCGTTCCGTGGGAGGTCGGCATACACGACAACCGGGTCGACCACGCCGACCGCGTCGGGAAACAGCATCCGCATCGGTTCAGTATGTCGAGCGCGGGCGGCCGCCGGCCGCCGATGCGCTCAAACCCGCTGCCGCGGCTCCGCGAAACGACGTTGGCTGCGGTCGATGAACTGGCGAACAGCTTCGTCGGGAGCGAGGCTCATCCGCCGGGCGAGATCGACGAAGTTGGAGCACTCGGCTCGGCGCACCGACCGACGAAGCTCGACGTTCGCGTGCGTACGGGCCGCGGCCCGCGTTTCGACCTGCGTCAACCCGACCACGTTCCGTCCCTTTCGTTGTCTGTCCGTAGAGATACCCACTTGGAAGTGCCGGTAAACCGTGGTTTCATTGGTTGGACCATGGGGTACGAAGGAACCATCCCGGGGCGCTCGGGTTGTAGCCCCCAAATCCCCGCAGGTTTCCGTGTCACACCCGAGCGCCCCCTTCTCGACCGCCGCGCCGACGTCGGGACCCGACGATGACGGCGCCGCGCCCGCCGGATGTCGGTTGACACCCGCCGATGGTTTACTGAGGCGATGACGAGCGGCGGTTCGACGCGGGGCCGGGTTGCCCTCGAGTCGCAACTCCTCGATCGGGTGCAGGCGGCCGTGATGGTGACCGACCTCGCCGGCGTCGTGCTGTTCGCGAATCCCTACTGCGAGATCTTGTACGGCCGCAACGCCGACCACCTCGTGGGCGAGGACGCGAAACGCCTGATGATTCCCATCGCCCCGGAGTTGGTGTCGGAGATCGGCACGGCGATCTTCGCGGGCAAGAGTTGGGAGGGTGAGTTCCACGTCGACCGGCGCGACGGCACGAGCGTGGAGCTGCACTCGGTCGCGTCGCCGGTGTTCGACGACGCGGGCAATGTCTCCGGGGTCATCAGCATCGCCTTCGACGTGACGGCGCCTCGCCTCACGCAAGACGATCTGCGCCGGATCCTCGCCGTCGCGCAGATCCTGCGCGACATCGGCGCGACGCTGCTCGGGGAGCTCGACGCCGACCAAGTGATGAAGACCGTCACGGGTGCGGCGCGCAAGCTCGCCGGCGCCTCGATGGCCGCGTTCCTCCGCGTCGACGCCGACGAGCCCGACGGGCCGTTCCTGGTGCGCGCCGTCTCCGGGCGGCGCCGCGACTCGTCGCTCGGTGTCGCCGTTCACGCGGACGCGCTCTTGCTCGCCCCCGCACTCGAACGCCCGGCGCCCTTCCGTCTCGACGACGCGACGATCGACCCTCGCTACGTCGACACGCTCGACGCGGTGCTGCCGGCGCCCGAACCGCCGTTGCGCAGCTGCATCGTGATGGGAGTGCGCTCCCGGAGCGGCGAGGTCGTGGGCGCCATGTTGCTCGCCCACACCGACCCCAGCCGCTTCACCGCCACCGACGAGCAACTGCTCGCCGACATCGCGGCCCAAGCCGGCATCGTGCTCGACATCGCACGGCTGTTCCGCGCGGCCGAAGTGGAGATCGCGGCGCGGCGGCGGGCAGAAGAGGTGCAACGCTTCTACGCGGAGACGAGCGCGGTGTTGTCGCTCTCGCTCGACTACCCCGAAAGCTTCGAACGACTCGGGAAGCTGTGCGTGCCGTTCCTCGCCGACCTCTGCATGATCGACGTCGCCGAGGAACGCGGCGTACGCCGCCTGGCGGTGGTGCACGCGGATCCCGGCCGTGCGCACCTGACCGCGGAGCTGCAGGCGCACTACGCGCCCGACGCGTTGGGCGCCAACCCGGCCGCCGGCGTGCTGCGCGGCGGCCGGCCCGAGGTCGCCGCATCGATCACCGACGAGTTCATGCGGGCGATCACTCACGACGACCGGCACTACCAGATCGTCAAGGAGCTCGGCTTCGCGTCGTACATGTGCGTGCCGCTCCAAGCTCGCGGGCGAGTGCTGGGCGCGCTCACCCTCGTGTCGTCAGGGTCGGGCCGCCAGTTCGGCGAAGCGGATCTCGCGCTCGCCGAAGAATTCGCGCGCCGCGCCGGCCTGGCGATCGACAACGCCCGCTTGTACTCCGAACGCGATCACGTCGCTCGCGCGTTGCAGTCGAGTCTGCTCCCGCCGTCGCTCCCGGTGATCCCCGGCGCGCGCGTGACCGCGAGATACCAGGCGGCCGGCGAAGGCAACGAGGTCGGCGGCGACTTCTACCACGTGTTCCAAGTCGACGAGCGCGCCTGGTGGTTCGTCATCGGCGACGTGAGCGGCAAAGGACCGGAAGCCGCCGCGATCGCCGGGCTGGCGCGCCACACGGTGCGCGGCTTCGCGCTCCACGAACGCTCACCGAGCCGCCTGCTCACGTCGCTGCACGAGACCCTGCTCGTCGGCGAGGGCCACGGCGAATTCTGCACGGTGTGCTGCGCGTTGCTGCGCCCCGGCGAAACGGGTGCGGAGCTCTCGATCGGATGCGGCGGCCATCCGCCACCGATCATCCGCCGGGCCGACGGCACCGTGGAGGTCGCGACGAGCTCGGGTCCGCTGCTCGGCATGCCGGTGCAGCTCGCGTTCGTCGAGCAGACCGTTGCGCTCGCGCCGGGCGACCTCGTGGTGCTGTACACCGACGGCGTCACCGAAGTGCACCATCGCAACGAGCCGCTGTTCGGAGAGGACCGCCTCGTCGACGTGATCCGGCGGGCCGGTCCCGACGTCGACGACGTCGCCGACGAGATCCTCGCCGCCGTCAGGGACTACGGCCCGACCGAGCCCCGGGACGATCTCGCGGTGGTTGTCGTCCAGATCGAGCCGGATTCGCGTACCGTAGGAGCCCGATGAGCGAATGGGACGTCGTCTTCGAACAGTCCGAACGCGAGGGCCGGCTCGTGCTGTCGGTGTCGGGCGAGATCGATCTCGCCGTCGCGGGCCGCTTCGGCCAGGAGCTCGAGACCCTCGTCGGCAACTCCGGCGGCACGGGTGTCGTCGACCTCTCGGCGGTTGGGTTCATCGACTCCTCCGGCGTTCGGGAGCTCCTCAAGGCCCGCAGCGCGGCGCTGAGCGCGGGCGGCGAGCTGTTGCTGCTGAATCCTTCGACCGCATGCCGCCGCGTGCTCGAGATCAGCGGCGTGATCGGCGAATTCTCCGTGCGCGAAGCGTCGTGACGATGCCGTACACGCGACCGGCCCCCCATCATTGGTCGACGGCCTAGGACCGTCCGGGCCGCCCGCGTCCGCCGTGACGAAGGTCAGCGATTGAGGTCGACGAGAGAAGCTCGCATGCAGCTCGCACCGGACGTGGCGAGCCTCGGTGCCGGCCGGCGCTTCGTGGCGCAAACGCTGCGCGAATGGGACGTCGACGAGGCGCGCATCGAGTCGGTGCAACTCGTCGCGACCGAGCTGCTCGCCAACGCGATCGTGCACGCGTGCTCGGCCCCGGTGCTGTCGCTCCGAACGGAGGGATCCGATCTCGTGGTCGGCGTCGCCGACGAGTCTCGGAAACTGCCCGTCGCGCGTGCAGTCACGACCGACGCCGCCGGCGGCAGAGGGCTGCTCATGGTCGAGGCGCTCGGCGATCGCTGGGGCGTCGACACCAACGGGGCGGGGAAAGTCGTGTGGGTGATCTTCTCGGACGCGCTCGACTGATCCGAGCAGACCGGCCGAAAGAGCTACCGCGGGGGCGAGACGGGCACCGGGCGGGGATGGATCCGTCTCGCCGACCGCGGCGGCTTTTGGGGGGGCCAACTCCTGGGTACCCGGGTGTGGACCGGTGTAAACCTCGGAACACGAAAGCCGGATCCGGTCCTTGATGGGAGCTTCGCAATGAGCAATTCGAACCGTGTCGACGATGGTTCGGTATCGCTCACGGTCCCGGCCCGGCCGGAGTACCTCCGGCTCGTGCGGCTGGCCGCCGCCGACGCCGGCGCCCGGGCCGGGCTCTCGATCGAGGACATCGACGACCTGCGCATCGCGGTCGACGAGCTCACGTATGCGCTCATCGGCGAAGACGCCCTCGACAGCGCCCTGACCCTTCGCTACGTCGGCACTCCCGGTCTCGTCGAGATCGAAGGAGCGTGCGGCGCCCGCGACGAGCCGATCGACGTGAGCCAGCTCAGCAAGTCGATCATCGGGGCCGTGGCCGACGAGCACGAGATCTTCGAGCGCGACGGCATGCGGCGCTTCCGGCTGGTCAAGCGGGGACGAACGTGAGCCCGTCGGCCGGCGAGTGCGCGCCGAGCGACGATCCTTCGAACGAACCCCAGCCGCCCGACTTCATCGACGAGTTCCGCGAGTACCGGCGCACGGACGATCGCCGCCTGCGCAATCACCTGATCGAACAACACTCGCACCTCGCCCGCGCGCTGGCGCGACGCTTCGCGAACCGCAGCGAGCCACTCGACGATCTCGAACAGGTTGCAATGCTCGGCGTGCTGAAGGCCGTCGAGCGATTCGATCCCGACCGGGGCACGCCGTTCGCGGCGTTCGCGATCCCGACCGTCATCGGCGAGCTGCGCCGCCACTTCCGCGATCAGGGCTGGATGGTGCGCGTGCCCCGACGCGTGCAAGACCTGCACCTCCGGATCGGGACGGTGATCTCGGAGCTCAGCCAGCAGCTCGGCCGCTCGCCGACCGCCGGTGAGATCGCGGACGCGGCCGGCGTGCGCGACGAAGACGTGCTCGAGGCGCTCGACGCGGGGAACCGCTACCGGCCGACGTCACTCGACATCTCGGCGAGCGGCACCGACGCCGACGCCGTGCTCGGCGGCGCCGACTCGGAGTTCGCGTCGGTCGAGGACCGGGCGACGCTGCTCGACCTTCTGCACCGCCTACCGGAGCGCGAGCAGCGCGTCATGTACATGCGCTACTTCGAAGACATGACGCAAGCCGAGATCGCCGAAGCGATCGGCGTGAGCCAAATGCACGTCTCGAGGCTCCTGTCGAGGAGCCTCGAGACGCTGGCCCGAGATCAGCCCGGCGACGTCTAGGGAACGGCTCAGTCGGGCGGCGGGGTCGCGGTCGCGCTGAACGTGTTCCCCGGACCCGGAACCTCTTGGTTCAACAGCGCCGTCGCGAGACTGCACGACTTGAACTTCGGGATCGAGAACGTTCCGCTGAACGTCGACGCGGCACCGATATGCGCGATCCCGCTCATCGTCACGGAGATCGGCGACGCAGTGACGCAGTTGTTGCCGACGAGGTTGACCTTCGGCACCGGGAGGGTCGGCACCGTGATCGTGACCGGCGGCATGCCCGGCAGGCCCGGCAGCGTGATCGTCGGCGGAGCCGGCGTGTCGACGTACATCGTGAGGATGCGGATGTTGAACGTCGACGTCGCGGTGATCTTGAAGTTCGCGAGCTTCACCGTTCCCGTCACCGGCTTGGTCGACACGATCGCCGCAGTCGCGGTGACCGAGAGCGGCCCGCCGATCGTCTGCGTGAAGCTGGTGGGCGGGATGTAGATGCTGCCGACGAGCTTGCCCTTGTCGAGGTCGACCTGCCCCTTGAACATGCCGGGCGGCGGGCTCATCGTGAGGTTCGCCTTCTTGATGGTCGCCGTCGCCTTCACGATGTAGTTGAACGCGATGACGGAGTCGCCGGGCGGGAAAGCCGATGCCGGCTGGGCCATCAACGTGACCGGTGCGAGCACCGCCAGCACGGCGACGAAGACTCCGAACCTGCGGTGCAACCTTGGCGACTTCATGGTCCCCCCAACTCCGGCTCGGGCGCGGACGGCCCGAGCGTTGCGTTACCAGGGGGTTTCCCAAAACCTCGGTCGCGCAAACCTTGGTTTTCCCTGCGGCCGAGGGGCCCCGAACGGGCAGTCCGGTGTCAGCGCGCGGGCAGCAGGAGGCGGACCGACCGGCGCATGAGCTCGCCGATATGGGCGTCCGTATCGGCACCAATCGCCCACCCGACGAGCGCGGTAAACCAGATGCTCTCCAGGATCTCGGCGACCTCACGGTCACGCTTCGTCGCACCGACGGGTGCGATCGCGTTCACCAGGATCGCCTGCAGCACCTGCCGGAACCCGTCGACGTACTGCGCAACATCCGGCTTGCCGCTCAGCAGGGCCCGGAGCAGGGCCACGGTCAACTCCCGGTTCGCGGTCATCGTCTCGGTGAGCTCGCCGATCACCTGGTTCACCCGGGCCGCGGGGGTGCGTCCCTTCGGCGCGTCGGTGAGCTGGCGGTAGAGCCCCTCCGATTGCTCGGCCACCGCGACGATCAGCAGGGCGTCGAGCGACTGGAAGTGCTCGTAGATCGTGCGTGACGACACGCCGGCCAGTTGCGAGATCGCTCGCACCTGCAGCGCGTCGTAACCGCCTTGGGAGGCGAGCTCGAGCGCGACGTCCAACATCCGGCGCCGAGGTCGGCGCCGGTCGGACGCGTCACCTTCGGGCATCGGTCCTGCCTCCCGCCTCCGAGACACCTTCGCCGTATGCCGCATTAAATCACGGTTTACGACGACAGCCCCGAGGGTAGGTGAAGGAAACCGCGGTTTCCGCCGTGGGGACCTGATGAAGGGGGAAGTGGATGAAGCGAAGTGTGATGCACGCATCGGCAATGTTGGCCGCCGCGTTTGCGCTCAGCGGGATCGTCGCGACGCCCGCAGTGGCGGCCGCGCCGGCGCAGAGCTGCACCAAAGTGACGGGAACCGCGACGTTCGCGCCCGGCCTCACGAACACCGCGAAGAACAACACCGTGACGGCCAAGGGCACCGAGACCGGCTGCACGCCGGCCGCCGCGACCGGCGGATCGGGCACGCTCACCGCGACCATCAAGTTGACGCTCGGCTCGTGCAACAAGCTCTCGACGGGCGGTCAGAAGCTCGTCGGCACCGCCGCCTCGACGTGGAAGAACAAGAAGGTGTCGAAGTACAGCCTCACGTTCACGACCGGTACCGGGGCGGCGATCACGACCGCGACGATCTCGGGCAAGGTCAGCTCCGGGCTGTTCGCCGGCAAGAAGATCGCCGGTCAAGTGAAGTTCAAGATCGTCGGTGCGCCCGACTGCAGCAATGCCAAGCCGATCAAGAACGTCACGTTCACCGGCTCCAAGCCGTTCGTCATCTCCTGACCCCGACACGCACGGGCAACGGCTCGACCGTGCCCGAACCGCGCCCGAACCGCGCCCGAACCGCGCCCGAACCGCGCGCCCGACGACGGTTCAGGGCTGGGTTTGCACCGCCGGCCTACTCGCGTTTCCTCGAGCGGCGCATCGGCGACCTCTCGATGTCCTAGCCGACGGTCACCGCGTTCGACGATTGCGAATCGGGGCCGGTGCCGCGTGCGTTCATCGCCGCGACCGTGAACCTATAGGCCTTGCCGGGTGTGAGACCGCTGATCACGCGGGTGACCACACGCGAATGGAACACGCGGGCCGATTGCCTGACCGCGCCGATGTAAGGCGTCACGACGTAGCCGGTGATCGTGGAGCCGTTTCCGCCGGCCGCGCGCCAGCGCACCGTCGCCGAGTGCCGGCCGGGTACGGCGGACACATCCGTCGGCCGGCTCGGCGAGCCGACGTCGACCGGCGTCGCAACCGACTGCGGTCCGGCGCCGCGAGCGTTCACCGCGACGATCGTGAACCCGTAGTGCTTGCCGTTCCTCAGCCCGGTAACCGCCGCGCTCGTCGTGCCGCCCGGGAACGTGCGCGCCGGTTGCGCGACGTTGCCGAGGTACGGCGTGACCACATAATGCGTCACCGCGGCACCGTTGTTGGGAGCGAGCGTCCAGTGCAACGTCGCGCGACCGTTGCCCGGCGCCGCTCTCGGCGCGGCGACCGCGTCGGGCGCGCCCGCGACCACCGCGGCGCTCAGCGCCGACTGCGGCCCCTCGCCGGCGCCGTTGATCGCCGAGACCGTGAAGCGGAACTCCTGCCCGTTGGGGACGCCGACCGTCTGCGTCGTCGCGGTCGACAAGCGCCCTTCCTCGTAGAAATTGGTTCCGACGTACGCGATGAACGCGTAGTTGGTGATCGGCGCTCCGTTGGCGGGCGGCGCGGTGAACGAGATGACCGCACCGGAGTTCGCCGGCGACACCGCCCGGATCGTCGGGCGGCCGGGCACGCCGATGATCACCGGATCGGTCGGAGCCGAGAACGCCCCGGTACCGCGATTGCTCATCGCCGCGACTTCGAAGGTGTAGTCATACCCGTTCGTGAGGCCGGTCGCGGTTCCCGTCGTTCCCGGCGGCACGAGCTGTTGCGGCTGCGGGACTCCGCCGAGGAACGGGGCGAGGATGTAGGCAGTGATCTTCGCGCCGTTGGTCGAGGTCGGTGCGAGCCACGTCAACGCGGCGCGGCCACTGCCGCTCGACACCGCGCTCACCGCACCCGGAGCCGACGGCACGCCGACCGTCACGCTCGCCGACGGATCGGATGGCGGACCGGCGCCGTTCGCGTCGACCGCGTTGACCGTGAACGTGTACATCGTGCCGTTGGTCAGGCCGGTCGCGACCGCCGACGTGGAGGTGCCGGGGAACGTCTGCGGGGTCTGAGGACTGTCGGCGACGTACGGCGTGACCGTGTAACCGGTGATCGGCAAGCCGCCGTCGGTGAGCGGCGCCGACCAACTGAGGTCCGCGCGCCCGTCGTCGGCGATCGCGCCGACCGATTGGGGCGCGCCCGCGTGCGCGCTGACGCTCGCGAGCGCCGCGTCGGCGTCGAGATAGCCGCCGCCGACGGCGTCGGCCGTCCCGTTCGTCGCAACCGCGCGCGCCGTCGACCGGAGCGTGGCCATCACCCCGGCCGGCGAGAGCAACGGATCCTTGTCGATCAAGAGCGCGGCGATCGCGGCGGCTTGGGGCGCGGCGGCCGACGTGCCGTAGAAACGCCAGACACCACCGATCGACTGCGCGAAGAAGCTCGTCTGCACGCCGTCGGAGGCGGCGAAGTCGGGTTTGGCGAGCACCTCGGGCGTGGCGAGTGCCGCGGTGCTCGGCGCGGGCTCGAAGTACAGGGTCTCGGGCCCGCGTGCGGAGAAGCTCTCGGAAGTGTCGGGGTTGTCGTACGGAATCGCGGCCGTGCTGCCGACGGTTCCGGTGCCGTTGTGCCCGAAGATCGACGGTCCGACGATGTCGCCGCCGCTCGACGCGTGGAACTGCACGGCCGAGATGCCGGCTGCGCCCATCAACACGAACTTGAGGCGCGGGTCGGCATCTCCGGAGTACTTCGCGATCACGATCTTCACCGTCTGCGGGGAGCTGGTCGAGTTGCCGTAGTCGAGGAACTCGAACGGCATTCCCGACTCGGAGTTCTTGACCTCCGACTCCGCCAGGATCGCGCCCGACGCGCTGACCACGAACGCGTCGAGGTCGGTGCTCACCGCACCCCACGGCTCCGCCCACTGCAGGTCGAGACCGAAGCCGCCTCCGGGCGCGAGCGTGATCGAGTCGCCGCTGCTCGCGCCGCCGCCCGGATCGAAGTCGTGGCAACTCATGACCGCCTCGTCGAGCGCCGGGCACGGCATCGGACGGAACACGGGCGCCTCGTACGACGAGACGTCGTCACCGCCGACGATCGCGTTCGCGTTGCCCGCGGCCGAGAAGTACGGCACCCCGGCCGCGGTGGATGCGCTGACCGCGTTCGCGAGCGGACCGTCCTGGAAGAACGGCTCGTCGAGATAGGTCACGTCGTCGACGAGCACGCTTGCGTGGTTCACCATCCGCAGCTTGTCGATCTCGTTCGCGAGGTCGAGATCGCCGTTGTCGGCGGTCGCGAACGCGAGGTGGGCGCCGGGTGCGAGCGCGTGCGCGAGTTGCGCCATGGCGCGGCCCTCGTCGTCTTGGCCGCCGCCCGAGTAGTCGGCCTGCACCGTGACCGGCGAGGTGTACCCGCACGGGTTGCCCGGACCGGGCAAATCGCCGGCCGCCACGTCGTCGGCCGCGTGCGTGGTCGCACCCGCGGCGGTGTCGAACGAGTCGGAGAGGATGCCGATCGTCTCACCCGTGCCGTCGAGACCGCTCGCGGCGCGCGCGGTCGCGACGTTCATGAGACCGTCGCCTTCGGACACGATCGGCGCACACCCCGCGGCGGCGACTTCGGGCGTCGCGTGCAGCGAACCGACCGAACCGACCTGCGGTGCGAGCACCTCGCTCACGTAACGGACCGCGGCGTCCGCCGCGATCGCGTGCAACGACGCCGGGGTCACCGACGCGGTGACGATCGAATACGCGTGGCTCACGTTGACCACTTGCGCGCCCAGCGCCGTCAGCGCGGCGATCGCCGCCGGCGCCAACGTCGCCATACGGATCTCCACCAACACCCGGCCACGCGGGCGCTGGATCAACCGGCCGACACCCGTTGCCGGCAAGCTCAGCGCACGCGCGCTGGGCGACGCAGATCCCGCGGCGGCAGCCATGGTCGCCAACCGCGGTGAGAGCTTGCCCGGCTTGCCTTGCTCACCGGTGAGCACCGCCGCGCCGAGCGGTGCCGGCGCGCGGGTGGCGAGACGGAGCGGGGCGGCGGCGAGTTGACCGATGACGAGCGCCGACGCAAGGGCCGCGCACCCCACCCACCGGCCCCCGCGCATCACACCAGACTCCCACACGAGCTGGAGATCCATGAAGTGCGGCGGGGCGCGCGACGTTGTCCGACGACAACCTGTGCGCGCGTCCCGACCTCAGTGTCTCAGGCCTTTGCGAACATGCGTTCGTGGCCGTTACTGGATTGCGGACGTTGCGAGCGGGTGATGTGGACGGGGCGGGCGCGAGTTCAGCGGCGGCGTTCCATCCAACGCTCGGGCTCGGGAACGCTCACGAAACCGTATTGGCGGTAGAGGCCGTGCGCGTCGCGTGTGCCGAGCAGTTGCAGCGGCAGATCTTGCACGGCGGGGTGCGCGGTCGCGGTTTGCACGAGGAACTTGCCGAGGCCGGCGCCGCGCAGCGTCGGGTCGACGAACACGTCGGCGAGCCACCCGAACGTCGCGTAGTCGGTGACCCAGCGACAGCACCCGACCTGCTCGCCATCCGTTCGGTACAGGCCGAGCGGCAGCGACTCGGCGAACGCGCGGGCGACGACCTCGTAGGCCCGGCCCTCTGCCCAATAGCTGAGCGTGCTCAGCCACCGGTGCACGCGCGCGACGTCGATCAGCGCGCCGTCGTCGCTCGCCCAGTAACCGTCGTGACCTTCCCAACGCATCACCGACACTCCCCTGAAAACAACCGTTCGGCCCGCGGCGCCGTGGCCACTCGGCCCGGCGCGCCGCCAGACGCACGGATACGCGAAAGGGTAACCGGCGATCCGGGCGGGAGCGGCGGCCGGCGGCGCGAGCTCGGGCGCACGCGGGGGCGACGCCGGCTACTCATCCGAGATCGCGAGGAGACGCGACGCGCTGTCGTCCCCGGGGATGGTCAGGTGCACCACGATGCGGAGATCGGGTTCGCCGGCCGGCACCAACTGCTGCGTCTCGAACTCGAGCCGCCCGGCCCGCGGGTGGTGAAACAAGCGGCGGTGCGTCTCGAACCCGCCGACATCGTGACGCGGCCACCATTGCGCGAACTCGGCACTCGTCGCGAGCAATCGGGCGACGAGCGCCACGATCGCAGGGTCGTCTCGCAGGGGCACGATCTCCGCGCGGAACTGCGAGAGCACTCGCCGGGCTTCCCGTTCCCAGTCGCCCACGAGCACGCGCACGTCGGGGTCGGCGAACATCACCCACACCAGATTGCGGTTCTCGGCGGGCAACTCGGCGACCGCCGGGAACAGCGAACCGAACGGCCGGTTCCACGCCAGGAAGTCCCAGCGCGGCCCGAGCAGATACGCCGGCGCCGGTTCGAGGGCGCGCAGCAGGCGCCGGAGCGCGTCCGACACGACGTCGCCGCCCTCCCCCGCGCTCGTGCGCGCGGGATGGCCGGCAAGCGCGACGAGATGGTCACGCTCGACGGCGTCGAGCTGCAGTGCGCGAGCGAGCGCGTCGAGAACGTCGAGCGAAGCGTTGATCGGGCGACCCTGCTCGAGCCACGTGTACCAACTCACCGAAACGCCGGCGCGCAAGGCGACCTCCTCCCGACGCAGCCCCTGTGTACGGCGCCGCTCGCCGGGAGGCAGGCCCACGTCGGCGGGGCGAAGCGCGGCCCGGCGGGCGCGCAAGAACTCCGCGAGATCCGCGCGACGCGTCATGACGACCATTGGAGTGCATCTTGTCGCAACCTTGCCTGGTGTTGGCACTCCCAGGTTGCGCGCGCACTGGCAGCACCGGCCGGCATGTGCGTGGATGGGGAGATGACGATCACCCTCGCCCGCCGGGCCGGCGGGTACGAAGCATCGATCGTGCGCGAGTTGCTCACCGTCGGCGACCGGCCCGGCATGCGGTCACTGGCCGGAGGCCTGCCCGACCCGCAATCGTTCCCGGCGGCGCGGCTCGAGGCGGCAGCCCGCGCGGTGTTGCGCTCACCCCTCGGCGCCGAACGGGCGCTCCAATACGGTCCCACCGACGGCCTGCCCGAGCTGCGGGCGCTGCTCACCGCCACGCCCGCCGTGCAACGGGCGGCGGGTGCAACCGACGACGAATTCGTCGTCACCACCGGTTCGCAACAGGCGCTCCATCTCCTCGCCGCGGTGCTCACCGACCCGGGCGACAGCGTCGTGGTCGACGACCCCTGCTACCTCGGCGCGAGCCAGGTGCTCAGGGCCGCAGGCGCCACGCTGGTCGGCATGCCGGTCGACGCGCACGGCCAGCGGATCGACGCGCTCGCCGATCGGCTCCGCGCCGGCCTGCGGCCGAAGCTCGTGTACACGGTGCCGGCCTACCAGAACCCGAGCGGGGCGGTGCTCAGCGGCGAGCGGGGCGCGCGGCTCGTCGAGCTCGCTCGCCACTACGGGTTCGTGGTCATCGAGGATGACGCGTACGGCGCCCTCGGCTTCGGAGCCGGCGCGCCCCCGCCCGAACCGATGGGCAGCGCCGCACCCGACGTCGTGGTGACCCTGGGCACCGTGTCGAAGGTGCTCGCGCCGGGGCTACGCGTCGGTTGGTTGCGAGCGCAGGGCGAACTGCGCGCCGCCGTCGTGCGCACGAAGCAGGCGATCGACCTGCACACATCGACGTTCACCCAGTCGCTGGTCGCGGAGCTGCTGGCCGATCACGCGTTCCTCACCTCGCACCTTGCCTGCATCACGTCGCGCTACGAGTCGCGCGCCGCCGCGCTCGCGGGCGCGCTCCGCGTCGGCAGCGCGTCGTTCGCGGCGCCGAACGGTGGCCTGTTCATGTGGGTGCAGCTGCCCGGCGTCGACACCACGTCGCTCTTCGAAGCCGCGCTGGCTCACGGCGTGATGTTCGTGCCCGGCCGCGCGTTCGCCGTCGACGCATCCTGCGACGAGCACATGCGACTCTCCTTCGCGACCCTTCCGGAGAGCACGCTGGTGACGTGCGCGACCGAGATCATCCGGCTCGCCGGACTCGGTTAGCGGCCGAGCGGCTCGGTCAGCCCCGCCCCGATCGGGGGAGCATGGCCGCAGGAGCCCAACCGTTCGCGCCGGACGCGGCTCGTCCGCTCGCCCGTACGTACCCGGTTGCTGCGCCGTCGGGCCCGGCGTCGCCGTCGGCCGCGCGGTCGGTATCGGCCGCGCCGGTGCCCGTGACCGCGTTGCCGTTCGCCGCGCCGGAGTGGGCGCCGCTGCCGTTGGCCGCGCTGCTGCGGTTGAGCGCGTGTCCGTTGAGCCCGATCGGCGCGTTGCGCGCGCGGTCGCCGTTGCGTCCCCGGCGCGCGAGCGACTGTGCATCGCGTGCACGAGACACAGTCACGTCGGCGGCGTCGGGCGCCGATTCGAGCAGATGCTCCGCGGACTCGGCTCGGACCCGGAGTTGGTCGACCTCGGCGCGGAGCCGTTCGACCTCGTCGAGATCCACTCGGGCGCGGCGCACCACCTCACGAATCGTGAGGGGGAGGTGCGCGACGCGCTCGGCGCCCGCGGGCGTTGAGATACCCGAAGCGATGTCGCGTGCGACGGGTCCGTCGGTCTCGGTGGGCTGAACGCCTGCCCGACCGTCCATGGTCGCTCCCAATCCACTCGGTCGAATGCCGCAATCAGGATAGGTCATGGCGATAAGGCGCATCAGGCATGATCAGGGCACAGACCCGCGCATTCCCACCGTTGCCTGATCGCAGGCGGTCTCCGGTGCGACGGGCCGGGCCGGCGGGCGCCGGAAGACCCGGGCTCCGCCCGGATCGCGGCGGCGCCGCGTTACGGCGCGGGAATCAACACCCCGACCATCCCGAGGCTGCGGTGGTACTTGCAGACGAACACCACGGGCTGCGACCCCATCCGAACCCGGATGGAGACTGCCCGGCCCCGGGCGATGTCCACGTCGATGTGTTGCGACGCGATCGCAACGTTGTGCAGCACTTCGCCGGTGTTGCGGACGGTCATCGTCACCACGCCGTGCGGGACACCGGTGATGCACGTCGGGCTGAACGCGGCGTTCGCGCCGTCGACCACGATCGTCGATGTCGCCCGCCGAGCGCCGGTGTTGGTGACCGGCGCGAGCCCGCGCAGCACCGACGCGCACGTGAAGCCCGCGTCGCGCGCTGAGCTGCACCCGCCAACCGTCACAATCGCCGACGCGAGCAACACCGACAACACGGCGCGCGTTCGTCGGTGTCGGCCTGCTCGCGCGTCCGCGCGCACGAGCACGTGTCGTGTGCGCATGCATCGCGTTACCTGCTGCTGCCAACGAGTGGCGATCTTCGTCTCACATTCCTCACGTGCAACATGAGGCATCATCCCACCAACGCGACCACGCGCGCCGCCGGCCCAACTTTGATTTCGACGCGGGCCGCGCTTCACTCTTGCGCGTCGCGTTGCCGATACCTCGCACGAATCTGCGTGTTCTCTGCGGTATCGATCGATGCACTCGAGTTCGCGGTGCGTCGGAGGGGAGTCCGCTATGCACTCATCGTCGACTTCGCGCGCGCGTACGCACTCGATCGGGCGCTCGTTCATCGTCGCAACCGTCGTTGCGCTGCTGGTCACGACCGTCACCGCCGCGTCGGCGCGAACGTTCTCACGGGGAGGCGCGGGGAGTCACTCGCCGGCCGCACCGCCGGCGCCGCCGCTCGTGTTCTCGAGCATCGACGGGTCGGGGAACAACCCGTGGCATTCGGCGTGGGGTGCGGCGGGGACGGATTATGTGCGGGACGCGCGCACGAATTATGCGGATGGTGTTTCGGCGATGGTGAGTGGGCCGAACGCGCGGTATATCAGTAATCGGATCTTCAACGACATCGGCCAGAACGTGTTCTCGGAGAACAACATCTCGCAGTGGGGTTGGGCGTGGGGGCAGTTCTTGGATCATGACATGGGTTTGCGGGACGAGACGCCGGCCGAGGATGTGTCGGTGCCGTTCGACGCGAGTGATCCGTTGGAGTCGTATTCGAATGGGACGGGTTCGATCGCGTTCAACCGAACTCCGGCCGCGCCGGGTACGGGGGTGTCGTCACCGCGTCAGCAGGTGAACTCGTTGAGCAGCTATCTGGACGCGTCGAACGTGTACGGCGTGACCGCAGCGCGGGCGAGTTGGTTGCGCAATCCGGACGGGACGTTGATGCTCCCCGACGACTATCTCCCCAAGGAAGGCGCGCGTGGTGACGCGACGACGGCGCCGGCGATGGACGACATGGGCCCGTTGGCGGGCGATCCGGCCGATGCGGTCGTGGCCGGCGACGTACGCGCGAACGAGAACATTGCCCTGACCGCGATCCAGACGTTGTTCGCCCGTGAGCACAATCGGATCGTGGCGTCGTTGCCGAGCTCGTTGACCGGTGATCAGAAGTACGACATCGCCCGGACGGTGGTGGGCGCGGAAGTGCAATACATCACCTACAACGAGTTCCTCCCCGCGCTCGGGGTCCGGTTGGGCCGATACCGCGGGTATGACCCACACGTGAACGCGAGTATCTCCGACGAGTTCGCGACCGTCGGCTACCGGGCCCATTCCATGGTGCACGGCGAGTTCGACGTCGACTTCGACGGCGGCGAATACAGCGCCGCGCAGTTGAGTGCCTTCGCCGCCGACGGGATCGCGGTGACCAACACCCCCACCGATCACTCCCTCACGATCCCGTTGTCGGTCGCGTTCGGGAACCCCGACCTGTTGGCCCAGGTCGGTCTCGGTTCCGTCCT
>Ga0265313_10001935_pt1 | contig 18766 bp, 17 predicted proteins | sample 4123metaG_FD_203122 | JGI IMG/M metagenome (GOLD analysis project Ga0265313, IMG submission 203122) | Rhizosphere microbial communities from Carex aquatilis grown in University of Washington, Seatle, WA, United States - 4-1-23 metaG | ecosystem: Host-associated > Plants > Roots > Rhizosphere >...
TGTCGGCATCGGGCAGGTCGCGATAAGTGAAAAAGACGACGACGAGGCGAATGGCCAGCGCAACCGCCATTGCAGGCAAAACCTGGCGGAGCCGGCCAGCCGAGTCTTGCGGCGCGGCAAGATTTTCCTTCGGACCTCGGGGCGTCGTGTTGTTCTTCATGGGGGTAGGTTCGTTCAATTGTTTCATAAGTAGACCGCTGCTGGTTTCGCCAGGGGCACTTGATTGAAGGACATATTTTCCGGCAGTACAGGACTGAGTGCGGGATGGCCAATTGCCTGGGGTAGTAGACTGGGCCTTGGTTTTTTTGAACCGGGAGCAAGCTCGATGCAAATAACGTTCGCCGCCTCGGAAGCCACGCCCTTTGCCAAAACCGGCGGGCTCGCGGATGTTGCAGGCGCGCTGCCCCGCGAGCTGGTGAAGCTGGGGCACAAAGTTACAGTCTTCCTGCCTTACTATGCGAGGGTGCGCCGGCTGATTGAGGGTGAAGGCCGGGGCGAGCCGAAGGTCGCGATTCGTTCTGTCACGATTCCATTCCGTTATTACAATCGATTCGTTGGCGTGATCGATGCGGGTATACGCGATGGGGTGCAGCACTACTTTATTAATTGCCCGGAGTTGTTTGATCGCAAGGAACTTTATGGGCCGAGCGGCGCCGAGTATACCGATAACGCTGAGCGGTTTGGGCTGTTCTGCCGCGCGGTGATCGAGGTCTCAAAACAGCTTGGCGTGCCCGATGTCTTTCATGTCCACGACTGGCAGGCGGCGCTGATTCCCGTTTATCTGCGAACTGTCTACTTGCCTGACCCCGAATTATTGGACGCCGCGACGGTACTCACCATTCACAACGCCGCGTACCAGGGCGCATTTCCGCCGAAGACTACAGAGGAACTGCTCTTTCCATGGGACGTCTTCACGATGGACAAGCTGGAGCAGTACGACCACTTCAACTTCCTCAAGGGCGGCGTCGTGTTCAGTGATGTGCTGACGACGGTCAGCAAGAAGTATGCCGAGGAGATTCAGACGGCGGAGTTTGGCGAGCAGCTCGAGGGTATTCTGCACAAGCGCGCGGCCGATCTGTTCGGCATTTTGAACGGCGTGGATTATGCGCTCTGGGATCCGGCCAAGGACGGTTATCTTGCCGCGCATTACACGCCTGAGAATCTCGAAGGCAAGCGCGCCTGCCGCGCCGATCTTCTTCATGCCTTTGGACTGGAGAACGTGCCGGAGAAGTCCCCAGTGATTGGCATCGTTTCGCGCTTTGCCAAGCAGAAGGGCTTCGACATTCTGGCCGAGATCACCGAGGAGATTGCTGAACGTGACGTTGCGGTGGTGGCGCTCGGAACGCACGACCCCTACTACGAGAATCTCTTCCGCGCATGGGCATTCAAGCATCCGTCCAATATCGCCGTACAGATTCGCTACGACGAGGCGCTGGCGCACAAGATCGAGGCCGGCTCCGATATGTTTCTGATGCCGTCGCGATATGAGCCCTGCGGCCTGAACCAGATTTATTCACTCAAGTACGGAACGGTGCCCATTGTGCGCGCTACAGGAGGCCTCGACGACACCATCGAGGAGTGGGACGCGGAGAAGGGAACAGGCACGGGATTCAAGTTTGAAGGATTTGATTCCAAGGATCTGCTCGCGGAAATTGATCGGGCGCTGGATGCATTCCAAAACAAGAAGGCGTGGGAACGCCTGATGCGCAACGGGATGGCGCGCGATTACAGCTGGCGCGGTCCGGCGAAAGAATATTTGCGCGTGTACGAGGAGGCGGTGCAGAAGGCGGGGACCAGAAAAACAGGAACCAGAAAAACAGGAACCAGAAAAACAGGAACCAGAAAAACAGGAACCAGGGACTAAGGAATGGGGCCGTCGTCGCGGCTTGGTTATGATAGGCTGCAAGGGCTCGGAACGAATTCCTATGTGGAGGTTGACGATGAATGTTCGGTTAATGACGGCGTGTTGTTTGTTCAGCGTGGGTTCGATGATGGCGGCGGCGCAAGCGGGTGGCCCACCGAGCGGGCCGGCTGCGGGGACGATTGTTTCGCCGGCGCCGGCCTACGACTCACAGGTGAGCATCATTGAATTTGAGATGATGGGCGCGGTGAAGGCAATGCCGGCCGACAAGTTCGACTTCGCTCCGAGCCAGGCGATCTTCGTGCCGGCCCAAAAGACCGAGTTCGCGACGGTGCGGACGTTCGCGCAGGAGGCGACCCACGTGGCGCAGGCGAACTACTTTTTCTACAGTACCGCCAGCGGGCTCAAGCCGGATGTAGATACGGATGGGTTGACCAAGCTGACGAAAAAGGATGATGTCGTGGCCGCGCTGGCGGCATCGTTTGCGTTTGCGCACAAGGCCATCGCCACGCTGACGCCGGCCAACGCGTTTGAGGTGGTAAAAATGCCGATCCCGGGCGTATGGACGCGTGGCACTGTCGCTGGATTCGGTGTTTCACACGCATTCGACCACTACGGGCAGATGGTGGAGTATTTGCGGATGAATGGGATTGTGCCGCCAGCCAGCGCGCGGTAAACGTGGGCGATGAAAACGCTGGCCAACGCGGAAGACAGAGCTGAGATCGTCGAGCGCATCACTTTGATCAGTCCGTCGAACCGGCGGCGATGGGGCACCATGACCGTTGGCCAGATGATTTGCCATCTGAGCGACGCATTTCGCGTGGCGCTCGGCGATCGAGCGGCGAAGCCGGTCAAGAATCGCTATAACGGGCCTCCGATGAAATGGTTGGGATTATGGCTTCCGCTGCCCTGGCCGCATGGCGTACCGACTGTTCCAGAGTGCGACGCAAAGTTGGGCGGCACTCCCCCGACAGATTTTGAGAGAGACAAGGGCAATCTTCTCGCGGTGCTCGAACGATTCACGGGGCAGCCTCACGTGATTGCGCATCCGTTTTTCGGACAAATGACGGAGAAGGAGTGGATGCGCTGGGGATACCTTCACGCGGACCATCACCTGCGTCAGTTCAGCGCTTAGGCGCAGGAACCCGAATCTTCAGCACGTTTTCGATGATATCCGCGGCCCGGTCGAGGCCATCGATCTCGGCGATAGCGGTCTGGATTTTGCGGGCGGCAAGCCGATACGAATCATGATCGAGTACGGTCGTCACGGCGGAGCGCAGGCGTTTTGCATTTGCTTTGCGAGGCGGCACGACGACGCCTGCCGCATGCGCTTTGACGCGCGCTGCGACGCCTGGCTGGTCGTTGCCGAGCGGGATGCATACCAGAGGCACACCTTCAGACAGCGACTCGAGCACCGTGTTGATGCCGGCGTGCGTGATGACCACCGACGCCCGTTTCACGAGGTCCAGCTGCGGAGCGAATCTCACCACTATTGGATCGCCGCTGAGAGCGCCAAGCCGATCCGGCTCGAGGCCACCGCCCAGCGATATCACCAGTTGTACATTCAGCCCAGTGCATGCCTGGGCAATTTTGCGGAAGATGTCCTGAGATCGATTCTGCAGCGTGCCGAGAGATGCGAAGACGAGCGGCCGGCCGTCAAGCTTGCCCCATGGAAAGTCCACCGGCGTCCGTTGCGCTGGGTCGACAAACGGGCCGGTGTAATAGAGGTTCGGAGGCAGAGGGTCGATTTCGAATTCGAGCGCGCGCGGCAACTGCGTGATCTGCGCCAGCTTCGATAGTCCGTCTTCCGGTACCCCAACCTTCAGGCCCCACTTTGTGCGGTATTCGTTCACAGATGCAAAGATGGGCGAGGCTACACATGTGAGTATGCGAATGGCAATTTCATTGCGCAACCGAGCCCACCAGCGCTGGCTTCCTGACCAGCCAAAGTAAAACGGCGGATAGCGATTGTCGTTGATCAGCGGCGGAATGAGCGCGAGAGAGACGAAGGGAAGACCAAGATGTTCGGCGATGTTGTTGGCCGTATCGACTTCATCGACTAACAAAGCATCAAGGCGGGCGTTGCGAACAGCATCGGGCCCTTCGCGAAGCACCATGCGCGCGGTTTTGCTGATCCGCTCCATCGTGAAGCGGAGAACCTGAGTGCCCGTCATCTCGCCCAATTGCTGGTCCAGTGTTTGAAGGGTGCCCAGGGGATAATCGCTCTGGCCGATCAGGCAGAAATCGACTCCCGCTGCCCTGACGCGAGACTCCACGTCGGCGATTCCGAAGATGATGACGGTGTGCCCGCGCTGCTGGAGGCGACGCGCCAACGCGGTGAGTGGGTTCAGGTGCCCGGTCCCTGGAAAACAGAATGCGCCCAGCCTTGCCATGTCTTCTTATGCTAACGGACGCTGGCGGGGGTTTCGAGTGGGCCGGGATTCGTTCTGCTTGCTGTTTACGAAGGCCGATCGACCGGATGGTCTCAATGCCGGTGCAGCGCGAGCCATTGGATTACGTAGAGAGCAACTCGCAGCTCCGCGTAAACCGCGATTGCGACCACCGCGACGGCCTCGAAAGCGCTGATGAATGCGGTCGCGGCTTTATCTCTTCGCAAGCGTACATAGAGGACGCCTGCCCCGGCTAACGCGAAAAAGCCAGAGAGCGACGCCAGGAAGAGGGAATAGAAGCTTCCAGCAGGACGATCGCATGGACACAACAAGAGGACGAACGTGGACGCACTGATGAGACCGGCGATCAATGCCAGCCCTATCCAGGAGCGCAGCCAGGCGCTTGATCTAGAGCGCGGATCGCTCATTCCGGGTGAATCGGAATCATGAAGCATGCGACTGGGCCAGTCAATCATGAGAACGGCTTACGATCAGCGGGTCCTCTCGTTCAATTGTGCTTTCCCTTCCACTCCTCGTACGGCCCCTGGAAATCTTCAATGCCGCCTTCGTGGAAAATCCACAGGCGCGTGGCTACTTCGTCGATGAGGTCGTGATCGTGCGTGACGAGAAGGACGGTGCCCTCATAGCGTTGAAGAGCAATGTTCAATGCGTTGATGGCTTCGAGGTCGAGATGGTTGGTGGGCTCGTCGAAGATGAGGATGTTCGGTTTGGTCAGGATCAATTTGCAAAATGCCAGCCGCGCCTGTTCGCCACCTGAAAGCGCCTTCGTTGGCTTGGAGCCTTCCTCGCCGGAGAAGAGCATCTGGCCGAGAATGCCGCGAATGTCTTCGACGTGCGCTGCGGGATTCCACTGGTGAAGCCAGTCGGCGACGGTCAGGCCATGTTGAATGGTCGCGCCCACGTCCTGCGGAAAGTAGCCTACCTGCGCCTCGTGGCCCCAGAAAACCGAGCCGGAATCGACCGTGAAGCCGGGCTCGGCGAGGCCGGGATAGTTGGCCAGCAGGCTCTTGAGCATGGTGGTTTTCCCGGCGCCGTTGCGGCCCATCAGGCAGATTCTCTCGCCGCGGAGAAGGTTGGCCGTAAATCCATCAATGACTTTCAGATCGCCGTAAAACTTCGATAGATGCTTGAGCTCAAGAACGTGCTTGCCGCTGGGCCGTACCTGGTCGAACTTGATGTACGGGCGCTGGATGTTGGAGCGAGCCAGTTCGTTGGTCTGGAGGCGCTCGACCTCTTTGCGACGGCTGGTGACCTGCGAAGAGCGCGTGCCGGCGGCGAAGCGGGCGATGAATTCATTGAGTTGCGCGATTTTCTTCTCGCGCTGGGCGATTTGCGACTCGAGCGTAGAGCGAATCTGCGTTTTGGCCATCACCATGTCGTCGTAGCCGCCGGTGTAGGTGATGATGGTCTGGTAATCGATGTCGGCGGTGTGCGTGGTGACGGAGTTGAGAAAGTGACGGTCGTGGGAGATAGCGATCATAGTGCCGTCATAGCTCAACAGAAAGTCCTGAAGCCAGTGAATGGAGTCGAGATCGAGGTAGTTGGTGGGCTCATCGAGCAGCAGCGCCGGCGGCTTGCCAAAGAGAGCCTGCGCGAGGAGCACGCGTACTTTTTGCCCGCCCTGCAACTCGCCCATTTTGCGGTCGTGGAGCGGCTCGGGAATGTCGAGGCCGTCAAGCAGCACCGCGGCGTCGCTTTCGGCTGTGTAGCCGTCTTCGTCGCCGATGGTGCCTTCGAGCTCTCCCAGCCGCATGCCGTCTTCGTTGGACATTTCAGGTTTGGCGTAAATGCGGTCGCGCTCCTCGAGCGCCGCCCAGAGCGGCTTGTTGCCCATGATGACCGTATCGATGACGCGATAGGCGTCGAAGGCAAACTGGTCCTGGCGCAAGACACCGAGTTTGCGCGGGCGCACTACCGTGCCCTTTTGCGGATCGAGCTCGCCGGAGAGAATCTTCATAAAGGTCGATTTGCCGGAGCCATTCGGCCCGGTGAGCCCATAGCGGCGGCCGGGAGTGAAGGCTGTGCTGACGTCTTCAAAGAGGACCTTTGAGCCGTAGCGCATGGTTACATTGCTGACGCTGATCATAGTTGCAGCTATTAGCCTCTAGCTCCCAGCTTCTAGCCGGCATAGGCGACCGAGCGCGATCGGACCCATGCCAAAGCCAGCAGGAGATTCTTCTTTTGTTCGGACCGCTGCCACAGCATGGCACGGGCCGCGCGAGCCGGGTGAATTGGGATGAAGCGAGGTTTTGGGACCGGTGGACGAGCCCCGAAGATTATTCACTGCCGCACTTTTAGTGTCTCACGGCGAAGCGGAAACTCTGCAGAGCAGGTGCTCGATTGGGAGTGCCCTGATCGGGGCTCAGAGAGTTTTCGGCCCCGACTCCTGGCGAGTGTCAAGCCTTGCGCCGCCGAGAAGCCTGGCTGCAAAAATTGCGGACCACAAAGTTCGCGTGGAGGCAGCGAATTTTTCCATCAACCCTGCGGATCCGCCAAGATGGTTGGCAGCTCCAAAGGCGGCGAGGAACGCCATCATCAGGATTGCGGTGATGAGCGAATAGGCGCTCCAGCCTTTCCATTGGGCCTCGCGCCGGAATCGCCAGGCGAACGTGAACAGGAGGAGCAGTGCGGAGTTGAATGCAATCAGGTCGCACACGAGATGAAGCGGGTTGTGAATGAAAACCGCATCGCCAATCACGCCGATTCCGGAGAGAAGCTGGAACAATGGGATGATCACTGCGCCCGGTCCGGTAGCCAATTCACGCCGTAATCCGGCTGCGAATGCGCAAAGGAGCAGCCCGAATACGAGAAAGTTCGCTCGTTGAGCGGTTCCCATCGGAGTGAATTCAAGCGCGCTGATGGTATCGCGCGTGAAACTGTAGTTCGGAGCGAGCGCGCCGAGAATTGTGAAGACCGAAAAGAAAACGACGCCGCTAAAGCCGGCTACCAGAAGAAGCTTCTGCAGTCCAGATCGGCTACCACCGGCCTCGATGTCAATAGGCAAGATCGTTGGATTCGGCTTGTTCATGATTTGCTGAGTCGAATTGCAAATGGGGAATTTCGCCGCCTACTCGGCCGGCGGCGTTGCGTACTTACCGGATTTGACCCAGAGGAGGTCAGAACTCTCCGACTGCTGGCCGTAGTCCTTCACCACTTCAAGCAGTACAGTGGTTGGCGCAAAGCACTGGCGATAAACCAGCCCCTCGCCACTGCCGTGGTTTGGCCGGATGAGATTCACGTTGAGCATAAAGTAGGCCGGCGGAGTTCCAAGGCTGACCGCGCCATTGTGGACCTGGCTGGTGATTTCGCGGATGCCGCCGCCCGAAAAGGTCTCGGTGCCATCGTTGCCGACGCCGGATTCATAGTGGGGCGGGTTGTCCTGGTTGTAAGTTATGTCAATCGCCACCTGGATGTGCGTGATGGGAGTCATGGTTTTGGCGTTGACCACGCGCAGAACGACTTTGCAGGAGTTCTGCGAGCCGGGGCCGTAGTTGCCGTTCACGTAGTTTGCTGCGTCGTCTCCGGTCTCGGCGGCGATCAGCTCTTCTGGAGTGGGCGGAGGTTTCACGCCGGCGCAGGCGGCAGGCAAGACGAAGCGCGAAGCGGGCGGCGTTGCGAAAGAGACTTTTGTTATGTTGGCCAGCGTCATGGGAGGAGTGTTTGGCGCGCTCATCTGAGCGCGGATCACCAGGCCGTCCTTCTGGTCGAGCCAGACCTTGATGCTGGCGCCTTGAGAGCTGCCTGCATATACCTGAGTTGCGATGCCGGCAAGGGTCTCTGTGCCCACGGGCTTGAGGTCGCCCTTGGTAATGCTTGAGGTCACGTCGGCTGTCATGGCGAAGGGATCGCCCCAGTCGCCGGAGAAGGTGCCCACGTTGCACTGGATGGGGTTTGCGGTGGGATCCCAGGAGGTGTTGGTTCCGGCAGTGAGGTCATAAAGACTCAATGAATGCGAAGCGGGATTGTCGCCCTGCGCCGGCTGGATAAAGTCGGTAAGAACCTTCGAGCCGCTGCGGTAGATGGTGGATGTGCCGCCGCTGGTTCCGACCGACCCTGTGATGACGTAGGCCGTAGGCGGCGCTGTCTGGGCCGAGAGCAGCGCGGAAGTCGCAAGCAGGCAAACGCAGACGAGCACGCGTGGCATTGACATCGAGAGGAACTCCCGTGGAGAGGGATGAATGAAACCGGAAAACGGAAACGATGACCGGGCGAAGGAGACCTGGCCGAGGGTTAGCCGATGATATTTGCCGGAGTGGGGGCCGTCAAGGCGCCGGACGGATCTGGATTGATCGGCGCGCGTCGGATCAAAGGATATCACGGAGTTTGGCGAAGGCGTCGAGCTCGATGAGGTGCTGGCCTTCAGGAGCTTTGTCGACGGCCGCGTGCTCAAGAATCCATGTATCCGGGTGAAAAAGAAACACGGCGTGCAGGCCGGCGGCGAGCGCGGGGTTGATGTCGCTTTTCGGGCTGTTGCCGATCATCCAAGCGCTCCGCGCTTCAATGTTTTGGCGAAGGACTACGCCGCGGTAAGCAGCGGGATCTTTCTCGGCCGGGATTTCGACGGCGGTGAAGTAAGCAGCAAGGCCGGAGCGCGCCAACTTGTCGGCCTGCTCGGCGCGATCGCCCTTTGTCATCAGGATCAGATGGTGGCGCGTGGAGAGTTCGGCGAGTGTATCGGCGACACCGGGCAGCAACTCGATCTCCTGCTCAGCGATCGAGCGCGCGAATCCGCGAATGCGCTCGCGCTTTTCCTCGGCAACGGGAGCGGGGCTGAGACGCTCAAAACAATCGACCAGCGAGCGCGTGAAGCTCGTCAGGCCGTAGCCGTGGCTCAGGATGGTCCCGCGTTCGACTTCGTTGAGTGTCTGGCGCACTTCAGCCGGCGAGTACTCGTGATGGTCGAGGAAGCTGATGAACGCGGCGATGGCGCGCTCGAAGTAGATGTTGTTTTCCCAAAGCGTATCGTCGGCGTCGATAAGCAGCGTTTGGCCGGCAGGGAAGCGGGGCATGGAAAAAGAATACAGGGATCAGGGGCAGGGATCAGGTGGTAGCGAACCGGTGAAAAAGTGAATCAGTGAAGAAGTGAATAAGTGAAAGGGTGAATGCGAGACTCGGCCTTTGGGAGCTCCATTCCCCGGTCGGTGCGCCTTCCTTCAGCTCTTCCATGCTCCCAGGAGCCTCCTCACGAGCACCATCTGACCCAGGTGATAGGCGTTGTGGTCGGCCACGAGCAGCGCTTCGCGCAGGATGGTTTGCCCGCTGCCGTGGGGAATACGCGCGAACAGGTCGGACGACGGGTTCGAAACCAGATCGCACATCGCCTTCAGGTCGCGGCGAAAGGCGCACACGCATTTGTCCCACGCCTTCGCGTCGGGTGGCGCGGCCGTTTCGGGCCAGTAGCCGCTGGGCCAGTCCGGAGACTTGTGGCCAGCGTTGCGCGAAAACTCCAGAATGTCACCTTGCGCGATGCGCAGGTGCTCCAGAATCTCCCACGGAGAGTGTTCGGCGCCCTTGGGCCGCTTGCCGCGCAGTCCGGGCGAGAGGCCGCGGACGGCAGTGTCGAAGTCCACGTGCGCATGGCCTCCGTTGAGCAGTTCAAGCAGATGTTGGCGCAGCGCCGCGTCGCGGTCCTGCGGTGCTGAAGTTTTCTTTGCGGGCATGTCAATTCTCCGGGCGAGAGCGGATTGGGAACGTCACTTGCGCAGCTAACCTTCCCGTTGCAGGGATTCAATTACACCTGAGGCCGATGCAACAATTTTCGCGCGCGAGTCAAGGCCGGTTGGCTGCGACTCATAGTGAAAAACCGACGGACTACCGCCTACAAGCTACCGGCTAATATCGCCTTCTGCGCAGCAAATATCTCCGTCAACCCCACCTCGGCGAGATCGATCAGCGCGTACAGCTGCGCGCGCGAATACGAGCCCTTCTCGGCCGTGGCCTGTGTCTCGACGAGGCCCCCATCGGCGGTCATCACCACATTCATGTCCACCTCGGCCTGGGAGTCTTCTTCATAGCAAAGGTCGAGCAGCGCTTCGCCACTCACGATCCCTACCGACGTTGCCGCCACCAGTTGCTTGAGCGGCGAGGTTTTGAGTGTGCCCGCTTTAACCAGGGCGTTGAGCGCCAGCCCCAGAGCGACCGCGGCGCCCGTGATGGCCGCCGTGCGTGTGCCTCCATCGGCCTGAATCACGTCGCAATCGAGAATGATGGTGCGCTCGCCCAGCGCCTTCATGTCCACGACAGACCGCAGGCTCCGCCCGATCAGCCGCTGAATCTCGTGCGTTCGCCCGCCGATTTTGCCACGCTCGCTCTCGCGCGGCGTGCGGGTCACCGTTGAACGGGGCAGCATCGCGTACTCAGCTGTCACCCAGCCGCGCCCCGAGTTGCGCAGCCACCCGGGCACACCTTGTTCAATGGTCGCGTTGGTCAGCACGCGCGTGTTCCCAAGCGCGACCAGCACCGAGCCTTCGGCTGTCTGCACATAACCGGGGGTCAGCGTCAGTGGGCGAAGCTGACCCGCGCTTCTGCCGCCGGGCCGGAGGGAGAGAACGCCCGCGGCCCCCTTTGGACTTTCTGTTGCGTTTCCAGTTCCCATTCCAGTCGCGTTCATAGACGGATTGTACGAGAGCCGCACCGGAAGCAGGCGACCTGGGAATCCCAGTATCGCAACGGGAATTGAAGAAACTCAAGTGCCGGAAAGGGAATCAGCTGTTAACCGACTGATAGGAATGGCCTTATGCAAGATTCAAGCGTGCGGTACGTTCCATTTCGGAACACCCGTGCCCAGCGATGACGCCTCCGTCTGCCGTGCCCAAATGCCTTATCCCTTCCATGATCATGAATTTAGAAATCCCGTCCCCGTTTGGCACGCAACGTGTATGAAAACAGGACAAAGTCCACCACCAAACGAAGAAAACGGGAACCTGGGCGGGGACACCGCGAAGGGGCCACGACCCACGAATCACGGCGCGCGAACCATGTTCCACGGTCGACCTTGTCCGGCACGAAAGGATCCAGCCAATGCATCAGACGGAGACAATCAGGGCAACAGGACGGAAACGGATCGGTGCAGCGCACAAGCAAGTGAGCCCCGGCCGCAAAGAGATCAGCCTCGATCGCGAGAGTCTTGCTCTGAAGACGAATCGCCCGGACGGTCAGCTGAAAGCCCCTGACCGCAAGCGAGTGGAGACCGTCGTCGAGACTCTTGCCACACTGCGCAGTCAAGGAGAGACTCTCGCCGAGGTGGCCCACGATGCGCGCAACATGGTTACGGCACTCGGCCTCTACTGCGACTTGCTGGAGGAGCCAGGTATCCTCGCCACTCCGTTCATGCATTACGGGCACGAGCTGCGGCTGGTGGCCGCGGCCAGTCGCCGCCTGGTCGAGAAGATCGTCGCCATCGACGCGCAACGCGACGCACCCGCTTCGGCCGGCGTGACTGGGACGACGGCAACGGCAGACTCTCTGGCGCCCGCAATGGCAATTCCGCAGACGGTCGACGCGCATTCATGGAACGAGCGTGGAGAATCGGGACGCACCGCCGCCGCGGGAACCACAATCTCCAACCCTGGTTTCGGCATCGACCCATCGAACCTTACCAACGCGGGCATGGCTCATCCGGGCATTGCCAGCGCAAGCCGGCGATGGGATCTGCTGCCCGCCGTGCCGGTTGTGAACCTGGCCGCCGAGCTCCTGGCCAACCGCAATTTGCTGGCCGCTCTGGCCGGGCCCACCATCGCCCTTACCGTGCATGCCGAGGGCGGCGCGTGTCCGGTGCGCCTGACCGGCGAAGACCTGACGCGGGTACTCGTCAACCTGGTGAAGAATGCAGCGGAGGCCATGCCCTCGGGCGGCCGCATCCACATCGGCTCGCGTGAGCAGCCACCAGCGCAGGGCACCGCGGCCTGCCTTCTGGTCACCGTCGAGGACAACGGCCCGGGAATTCCCACAGACGCCCTCGAGACGATCTTCACTTCGGGCTACACTTCGCGCGGCATGAGCGACGGCTCTCACGGCAACTGGACACTCAGCCATCGCGGCCTGGGCCTCACCATCACGCGCTCCATCGTGGAAGGCGCCGGGGGACGCATTACCGCCGGCAATCGCGAGCACGGCGGAGCGCGCTTCGCGTTGGAGCTGCCGCTGCGCAAGGCAAACTGAAAGCCACGGCTACTGGCTACGAGCTGCCGGCTGGCCCAACAGGTTTTTCCTGAAACACCCAAGAGGCGCATACAATGCTGGATACAGTCTTCAACACACGAGAGATGGAGTTCATTCCTCAACTTGCCGAGCCGGCGATCCGTCTGCACCTTCTGGTCGTGGACGCCGACGGGGCGGTGCGCTCGGCCTGCGCGGAGATCGCCGAGAGCCTGGGCTACGCGGTTGACAGCACAGGCGACCTCAGCCAGGCGCGGAGCCTTCTGCGCGGCCACATCGCCGATATTCTCCTGGTCAATCTGCCTTCGGGGTCGAATGAGGGGCTCGAACTTGTCTCCGAGGTCAAGCTTCTTTATCCCGACACTTCGGTGATCGCCATGACGGCCTCCGGATCGGTGAATGCGGCCGTCGAGGCCATGCGCTGCGGCGCCTCCGACTACCTCACCAAGCCCTTTGCCATGGACGAGCTTTCGACCGTCCTCGACCGCGCCGCGCAGGCCCACATGACCGACACAGCGACCCGCCAGCTGCGCGAGCGCCTGCGCCTGTCAGAGGGGCTAGGCTCCATGATCGGGCGCTCTCCGGAGATGGAGAAGATCTACCGCATCCTGTCGAAAGTCGCGCAGAGCACGCACCCCGTCCTGATCCTGGGCGAGAGCGGCACGGGCAAGGAGCTCGTCGCGCGAACGATTCACGCCTACGGCCCCAATTCGCAAAAGCCCTTTCTGCCGGTCGACTGCGGATCGCTCGTGCCCACGCTGATCGAAAGCGAGCTCTTCGGCTACGTCAAGGGCGCTTTCACCGGGGCCAATCGCTCGAAAGACGGGCTACTGGTCTCGGCCGAGGGCGGCACCGTCTTCCTTGACGAAATCGGCGAGCTCACGCTCGACCTACAGGCCAAACTCCTGCGCGCACTCCAGGAAAAAGAGGTCCGCCCTGTCGGCGCCACCCATCGCATACCCATCAAAGCGCGCATCGTCGCCGCCACCAATCGCGATCTCGCCACCATGGTGGAGAGAGGCACCTTCCGCAAGGATCTTTTCTATCGCCTGAACGTCGTCAACCTGCGGCTGCCTTCGCTGCGCGATCGTCGCGAAGACATTCCGTTGCTTGCCGCTCACTTTCTTGACCGCATCAGCCGTGAGCACAACCGCAAATTCACGCTCTCCGACGAGGCCTTGCGCACCATGATGCGCCACGACTGGCCGGGCAACGTGCGGGAGCTCGAAAACTCTCTCGAGCGCGCCACCGCGCTCTCCTCCGGCCCGGTGCTGCATCTGGGCGATCTGCCGACACAACTGCAGCAGCAGGGCCTGCAGCAGGACTTCGACACACGCCACGCCGGCATGGGCGATGAAGCCGAAGCCTGCGCCGCACCCGGCGTGAAGCCTCTGGCCGACCTCGAGCGCGACGCCATCTTGAGCGCCATCCGCACGCTCAATGGCGACAAGCTGCAGGCGGCAAAGCTTCTCGGCATCGGCAAGACCACTCTCTACCGCAAGCTCAAGGAGTACGGCATCGCCGACCCGCTGCAGGGAGAGTAGATACAGCTACCAGCTATTAGCTTCTAGCTTCCAGCACCATCCTGCGGACATCGACAGTCGATGTCACTCTCGAAAATCGCTTTGATCGAGAAAATTTCGAAAGGTAACAGCCAAATTCCAGAGTCAAAAACCCAAGCTAGCGGCTAGAAGCTAGCAGCTAGGAGCTGAGCATGAGCATCCTTTTAGTCACCGGAATCGAAGGCGCGAGCAACTGCGCCGATCAAGTCCAGAAGCAGCTGGGCATGGCCGTTGAAGTGGCCGCAGGCCGCCGCGAAGCCCTCGCCTGCCTTCGCAAGGGCGAGTTCCTGGCGCTTGTGATCGACGAAACACTGGCCGAGTGCGATCCGGCAGCCGCTGATCGCATCTGCGAACAGGCCGGCCTGGCCATTCCGCTGCAGATCAACTTCGCCGTCTCGGGTGCGGCTCGGCTCATCCGCGAGATTCGGGCGGCGCTCCATCGCCGGGAGCACGAGCAGGCCGTGGCGCGCCGCGCCGCAGCCGTAGCCATTGAAGCCGAACTCAAATCCACGGTCGCAGGCCTGCTGCTGCACTCGCAGCTCGCTCTCTCGGGCACTGCAGTTCCCGCCCCGGTCGCCGACCGCCTGCGCGTGGTCGCGGATCTGGCCGGCAGCCTGCGCCAGCAGTTGAGTGCACCCATGACGGCCGGCGCCGGACCGGCCTGAGCAAAGCCTCTGATGACCCCTTCGCCTGCGGGCACTCTGCCGCGCTATGCTTTCTCGCATGAGCAAGCAAGCTCTGTTCGCGCTCTTCGTTCTGGCCTGCGTGGGGCTTTTCGATTCGCACGCCGCAGGCCAGTCGCCTGATCCGAATGACCCTTGCACGGGATACCTGAATACGCCGCTGCCGCCCGAAGCTCTCACAATGCCCGCGCCCAAGGCCTGGCCCGACTGCGCCTCCATCCGTTCCTATTCCGGAATTGGGCGCAAGGTGGATTACGTTGCGGCGCGCCAATGCGCTTGGCGGGAGCGGCTGGCCCAGCAGGCAGGCCTTGAGCCCAGATACACGGCGGAAAGCGTTTTTGGTGGCTCCGCGATGCTCACGGTGCTCTATGCCAACGGCGACGGAGTTGATCAAAACAAGCCGATCGCCATGCGCTTCGCATGTGAATCGGAGCTCGAAGACAGGGGGCGCGACGCAATCGACTCGCTTCCAGACTTGGCGCACGTGACAGGAAAAAAATTCGTCTACTGCGACGAAGTCTCCAACACGTTCGAGATCAACTTCTGCGCGGCCTACCAGGATGAAATCACGGCGCAAAAACGGCGGGATCAGCTTGATGCCCTCTCGAACCGATGGCCGCAAGCCGACAAGGACGCGTTCGCCGTCCTCGAAAAGGCCAGCGAGGATTATGTCGACGCCCACGGGAGAGGTGAAACCTACATGGGGGGCACCATCCGCGATATACGCATGGATGGCGTGGAGGAACACCAGCGCGACGAATTTCTCGCAGCTATACAGAAATTCGAAGTCGGCAAGTTTCCCGCCGGAGCCGAAACCGACGCCCAAAAGACCGACGCAGATCTGAACGCAACTTACAAACAGGCTCTGGCGCTCGCGGCCAAACAGAACTTTGCCGATGACGACGGCGATATCCGCCCCGAGGGCATTCAGAAGGCTGAGCGAGCCTGGCTCAGATACCGTGATGTCTGGGTGGCCTTTGCCAAAGTGCATTACCCCAAAACCAACTCCAGCGCTTGGCGTACATTGCTCACACGCAACCGTTACTGGAGCTTGCGCGCGACGATGTGCGAAGTGGGGTGGAGCGATCGCGCTTGCCTCGCAATGCCTTCGGAGGACTAGCCGCGTCCGTTAACCTAAAGAGTTGGGTACTTCGAGGACTGTCATGACCGTCATCCGACAGGAAGATTTCATTGCCAGCGTTGCGGGCGCGTTGCAGTACATAAGCTACTACCACCCGGAGGACTTCATTCGCTCGCTCGCACAGGCTTACGAACGCGAGCAGTCGCCTGCCGCGCGCGACGCCATGGCGCAGATCCTCATCAACAGCCGCATGTGCTTCGAAGGCCATCGCCCCGTTTGCCAGGACACCGGCATTGTGAATGCCTTCGTCAAATTGGGGATGGACGTGCGCTTCGAACCGGGTCCCGGCGAAGAGCCACTCGATATGCAGCAAATGGTCGACGCCGGCGTCCGTCGCGCCTATCTCGATCCCGACAACAAGCTCCGCGCGAGCCTCCAGGCCGACCCCGCCGGCAAGCGCATCAACACCAAGGACAACACGCCCGCCGCTGTCTTCGTTGAAGTCGTTCGCGGCTCGACTGTCGAAGTAACCGTCGCCGCCAAGGGTGGAGGGTCAGAAGCCAAATCGAAGTTCATCATGCTTAATCCCAACGACTCGGTCGTCGACTGGGTGCTCAAAACTGTTCCCACGATGGGCGCCGGCTGGTGTCCGCCGGGAATCCTCGGCATCGGCATCGGAGGCACGGCGGAGAAAGCCATGCTTCTCGCCAAGCAATCGCTGATGGACCCCATCGACATTCAGGAGCTCATCGCGCGCGGCCCCGTAACGACCGCCGAAAAACTTCGCGTCGAGCTTTACGACAAAGTCAATCGCCTGGGCATCGGCGCGCAGGGGCTCGGCGGCCTGACGACGGTTCTGGATGTCAAGGTCGTCGACACGCCGGCGCATGCGGCGAATTTGCCCGTCGCGATGATCCCCAACTGCGCCGCTACGCGCCACGCGCACATCGTGCTCGACGGCTCCGGCCCGGTCTTTCTCGATCCGCCTTCGCTCGACGCCTGGCCGAAGCTCACCTACGACGTGTCGGGAGCGAAGCGGGTGAATCTCGACACCGTCACGCGCGAAGAGGCCGCCACATGGAAGCCCGGCGAAGTGCTTCTGCTCACCGGGAAGCTCCTTACCGGCCGCGATGCCGCGCACAAGCGCATGAGTGACATGCTCAACCGCGGCGAAAAACTACCTGTCGATCTCAAGGGCCGCTTCATCTACTACGTTGGCCCGGTTGATCCGGTGCGCGGCGAGGTCGTCGGACCGGCAGGGCCCACAACGGCCACGCGGATGGACAAGTTCACGCGCCAGATGCTGTCTCAAACCGGCCTGCTCGGCATGGTGGGTAAAGCCGAGCGCGGACCGGAAGCTATAGAAGCGATCCGCGAGTTCGGCGCGGTGTATCTGATGGCCGTCGGCGGCGCTGCGTATCTGGTCTCGAAAGCGATTTACGGCTCGCGTCTGCTGGCGTTCGAGGACCTCGGCATGGAAGCGATTTTCGAATTTGAGGTGAAAGATATGCCGGTCACCGTGGCCGTCGATTCGAAAGGCACTAGCGTGCACATCACCGGCCCCGAGGAGTGGCAAAAGCGCATCGCGGGAATTCCGATTCTGCAGTGAGCATGCTGCGCTTCATCGTGCGCGCAATCCTGCCTCCGGATGGAGTGGACCGGCACCACGGTAGGTAACGCCTCGAAGCGAATAAGCTGTTACGCTGCAAGAATTGTGAATCAGCCCTTGCTTCTTGCGTTCTGCGTTGCGTTTTCGTCCGCCGCCGTTTGCGCCCAGACTTCTGGCTGGCAGCCTTCGCCCGGCCACACGCAGATTCCCATCTGGCCCGGCGCTGCGCCCGATCTGCAGCCGGTCCGTGGACCAGAGACGGTTTCAACCGACCCAAAGTCTCTGATCGCCGGGCGCACCGTCACCGCCGTCAGCAACGTGACCTCGTCCACGATGACCGTTTACTCGCCAACCGGCAAGAACACCGGCGCCGCGGTTGTCGTTTTTCCCGGCGGCGGCTACCAGATTCTGGCCATCGATCTTGAGGGAACCGAGGTCTGCGACTGGCTGACGCAAAAGGGAATCACGTGCGTGTTATTGAAGTACCGCGTGACAGACGTGGGGCCCTATCCGAAATCGGGGCCCTATCCGGAGTCGCCGATGGCGCTTGAAGATGCGCAGAGAGCGCTGCGGCTGGTTCGCTTTCACGCCGCGGAATGGCACATCGATCCGCACAAAATCGGAGTGCTCGGATTCTCGGCAGGCGGGCACCTTTCGGTCGCGATGAGCATTTACTTTGACAAGCGCGTCTACGCTCCAATTGACGCGGCCGACCAGTTCAGCTGCCGCCCCGACTTTGCCGTGGCCATTTATCCTGGCCATCTGTCGCGGGCAGCAGCGGAGTACGATGCCGGATTTGGCGCGAAGAAGTACTCGCTTCCTCCGCCCGATCCGCTCGCGACCGCAGATGAAAATCTCGGCCTGAATCCCGACATTCATGTATCAAGCGAAACGCCGCCCACGTTTCTCTTGCAGGCCGAAGACGACCATGTAGACAGCGTGTATGACTCTCTGTCCTACTACGTTGCGCTTAAGAAGGCAGGAGTTCCGGCGGAGATGCATTTGTACGCGCAAGGCAACCACGCGTTCGGGCTGCGTCCGACGAAGCTTCCGATCACTGGATGGCCTGAATTGGTCGAAACCTGGCTCGGAACCATCGGCATGGTCTAAAACTCAGAGTGAGCACCGACCTCATGAGGGTTCCGGAATGCCCGCCCTGCGGGATGTCTCCGTAGAATCGACAAGTTCCTGTCGGAATCGCGGACTCACATGTATGTCCAGCTGCTTGAGGATCCCGGATCCTGCATTAACGAATCCGTGTGGGGTTCTCGCTTTCACGACGAGGATATCGCCCGGTAGAGCTTCCCGGGTGATCTCGCCGATTACAAAGCGCGATTGGCCTTCCTGCACCAATACGATTTCATCGTATTCGTGAAAATGCAGTGGCGCGCCGCGTCCCGGT
>Ga0265313_10001936_pt1 | contig 18731 bp, 21 predicted proteins | sample 4123metaG_FD_203122 | JGI IMG/M metagenome (GOLD analysis project Ga0265313, IMG submission 203122) | Rhizosphere microbial communities from Carex aquatilis grown in University of Washington, Seatle, WA, United States - 4-1-23 metaG | ecosystem: Host-associated > Plants > Roots > Rhizosphere >...
GGCTCGACCTTCTCCCTGCGGAGCGGAGCGACGGGCCGGCAACCGAGGAGATCGGCCAGGCGGCGGAGCGCATCCGGGCCGTCGTCCTCGGGGCGGGCGAGTATGTGCACGGCGGCGTCCGGCGGGGCCATGCGGCTGGGCTTGCCGGGATAGGCGAAGAAGCCAACGGGATCGTGCGCGTTGACCAAGATGAGATGGCGGGTGCCGGCGAGAAACGCGACGGCGGGATCGATGACGTAGGGCACGCGCTCGACGTCGAAGCGGCCGCGGCCGCGCTCGATGTGCTCGATGAAGGTTTCGGCGGCGAGGCGGGCGCCGGTCTTCGCGGCGATGCGATGGGCATCGGCGAGTGCGGCGGCGCGCAATGTCCTGCCGGCGAGCATGATGACGGCGGGTTCGCCGGAGCGCAGGATCTTCGCCATCTCCGCGACGGCGTCATCGGGCACCCTGTGCGACGCGATGGGCGCAACCGGTGTGCCGACGGCGCCACCGTCGTTCCACGAAGCATCGGAGGGAAGGATGAGGGTGGCGACGTCGCCGGGCGCGGACGACGCGGCGGCGACGGCTTCGGCGGCGAGACGGCCAACATCCTCGACGCGGGTGGCGGTGCGCACCCAGGCGGAGACGCCGCGCGCAAAGCCTTCCGTGTCGGCGGCGAGCAATGGCTTCAGCGGCTTGTGGTAGGTCGCCTGGTCACCGACGATGTTGACCACCGGCGAATTGGCGCGGTGGGCGTTGTGAAGGTTGGCGATGCCGTTGCCGAGGCCGGGGCCGCAATGGAGGAGCGTGGCGGCGGGTCTGCCGGCCAGGCGCGCATAGCCGTCGGCGGCGCCGGTGACGACACCCTCGAAGGTGCCGAGCACGCAGCGGATGCCGGGCACGCGATCGAGCGCGGAGACGAAATGCATCTCGCTCGTTCCCGGGTTGGCAAACACCGTGTCGACGCCGCACGCCAGAAGCGTGCGGGCAAGGCTCTCGGCACCGTTCATGGATGGCTTATTCCGGTTGAGGCGCCGCATTTTTACCGAGGGCCGGTGCGGCGTCCAGTGCTCTCAGCCGCTGTAGCGGCCCTCGGCGTCGACCTTGCCGAAACAAGCACGGCAACGGATCGACTTGGGAGCGGCGAGCGCAAACGGGGAGAGCTCGCTGACCGCAACCTTGCCGCAGAGCGTCTTCAGGCTGCCCTGACGCAAACGCCCAAGATGCGGCAGGGCAAGATGCACGCGTTCATCGGCGAATGCATGCACGGGAATGGTGCGCTGGGGATCGGCAGTGCGGGTTGCGGACTTGGTCATGCCGCAAACTTAGCCGTGTCAGGCGCGGCCGGCGATATGGCGCGCGAATTTCTCCAGCATCTGGCGATAGCCTTCCTCCATCCCGGCGAGGGCGAATGCCGCCTTGTCGGTGGCCTTGGTAACGCGAGCGCGAACGACGAGCTTCGTTCGTCCCGGGCCGTCGTCTGTCACGATGACGCTGGTGACAGTCTCCATCTCGAAGACGCCCGCCGAAGTCTCCATGATCCGGCCGGTGTAGACGAGGCGCTCGTTCTCGACGTAGTCCATGACGCGGCCCGTCATCGGATAGAGCTTCCCGTCGGGTCCTTCCATCTCGATGAAGACCGTGCCACCGATCCGGGGGTCAAGCGTCGCGCGCGGGACGGAGAACATCTCCGGTCCCCACCACTGGCTGAGCTGCTTCATATCGGTCCAGGCGCGAAAGGCGACGTCGCGTGGGGCGTTCAGCACGCGGGTGAATGTGACCTCGGGCAGGGGCAGGCGGTCGATCCCCGCCGCAAGGTATTCGGCGAGATGGGTGACCTGCGTGCCCCAGCCCTCGCTCTGCTGTTCGATGGGGAACGTGCCTTCGGCGACGAATTCGAGGTGGACGTGCGTGCGGTTCCCGGCGACTTCGGTGAGGTCGAGCGTGACGGCGCGGCCGTCGTCAATTGTGTAGGCGAGGCGCGCGGGCGCAACGATCTCGGTGAACATGCCCGAGAAGACGAAGTCGTAGACGCCGTCGGGCGAGGCGAAGCCGATGCGGAACTTGCCGCCGACGCGGAGGTCGACGTCGGCAAATGGCGTCGTCCAACCCTCACTGGCGTAATACCAGTGGACGAGGTGCTTCGGGTCCGTCCACGCTTCGAAAACGAGGGAACGCGGCGCGTCGATCTCGCGCTCGATGAGGATGGTGGCAGCGGCGTTCATGGCGACACTCCGGGCAATGCGGTTTCAGGCAGCGGCGGCAAGACGAGCGAGCAGTTCGTCGAGGCGCTCGAAGCCCTCGTTCATGCCCTTCTCCATGCCGGAGGCGATCATGCCTTCGAAATCGGCGCGGCTCGCGAAACGGGACGTGGCTCGGTAGATCGTTCTCTGCCGGTCGGCCTCGAGCGTCAACGTCTCGAGCGCGTAGCGGCCAGCCCACATGCCTTCCATGCCGAAGGTGCGGACGATCTTTTCCGGTGCGGCGATCTCGTGGAATTCGCCCTGGAAGACGACCGTCGGCCCGTTCGGAATAACAGTGTGGATCTGCCAGCGGCCGCCAACGCGAAAGTCGTACACTGTCACGGCGTTGGTGTATCCGTGCGGCCCCCACCACTGAACAAGATGCCGGGGCTCGCTCACTGCGCGCCAGACGACTTCGCGCGGCGCATTCAGCGTGCGCGTGATGGTGCCGATCGGTTCAGTCGGAGAAATGTCGACGAGGGTGCGGGCGACGACGGCCATTGTCGTTCTCCTTTTCAGCGGGTTCGGGGGCGGGGCTTGTTTTTGGCGACACGTTGCTTGCGGCCGGCCTTCTTCGGGCTGGCCTGGCGCTGCAGCGTCTGCAGATAGGCGTCGAGACGATCGAGCCGCTCGTCCCAGAGACGCCGGTATTCCTCGAGCCAGTCGTCGACGGGCTTAAGCGCGGCGGGTTCGATGCGGCAGGGGCGCCACTGCGCCTCGCGGCCGCGCGCGATGAGGCCGGCATGCTCCAGCACCTTGAGGTGCCTCGACACCGCCGGAAGGCTCATTGCGAATGGCTCGGCGAGCTCGTTGACCGTGGTTTCGCCGAGCGTCAGGCGCGCGAGGATTGCGCGGCGGGTGGGGTCGGCCAGCGCGGCGAAGGTCGTGGAGAGGGGATCGGCGGGCATGTCATTTAACGGCGCGGTTATGTAACGTATCGGTTATGTACAAGCGTTCGCCGAGCCGCGCAAGGAGAAACTTCCGCCGGGTGCGCAGTGAACGATGGGGACGAGCCCCGCTAAGCCTGGCCGGCGCCGGGCAGGGCGCTGCCGTCAACGCTCGTAAGCCCCTCTGCAACATCGGCGAATGGTGTCTCGCTGAGATAGCGCACAAGGTTGGGGATAGCCGGCGCGCGCCACTGCGGCTCGCCGGTCGTCTGCGGTGGCGGCGGACCGCCGAGGACGACGGGATTGACCTGCTGCAGGAAGGAGCGCCACGGCGAGTCATTCAGGAACGCGCTCAGTTCGGCCCGCACCGGGTGCGACACGCGGAAGCCGGCGTGCCACGGCTTCACGCCGCCGGTGAAGTGAATGATGGACGGGCGCACGAACGCCGCAATGAACGTCGCCAGCGCCGGCAGCACCATGTTGAAGCGCGGCGAGAGCTCGAGCCAGCGCCCGTGCAGAGTAGCGTTGAGGAGCGTCTGCTCGAGGTACCGCGGCTTCGGATGCGCCTGAAGGTACTGGGTCGCCTTTTTCTCGATGTGGGCGCGGCGAAATGCGGCCGTATCGATCAGAAGCACGCCGTTGTTGAGGTACTTGGCGCCGGAGAACAGCTCCATGCCCCGGCCGGTCACGCCGAGCGTGGTGGCGAGCTCCGCGGCATTCACCTGGTTCGGGATGAAGGGAATATGCAGGTCGCGGACGCCGGCGACCGCATGCTCACCCATGTCGAGATCGAACAGGCGAAAGAGGGTGTCGTCCTCGGGATAGCAGTCGTTGTCGAGATAGAGGAGGCGGCGATACGAGCCTTCAAGGAGGCGCGGCACGAACAGCCTGAGATACGTCGCGCGCGTCAGATATCCGTAGACCGGCAGGTCGCGCTCGGGCTCCGCTTCGTTGATGTCGAACAGCGTGATCGCGGGATCGAACCCGGCAGCGGATTCGAGCGCACGCTTCGAACTGGAAGCGACGATGATGTCGAGGTCCTCCCGCGGGTTGAGGCGCCGCAGTCGCTGCGCCAGAAACATCGCGGGCGGAAACTGAAGATCGTCGGCGATCATGATGATCGCGTCGCGCCCTGCCATGAACGGGGTCCCCCTTCGAGGCTGGCAGTCCTACCAGCCCGTGCGGCGAGTGTATCGCGGCCCGCTGCCGAGAAGGACCAGCGCGGCGCGAACACACCGGGAACAAATAACCCCGCGCCATCAAGTATTTGAGCGTTAACCCGCAGAGGCGTATTCTTGGCCTTCAGGGAACTTGCCGCCGGGGTCGACGGTTCCCTTTGCGATTTACCGTTTCCGTTTGGCGTTCCAGGAGTGCGTTCAACATGCCCGCGCGTGCGTATTGGCAGGGCCAGATCCGGCTGGCGCTGGTTTCGATCCCGGTGCAGGTGTTCACGGCGACCAAGGCCGCCGCGCGCATCTCGTTCAACCAGATTCACAAGCCGAGCGGCAAGCGCATCCGCTACGAGAAGGTCGTGCCGGGCGTCGGCGCGGTCGATGCCGACGACATCGTCAAGGGCTACGAGGTCGAGAAGGGCAAGTACGTCCTCATCGACGATGCCGAGATCGACGACGTGAAGCTCGAAGCCAAGCACACCATCGACCTCGTGCAGTTCGTCGACGAAGACGAGATCGACCCGATCTATTTCGAGAAGCCGTATTTCGTCGCCCCCGACGAGGATGAAGTCGCGAGCGAGGCCTACGTCGTGCTGCGCGACGCGCTGAAGGCAACCAAGAAGATCGGGCTCGGACAGCTCGTCGCGCGCGGGCAGGGCAGCATCGTGGCGCTGCGCGCGGCCGGCAAGGGGCTGATGATCGAGACGCTGCGCTACGCCGACGAGGTGCAGAACGCGGAGCAGTATTTCTCGGCGGTGCCTGGGGCGAAGCCGGAGAGGGAACTGCTCTCGCTTGCCACCGAGCTGATCCAGCGCAAGGTCGCGCCGTTCAACCCGAAGGCGTTCAAGGACCAGTACGAGGTGGCGCTGCGCGAACTCATCGACGCCAAGATGGAGCATCGCGCGCCGCAGGCGATCGAGGAGCCGGAGCTTGGCGCCAAGGTCATCAACCTGATGGAAGCGCTGAAGCGCAGCGTGAAATCGGGCGGCTCATCGTCCACGGGCAAGCGTGCGGCGGCGGCCGCCGCGCCTCAGCCAACCAAGAAGGGCAAGGCCGCCAAGACCGCGAAGGCGAAGGCGCCAGCCAAGGGCAGGCGGGCGGCTTAGGGCGCGCTTTCCTCTACCCGTTCGTGCGGAAGCTATCAGGACTTCCGCTCATTCCTGCGAAAGCAGGAATCCATGTGGCGGCGCCGTCGATCGGCCTTGGTATGGGTGCGAGTTCTTCCGCGTCATCGTCATGCCCCAGGTGGGCTCGACTCCTGCTTTGGCAGGAGTGAGCGGTGTGGGACATCCGAGTAGCGGGTAACTTGAACCCGCCAAGCACTGCCGCATATTGAACGCATGCGCGACAGCCACACCGACGACAACATCCGCCATCTGCTTTCTTCCGCCAGGACCATCGCCTTCGTTGGTGCCTCCCTGAAGCCCGAGCGGCCGGTCTACGGGGTGATGGCGTATCTCCAGCGCGCGGGCTACCGCTGCATTCCGGTCAATCCGGGTCAGGTGGGCAAGGAGATTCTCGGCGAGCCGGTGGTGGCGCGGCTCGCAGATATTGCCGAGCCGATCGACATCGTCGACATCTTCCGCCAGCGGTTCGCGCTGGCGGGCGTCGTGGATGAGGCGCTGGCGCTTCCAGTGAAGCCGAAGGCAGTGTGGATGCAGCTTGACCTCTTCGACGAGGCGGCCGCAGCGAAGGCGGAAGCTGCCGGCGTCATGGCGGTCATGGACCGCTGCACCAAGATCGAGCACACGCGGCTGGCGTGACGCCATTTCCTGCCAGTGCCGATACCGCCGCTTAGCTGAAACGCCGTTCTAGTCACCCGCGGTTCTCCGGTACGATTTTTCCTTTCCCACCCGTGGGTGTCCGGTCTAACGGTGGCGGCGGAGAGCGCGAACAGGCGCCCGAGAGCCCGAAGGAGAGAGCATCCCCATGAGCGAAGATCGTCTGCCCGGATTTGATACGCTTGCCGTCCATGCCGGCGCGAAGCCCGACCCCACGACCAAGGCGCGCGTGACGCCGATCTACCAGACGGTGTCGTACGTCTTCGACGACGCCGACCACGCGGCCAAGCTCTTCGGGCTGCAGGCGTTCGGCAACATCTACACCCGCATCAACAACCCGACGCAGGACGTGCTCGAGCAGCGCGTCGCGGCGCTCGAAGGCGGCACGGCAGCGCTGGCGGTGGCTTCCGGCCATGCCGCACAGGTGATCGCATTCCACACCCTGCTCCAGCCGGGTGACGAGTTCATCGCGGCCAAGCAGCTCTACGGCGGCTCGATCAACCAGTTCAACCACTCGTTCAAGAGCTTTGGCTGGCAGGTGAAGTGGGCCGACATCAACGATATCTCGACCTTCGAGAAAGCGGTGTCGCCGAAGACCAAGGCGATCTTCATCGAATCGATCGCCAATCCGGGCGGCGTCATCACCGACATCGCCGGCATCGCCAACGTCGCCAAGCGCGCGGGCGTGCCGCTGATCGTCGACAACACGCTGGCGACGCCATACCTCATCCGCCCGTTCGAGCACGGCGCCGACATCGTCGTGCACTCGCTGACCAAGTTCCTCGGCGGCCACGGCAACTCGATCGGCGGCGTCATCGTCGACGGCGGCAAGTTCAACTGGACGGCCAACAAGGGACGCTACCCGCTGCTTTCCGAGCCGCGGCCGGAGTATAACGGGCTGGTGATCGGCGAGACGTTCGGCAACTTCGCCTTCGCCATCGCCAACCGCGTGCTTGGCCTGCGCGATCTCGGGCCGGCGATCTCGCCGTTCAACGCGTTCCTCATCCTGACCGGCATCGAAACGCTGCCGCTGCGCATCCAGAAGCATTCCGACAACGCCGCCGCAGTGGCGGAGTTTCTTGCCGGGCACAAGAAGGTTACGTGGGTGAGCTACGCGGGCCTGCCGGGCGACCGCTACCATCAGCTGCAACTGAAGTATGCGCCGAAGGGCGCGGGCGCGGTGCTGACCTTCGGCATCGAGGGCGGTGACGAGGCCGGCAAGAAGCTGGTGTCGAGCGTGAAACTGTTTTCGCACCTCGCCAACATCGGCGACACGCGCAGCCTGATCATCCATCCGTCATCGACCACGCACAGCCAGCTCACGCTCGACCAGCGCATCGCCGCCGGCGCCGGGCCGGATGTCGTGCGGCTCTCGGTGGGCATTGAGGACGTGGCGGACATCATCGCCGACCTCGAGCAGGCGCTGGCGAAGATCTAACACGGCAGGACTATGCATGCCGGCGGCTGACGCAGCCGCCGGCATTGCGCCCTTGGGCTAGCGGTCGATGGTTTCCATAACCGCGGGCTGGTAGCGGGGACCGGCGGTGCCACCGGGCGGCATGGAAGCGTCCAGCTCCGCGACCTCGGCTGCGCTCAGGGCGATCTCGGCGGCCGCGACATTTTCTTCCAGGTAGGTGCGCCGCTTGGTGCCGGGGATCGGCACAAAGTCGCTCCCCTTGGCAAGCACCCAAGCCAGCGCGATCTGGCCGGGCTTGGCGCCATGCGCCTTGGCGATGACGCGCACCGCCTCGGCGGCGCGCACGTTCGCGTCGTAATTCTCGCCTTGATAGCGCGGATCAATGCGGCGGTAGTCACCTTCTGGATAATCGGCGCCGCGTTTCGCCGCGCCGGTGAGGAAGCCGCGGCCGAGCGGCGAGAAGGGCACGAGGCCGATGCCGAGTTCCTTCAACGCCGGAATGACATCGGATTCCAGGTTGCGCTCCCACAACGAATACTCGCTCTGCACAGCGGCGACCGGATGCACCGCGTGGGCGCGGCGGATATTGGCCACGCCCGCTTCCGACAGGCCGAAGTGGCGCACCTTGCCTTCGCTGACCAGCGCCGCGACGGTGCCGGCAACATCTTCCATCGGCACGCTGCGATCAACGCGATGCTGATAGAGGAGATCGATGTAATCGGTCTTCAGGCGGCGCAGAGATCCTTCGACGGCGGAGCGGATGGTGGCGGGCCGGCTGTCGCGCTCGGCGCCGACCTGCTTGCCGTTCTCGAAGCGGAAGCCGAACTTGGTGGCGATGATGACGTCACTGCGGCGGCCCGCAAGGGCACGTCCGAGCAGCTCCTCGTTCTTGTAGGGGCCATAGCCCTCGGCGGTATCGAAGAAGTCGCAGCCAAGCTCGATGGCGCGGTGCAGCGTCGCGATGGATTCCTGCTCGTCGGCCGGGCCGTACATCTGGCTCATGCCCATGCAGCCAAGGCCAATGGCTGATACCTCCAGGCTGCCAAGCTTGCGTTTCGGAAGGGGCATGGCGCGACGTCTCCAGTTTTTCGGGCGGAGCGAACAAAATGGCGCGCGCGGAACGTCTGTCCAGTGGTGGCGCGCGCCACTGCCGAGGCGACGGGCGCAGGTTAGCCTCCGCTCCGTGGAGGAGTGGAGGCCATGCTCCGGAAACGCAGACTGCCCCGGATTGCCTTGCTGGCGCGCCTGCGGCGGCTTGCGGTCGTGCTGGGTGCGATTATCGCGATGACAACCGCGGGAACGGCGGGCACCGGCTGGGACGGCACATGGCACGGTGGTTTCGACAGTCACGGCAACGGGGACGGCGACGGGGGCGGCGACGGCGTGCAGCTCATCATCACCGGCGGAGAGGTGCTGGGCTTCTATTACCACGGCGAGTATCTCGACACCGACACGGGGACAGCGGCAGCCGATGGGTCGATCACCTTTCACTGGGCCGGCGGCGAGGGGACACTCGCCGATACCGCCGGCAAGCGGCAGCTCGCGATCCACGAGAAGGGCAAGAGCGATCGTGTGATACCGCTCGAGCGGGACAAGTAGCTAACACTGCGCCAAAGTGGCGTCAGGAAGAACCCAACGAAGAAATCTTGTTCACTGCATAGGGCGCGAAGAGCGCGAGCCCGCCGGACATGAACGCCAGGATCTTCGTTACGTCCGGCATGTCGCCGGTGGTTCCATACTGGTAGAGCACGAATGCACCAAAACCCAGGAAGAGGAACAGGATCACGATCGCGCCGAGCAAAGCGATGAGGCGGCTCGAACTCGCCCGCATTTCGCTCACCGTCACCGGCTTGCCCGCATTATCGGTTTGTGGACCGCCGCTCGCGGTAAAGTAGGCAACGTCGGCCTCTTCGGAGAGGGCGTCAGCAAGAGACCACGTGGACTTGGTCATCGCATTGCGCAGCCACGCCAGCGCGAGCAGAACGAACGCGAGTACCAGAACAATGACAATCCAGACGAGGACTTCGTTGGGCTGAAACGGGATGGGCGGTGGCGGGGCGGCTGTTTGAGACACCTGCTGGGTGCTGGCGGTCTGCGGTGCTTGATCCTGAGCCCAGGCCCGGCTCATGGCCGCCAGACACATCACCCCCGAAGCCGCCAGCGCGGCCAATTTACGCTTCTCTGACATGAGCGCCCCCGCTTTGGTCAGTGCATACTTAAGATCGCAGAATTAACTATGCATATACCAGCAGTTGCTGGACCGGGCAACGCCCGCTTCTCACGTACCCTTCCCTCGGCGGCGTCTTTTCGCTTGTCCGATCAGCCAGGACACCACACATGGCGGGGGTGACGCCGCCGAATCCTTCCCCCGGGCCTTGCCCGTAATGAATGCCATCGAGGTCAGCCATCTGACGCGCGCCTTCGGGGATATGAAGGCGGTCGACGACATCAGCTTTACGGTGGGTGAGGGCGAGATCTTCGCCTTTCTGGGACCGAACGGCGCCGGCAAGTCGACGACGATCAAGATGCTCACGACGCTGCTCCAGCCAACCAGCGGCACGATCCGCGTGGCCGGACATGACCCGGTGACCGACCCGAATTCGGTGCGGCGCTCCTTCGGCATCGTGTTCCAGGACCCGGCGGTCGACGACGAACTTACCGCCTGGGAGAACATGGAGTTTCACGGCGTACTGTACGGCGTGCCGAAAGCGGAACGGCGTCAGCGCATCGATGCGCTTCTGACCTTCGTCGAGCTTTACGACCGGCGCGACAGCCAGGTGAAGGAATTCTCCGGCGGCATGCGGCGTCGACTTGAGATCGCGCGCGGCCTCCTGCACACGCCGAAGGTCATTTTCCTCGACGAGCCGACCCTCGGCCTCGACCCGCAGACGCGCATCCACATGTGGAGCTACCTGCAGGAGCTGAACCGCAGCGACCGCACCACGGTGTTCTTCTCGACGCACTACATGGAGGAGGCGGAGCGCGTCGCGCAGCGCATTGCGATCATCGACCACGGCAAGATCGTTGCGATGGGAACGGTCGCGGAACTGCGCGCACAGACCAGTACGGACACGCTCGAGGGCGCGTTCCTGTCGTTGACCGGCGGCACCATCCGCGAGGAAGAGGGCTCATCCACGGATCGCATGCGCTCCATGATGCGCGCTCGGCGCGGACGGTGAGCGCCATGTGGCCGGCGATCTACATCATGTGGCTGAGGCAGATGAAGCGCTTCTCGCGCTCGCGCGCCCGTATGGTCGCTTCGGTGGCGCAGCCACTGCTCTTCCTGGTGACGTTCGGCTTCGGGTTCAGCGCGATCTTCCGGCAGGCCGGCGCCGGCAACTACATCGACTATCTGGCGCCGGGGATCGTGGCGATGGCGATCGTATTCTCATCGGTGTTTTCGGGCATCGAGGTGATGTGGGACCGGCAGTTCGGATTCCTCAAGGAGACGCTGGTGGCGCCGGTGTCGCGCGCCGCGTTGATGCTCGGCCGGACGCTCGGCGGCGCCACGGTGGCGATGATCCAGGGCGTGCTGGTGCTGGTGGTGACGCTCATCGTCGGGTTTCGCCCGGCGTCGTGGCTGGCGATCGTACCGACCTTGCTGGTGATGACGCTGATCTCGGTGATCTTCACCGCATTCGGCACGGCGATGGGCGCCCGGCTCCGCGACATGCAGGGCTTCCAGCTCATCATGAACTTCATCATCATGCCGGTGTTTTTCCTGTCCGGCGCGCTGTTCCCGCTGCAGGGCCTGCCGACGGCGATGTACCTGATCGTGCGCATCGATCCGCTTTCCTACGGCGTCGATGCGCTGCGCGCGCTGCTCATCAACGGCGGCCATTTCGGCCTCGGCATCGACCTCGCCGTGCTGGTCGCGGTGGCGGCAGCGCTGCTGTGGCTGGGCGCCCGGCTTTTCAGGACGATCGAGGTTTAGCGACGGCGGCGCGTCCAGCGCGATCCGGGGCGCGCCTGTGAGCACGATCACAGGGACGTGCCTTTTCCCCGCCGCAGGACGCTCCCTATAGTCCGCGCGGGGGCTCGCGACCGGAGAAATTCTCGCATGCGTTTGACGGGGCTGCCGCTTTTGGCGGTTGTCGCTCTTGGACTCGCCGCGCCCGCGCCCGGATTTGCCGCGCCCCCGCCGGTGGAGAGCTGCCACAAGGAAAAGACCTTCGATGCCTGGCTCGACGGCGTGCGCAGCGATGCGCGGGCCGCCGGCGATTCAGCCAATGCGATCGACGAAGCGCTGGACGGCGTCACCTTCGACCCGGAGATCGTGAAGAAGGACCGGGCGCAGGGCGTCTTCACGCAGGACTTCCTGCAATTCTCCGATCGCATGGTGGCGGCCTATCGCCTGACCGAGGGCAAGGCGCGGATCGCGAAGCTCGCGGACGTGTTCCAGCGCATCGAGAAGACCTATGGCGTGCCGGCCCCGGTGCTCACCGGCTTCTGGGGGCTGGAGACCGATTTCGGAGCGGGCAACGGCACGGGTCCGACCCTGACCTCGCTGGCGACGCTTGGCTACGACTGCCGGCGCCCCGACTTCTTCCGGCAGCAGCTCATGGCGGCGATCAAGATCATCGACCGCGGCGATCTTTCGGCGAGCCAGATGCGCGGGCCGTGGGCGGGCGAGCTCGGCCAGCTGCAGTTCATTCCGGAACGCTATCTCAACTTCGGCGTCGACTTCGATGGCGACGGCAGGGTCGACCTCCTGCACTCGTCGCCCGACGCACTCGCCTCGGCGGCCAATTACATCAAAAGCCTCGGGTGGAAGGCGGGACAGCCCTGGCTGCAGGAAGTGCGCGTCCCGCAGTCGCTGCCGTGGGAGAAGGCGGACCTGTCGATCAAGCTGCCGCTGTCGCAATGGTCGCAGTGGGGCGTGACGCTTCCCGGCGGCAAGCCGCTGCCCGCAAAGGGACCGGACGCCTCACTGTTCCTGCCGATGGGACGCAACGGGCCGGCGTTTCTCGCCTATCCCAACTTCGACGCCTATCTGCAGTGGAACAACTCGCTGGTCTATTCGGCCACGGCAGCATATTTCGCAACGCGGCTGGCCGGTGCGCCACCCGTCGGGCGCGGGACCATCGGCGACAGCGAGCTGACCGCGGCCGAGGTTCGGCAGGTGCAGAGCCTGCTCGCGGCAAAGGGCTACGATATCGGGAAGGCGGATGGGATTATCGGCGCATCGACGCGCCAGGCGGTGAAAGCCGAACAGCTGAAGTTCGGACTGCCGCCGGACTCCTATCCCTCGCGGGAGCTGCTGCAAAAACTCACGGAAGGGGCGTGACGCCGGCCGAAGCCGCCGTCACGCGAATTCGATCGGCTCGCTTACTTCAGCGAGATCGCCATGCCGTTGAGGTCGAGGTTGACGATCAGGCCACGCTGCTTGCCCGAGAGGAGAAGCAGGGCGCCGTTGGCGTTTTGCAGCGCGATCGTGCCCGGGCCGCGGAAGCCTGCCGCACCTGCGCTCGCCGCGCCGTAGACGCCGCCGATGTCGCCCGGCTTGTGGATGTGGGTGACGGTGCCGGTGAAGGTGGTCTCGGCCGCGCCGAAGGTGAAGCCGTAGCTCAGGCCACCGACGCGGAACGGATAGCTGTGACCGTGATAGGTGAGCGTGCCCTCGCCGCCCGAACCGCCGATGACGAAGCCGGCCTTGAGCACCTTGAAGTACACGGTGCCGCTATCGGCGTGGGCAATCGAGGTCGCGCCGGCGAAGGCCATGACGGCAACGGCGGCCGCGCGAAGTGCTGAGATAAAGCGCATTTGGTCAGTTCTCCTGTCTATGAACGGAAATTTCGAGTTGCGATGCGGGGTGATCAACACAAACACCAATGCCGCAGTGAACAAGCCCCCTTGTTGAGCAAAATCAAGGGCCGAGAGCCTCGGAAGCCTTCTTTTTGCTGCGATACGTGGTCTCGCACCCACAGTCGCGCAGCCACTTGTGCCCGCTCAACATGAACGCCTCCTGAACTGCAACGACCTGTTAACCCTTATCTTTCCGAACGGTTCCGCAAATGCGGCCTCCTGCCAGCACTTTGACAGCTTCCGTCAATACAATCTGAAGATGGTCCTTTCGATGACTGTCCCCCACGATATCGCTCTCCACTCACCCCGCGGGGCCACGCCTTGAAGCTCCTGGTGGTCGAGGACGAACCGCGAATCGCCCAGGACATCTGCGGCGCCCTCAAGGCTGCCGGCATGGCGGTCGACCTCGCGCGCGACGGCGAAGAGGCATGGTTTCGCGGCGACACGGAGAACTACGACGCCGCGGTGCTCGACCTCGGGTTGCCGAAAATGGATGGGCTGGCGGTGCTGAAACGCTGGCGCGAAGCCGGGCGACGGCTGCCGGTGCTGGTCCTGACCGCGCGGGGCGCATGGAGCGAGCGGGTCGAGGGAATCAATCTGGGGGCCGACGACTACCTGCCGAAACCGTTCCAGATGGAGGAGCTGGTGGCGCGCGTGCGCGCGCTCATCCGCCGAGCTGCCGGACAGGCGGCGCCGGTGATCAAGGCAGGCACGCTGACGCTCGACACGCGGCGCATGGAAATATCGGTGAACGGCGAGGCGGTGGCGCTGTCGCCGCTGGAATACCGGCTGCTGGCCTTTCTCATCCACCATGCCGGGCGCGTGGTGCCGCCAACCGAACTCGGCGAGCACCTCTACGACAGCGGCCACGACCGCGACCCGAACGCCATCGAGGTGATCGTCGCGCGCCTGAGACGCAAGGTCGGCAGCGACGTGATCGAGACGCGCCGCGGCTTCGGCTATCGCGTCAGCGACGGCGAGAGCCGATGAAGCCGGTCTCCATTCGCCTCCGGCTGTGGTCGGCCGCGGCGATCTCGCTCGTCGTTGCGCTGGCCGTCGCCAGCGTGGGCCTGGTCTACCTGTTCGAGCGGCACGTCGAGCGGCAGCTGGAGACGGACCTGATCTTCGATCTCAACCAGCTCGTCCAGGCTACGACCGTCGCCGACGGCTCGCCGGTGGTGACGGAATCCGGCGTGACCGATCCGCGGTTCGGCGCGCGGCTGTCCGGACACTACTGGCTGGTGACAAATCTCGGCACCGGCGGCCAGCTGAAATCGCGCTCGCTCGGCGACCAGACAATCGATCTGCCGCCGCCGCTGACCGACGGGCTCAGGCACTTCTTCGAGGCACGCGGACCAGACGGCACGCTGCTGCTGGTTCTCGACCGCACCGTCACCGACGACGACGGGCGCGAGCTCCGCGTCACGGTCGCGCAGGACCACGGCATCATCAGCCAGTCCGTGGGCAGCTATCTGCACGAGCTGATAGCGGCGCTTCTCCTGCTCGCCGCCGTTCTTTCCGCCGCGTTCTTTGCGCAGATCACCGTCGGCCTTGCGCCGCTGACAGCGCTCAGCGCCGCGGTGCGGAGCGTCGTGGCCGGGCGGCGCTCACGACTGGAAGGCGCGGTGCCGGCGGAGGTGCGGCCGCTCACCGACGAGATCAACCGGCTCCTCGACGCGCAGGACAAGGCGCTCGCCCGCGCCCGCGCCCGGGCGGCCGACCTTGCCCACGGACTGAAGACGCCGCTCCAGGTGCTGTCGGCCGACATCCGGCTGCTGCGCAATCGCGGCGAGGGGGAGCTTGCCGACGAGATCGAGAAAAGCGCCGACGCCATTCGCCGGCATGTGGAGCGCGAGCTGGCGCGCTCGCGCGTCGCGCCTCATCCCGGCAGCACCAGCACTGAGATCGCCGCGGTGGCCAATCGCGTCGCCGACGTGGTGCGGCGGACACCGAACGGCGCGGGTATCGATTTCGAGGTGGCGGTCCCGGCCAAGCTGGATGCTCCGATCGACGAGGGCGACCTCACCGAAGTCCTCGGCAACCTGATCGAAAACGCCGGCCGCTTTGCGCGCAGGCGCGTGCGGATCGCAGCCGAGACGTCGCGCGACGGCACGGCGATTACGGTGAGCGACGACGGCCCCGGGATTCCGGAGGCGGATCGCGAGGCAGTGCTTCATCGGGGCGTCAGCCTCGGCGCCGTGCGCGGCACGGGTCTCGGGCTCGCGATCGTCGCCGACATCATCGAATCGTACCGCGGCCGGCTGACGCTCGGCGACGCGGCGCCGGGCCTGACGGTCACCGTCCTGCTGCCGCCGCACTAGGCCACCCGTCCGGGTTCAGGCGAGGCCGGGGAAGAAATCGACGCGAATGCGGCGGCGATGAACGCCGAGGTCGCGCAGCGTGCGCCGAACGGCGTTGACCATCATCGGCGGGCCGGAGACATAGAACAGGCGCTCGGCGAAATCGGGGATGGCGCGGCGGATGAAGTCAGCGTCGATGTAGCCGGCGTACTCGCCGGCGCGGGCGTCCCTGGCGACGGCGTAGTGGACCGGGATGCCGAGGATGCGCTTCGCCTCCTCGAGGAGGGGGCGATACGCGACATCGTCGCGGCGCTCAACGGCGTAGAGCACGACGGCGTCGCGGGCATCGCCCTCATCCAGCATGAACTGCAGCATGCTGCGGAACGGCGTGATGCCGATGCCGCCGGCGAGGAAGGCGAGCTTCTGGCCGGTGGCGCGCGGCAACGTGAAATCGCCGGCGAGCTGGCCGGCATGGATGGTGTCACCGGGCTGCATGCCAGCCAGCGAGCGCTTGAAGGCGCTGGGCTCGCGATAGAACTTCACACCGAGGCGCACGTCGCGCTCGCCCGGCGCCGAGGCGATGGTGAAGTAGCGGCGGTTGCCGCGCGCATCACCGCGGGGAACCGGCAGCGTCCACTCCAGGTACTGGCCGGGCTCGAAGGCGAACCGGCGCGGGGCGGAGAAGACGAAGTCGTAGCAATCGGCCGCGACCTGTTCGACCCGATCGAGCGTGAGGGCAAGGCGGCGCTTCGGATTGACGGCGAAGGCGAACAGGTTGCCGACCAGCAACGCCACCTCCGGCGTGAAGTAGAAGCTGGCGACGTGAACGCTGGGCGCCGACAGAAAGCCGACGAGCGCGACAAACGCCAGCCGTGGCCAGCGCCGCGTGGGGGCGGTCAGGGGCTCGGTCACCATGATGGTTGCGAAGAAGAAGATCGGCGAGGACAGCACCGTCTCGCGGAGCGCCGCCGCATAGTGGCCGGGCGAAGCCGACGCAAGCACCGTCGCCAGGTTGACGGCGATGAACAGAAGCGTCGAATCTGTCCGGCGCAGCTTGCGCACGATCAGCACGCCGCCGGCCAGGACGACGGGCATCAGCGGCAGGTTGCCCGCCACCCACCAGGTTGCGGGCGCGTTGAGCAGCAGCCCGGTGAGCGCAACGCCGAGCGCGGCGGGATTGAAGACATGCTTGCCGCCCGTCGCGAAGACGAACTTCGACGCGACCGCCCACACCGCGGCGCAGACCAGCGCGCCAACGCCCGTCCAGTCCGACGGCGCGACGGGCGACATGATCAACGTGACGATGAGAACGGTGATCAGCGTCGATTCGCTGTTGGCCGGGGCGGCGAAGACGCGGGCGAACACCCAGTTGCCGGCAAGCGCGGCAAGCGACACCACGGCGAGCGAAAAGGCGAGATCCAGCGGACTGTGCGGCACGAGGCCAAACAGCCCGAAGACAAACGCGGCAGCGAGCTGAATGACGAGCACATAGACGACCAGCCGGTACATCGTGGTGCCGTCGAGGAAGCGGTCGAGAAGACGCATCATGAGGGGCAGAACTCCGCGAAGCCGGTGGTGGCGACCGCGGTGCGGTCGCTCATCACCTGGAACCCCTCCAACCCCGGGGTGCGCTCGATAAAGGCAATGCCATCGCCGCCCATGGCGAAGGCGGCGGTAGCGAAACGATCGGCCTCCAGCACATCGGGACCGATGACGGTGAGGCTGACGACGTCATCGACGGTTCGATCGGGACTGCCGGGGACGTAAATATGCCGGCCGCGAACGTAGCTGCCCGACGTCGCCACGCCGCGGCCGCGCGGCTCGACGATCTTGACGATTTCGGAGCGATCGAAGGGGCTCTGCACGCCCACCCGCCACGGACGCCCGCTCGCGCTCAAGCCGGCCGACTGGATGTCGCCGCCGGCATCGACATAGTAGTTGTGCTCGCCGGCGCGCTCGATGATCGCTGCGGCCTTGCGGATGGCCCAGCCCTTGACGACGCCGGACGGATCGATGATCCCGTTCGGGGTGCGGGCATCGAAATAACCGTCGCTCTCCTGCCGCGTGCGGTCGCACAGGGCAAGCACCTCGCGCATCTCGCCGCTCCACGCGCACTCCGGATGCCGGCCGGCATTGATATCGCTGATCTCGCTGTCGGTGCGCCAGGTGCTAAAGCGGCGGTCGACGGCCTCGAACCAGACAAAGACCTGGTCGATGAGCGACCGGTCGCTCGCGCCGGAAACGGCCACCGTCACCGGCATGCCCATGATGAGACGGGTGATACGCACGGGGTTCAGGCCATCGCCTGCCGGAGCGCGGCACCGAGAGATTCGATAAACGCCTCGCTGGTCAGCGTGGCGCCGGAGACGATATCGATATCGGCGCTCTGCGCGGCGACGGCTTCGAGCTTCAGGCTCGGCAGCGCCTGGCGGTTGATCGCTACCGACGTGCGGCGGTCGGACGGATACTGGAGCACCTTGACCGACAAAAGCGTGCCGTTCTGAACGACGGCCTCGATCTGAACGAGGCCGTAGAATGCATCGACGGCCGGGCCGTCGAAGGTTCCGTCGTGGAGCCGATGGCCCGATTTGGCCGCGACCTTGGCCGACACCTTGACGGTCCGGGCGGTGAGATCGACGACCGGACGCCGCCGTGGCACCGGCATCGTCGCCGGCGATGGCAGCGCGGGGGCAGGCGAGGGCGCCGACCCGTTGGCAGAAGCATCGGCGACCGCGCCATCGGAGCCGCTGTTCGCAGCGGAATCGGGCGCAGCCGCGTCCGGCACGACTGCAAGCGACTGCACCTTCACTGCAGAAGAGGGAGCAGCGGCCGCCGCAATATCGCCGCCGTTCGCGGGCTCGCGAACGATGAGTGGGGGCTCGACGGTGACTGCGACGGCCGCGATCGGTCTGGCCTGTTCCGGAGCAGATAACGCTGAGGAGAGGTCAGATCCCGACGAGGTGACGGATTGGCTCCAGACATAAGCGCCGGACGCGCCAATCACGAAAAGGGAGAGTGCAGCTTTCTTGATGATCATGCGAGGCACCGAATGGCAGCGAATCCCCCTTCTTCCGACGCGAGGTATGGCAGGAGGAACCTGACATCCCGCTGTCACACGGAAGCAGAGATGATTTTGGCTGGATCGGC